>Ga0233425_10000435_pt1 | contig 109658 bp, 97 predicted proteins | sample Watercolumn_Towu_2_FD_181712 | JGI IMG/M metagenome (GOLD analysis project Ga0233425, IMG submission 181712) | Freshwater microbial communities from Lake Towuti, South Sulawesi, Indonesia - Watercolumn_Towuti2014_140_MG | ecosystem: Environmental > Aquatic > Freshwater > Lake | place... | reverse complement strand
CTACTTCAGGCGAGTGCGGCAGAAAGGACAGGACTTCCACTGGGCTTTAACCTTCTTGCCGCAGGACGGGCACTTGGGGGCGCCCTCGGGCTTGGCGGCCGGCGCCGGCCCCTTCCCGGCGGCCGTGGCCGCCTTCTGCTGCTCCGCCTTCGCCTGCGCCAGGGCCTGGCTGGCATAGTCGGTCGCCAGCTCGAACTCCCCGGCCTCCAGGGCGTCCTGGCCCATCTTGAGCGTGGTGGCGACGGCCGAGACGTCCGCCCCGGCGGTCCGCGCCTCGGCGATGGCCGATTCCGCCTCGGAAAGGCGGGCCCCCGCGGCCTCCCTGCGCTTGCGGATGGACTGGGCCTGCTTGCCGGCGGTGGAGATGAACTCCGCGGCCACGAAGTAGTCCTTGCGGCCCATCGCCCCGGCGGCCTTCTCGAGCAGCGTCCGGGCCTCGGCGACGTCCGCGCCGGATTTTTCGAGCTCGGCCACCTCGGCGGTGGTCTTCTGGAGCTCGAGCTCCACGGCGGGCCTGAGCTCGTCCTCGGGCGCCGCCGCCTGCGGCGCGGCCGCGGCGGTCGCAGCCCCCTCTGGCATCAGGGGCTTGGGCTCCTCGGCCGGGAGGCCCTTGAGGTACTGCTCGCTCTTTCGGGCGGACTCGAGCGCCTTCTTGAGGCGCCCGGCCTCCATGAGCTTCCTCGCCCTCTGCATCGCCCACTCCACGCGGGCGGGGCTCTTGCGCTGGTCCCGGAGCTGGGCCGCCATGGCGTCGAACTCGGCGAGCTTGGCGTCCAGGAGCTCGGAAAGCCGGCCGTTCAGGACCGCCTCGGCCATGGAGCGCGCCTTCTCGGCGGACCCGAGCGCCCCGGGCGCGTTATCCGCGCCCGCGGCGGCCTCGGCCTGCTTGAAGATCTTCTGGGCCTCGCGGGTGTCGGCGCCCTCCTCTTCCGCCCGCTGTATCGCCGCCCGGCTCGATTCGAGCTGGACCTTGACCATCTCCAGGTTCTCGAGCAGCCTCACCGACCCGTCCCGGCAGCCCAGGAGTATCGTATCGCACATCCCGGAGGCGCCCATCGTCCAGACATCGGGCGCGACCTTGGATATCCAAAGCAGCCTGCCCGTCTTTTCGAACAGGTAGAGGTAGCGGTCGTGGGAGGTCGCCAGGACGTATTCGCCCGAGTCGGAGATGGCCACGCCGCGCACCACGCCCCCGGTGCGGTATTTCCAAAGGAGCTTTCCGGAGGCGTCGAAGAGGTAGATGTGCGTGTCCGCCGAGCCTGCGGCGAACATGTTGGCGGCTGCGGCGGCCGCCACGGAGAGCACCGCGCTCCCGGTTTCGAACTTCCAAAGCTCCTTGCCGGCGCCGTCGAGCATGCGGAGGGTGCTGTCGGCGCACCCGACGAGGGTCAGGTTGTCCCGGGCCGAAACGGTGACGCAGAGCGGGTTGGTCCCAAGATCCGCCTTCCACTGCTGCTGGCCCCGGCGGTCCAGCCCGAAAACCGTCCCGGACCAGGTGGCGGCGGCGATGCGGTCGCCCGAGGGGGAAACCCCGGCTCCCCGCACGTAGCCGTCCGCCTTGAACTTGAAGAGGGATTTCCCGGCCCGGCTGAGGCCGTAGAGCTGCTTGTCGTAGGAGCCGCCCACAATGGTCTCGCCGTCCGCCGATACTGCCACGGCGGCGACGAAGTCGCCGGTCTTCTGCTTCCAGAGCGGGTTGCCCCGGCGGTCAAGGACGTGGATGTGGGAGTCCCAGGAGCCGGCCGCGACCAGGTCCCCGGACGAGGAGGCGGAGACGTTCCAGACGAGGTTCTCGGTGTCGTACTTCCAGGCCTCGTTGAGGTTGGGCATCGCCATCTCTCCGCTTGCGGGTGCAACTCTATTTATATTGGATGCGCCAACGAGCTAGGTCATAATAAAGATTGTCTCTCAGAGAATGTTGACGACACAATCGTTCTAGCGGGTTTAAATATGCAGCCGCGCGTGAAGAGGATGCCTTGAGCGCAAACGGCGGATCCATCATAAGCACGGCGGGCATCACGAAGCGCTTCGGCGCCGTCACCGCCCTGGACGACGTCTCGCTCGACATGCCGCCCGGCGCCACGGGGCTCCTGGGCCCCAACGGGGCCGGCAAATCGACGCTCATCCGGGTGCTCATCGGCCTGCTTGCGCCCAACTCGGGCGGGGGGAGGCTCTTGGGGCGGGACATTTGCACCGAGGCCTCGACGATACGCCAGCGCATCGGCTACATGCCCGAGCACGAGTGCCTGATCCTCGACATGGACGCGGTGTCGTTTTGCACCTACATGGGCCAGATGGTGGGGATGGCCCGGCCGGAGGCGCTCTCGCGCGCCCACGAGGTGCTCCACTACATAGGCGTCGGCGAGGAGCGCTACCGCAACATCTCGACCTACTCGACGGGAATGCGCCAGAAGATAAAGCTCGCGCAGGCCCTGGTCCACGACCCCGAGCTGCTGCTTCTCGACGAGCCCACGAACGGCCTGGACCCCCGTGGCCGGGACGAGATGCTGGACCTGATCCGCTCGCTCGCCGTCGACGAGGGCAAGAACATACTGCTCTCGTCGCACCTCCTGCCGGACGTAGAGCAGGTCTGCCAAAACGTCGTCATCATGAGCGCCGGCCAGATACTCAAGCAGGGCCGGATAGAGGAAATGCTCGTCGCGAGCAAGACCGTGCTCAGCGTGCGCGTCAAGGCCGACGCGGCCAAAACGGCCGCATTCGCCGCCGAGCTGGAGAAAACCGGTTTCCGGGCCGCCATCGAGAAGGGCGGGAACGTCCGGCTGGACATCGGGCAGGAGTCCCGTCTCGCCGAGGCCTACCAGGCGGTCATGAAGGCGGGGGCCGCCTCGGGCGTGCAGGTGCGCTTCGTCAGCCGGAGCGCCCGGACGCTGGAAGACCTCTTCGTCGAGGTCATCATCGCGCAGGAGAAGGGAGGGAAGGCCTGATGCAGGGTCGCAACGAGCATGCGGCATCGAGCATGGCTTCCCATCCCCCGCCGGCCTCTTCATCCCTCCCCGCCGTGAACGGCGGGGCTTCCACGCCTTCCATCGTGACCTACCCCGGACTGAAGTCCGAGGCATCCGCCCCGCCCTCTTCGCCCTTCGGCTGGACCGGCATCCGCCGGCAGCGCTACACCCGCTGGAGCGGCCACCTCGACGGGCGCCGGAAGATAACCATGCGCATGATGAAGGAGGGCGTCCGGTTCAACATCAGGACCTGGCCGGTGATACTCCTGCTCGTCTTGAGCTGGATGTTCACGGCCTTCTTCCCGATACTTTTCGCGGCGATGGGGGGGCTGGCGCTCGAGATGGACGCCCCCGACACTTGGGATCCGAGCCTGGGGGCGACGGTCGCAATGCACCACGTCATCCGCAACGAGAGTGCCGCGGTGTACTCCCTCACGGGGGGTAGCTTCACTCGGGACACCGTCTTCTCGACAATCGATGTACCAAACGATGTGGATGTCTTCGTGAACAGCACTCCATCGGGCGATGGCCTGAGTGCTTGGCTTACCGTCGTACCGCCGCCCAGCATCGTGAACGGTTCGACCGATATCCGGCTCGTGGCCAAGACCGGGGAAACGGAGGATTCGTTTTACGTGAGGACCAACATCACATCAGATCCATTCCAGGCCAGCCGCTGGTATTCCTACGATTTGGCGTTCGCGAGCCCCTTGTTCGGGGGCCGGGCCGGGAGCGATGCGAAAGTCAGGTTCTCCCTTTCCAATTCGGGGACAATGCCGGATTCCTATGACATCACGGTTGCCGGAATTCCGGCCGGATGGAAGATGTCGGCCTATGTCGATGGAACGCCTGTCGCAGTAAGGACGGTCAAGGTATCGGACCGGACAGCAGGCGGCCCCTTCGGGGTCGGCGGCTCTTTCACGGCCAGATTCATCCAATTGGACCTGCAACCGGGAGAGAGCGCCAGTTGCGAGGTCCGGCTTGCCACAGAATCGGATTCTCCCCGTCTCAACGATGTGATTCTGGGCATCAGATCGGGACATGATCCATTCGTATCCGGGAACTACCATGCACTGGTGAAACTTTCCGATACGAGAAAGGTCGACCTAACTGGCGAAATCCTCTACGATCAGGTGATGTCCCTCCAGGTCTTCTTCGCCCTCCTGCTCGCGGCCGTGGTAGGCTCGCGAATGATCTCGACCGACCTTTCCGAGAAGTCCTACAACCTCTACTTTGCCCGGCCCCTGACGAAGACGGACTATCTCGCAGGCAAGTTCGGGACCGCCGGCGCGATACTGGCCCTCTCGACCCTCGTCCCGACGCTCGTCACGTACTCGTTCCTGCTTCTGCTTTCGAACCTCTCCTCCTCCTACGTCGCCGAACACCTGTGGGTGTGGGGCGCAATTATCGGCCAGGGGCTCGTCATCGTCCTCACGTTCTCGACGCTCTCGCTGGCCTTCTCGTCGATGACGGCGCGCCGGTTCTACGCCGCGGCGGCCATGGTGGTCATCTACCTCGTGACGGCCATAATGGGCGGGATAGTGACGGGCGCGTTCAACAGCAAGTACGGCCGACTCATAGGAATCAGCGACAACCTGGACGTGACCGGCCGGACGGCGTTCGGCATCGCCGAGAACCTCGAATTGGGCTTCCCGTGGTGGTATTCCCTGGCGGCGCTGGCGGCCATATGGGCGGTCTGCGCGTTCCTCGTGTGGTACAAGATAGAAAGGACGGAGTTGAGCGAATGATCGGACAGGGCGCAGGGCGCCTGGCACAGGGCGCATCGGCGCCGGTCCAGCCCGGGCCCCCGCCGGTCCAGTCCCACCAGGCCCCGGTCGCGCAGTACTCCGCGCAGGCCGCCCAGCAGTACCGCTTCGACCCGTCGGAATGGGTGGTGGCCGCCTGGGGCCTGAGCAAGTGGTACGGCATGGTCCTCGGGCTGAACAACTTCACCATCGGCGTCCGGCGGGGGATAACCGGCCTCCTGGGCCCCAACGGGGCCGGCAAGTCCACCTTCATGAAGCTCGTCACGGGCCAGCTCCGGCCCTCGCAGGGCCGGCTCTGGGTGCTCGGCGAGGAGCCCCGCCAGAACACCCGGCTCAAGGCGCGCATGGGCTACTGCCCGGAGCAGGATTCCTTCTATCCATGGATGACGGGCCTGCAGTTCGTGGAATACCTGGCGCGCCTGAACGGCATGTCCGTCCAGCAGGCGGGCACCGCGGCGCGCAGGGCCATCGCCGCCGTCGAGATGACGGCGGACATGAACCGGAGCCTGGGCGGGTACAGCAAGGGCATGCGCCAGCGCATCAAGATAGCGCAGAGCATCGTCCACGAGCCCGAACTCGTAATACTCGACGAGCCTCTCAGCGGGACGGACCCGCTCGCCCGGGTGAGGATAATGGAGGTCATCTCCGACCTCGACCGGGCCGGCCGGCAGGTGCTCATCTCGAGCCACGTCCTGCACGAGGTCGAACGGATGACGGAGAACATCGTGCTCATCCACAAGGGCTGGCTCCTGGCGCAGGGCAACCTCCACGACATCCGCGACCTCATCGACAAGCACCCGCACACCATAATGATCCAGACGCCAAGGCCGCGGGAGCTTGCGGCCCATCTCGAGGGCCTCGATTACGTGTCCTCCCTGGACTTCCTCCCGGGCCAGTTGACGGTCAGGACCGCGATGCCGGAGGCGTTCTACCGGGAGCTGCCCCGGGTGATCGCCCGGACCGGGATACCGTACACGGGCCTCTCGAGCCCCGACGACAACCTGAACGCCGTTTTCAAGTACCTGACGGAGGGCTGAGATGCAGGGTTCAGGGGTCAGGGTTCAGGGGTCAGGGGGGGCTCCGTCGGCCGTCGGCCGTGAGTCGTCAGCCGGCTCACCGCTCACCGCTCACGGCTCACCGCAGCAGGGAGCGGGGACCGGATTGGCCCCGATGGACAGGCTCCGGGACATGGCCAGGGGCCTGCCGACCAGGGGGCGGACGCTGGTCGAGATGAGCGTCAAGAACGTGCTCTACGACCGCAAGACGCTGGTCTTCCTCGGCCTTTCGCTTTTCCTCCTGGTCATACCGGGCTACTGGGCCTACACCTACGGCGGCTCGAGCGTTGGGGGGCTGGACCTCTTCGTCATGATAGCCATGCTGGTCTACCTCCAGTTCATCGTCCTCTACGCCTGCCTGCTCTTCGGGACGGCGCTCTTTGCCGAGGAGGAGGAGAACCGGACGCTGACCTATCTCACATCGAGGCCGGTGTCGACGTTCGAGCTCGTCTTCTGCAAGTACATCGGGTTCGTGGCGTCCGTCTTCGTCCTGTTCCTGGTCCCGCTCCTCCTCACTTTCGCCATCATCGCCACGCACACCTCCTTCGCGCTCACCTCCGGTTTCCTTTTCGAGCTCGGGCAGTACATCGGGCTCATGTTCGTGGCCGTCGCCGCCTGGGGCGCCCTGTTCATGTTCTTCGGCGTCTTCTTCCGCAGGTACTCGCTGATGGTGGGCCTGCTCTACGGGCTCCTCTGGGAGACTTTCGTGGCCAACATCGGCACGGGCATAAAGTTCGCCACCGTCAACTACTACATCCGTTCGCTGGCGCCGGTCCCGTTCGGCACCGCATCGGGCGAGACGCCCTGGGGGCAGGCGCTCGCGGCGATGGCCTGCCTTTCCGTCGCGTGCCTCCTCCTGTCGTGGTACTTCCAGAGGGGCAAGGACTACAACTGACCCGGGGCCACCGCCAAACTTTTTATACGGTCGCTCAGTTCTGGGAATCGTACATCTGATCGGGGGGAAAGGGATGGACTTCAAGCCCAGCGAAGTGCAGGCGCTGACCAGGGGAATGGTGCGGGAGTTCGCCGAGAAGGAGGTGAAGCCCCGGTCCGAGAAGACCGACCAGGAGCCCCTGTTCCCGGCCGAGACGCTCGAGAAGATGGCCCAACTACAGATTTTGGGCCTTCTTGGGCCCGCCGACCTCGGGGGCGCCGGGGTGGACACGGTCACCTACGCCATCGTGATCGAGGAGCTGGCGCGATCCTGCGCCTCCACCGCCTTCGTCGTGGAGGCCCACAACTCGCAGTGCATCTTCCCCATAGCCGCCTTCGGGAGCGACGACCAGAAGGGGCGGTTCCTGCCGGAACTTTCCTCGGGCAGGAAGCTCGGCACGCTCGCCGTCCTCGAGAGCGGCTCCGGGCTGGACCTGGGCGCCCTGAACACCACGGCCGCCCCGGACAGCGACGGCTTCCGCATCACCGGCAAGAAGGTCTTCGTACCCTCCGCCGGACAGGCGGGCATCCTCATCGTGGCTGCCCGGACGGACAAGGGGCCGTCCCTTTTCGTGGTCGAGAGGGGCGAGGGCGTTTCGGCCGGAAAGGCCGACGACCTCCTGGGCGTGCGCGGGGCCGGCATCGGGCCCGTCGATTTCAACGTCCATGTCCCCGCCGGAAACCTCCTGGGCGCCGAGGGGGGCGCCGCCAAGATGCTGGACGCCGTCTTCGCGCTGGGGAACATCGCCCTGGGCGCGGGCGCGGTGGGCGTCTCCCAGGCGGCGTTGGAGGCCTCGGTCGAGTACTCGAAGCTTCGCGTCCAGTTCGGCTCCGCGATAGCCAGGTTCCAGGCCATACAGGTCATGATAGCCGACATGGCGATGCAGACGGAATCGTCAAGGCTCCTGGTGTACCGGGCGGCCTTCGCCCGCGATGCGGACGAGGACCTGCGCGTCCCGGCCTCCCTGGCGAAGGCGCTCGCCGCCGAATCCTCGGTGCGCGTGGGAAACAAGGCGGTCCAGGTCCATGGCGGGGTGGGCTACACGAAGGAGATGCCGGTGGAGCGCTACTACCGCGACGCGATGGCGCTCGCGGTGCTGCCGGCGACCCCGGACGCGGAGAGGCTGGCGGCCGCCGCGGAGCTTCTCAAATAGTTTAAATATCCGTCGGAAAATAGGAAGGGCGGGAGCAGGATGGCAAACCTCGTCGACCAGATGAGCGCGGCGGAGAGCGCCGCTGACGTCTACAAGCTCGAGCAGAGGATGCTCAAGGAGATGAAGGAGAACATCACCGACCAGTGCGTGCAGTGCGTGAAGTGCACCGCCGGCTGCCCGGCGATGAAGCTCCTCGAGCTGCACCCGCACGAGGTGATGGCGCTCTTCAATCTGGGGTTCACCGAGGAGCTCCTCAAGTCCGAGGTCATCTGGACCTGCCTGACCTGCTTCAAGTGCAAGGAGCGGTGCCCCCAGAAGGTGGCGCCCGTCGACGTGATCCTGCTCCTGCGCTCGATAGCCGTCGCCAGGGGCATCCCTCCGCCGGCCGGGTTCGCCTCCGTGCTGCAGGCGCTGATGGACCGCGGCATCATCCAGGAGCCGGTCGAGGTGATGCTCAAGTCCGTCAAGACCGGGAAGAAGAAGTTCTCCGACCGGACGGGCTGCAGCCTGCCCGCCGCCTCGCGCCCCAAGGACCTGGACAAGTTCAAGGAAGCGTTCACGAACGCCCTCGTCCAGGCCATGTCCGAGGAGGGGAGCTAGATGAAGTACGCGTTGTACCTCGGCTGCGCCATAACGACCGAGGCGTATTCGTACGAGATGTCCGCCCGCGAGACGCTGGGAAGGCTCGGCGTCGAGTTCGCCGACCTGGAAGGGTACTCGTGCTGCGGCGTCACGATACGCAGCATCAACCCGTTCGCCTTCCTGTACCTTTCGGCGCGCAATATCGCGATTGCCGAGACCTCCGGGCTGGACATCATGACGTTTTGCACCGGGTGCCGGATGACGCTCCTGGAAGCGAAGCATGTCCTGGACCACAATGACAAGATGCGCGAGCGCGTCAACGCCGTTTTGGCGAGCGAGGGCCTCGAGTACAAGGGCGCCTCGCAGGTCAAGCACATCCTGGAGCTCCTGCACGACACCATCGGGCTGGAAAAGATCAAATCCTCGCTGGTGCGCCGGTTCGACGGCCTGAAGGTGGTCCCGCACTACGGCTGCCACGCCATACGGCCCAGCGGCATCGGGCCTCAGGACGACCCCGAGGACCCGCAGAAGCTCGACGACCTGATAAGGGTGCTCGGGGCGGAGGCTCCCTACTACCCGCAGAAGCTGGACTGCTGCGGGGCGCCCCTGCTTTTGAAAAACGACAACGCCGCCTTCACGATGTCGGGGCAGAAGGTGAAGGCCATCCAGGACTACGGCTTCGAGGCCATCGTGACCATATGCCCCTCGTGCCAGAAGATGCTCGACACTCAGGACATATGCGGCCGGACCATCGGCGCCGCGCTGAATGTGCCGACCATGTACTACACCCAGCTCCTGGGCCTGGCCATGGGCATCGAGCCCGACAAGCTTGGCCTGGGCATGAACGTCAGCCCGGTGCGGCAGATAATCGACCGGGGCGCGCCCGCCCCGGCGCCGGCCTAGCGCGGTCGGTCCGGCCGGCGCCGCTTCTGCAATCGTTGTGGCCGATCCTTCGGGATTGGGGCCTTCTGGCGGAAGCGAAAGCTCTTGCTAGTTCGCTAAAGCGGCGGCAACAATTGCCTCGCGCCGTTTCACTGTTTTCCCTGCGGCGCCATCCGCCTTATGGTCGGGGGGGCGGTCGGCTCCATCCGGATGAGCTGCTCCTCCATGCGTCCGGCCAGCGGGGCCGAGCCGGGTGCTCCGCCCGCCCCGGCCTTCGAGCCCATCTGCACCATGGCCTCGGCCTGCATCGTCTCCTTCTGCATCTCCTTCTCGAGGGTCAGGATCTCGTCCTTGAGCTCCTGGGCGCTGGGGATGGGGCCCAGCACATCGTCGGCCCTCCCTATTATCTTTTCGAGCTCCATCGTGCTCGCCACGGGCCGGTCGGGTATCTTGCTCCCGGCGCCGATGAACTGGGAGGCGCCCTCGATGAGCTTGCTTATCTCGAAGGGGAAGATTATCTTGGTCGCCTGGCCGTTCGACATGAGCGCCAGCGTGTCGAGCGAGCGGACCGTGAGGGCCTTCTGGTCCATGACGGACGCGCCCACCGAGAGCAGCCGGAGCGACTGGGCCTCGCCCTGCATCTCAAGTATCTTGGCCTGCCGGGCGCCCTCCGCCTCCAGTATCTTCGACTGCCGGACGCCCTCGGCCTGCAATATCCGCGACCGCTTGGCGCCCTCCGCCTTCAGGATGGCCGAGCGCTTCTCGCCGTCCGCCCGGAGGATGGCCGCGCGCCGCTCCCTCTCCGCCGAGGTCTGCTCCTCCATCGCCGCCTTGACCGGCCCCACCGGGTCGACCTCGCGTATCTCGACGCCCTCCACCTTGACGCCCCAGCGGTCGGTGGCCTCGTCGAGGATGTCCCGCAGCCTGAGGTTGATGGTGTGCCTGTTGTAGAGTATCTCGTCGAGCTCCATGTCGCCGATTGTCGACCTGAGCGTGGTCTGGGCCAGCGCGATGGTGGCCACGCGGTAGTTGTTTATCTGGAAGAACGCCTTCTGCGGGTCGATGACCTTGATGTAGATTATGGCGTCCACGTTGGTGGGCGAGTTGTCCTTGGTGATGACCTCCTGCCGGGGGACGTCGAACACCTGGGTCCGCAGGTCGATCTTGACCACCGTGGTCACGAGCGGCGCCACGAACCGCAATCCGGGGTTCAGCTTTCCCATGAACGAGCCGAGCCGTATCTCGAGGCCCTGCTCCCACGGATTGATGATCCTGACCGCGCTCAGCACGAGCGCCACCACGACTATCAGCACCAGGATGGTCACGAAAATCGCTATCTCGAACTCGTATGCCATGCGTAGCCCCTCCTATTTCGCCTCGTTCTGCCTCTGCGACGCTTCCCAGCGCGCAATGTTTTCGACCCGCTCCACCTGTACATGGACGCCCTCGCTGGAGACGACCTCGACGCGCGTGCCCACGGGCATCTCGTACTCGGCGGAGGCGCTCCAGGATTCGTTGCCGATCTTGACCTTGCCCCTGATGCTGTCGGGCTCGATGGCCACCGTCACTACCCCCTGGCGCCCGATGAGCGAATCGCCCACAAGGGTGGTGGGCGGGTGGCCCTTGCTGAGCTTCTTGTAGCCCCAGACCGTGATGCCCGTGACCGGCAGCGCGATGACCAGTGCGATCACCGGGGCGTACCAGAACTGCGAGAACAGCCAGGGCCCCAGCGCCATGGCAATGAGCCCGAGCACCACCGCCACCGTGCCGGGGATCGCCATGAACGTCTGGCCCGGCGTGGCTATCTCCACGCCGAGCAGGATAAGCCCGATTATCATTATGATGAGCCCCATGACCCAGCTGTCCATTCTCTCTCCCGGGCCTTGTATGCATATGAGGGGATATTAACATTTACCTAGGGGAGAAGTCGCAGGGCGCAGGGCACGAGGAGCAAGGGACGATGGCGCAAGGCGCAAGGGTCGGAGGGGTAATGTCCAAGGCGCAAGGGTCAAAGGGGGAATGGAGCCGCAAACCCGTGCGCTATGCGCTTTGTGCCATCGTCCCTTGCGCCGTGTGCCTTGCGCCTTGCGCCTTCGTCCTCCCTCACCAATAGCATTTTCTATGCCTTCCCGGATAACGTCCCCGATGGCCCCCAGAGCGCTCCTGGAACCCGGCGGCGCGCCGGAGAGCCTCATCGGCGTGGACGAGGCCGGGCGCGGCCCGGTGCTGGGGCCGCTCGTGGTGGTCGGCGTCCGGACGCGGGACGACGGGCCCCTCCGGGACATAGGTGTGCGCGACTCGAAGAAGTGCACGCCGGAGATGCGGGAGCGCCTCGGGCCGCAGATCCGGCGCTTCTGCGAGCACGTTGTCGTCAGGATGATACCCGCCGAGCGCATCGATTCGGTCCGGGCGGTCATGACGCTCAACGAACTCGAGGCGGAGGTCTTCGCCGACGTCATAAGGGGCCTCCTGACGTCCAAGTTCCCGGCGGGCCGGACGCCCGGCGCTGTCCGCGTCTTCGTGGACGCCGCCGACGCCAACGCCCCCGCCTTCAAGGAGAGGATACTGCACCACCTGGGCTTCCGGGTGGACCTCATCTCGGAGCACAAGGCCGACGACACCCACCCGGTCGTCTCCGCGGCGTCCATCCTTGCCAAGCTCGCCCGCGACGAGGAGATGGCGCGCATATCGAGGGAAGTGGGCGCCGAGGTGGGCTCCGGCTACCCATCGGACCCGGTGACGATGGCGTACATAGAAAAGGCGATAAGGGAAAACGGCGTTCTCCCGCCCCACACCCGGAGGTCGTGGGAGACGGTCCAGCGCTTCCTCAGGAAGGACCGGAGGCTGGACGACTTCGGGAAGGAACCGTGAAGAGGGGCGGGAGGAAGACCATGCTCGAAGACGAGATAAAGAGGGCGATAGACACATTCAACCAGAAGGCGCAGACCGACGAGAGGCTGCGCGCCGAGATAAAGGGCAAGGTGCGGAGCGTCCTTCTGGAGCTCACGGACACCGAGAGCTTCAACTTCACCCTCAGGGACGACCGGCTGGGGCCGCTCGGGAAGGGGCTGATACCGAACCCGGACATCCACATCACCACCGACAGCGCCACGATGGAGGCCCTGATGAAGCGGGAGATGGGGCCGATGAAGGCCCTCGTGACGAAGAAATTGAAGCTCACCAAGATATCGATGGAGGACCTGAGCACGCTCCGCAAGTTCTTCTGAGCGGGAAGGGTGAAGCGTGAAGCGTTCAGGGGCGGCGGGCAGGGTGCCGGGCGGCGGGATGGAAAAATGAAGCTCAGGCTGCTTTTCTTCGCCGGCCACCGCGAGGTGCTGGGAGCGGTCTCGAAGCCCTTCGAGATGCCCGCCGGCTCCACGGTGAAGGACCTCTTCGATGCGCTGGCATCAAGGCACCCGGCCCTCCGGGAGATGGAGGGGCGGACCATCATCGCCGTCAACCGGGACCAGGCCGACTGGGACCGGAGGCTCCAGGACGGCGACGAGGTGGCGTTCTACCCGCCGGTGAGCGGCGGCTGAGGCCGCGTTCACCGACCCGTCGGCAAGCTTTAAGCCAGGTTGCTGTATAATACGACGGCGATGAGAGAAGACGCCCGGAAAATCGCGGCCATCCTCCGGGGCCGGGAGAGGGTCAAGGTCGTCACGCACATCGACGCCGACGGCATCTGCGCCGGCGCCATAGCCTCGCTCTCCCTGGACCGGGCCGGCGTTAAAAACGAAATCGAGTTCGTGAAGCAGCTGGACCCGGAGAGCGTGGCGAAGGTCCGCGGGGACGGGACGCTGCTTTGGTTCACGGACCTCGGCTCCGGCTCGCTGGACATGCTGGCCGGCCTGGACTGCGTCATCGCCGACCACCACACTCCGAGCCGAGGGGGGGAAGGGGAGAAGGGTGGGAGGGTGGAAGGGGTGGAAATACCGACGGTCAACCCGCACCTCCACGGCCTCAGCGGGGCGCAGGAGCTCTCGGGCGCCGGGGCCGCCTACCTCGTGGCCGCGGCGCTGGACCCGGCCAACGCCGACCTTGCGGCGCTTGCGATCGTGGGGGCGGTCGGCGACCTGCAGGACGCAGAGAAGTGCCGTCTCACCGGGCTCAACCGGGAGGTCCTCGAGGACGGAAAGCGCGCCGGGGTGCTGGACTGGCACATCGACCTGCGCTACTTCGGACGGGAGACCCGCCCGGTCCACAAGATGCTCCAGTATTCCAGCGACCCGGCCATCCCGGACATCACGGGGAGCGAGGCGGGCGCGCTCTCGTTTTTGACCGGCCTGGGCCTGAGGCTCAAGGACGGGGAGGAGTGGCGCAGCTGGGCGCGGCTGGACGACGGCGAGAGGCGCCTCGTCGCCTCCCGGCTCGTCGAGCATCTGCTGTCGCACGGCATCGGCGGCCGGACGGCCCGGCGCATGCTGGGCGAGGTCTACACGCTGGTCAACGAGAAGGGCGGCACCCCGCTTCGTGATGCAAAGGAGTTCGCGACGCTGCTAAACTCGTGCGGCCGGCACGACAAGCCCCGGCTGGGGCTCGAGGTGTGCCGCGGCGACCGCCGGGAATCGTATCGCCGTGCGTTGACGCTCCTCCAGGACCACCGCCGCTCGCTCGTCGAGGGCATCCAGCTCGTGAACGAGCTCGGCATCCACCGGATGGAGCTCATCCAGTGGTTCGACGCCGGAGACGGGATACAGGACACGCTGGTGGGCGTCGTGGCCGGGATGGTCCTGGGCTCGGGCGAGGCCGGCGCCGACCCGGCATTGCCGATATTCGCGTTCGCGGCCGCCGAGGACGGCACGGGCGTCAAGGTCTCGGCCCGGGCGGCCCGCGCCCTGGTGGAGAAGGGCCTGGACCTGTCGGCAGCGATGAGGACCGCCTCCGCCTCCGTGGGCGGTTCGGGCGGGGGCCACAACGTCGCCGCCGGCGGCCTCATACCGGAAGGCGCCCGGAACAGGTTCCTCGAAGAGGCCGAAAAGCTCATCAAGGCCCAGCTTTCCCCGAAATGACCTCCCCCTTTTTCGGCGCGTCCCCGCCGGCTCGACGGGAGAGCATGACTGAAGCCCCCATCCCGATTGCAGCCACGGCCGCGGATATGAACATCACACTCGCAAACCCGCTCGAGGTGTAAACGAACACCAAGAGGAACGGAGACAACGCGTAGCCGGAAAAACGCGTGGCGTTGAACAGGGTCGAGGAGGTGTTCCTCGCCCCGGGGACGAGCTCGACGGACAAGGTCATGAGCCCGGCCCAGGTGAAGGACATCGCCGCGCCCATCAGGAAGACAAGGCCGAGGACCGCGATATGGCTCGGTGCAAATGCAAGCCCCACATAGCTTGCCAGCGCAAGCGAAAAGCCCAGGGCGCTGACCTTTCCGCGGCCGAACCGGTCGGCGACCAGGCCCGCGCCCGGGGAGACGAGTATTCCGGCGAGGCCCCCAAGGGCTATCGTCAGCCCTATGGCGCCCTCGGTAAGGGAAAAGGGCGCCCTCTCCAGCGCCTCCCCGGTGAACGTGAGGGTGGCGCCGTAGGCGAAGAACGCCGCAAAGCCGCCCAGGCAGACCAGCTGCAGCGGCCGCACCGAGGCAACCTCGCCCAGCCGGCCCAGGACGCTGCCTCTGCCTCCGGACGCCGCCCGGATTGCCGGAAACATCACGGCAAACAGGAGCACCGAGACCGCCGTCATTGCGATGATGAGGTAATAGGCCAGCCGCCAGTTGACGTCGGCGGCCAGCCCGCCCGCGAGAGGCCCGGCCGCGATGCCGGCCGTGTTTATCGTCCCCATCCAGCCCATCACGTAGCCCCGGCGTTCGTTGGGGACCATCTCGCCGACCATCGCGAGCGCCACCGGGTTGACGAAGGCCAGCCCGACGCCCTGGACTGCCCGGCCGGCCATGAATGTCAATATCCCGGGTGCGATGGCGCACACCACCGCGCCCATCCCGTACGAGGCGAGCCCCGCAAGCATGGCCCGGCGCGGCCCCCACTTGTCCGCCAGCGCCCCGGAGAAGAACTGGAACAGCGCAAAGGGCACCATGGCCATCGATATGCTGAGCGTGACCATCTCCAGCGTCGTGGAAAGGTCCCGCTGGAGGACGCCCTGCATCGGGATGATGATATTGACGCCTCCGAAAGGCCCGAGGAAAAGGCAGTAGCCCAGTACCAGCAGGCGCCGGTCCAAGGCTACGCACCGTTCCTTCCCGGGAGGCCTGCAAGGCCGAGTTTGCGCAGCCTGTCGGGCGCTGGAACCCCTCTTTCGTCCCAGCCGCACTCGCGGTAGTAATCGGCGAGCATCTGGGAAAGGTCGAGAGGCCTCCCGGCGCGCCTGCCCTCCGCAGGCGGGGTGCGGCACCTCGCCGGGAGGGTGTCGTCCGTGGCATTGAAGCCCTCGCGCACATTGAACAGGCGCGTGAGGTTGTTGATGCGCTCCCCGATTTGGAGAAACTCCTCCTGGGCATAGCCGAGGCCGGTGGCGGCGTTGACCAGGGGGACCATGTCCTTCGTCAGGCTCAGGCCGTAGGCGTAGAACTTGCATACGCCCAGGGCGTCGGCCAGGGCGCTCCGCTCCTGTCCGCTCCGGACCTCCCCGGCCCTGCCCTCGTCCGTCGTCGGATCCAGCCGCGGGCTTCTGCCGAAGTGCTCGCTGCCGTAAATGAACGGCCGCAGGTGGCAGGCGCCCCGGTCCGAGACAGCGTAGGCCAGCGCCTGTCCCGGCGACTGGCGAGGGTCGTAGGCCGGGAGCTCCAGGCCCTTGACATGCATGGCGAAGTCCTCGCTTCCCTTGCCTATCCTGGCGGAAGCGGCGCGCACCCCGTCGGCGAGAAGGGCGCCCAGAGGACCTTCGCGCCGGGCGGCCAGCCCGATTGCCCGGTGCAGCAGGCCGGCGTCCCCCCATCCCAGCCGGATGCCACCCGTCTCCGCCTCGCCTATCAGGCCCTTCCCGAAGCACTCGATGAGGAAGCCGAGCGTGTTCCCGAACGAGATGGTGTCGATGCCGTAGTCGTCCAGGAGGTAGTCGGCATAGGCGATGGCTTCCCTGTCGGAGATGCCGAGGTTGGAGCCGTTGAGAACGACCGTCTCGTATTCGGGCCCCTCGTCGATGACCTCTTCGCCCTCGCCGACCGTTGAAGCGCCGCCTCCCCGGTAGCGAAGGGCGGCGTAGTGGGCGCACGGTGTCACGCAGCCCCAGCAGGGCCGCAGGTTCTTCGAATCGTTCCAAAGGTGCTTTCCGAATGCGTCGCCCGCTATCTCGTCGGCCCCGTCGAATTTGCCATGCTGGAAGTTCCGCGTGGGGAGCCCGCCCGAGTTGTTCACGGGCCGCACGTTGGCCGCGGTGCCCTCGAGCCTGCGGTCCTTCAGGCCCTGCGAGGCCAGAAGCTTCACCCTGGCCTCCTTCGCAAGCGCGGCGAAGAGCGCCTCGTCGGCGAGAGGGACCTTCCCGGTCCCAACGACGGATACGGCCTTGAGGTTCTTCGAGCCGAGCACGGCCCCGGTCCCTCCCCTTCCCGCAGCCCTCACGTCGGCGATGACCGCGGCCATCCTGGACAGGTTCTCGCCGGCCGGACCGATGGACAGCACCCGGGGAGGGCGGATGCCCGCCCCCTCTTCACTGTTTTTGCGTGAAGAGGGCGGGGCGCCCGCCTCTTCGGCCTGCACCGTCCGCATCGTCTCGAACGTTCCCCTGCCCCAAAGATGTGCGGCCGGGACCATCCCGACCTGCGAATCCCGGATGCGAAGGTGGACCGGGCGGTCAGCCCGGCCCTCGACTATGATTCCGTCCCACCCGGCGAACTTGAGCTCGGGGCCGAAGTGGCCGCCGCAATGCGAATCAACCCACGTTCCCGTCAATGGGGACCGGGTGCAGACCGAGAAACGGTTGGGCATCGGGCCCCCGGCGACGCCGGTCAGCGGCCCGGTCATGACGACGACCTTGTTTTCGGGCGAGAGAGGGTCCGTGCCGGGCGCAAGCTCCTTGAAAAGGAGCTGGGCCGCATAACCTTTGGAGCCGAGGAAACGGCGGGCCTCGCGAGCGTCGAGCGGTTCCTCGCGGAAGCTCCCGCGGGTCAGGTCGACCCGAAGCAGCCTGCCCTGAAATCCGCCCGGCAACGGTTCACCCCGGGGAGGGAAGCAGAGCAGGGATAAAAACCTAGTCTATCCAAGCCGACTGACCAGGCCGGGCGGAGCCGGCCCGCCCCTCATGGGCGGACCGGCCGCGCCGCTTATCACTTGTGGGCCTCGAATCCTTTCTCCCTCAGCGCCTTGATGACGTCCTCGAGCTTCAGGCCGAGGTGCTCGCAGCCTGTAAGTATCGTCATGATGCGGCCGTGCGTCGTTCGCATCACCGGGTTGGCGACGCCGGCGAAGCCCAGGTCCTTTAGCACCGGTATCAGCTCGGGGTACTGCTCGGTTATCTCGTACAGGCTCTTTTTCAGATCAAGTTCCTTCATATCATCACTTCCAGTCCAAAAGCGTTTTTTGGCCCTTTATCTTCTGCAACGGCGCGATGTCCAGCGTCACCTCGAGCGTGCCGAGGTATTCCCTGCCGGAGCCCCGGAGGGCGATGTAGCGGATGTACACCTTCTTCTCTCCCATGTCCAGCCAGAAATCGGCCATGTCCTTCTCGCCGGACTTGAACGAGCCCAGTATCTTTTCAACGACCGCCACGCTCTTGGGCGGGTGGCAGTTTTGGACCTTCCGGCCGATGATGGAGGTGGGCCGGACGAAAATGCGGTCCTTGCTTGCCGAGAAGTACCTCACCGTGTCGTCCTTGTCGATGAACGTCAGGTCCACCGGGAGGGCGTTCAGCAGCGAGACCAGCTCCGGGAGCGTGAAAGACCCGGTGGGCGTCGACACGCGGCCGGTCTTGTCGACGGCCGGCTCGATGACCAGGCCCTTCTCCAGGTCCTTGATGAGGTGCGTGATGTCCTTGGGTTTCTTGATGAAGACGTACCCGACCTCCTCGCTGTCGCGCAGTATGTTGACCCAGTCTCCGGGCTGGAGCTTCTCGAGCGATGTGGGGAAGAGGATGTTCTCCTCCTTGAATATCATGCCGTCGACCTCCTCGGCCAGCGGGGCGAGCCTCTCCTTGGCCAGCGCGGCGTCGGGCTTCCCGGCCTCCAGGTCCTTGACGGCCTCTTTCAACATGGCCCGGACCTCGTCGTCCTTGCCCCACATCACCTTGGAAGGGCCCATGAAGCCCGCCTTCTCAAGATGCGGGAAGAGCATCTGCTCCTTGCGGGTGTAGTGGACGTTGACCTCCCGGAGCGAGGCGAGGAGCCCTTTGGCCTCGTCCCTCCAGGATTTGTCCTTTCCCGCTCCGGCCTTCCCGGCGAGCGCCTTCAGACGCGCGGTCAGCTTCTCTATCTCCCGGTTCTCGAGCTTGAAGAGGTGGACCGGGTGGGCCTCGTTGAGCTCCTTGCCCGGCGCGGCCTGCAGGGCGCCTTCGAACAGAAGTACATGGACGTTGCAGAACTTCTTTATCTCGTCGGTCGAGAGGCCCTCGTTGATGAGCGCCTGCTCCATCTCGGCTATCTCCGAGGAGGTGACGCTCCCGACCTCATTCACGAAGCGCTCCTTGGCATCCTGCGGTGAGAGCCCCTTGTGGAGCTGCAATATTATGTCCTTCATGACCTCCTTCCGTCCGCGCTTTTCCCCCAGCTTCTCACCCATGTCCTTCAACCTCCCCTGTGGCAGTACTCCCCGGCAACCGAGCGGCGCATCCACTAATATAGATTCCCACAGAATTGGCACATTTCCTAGACGTGGCATATCAGGGCACGAGGCTTCCGGGAAGCCTCCGGAACCGGCCCCCGCTCACCCGATGTCCCAGTCGCAGTTCTGGCAGTGCCGGCCGGGGTTCGGGGCGCCGCAGATGGGGCACTTCTCGGGGCCCTCGCGGGGCGGCTTTTCCTCCGGCGCGGGAGGCGGGGGCAGTTCCGGGGCCGGCTCAGGGCGCGTGACGGGCGTCGGCTCCACCGTGCGCCTCCTGCGCCTCGATCTCCACACCGCCACACCAGCAATGACGATGACGGCCGCCACCAGCCCGGCCACGCTCAGCGGGTTCGAGAGGGAAATATCGAGCCTGCCCTTCGTTTCCGCCGGGCGCTCCACAACGCTGAAGTCCTTGTTGATGGTCGATTCGAACGTGCCCCGGCTCCAGCTCCCGTTGGTCCCGTTGTTTATGGTGTATTCAATGACTATGTAGTCCGAGTGCTTGCCCAGTCGGGCGTCCACCGGCACGCGGAAGAATATGTTCACCGCCTTCCTTTGGTTGGGCTCAAGCAGGAAGGAGGTGGTGTTCGTCTGAAACGTCCCAAGCCGCATCCAGTCGATGTAGAGGCCCGCCGAGGTCACGTTCATCGTGAACTGCGTGTTGATGTTGGTTATCTCCAGGACCACCCGGGAGACCTCGTCTCGGTAGAGCGTCTCGTCCCACTGCATCTTGACGGCCATGTCCTCGGCGGCCGAGGCTCCGGGCGAAAGCAGGCCTGCTGAAAGCAGGAGGCAGAGGGCGGCGACGGCCGCCGGAAAGGCTGGTTTCCCGGTCACGGTGCCGGGATGCCGGAGCGCGGTAATTAGTTTTTTCCCCGCGGCCCGCCGGCCCTGCCCTGCGATAAAAGTTTGGGCGAACATTAATAATGCAATGAAGGATATTACATCGGCGCGGGTGAACCCCATGGTGTGCCTCTCCGACCTCAGGAAGATGGAAGTCATAAGCGCCGACGGCAAGATGATAGGCCTGGTGGAGGACGCCACCATCACCGACAAATGGAACGTGACCGGGTTCACGGTCAACGTCGACAAGGAGGTGGCCAAGAGCCTGGGCAAGAAGACCCCGCTGTTTTCGGGCCTCCGGCTCGAGATCGCCGTCGACCAGGTGAAGTCCATCGGCGACAAGATTGTGCTCTCCAAGCCAGTGAACGAGCTCGGCGAGCACCTCAAGAAGCACGAGGGCGTGTACCACGTGTCGTCGTTCATGAAGATGCAGGTCGTGGGCACCGGGGGCAAGGTGCTCGGGCAGGTCCTGGACATACAGCTCGAGCCCTCCCAGTGGAAGATGCCCTCGCTGGCCATCCGGGTCGAAAAGGAGGTCACCGAGCACATGAAGATCAAAAAGCCCCTCATCGGCCGGGCCCATCTGACGCTCTCGATGGTCCACGTGAACAGCATCAAGGACTACATAATGCTCAACACCGACCACGAGGGGCTGGCGCGCCTTCTGGACAGCTCGCCGGTGAAGAAGGACTAGCGCTCACCTTTTGGCTTCCCAGACCAGGTGGCCTAATTCCGGCAGCAACAGCTCGGAGAGCGCGAGCTTCGCCGCGTCCGGGGAGCCCGGTATGCAGACCATTATCTTGTGGTTGGAGACCCCGGCCAGGGCCCGCGACATCATGGCCGCCGAGCCTATCTCCTTGTAGCTTGCCATGCGGAACAGCTCGCCGAACCCGCTGAGCTCCTTTTCGAGCATCGGCCGGACCGTCTCGACCGTGACGTCCCTCCGGGCGATGCCCGTTCCGCCGTTGGTGATGATGAGGTGGATGCGCGGGTCGTCCAGGGCGTCCTTGAGCCAGGCCCGTATCTCCCGCCGCTCGTCCTTGACGATGCCCTGCCGGATGACCTTGTGGCCCGCCTTCTCGAGCGCCTGGCGCAGGATGCGCCCCGTCTCGTCGGTCCGGCGGTTGCGGGTGTCGCTTACCGTCAGTATCGCCGTCACGACGACCTTGGCCCCGTGCCTGCGGTGGTTCTTCACGCCCATGAAAGCTCACCTTCCCCGGGTGCGCCGGCCGGCCCCGGCCCTCCCCTTTACCTTCCTAAGAACGCGTATCCCCTCGATGGCCGTGTCGGGATAGTTGCCGGTCCGGTCCTTTTCGAGGTACTTGACCATGTCCCAGACGCACAAGAGCGCGCCGGCGACGCCGCAGAGCGCCTCCATCTCCACGCCGGTGCCGTAGCGCGCCCGGGATTCGCAGCGGACGGAGACGCCGCCGGCGTCGAGGGAGAGCTCCACGGCGAGGCTCGAGAGCGGAACGGGATGGCAGAGCGGAACGATGTCCGCGGTCCGCTTGGCGGCCTGGATGCCGGCAAGCTGGGCTGCCGAGAGCACGTCGCCTTTCCTGACCCTGTTCTGGCGGATGGCCTCGACGGTGGCGGCGCGCAGGCGTATGCTTCCTTCGGCCACCGCCTGCCTCTCGACGGCGGGCTTGCCACCTATGTCGACCATCCTTGCCAAACCGGCCCTCCGGCCGGAAGCGATTGGCTTGGAGTTGGATAAAGCTTTTCATCAGAGCGCCGGGGGCCGGGAGCCGTGAACCGTGAACCGGGAGCCGGGAACCGGGGACCAACGACCGTTCTTCCGGCTGACGGCTCGCGGCCGCCGTTTATCGGTTCACGGTTCACGGCTCACGGTTCACGGCCGTCAACTGCCCAGCTTGAGCTCCATCGCCGCCCGCACCAATCCGAGGTGGAGCCGGGAGGGCTTGTTGGGGCGCGACTTGAGCTCGGGGTGGAACTGGCTCCCCATGAAATAGGGGTGGCCCGGGAGCTCGGCGACCTCCATGCGGCGCCCATTGTCCGAGCTCCCCGTGAAGAGCAGGCCCTTCTTCTCTATCTCGGAGATGTAATCGGGGTTGACCTCGTAGCGGTGCCGGTGCCTCTCGTGTATCTCGGTCGCACCGTACAGCCGGTGGGCCGACGAGCCCTCCTTGAGGATTATCGGGTGGGAGCCCAGCCGCATGGTCCCGCCCAGGTCGTGGACGGTCTTCTGCTCGGGCAGGATGTCCACCACCGGGTGCCCGGTCTTCGGGTTGAGCTCTGTGCTGTTGGCGTCCTCGTAGCCGAGGTTGTGGCGGCAGAACTCGATGACCGCGAGCTGGAACCCGAAGCACACGCCCAGGAACGGTATGCCTCCCTGGCGGGCGTACTGGATGGCCTGTATCTTGCCCTCCGTGCCCCTCTCGCCGAACCCGCCCGGGACAAGTATCCCCTGGGCATTGCGCAGGTGGTTGTTGGGGCCGTTCTTCTCGATGTCCTCGGCCTCGACCCAGATGAGGTTCACCTTCGCCCCGGCCTCGGCGCCGGCGTGGTGGAAGGCCTCGATGTGGCTCAGGTACGAATCCTTCAAATCGACGTATTTTCCGACGACGACCACGTTGACGGACCGGGGCGGGTTCATGACCTTGTGGACGAACTCGCGCCAGCTCGGAAGGTCGTCGGAGCGGGGTTCGAGGTTGAGCCGCTTGACCAGGTAGTTCGTGACGCCCTGGTCCTCGAGCACCAGCGGGACCTGGTAGATGCTCGACACATCCGGGGCGCTGACGACGGCCTCGAGGGGCACGTCGCAGAACTGGTGGATCTTCTCCCGCGTCCCCTTGTCCATCGGGCGGTTGCCGCGCCCGACTATCATGTCGGGCTGGATGCCTATCGCCCGGAGCTCCTTGACCGAGTGCTGTGTCGGTTTCGTTTTCTGCTCGCCGACCGTGCTCAGCACCGGTATTAGCGTCGTGTGGACCACGACGACGTTCTCCCTCCCGACCTCGATGATGGCCTGGCGGGCAGCTTCCAGGAAGGGCATGCTCTCGATGTCGCCGACGGTGCCGCCGAGCTCTATCAGCATTATGTCCGCCTTCGACTCGCGGGCCACGGTCTTTATCCTCAGGAGTATCTCGTTTGTGATGTGCGGGATTATCTGGACGGTCTTTCCCAGGTACTCGCCCTTGCGCTCCTTTTCGATTACGGCCTTGTAGACCTTGCCGGTCGTGATATTGTGGGCCGAGGAAAGGTCGACGTCGAGGAACCGCTCGTAGTTGCCCAAATCGAGGTCGACCTCGCCGCCGTCCTCGAGGACGAACACCTCGCCGTGCTGGAACGGGTTCATCGTGCCGGCGTCGCAGTTCAGGTACGGGTCGATTTTTATGGCGCTGACCGAGAAGCCGCGGCTTTTGAGCAGGCGCCCGATCGATGAGGCGGTTATGCCCTTTCCCAGCCCCGACAGGACGCCGCCCGTCACGATAATGAACTTCATCGGCGCATCACGGTGAAGCCAAAGCGTCATCTTTGGATAAATAGGTTGCCATTTTCGCGCGCATTCGAGACGACAAGATTGATAAGCCCGCATCGCAATAACAAAGGAACGTGCATCCGCCGGATTCGTACAGCCCGTATCATCCGCCCTCGCAGGGGTACCCGTACCCGGGCCAGTATCCGCCCCAGTACGCCGCCCAGTACCCGCCTCAATATCCCTACCCGTATTACGGGCCGCCGCCGAGGCAGGACCGCCCGGGCAGGATAATCGCGATCGTGGTCGTAGTGGTGGTCCTGGTCATTGTATTGCCCATAGTCATCGCCGGCGTCCTTATGGTCTATCTCCAGACCATTCCCGTGGACGGGGGCCATGTGGAAACGACGATGGGCCTTCGCGTCGAGAAGCTGCAGTCGGGCGGCTGGCTGGTGAGCGTCACAAGCGGTTCCAAGACGGCATCCGGCGTCACCCTCCAGGTCATCAACCCCTCGACCGGGGCGCCCACGCTCAACAAGGTGGTGGCCAGCCTCGCGCCGTCGTACAACGACTCCGACGCCAGGTACAACGACAACAACGGCAACAACCGGCTCGACGCGGGCGACACCATCCAGCTCAAGTCATCGGGCGGCCACATCTATGCCGGCTACAAGGTCCAGCTCCTCGTGGGCGACAGCATCGTCGGCACCATCAAGGAACTTCCGGCCTAGAGCGATGGACGGGCTAAGTTGGCAGGTGGGCAGGCAAGCAAGTTGGCAAGTTTTACGGCCGTCAACATGCCAACCAGTCAACAGTCAACTTGTCAACTTCACATACTAACTTGCCAACTTGTCGACCTCGTATTCCTATTCCAAATGGGCCCGCCGGTGGTCATTTCTCAATAATGTTGATAAACCGGCGGAACGATTGTGATTCATGGACTTGCCGGGAAGCAGCGTTCCGTATCCTGCGCCTGCGGACGGCCTCCCTCCGCCAAAGCCTCTTCCGCAGCCCCGGCCGGGGCCGCCGGACGCTCCGGGCCGGAGGAGGACGAAGCGGGACAGGCTCGCCGACTGGATCATGGTAGTCATAATCGTTTTCATCCTCCTGCCCATCGGTCTCGTCGAGCTCATCATTTTCATCCGGCCCACCCCTGTTGATTATGATGGCGGTATTGTCACGACCATTGGCCTGAGGGTGGCGGACCGCTCCGCCGGGAACTGGACCATCGAAATCCTTAGCGGCCGGAAGGACCCTCGGGACCTCCGCCTCCAGGTCATCAACCCCTCGACCGGGGCGCTCGCGCTCAGCAAGGTGGTGGCCAGCCTCGCGCCGTCGTACAACGACTCCGACGCCAGGTACAACGACAACAACGGCAACAACCGGCTCGACGCGGGCGACACCATCCAGCTCAAGTCATCGGGCGGCCACATCCATGCCGGCTACAAGGTCCAGCTCCTCGTGGGCGCAGCCATTGTCGGCACCATCAAGGAACTGCCGGCGTGAAAGGACTGACGAAGTCGACTTCGTCGGTCCCTATTCCACATGCGCCCGCTTCACCAGCATCCGCCCGTTGTCCCGGCGCCAAAGGGTGCTGAACTCGTCGATGACGATGCGCTTTTTGTGCGTCGGGCCGGAGAGCACGAGCGTCTCGTACTCGCCACCTTCGCCCTCGAGATTGATGCCGTACCTTTGGTGCAGGCGGAGCAGGTCCTCCAGCGCCGCCGCATCGAGCCTGCGGTTCAGCCATTTCTCGTCGAGGCCCTCGGCCGCCACGCCCGTGAAAATGATCTCGTACCCGTCGGAGATCAGGCCCCTGAGGTGCTTTTCCGGGTCGGCGTGCCAGAGCGGTGCGTGGTGGACCAGCCCCAGTTCGGCGCATATCCGGTCCAGCCGCAGTTTCTGGAACTCGGAGCGCACGGCGCCGGAGACTATCCCCTCGACATTCTGCTCCGCGATGGCGTTCCTGAGCGGGCGGAGCTCGTCGTTCTGCGGCGCCCTGACCTTCACCAGCGTTTCTCCGAGCGCCTCCGGGAAAAGGTCCATGAGCTCGGTGGCCGGGACATGGTACATGAACGAGTCCGTCGCCTCCGGGACCACGCCGATGAGGCAGGCCACCTCGTGGCCGCTCTGGCGGGCCCACTGCAGGGAGGCGTTGGAGTCCTTGCCGCCGGAATAGAGCACCGCGACCTTCATCGGCCGTCCAACTCCCGCCCCCTTATTAGCCTTTTCGCGGTGAAGCTTTATATCGGTGGGGGCATTCCATCGGCCGATGGTGAAAAAGGCCGCCAGGGTGGTGTTCTCCGGGCGCGTGCAGGGCGTCTGGTTCCGCGCCAACACGCAGAAGAAGGCCTCGGGAGCAGGCCTCTCCGGCTACGTCCAAAACCTCGACAACGGCTCGGTGGAGGCGCTCTTCGAGGGCGAGGAGGCGGCCATCGAACGGGTCCTCGACGAGATATCCCGAGGCGCCGGAATGGGCGCGGCGCTCGTCGAGCGGACCGACGTGGCCTGGGTCGAGCCCGCCCGCCGGCACGAGGGCTTCGTCATTGCCGGGGAGGATTGAGCGCCGATGGCGAACCTGACGGCGCTGGCGTTCTCGTGCAGCCCCCGCGGCCCGAAGGGCTCGACGGGGCTCCTGCTCTCGGCGTTCCTCGAAGGCTTCCGCGAAGGCGGCGGGAGCTTCGAGCTCATCGAGCCGTACAGGATGAACATCGCCCCGTGCAAGGGGTGCTTCTCCTGCTGGACGAGGACGCCCGGCAGGTGCGCCACCGAGGACGACATGGCCGCCGTCAACCGGCGCCTCGGCGAGGTCGACGCCGTCATCTTCGCCACGCCCGTCTATCATTACACGATGTCCGAGGGGATGAAGCGCCTTGTCGAGCGCACGATGCCGCTTCTGGACCCCGAGGTGAAGCCCGGGGCCGACGGCCGGGCGCACCATGCGCGGATCGGCCGCCGGGACCAGAGGGCGGTCCTCATCTCCACCTGCGGCTTCCCCGAGCTCGAGGTCTTCGACGGCCTGAGGCGGACGTTCACCGACATCTGCCACATGATGGAGTGGTCCGCGGCCGGCGAGATCCTCCGCACGGGGTCGGGACTCCTCTTCTCGAAGGACGCGCGGGCCAAGGAGAGCGCCGCCGGCTACCTGATGATGGTCCGGAAGGCGGGCCGGACCGTGGCCGGAGGCGGCCTCATCGAGCCGCAGTACCGGCGCTACCTCGAGGGCGACCTGCTGCCGCGGGACGACTACTACCGGCTGGTCAACGGGTGGTTCACCAGGAAGTGAAGAGGGCGGGGGCGGGACCGTGAAGAGGAGCGCCCAACAGAGAACCTGCCCTCTCTGCCAAATGCCCAGAGCGACCTGCGCTTTCCTATTCGCCCTTGCCCCTTGCCCCTTGCCCCTTCGTCCCTCCGTAGACGACCTTCGGTCGTCTCGGCCGAGAAGACCGACCCGGGGTCCGTCTTCTGCGGTGCGCCTTGCGCCATGCACCATGCGCCTTACGTTAGCCTTATTATCCGCCCCGTCAATGCGCTTCCCGCATGCGCCTCGAGATAGACGGCTGGTCGGCGGGGCTCAAGTTCTCCGCCTGCCACCTGATACCCGGCCACAGCAAGTGCGGCCGGCTCCACGGCCACACCTACGCCGTGCACGTGAAGCTCGTCGGCGAGCAGAACCGCTCCGGCTACATCGCCGATTTCCAGGAGGTCAAGGACCTCATCAAGCGCCTCGTCAAGCCCCTGGACCACCGGGTCCTGATACCCGCGCGCCACCCCCAGGTCAAATTGAGGCGGCGCGGCAGGACGGTGGAGATGACGGTTGGAGGGAGCCGCTACGCCTTCCCGGCCGGGGACATCCTCCTTCTGGACCTCCCGGCCGTCACGGCCGAGCAGCTCGCCGGGCACCTCCTGGAGCAGGCGGCGCCCGCCATCGCCCGCATGGGTTGCGTCTCGGAGCTGCAGATAGGCCTCTACGAGGGCGTCGGCCAGGGCGCCTGGGCGTCGAGGCAGTTCTGAGCATTTTGCGAAGCGGGAAGGCGTGCCTGCACCCTTCCCCCTTCCCGCTTCCCGTCCGTCCATCCATAGCAACATTTTATATCGGCACAACCGCATTCCGATGAAGGTAGCCCGCATGGCCATCGACCTCTTCACGCCGGAGTACAAGAAGGAGCAGAAGGCCCTCGAGAAGGCGCAGGAGCTTCTGGCCCGCGCCTCGAGGTCGGCGGCCGACAAGAAGCCGGACGCCGGCGGCCTGTACCTGGAAGCCTTCCGGTTCCTGGAATCCAAACGCGAGCTCTTCGTCCAGCACCGTCGGGCCTTCTCCGACTGCTACATCGAGATAGGGGCCACCCTGGGGGAGCTCGGGAAGGCCGACGACGGATTGCGCTCGCTGGAGGCGGCGATGGTGGTGGACTCCCAGAACGCCCGCGCCTGGGCCGAGGTCGGAAAGGCCCTCCAGGGCAGGGGCCGGTTCGAGGACGCCGCCGGATTCTTCGACCGGGCGCTCCTCCTGGACCCCGACGACGCCGACATCTGGGTGGCCAAGGGCAACGCCATGCGCGCCCTGATGGAGTACGGCGAGGCCCGCCTGTGCTACGGCAAGGCGCTCCAGCTCGAGCCGCTCCGCATCGACTTCTACGAGCAGCTCCACGAGATAAGCCCGGAGGACGCCGAGGTGCTGAAGGGCAAGGGCGTGGCGCTCTCCCTGCGGGGGCGGCACGCGGAGGCGGCCGACGAGTTCAACGAGGCTCTCGATCTTGCGCCGGGAAACCCGGGCATCCTCACCGAGATGGGAAAGGACCGGGCCCGGTCCGGGAAGGTGCCCGAGGCGCTGGGGCTCTTCGAGAGGGCGCTCCAGTCCAACCCGGCATTCAAGGCCGCCCACGTGGCCCGCGCCCGCGCCCTCTCGGCGGCCGGCCGGCAGGAGGAGGCAATCGGGAGCTACGAGGCGGCATTGCGCATCGACCCGGTGGACCGCGAGGCCCTGCCGGCGATGGCCGAGTCCCTCCTGGCGCTGGGCCGCTTCAAGGAGGCCCTCGACTGCATCGGCCGGGCGCTCGAGCTTGCGCCCAGGGACGCCGACCTTCTCCTGAGGAAGGGCGCGGCGCTGGCGCTCACCGGGGACTTCACGGGCGCCTCCACGTGCTACGAGGATGTCATAGCCATCGACCCGGCCTGCGCCCGGGCCTGGGCGGGCAAGGGCCGGAGCCTGCTGGAGCTGGGCCGGAGCGGGGAGGCGCTGCCCTACCTCGAGAAGGCGGCCGCCGCGGACACGGGCAATTCAATCTACGCGACCTGGCTTGGCAGGGCCCAGGCCGCGGCGGGCAGGCACGAGGAGGCGGTCCTCTCGTTCAACATCGCCCTCGAGCACGACCAGGACCTCCTGGAGGCCGTGCTGGCGCGGGGCGATTCGCTGCTTGCGCTCGGCCGGCTGGACGAGGCCGTCCGCGCGTTCAACCGGGCCTCGGTGCTCGCGCCCGGGAACCCGGCCGCCTGGCTGGGCCGGGCCGGATGCGCCCTGAGGCAGGACCGCTACGACGAGGCGCTCGGCCACCTGGACAGGGCCCTCTCGCTCGACCCGGGCGACAGCCGGGCAAAGCAGCTGCGCGCCGCGGCGGCCTCGCTCAGGGATAAGGGCGAGCTCGAGGGCTGCGCCCGCCAGGTGCTCGACTTCGAGCAGAGGAGCGGCCGGATGCCCTCCCGCGAGGAGGTGTTCAGGGATTGCCAGGTGCCGTTCGAGAAGCTCGACCGGGTGCTGGGCCACATCACCACCCCGGAGCCGATGGAGCTCCAGGCGCTCTCGCCGTCGGAGAGGGACGAGCTGGACGCCCAGTCCTCCGACCTGATAAGGAAGGTCGCGCCCGGTGCTCCCATAAGGCTCTCGGACGCCGTGAGGCTCCTTCCGGGCGCCACGGTCATCCGGGGCAAGCGCGTGCTCGCATACATCGAGGCGGTCCGGGGCGCCCCCGTCTCGATAGAGACCCCGCTGGACCCGCGGACCGAGGAGCGCAGCCGCGCCGGGCTCCACCTTCCCGAGGAGGAACGGGACCTCTTCGGCCTCGTGCGCCGGCTCAACCTGCCGTTGCGGGAGGCGCGGCGCGTCGAGGAGGTCGTCTCGGCGCTGAAGAGCGGGCGGCCCCTGCCGTCCCCGCCGGTCGTGGACGGGCCGGCCGCCGCCGAGGTGCCCGAGAGCGAGCTTGAGGCGGCACCGGGCCAGCCGGCCGCCGGGAAGAGGCCGCGCCGGTCGCGCAAAAAGCCCGCCTCCGAGGCGCCGGCGCCCGGGACGCCGCCGGAGATGCCCGGGGCCGCCGAGCCGCCGGCAGCCGAGCCGGAGACCCCGGTCGCCGCCGCCGGGGAGGAGCCGGAGGCCGAAGAGGAGGAAGGCGAGGAGGAGGCCGAAGCCCAGGCGGAGCCCGAAAGGCCCGCCCGCAGGCCGCGGAAGAGGAGAACGCCCGATGAGGAGGCGGCCGCCGGGGAGACAGCCGGTGAGCCGGAGCAGGAGAAGGAGCCCCTCGACGAGCAGAAGATGCAGGACATCTCCGACAGCATCAAGGACATCGTGACCAGCATCGAGAAGCGCCAGACGAAGGAGTCGCCCGACGAGAAGGCGGCCGAGGGCGGAAGGCGGGGCAGGACCTACTGCTCCGTGTGCCACTCGATAATCGCCACCATACACCACGGCTGCGGGGCGCACCTTTGCAGCCGTTGCGTCATCGATTTCAACAAGGACCGCCGGGCGGAGCGGAACCTCTGCCCCAAATGCCTCAAGCCCATCGAGAGCGCCCCGCCGCCGGCGGGCGCCCGGGCGGGGTGGCGGGACACGCTGTAGGACCCGTCCGATGTACGAGTACGTCTATGTCTGGGACCGGAAGAGCGGCCGGTGCGTGGCCGTGTGGCATGTCCGGCTCCAGGGCATGCCCGACGACGACGCCCCATCCAACACGAAGGGGGCCATCGCCGAGGAGGACATGGACGGGCGCGTCAAGGCCCTCCTGCTGAAATACCCCGAGCCGCGCTACCTCGTGGACGGGGGCGAAAGCGACGAGCCCGACGCCATGAAGGCGGCCGGCCTGTTGTACGCCCAGGCCTCCCGGGACGAGGAGGAGTGAGGCCCGGAGGGCCGGTCCATGTGGATTGCCGGGCACACGGCATTCGGTTATCTGGTGGCGAAGGCCGGCTTTTCGGTGGCGCGCAAGCCCCTGCGGCCGGACCTGGTGCTCATGATATTCTTCTTCAGCAACCTCATAGACGCCACCCACTTCGGCTGGCTGCGCGACCTCACCCACAACGCCATCGGCACGGTGCTCTTCACAGCGCTCGCTCTCCTCATCCTGGACCGGCTCGGAATGCTCCGGAAGGGCGACGGCCCGGTCCTGGGCGGCGTCTCCATCCTGCACGCCACCGGGGACCTCCTTTTCGGCGGGTACCTGCCGCTTTTTCCGTTTTCGAACAGGGTCCACTGGGCGTTCCCATGGAACTCGCCCGAGAACCTCGTCACCGAGAGCGCCTTGGGCTTCCTGTTCGTCGCGGTCTTCTGCCTCTCGGCCGATTTCAAGCGGGCGAGGAGGTTTTCGGCCGGGCAGAGAACGCTGGCGTTTCGCGATCTTCGGCCGATGAAGGCGCTCGACCGCCGGTTCCTCCGAATCTACATGTTCACGCTGTTCTACCTGCTCTTCGTCGGGCAGCTGGTCTATTATCTTTTATGCAAGCACCTGGGCGACCTGCTCTCGGGCCTTTGGTATTTCTGGATATTCCTCTTGGCCTTCGCGCTGATGCTCTCGGTGATATCGGCGGCGGCGTTCACGGCCGTGGACCGTGAGCTGTGAACCGGGAGCCGTGAGCGGTGAGCCGTCAGCCGGTGGCCGGGTCCCGATGGCCGTCGGTGAAGACCCGTCCCGGTTCACGGCTCACGGCTCACGGTTCACGGGTTCAGGCGCAGTTTTTCCTGTCAAGCCCCATTCCCGCCCGGCTCCGCCGGAGCTCCCCCAGCGTCGTGACCCGCTCGGCCACGGCGTTGTGCTTGTGGATGCTCTCCTGCGCCTCGGAGCGCACGGTCACGGCCACCTCGTCGGGCAGCTCCCTGTACTTGTCGACGATGTTCCGCAAAACGTCGCGCACGACGTCCTCGACGAACTTGGGGTTCCGGTGGGCCTCGAGCACCAGCCGGGCCTCGTCGGGGCGCTTTAGTATCTCGCGCGTCGGGGCGCTCTGCGAGGCCTCGACGAGCCGTATGAGGTCGTCGGCCTCGACCGGGTACTTCTCGGGGACCTCCACGAGCACCGATGCCACGTTCCTCTGGTTGTGCGACAGGACGGGCACCCCAGAAGTCCGGCGGCCGGCGCGCTTTTTACCCGATTGGAAGAGCTGGCGCACCGTCTCCTGGGCGCAGGGGCAGGCCGTCATGCCCGTGACCTCCACGCCGATGCTCTTTCTCACGAGGTGCCGGGCACCGCGGTGGGCCACGGCGCGGGCGAGGAGCTGGTAGCCCTCGAGCGTCCGGCGCCCCGAGGGGTTTTTCATCTCCAGGTAGTATTCGGCGCGCATCTCCACCTCGGCCGTGGTGGCGTAGGCGTGGCGGTCCAAAAGGCCCCTCGAGAGGGTGGCGCAGAGGTCCTCGAGGCTCGGGTGCGGACGGGACACGCTCTCGTCGATCAGCTCGGCCACCGCCTCGAGGTTGCGGGACATGTGCGAGCCCCGCTGGTTCGCCGGCAGGTCCACGAAGAGCGAGATGGCCGGCGTCAGCGTGACGGAGCGGCCTCCCCGGATCACCTGGACGGGCTTCCTCACGCCCGTGACGCCCACCCGCGTCAGCCGGTAGCTTCCGGGCACGCGGCGTTCCTGCACATCCGGCGACTTCCTTCGTGCTGCCATTCCCGCTCCCTTTCCCCGGGCCCTAGCCCGCCTCCAATATGGCGTCGGCTATGCGGGCGGCCCGGACGGTCTCCGCCACATCGTGCGCTCTTATAATGCTTGCCCCGTTGAGGACCGAGGCCACGGCGGCCGCGAGGCTTCCCTCGAGGCGGCGCTCCACGGGGAGGTCGAGCACCCGGCCGATGAACGATTTGCGCGAGGCCCCGACCAGGAGGGGCCGTCCGAGGCCGCGAAGCTCCCCCAGCCGGGCGACCAGGCGGAAATTGTCGTTTCCCGTCTTGCCGAAACCGATGCCGGGGTCCAGCACCGTCTTCTCGATGTCCACGCCCTTGCGCCTTGCAAAGCGCAGCCTCTCGCCGAGGAAGGCGTGGACCTCCCCGACCACATCGTCGTACGCCGGGGCCTGCTGCATGTTGCGGGGCGTGCCCTGCATGTGCATTATGACCGCCGGGACGTCGCGGCGGGCCACAAGCTCCGCCATGCCCCGCTTGCGCAGGCCGAAGACGTCGTTCACGAGCGAGGCCCCGGCATCCAGCGCCTTGCCGGCCAGCGCCGGCTTGTAGGTGTCTATCGAAATGGGGACGTCGACCCTCCCGGCCAGGGCCCGGATGACCGGCAGGACGCGCTTTTCCTCGGCTGAAAGGGAGAGCGGCGCCGAGCCGGGCCGGGTGGATTCCCCGCCGACATCAATGATGCCGGCGCCCTCCTCCGCCATGCGAAGGCCGTGTTCGACGGCCGCGGCGGCGTCCAGGAAACGGCCGCCGTCCGAAAATGAATCCGGCGTCACGTTGAGGATCCCCATCACGAGAGTGCGGGGGCCGAGCCTCAGCCGCCGGCTCCCCCATTTCAACGTGAAGCCCCGGCCGCGGTCCAGGTTGGCCATCACCGCCGCAAGCTCTGCGGCGATCTCCCGGCAGCCGAAAGGCTGGTAGGCCAGCTTGGCCAGGGCCCGCCGGACCTGCTTGCGGGTGCCCATGACCAGTATGTCCGAAAGCCTCGAGGTCCGGCCCAGCGCCCCGCGGCACACGGCGGCGTCCCCGCCGGCCGAGAGCATCTCCTGCTTGATTATCAGCGCGGCCCGGCTGTCGACGTCCTCGAGCTTGAAGGTGTGGTGGAGCGCCTTGGGGGCCATGATCGGGACGCCGCCCGGGTCGCAGCCGATCTCCCGTATGGCCTCCGCCGAGGAGGCCTGGTCGCGCACTGCCAGCAGCCGTGCGTTGTGCACGGCCACTCCAATCGGAGTGGCCGATTTTAAGGTTGTGGAGGCGGGGTGGGAAGGCTTTAAAAACGGGGGCGGTCATGCGAGGCGGGCATGAAGGCCGTCATCTTCGACCTCGACGGGACCCTCCAGAGCCTCGAGATAGACTGGAAGGCCCTGAGGGCCGGCCTTTCAGCGCTCTTCGGCCGCCACGGCCAGCCCCTGCTCGAAGGGCCGCTGCTCGAGTCCGTGGACCAGAACGTCTCGGCGCTCATTGAAAGGGGGATGCCGGCGGGCCAGGCCGAGGAGCTCCGGCTGGAGGCGGGGCGCCTGATGGACCGCGCCGAGCTCGATTCGTTTTCGAAGGTGAGGATATTTCCGGCCGTCCCGGAATTGCTCCTGGCGCTCGAAAAGCGCGGTGTGCGCCGGGCCGTGCTCTCGCGCGCCTGCCGGGCCTATGTCGGGATGTCGCTCGAGAGGATGGGCCATCCTTTCGACGCCGTTTTGGGCCGCGAGGACGTCGCGCGCCCCAAGCCCGACCCCGAGGGGATCCGTCTGATTCTTTCGAGGTTCGGGTGCGGTCCGATGGAGTGCGCGGTCGTCGGCGACCACCCGTTCGACATCCTGGCCGGCAAAAAGGCCGGGACCGCCACGGCCGGGGTCCTCACCGGCGCCGGGACGCGCGAGACGCTGACGAAAGCGGGGGCCGACGCGGTGTTCGAAAGCGCCGGGCCGGAGCTTCTCGGCTGGCTGGGCGTGCGCTAGTGCATCCACATCGGGAGCGCGCGCTCGTAACCGGCGAGCTTGACGCCCGAGAGCGCCGCCGCGTCATAGGTGACGGCCCGCAGGTCCTCCGGGGAGAGGCCGCGGATGGTCCTGTGGCCGGCGGCGGCCGCAAGCACCCTGACCTCGTCGTTGAGCGCGTGCAGGTAGTTGGCGAGGGCCTGGCCGGCGGCCTTCCAGTCGAGCTTTGCCTCGAGGCGCGGGTCCATCGTCGCTATCCCGGCCGGGCACTTGCCGGTATGGCAGCTCCCCTCGCCGCCCTCGGTGCAGCCGATGGCGATGCGGGCGGCCTCGGGAAGCCCGACCGCGTCGGCCCCGAGCGCCAGGGCCTTGAAAACGTCGGAGCCGTCGGCCATCCCGCCGGACACGAGGAGCCTCACCCCCCTCTCGCGGGCGCCGGTCTCCTCGAATGCGCGCCGGGCCGGGCCGAACACCGCCATCAGGGGCACCCCGGCCTGCTCCAAAAGCACGTCGGGCACGCCGTAGAGCGGCGATTCGAGCGCCTCGAGCCACACCGCGTCCGCGCCGGAATCTATGGCGGTCCGGACCTCCTCGTGCACGCGCGAGGCGGCGAGCTTCACGATGACCGGGACGCGGTGGTCGGTGAGCTCGCGCAGGAGGTTGACGTGCTGTTTCAGGTCGTCGGGGCCCTCGAGGTCCAGGTGCGCCGGCGGGACCACCCAGTCCGCGCCGGGGGGCATCCCCCAGAGCCTCGCCTGCGCCTCGGTGGTGCGCTCCTTCCGCAAGAGCCCGGTGGTGCAGCCCCGGCCGGCTCCGAAGAGCTCGAACACCACCGCGTCGCCAGACCGGAGGAAGTCCAGCGTTACGCCGTGGCGCGCCGGCCCCCAGGAGACCAGGCTCTTGCCGTGGAACTGCCTGCATATCTCCGCCTCCTCGGGAAGGACCCCGCCCTCGCCCGTGCCGAAGGCGACGCCGGCGAGCGCCGAGCCGTAGGCGAACGCCAGCCGGGCGTTCTTCCCCACCTCGCCGTAGGGCGAGCCGGGGATGAATACGGGGGCCATGAGCGCAAGCGGGTCGCGTGCGCTTTTCCCGCCGATGACGACGTCGGTCTCGACGCCCTCGAAGATGTCGGCCGGGAAGCGGCCTGCAAGCTGGGCCGGGCAGATGGTGAGCTGGTCCAGGCCGGGCAGCGCCCTTTCCGGGGGCCCGCTCGAGAGCCTGACGGCGCCCGAGGCAGCCTTTCGCTGTATCTCCTTGTCGTTCATCCCGGCGCCTCCCCCACGAGCGGCCGGGGCGACTCGGGCGCCACCTTCTTGTACTCGTTGAAGTCCTCGTCGCCCTGCACGGCCCGGAAGCGGTACTGCCTGTGAAGGTAGCGGAGGCGGTCCAGGTCCTCGGCCGAGGGCGCCGAGAGCCGTGCGTTGAGGCCCAGCGAGCGGACCTCGCCCTTGACGAAGAGGGACCCGCCCATCATGTTCTCGCCGGCGTGCTCGCCCAGGCCGCCGTTGACTATTATCTGGCCCCCCATCATGTACTTGCCCACATCGGCGCCGGCGCTTCCGTCTATGATGATGGTCCCCGCCTTCATGAGCTGGCCGGCGGTGCCCTTGCAGTCGCCCTTGACCACGATGACGCCGCCGCGTAGGTACTGGCCGACGCCCCCGCGCGCGTCCCCGTTGATGATGAGCTCCCCGGCGCTCATGAGGTCGCCCGCGAAGCGGCCGGCGTCGCCGTTGAGCAGGAGCGTGCCGCCGTCGTTGAGCGCGCCGAAGAAGTCCCCGGCGCTGCCCGACACCTGGACCACGGCCCCGGCGGCCATGCCCACCGCTATCGTGTCGTGGCCCTTGAGCCCGGACACGGGCGCCGGCTCGCCGAGCCCCACCTGCTTGCGGATGGCGCGGTTGATGTCCTCTGTCTTGTAGAGCCTAGTCTCGGGCATTGCCTATCGAGACGGATATCCTCCCGGGCCGATTAATAGGTTGCGGGTGGTGATGGAGGACGGGCGGACGGCGGTCGTGGGCGGAACGTTCCACCGTCCGCTGCACCCTTTACCCTTCGCCCTTCACCCTTCCCGCTTCCCGCTCGCCGTCCTCACGGCGACAGCCGCCGCCGGTCCCGCGGGAAAAGCACGCACTCGCGGACGTTCTCCCTCTGGGTGAGTATCATCACGGTGCGCTCGGCGCCGAGGCCCCAGCCCGCGTGGGGTGGCATTCCGTACCGGAAGGCCTGCAGGTAGAAGTCGAAGCTCTCCGGGTCCAGTCCCTGGTCCCGGAGCCGTTGGACGAGAAGCTCCGGCTCGTGGACGCGCTGGGCGCCGGAGGTTATCTCCTTCTCGCCGTACATGAGGTCGAAGCCCCGGGATTCCCTGGGGTTGTCCTCGAACGGGTGGGCGTAGAACGGTTTGATGGCGGTGGGCCAGCGGGTGATGAAGTAGAAGCCCTTCGTCTGCTCCGCGATGGCCCTGGTGGCGTCCATCTCGAGGTCGGCGCCCCACTCCACCTTCACACCATTTGAATTGGCAATCTCGACGCACCGCGTGTAGGTCAGCCTCTGGAAGGGAAGCGCCGGGACCTCCAGCCGGACCCCGAGGGCCCCAAGCTCCCTTTGGCGCTCCTCGAGCACCCGCTTCACGGCTTCGGCCAGGCACCGCTCCAGCACGCCCATCGCGCCCTCCTCGTCCGTGAAGGCCATCTCTATGTCAATGGAGGTGAACTCGTTGAGGTGGCGAACGGTGTCGTGGAGCTCCGCCCGGAAGGCCGGGCCTATCTCGTAGATGCGGTCGAACCCGGTGGCCATGAGCATCTGCTTGAAGAGCTGGGGGGACTGGTTCAGGAAGGCCTTGCGCTCGAAGTACTGGACCGGGAACAGGGCCGTCCCGCCCTCGGTGGCGGTGGCCACTATCTTGGGCGTGTGGACCTCGATGAAGCCCTCGGATTCGAGCCGGGCCCGGATGCCCCGGAGCAGGGAATGGCGAATGCGGAACACGGCGGCGCTCTCCGGGCGCCGCAGGTCGATGAAGCGGGCGTTGAGCCGGGTGTCGAGCTCCACCCCGACCTTGTCGACCACGCCCATCGGGAGGGGCGCGGCGGCGTTGTTGAGGACCTCCAGCCGGCGGGGCAGCATCTCGAGCCCGCCGGGGGCCTCCTTGTTGGGCTGCACCAGCCCCTGGACGGCCACGACGCTCTCGCGGTTCAGGGTCGTCAGGGCCTTGAAAAGCTCCCGGTCCGCCTTCTTGAGCGCGGTGAGCTGGACCGTCCCTTCCCGGTCGCGGAGCTGGATGAAGGCTATGCCGCCCAGGTTCCGGATGTCCTGCACCCAGCCGGCGACCACGGCCTCCTTGCCGTGGAGGTCCGCTGTTATGCTCCCGCTGTAGACCCGCCCCCTCAGCCAGTCCTGCATCATGACGCCCCGCAATTGTGGAAAGGGTGCAAGGGAGAAAGGCAAAATGGTGGAAAGGCAGAAGGGGGAGGCATCCCCCGTCCCTTTCCGCTCTTCACCCTCTCACCCTTCCGCCCTTTCGACCTTTCAACCCTTTTCCTCATGCCTGGATGTCCCAGGGCCAGATCCTTATGACATAGTCCACATTGATGATGAGGTGGGAATGGAGGACGCGCCTCCAGAACATGTACCCCTTCTCGTCGACGTCCTGGTTGAGGGTCTCGAAGACCTCCTTGAGCACTATGACCTCGTCGTCGTAGCGGAGGAGGCGGCCCCGAAAGCCGCGCCCGTCCTTCATTATGACTATCATCTGCCTGTCCCGGTTGGCCCCGAGAACTTCCTTGAGCGTCATGCGTCCGCGTCTCCCTGACGGAGGGCTGTTAATAAAGTGGGTGCTTATTAGGCTTCCGCAGGGCCCCGATAACCGTTTTATACCCTATGGTGTATTCCATCCCGATGGTGCAGTGCGTTATCACCCACACGGACTCGGACGGCCTGCTCTCGCTGGCCACGTTCCTCAAGACGGTGCCGGCCGACCAGCCGGTCAAGGTCCTGTTCTCCTCGCCGACGAGGCTTTTCAGCACCATAGCCTCGGCCATCGACGAGAACGACGAGGAGAACGAGCTCCTCTACGTCTTCGACCTGGCCGGGACGCGCGAGACCCTCGTCGCCGGGCTCGTGTTCGACAAATCCATATGGGTGGACCACCACACCTGGGAGCCTGCGGACATCACGCACGAGCGGATGGAGGTCATGAACGACCCGGCCTCGCCCAGCGCCGCCCAGCTGGTGGCCAGGTATTTCAAGATCACGAGCGGCCTCGAGTCCGTCGCCGAGGAAATCGACACCAACCAGATCAAGTCCCCCGAGGCGCAGCGCCTGCGCGACCTCGTGGACGCCTACAAGGGCCGCGACGACTGGGAGACCGTCAGCAAGTCGCTCCAGCAGCTCGCCAGGAACCTTGCGGCCAACGGGCCCTCCGAGGTCATGAAGGAGGAATACAACGCCCTCCTCGAGGAGTACGGCGCCTGGGCCAAGAAGGTCGAGGACAGGGCCCGGGAGCTTTTGCAAATCCACAAGGTCAAGGACTACAAGGTGGCCGTGGTGGACAGCCTGGACGGCCTCCCGGTGTACCTTGTCAACCGGGCCCTGCTCGCCCACCCCGAGGCCCCGTTCGACGTGGTCATCGCGCTCAACCGCCAGCCGGGCATGACGCGTGTGGAGTTCCGGACCCAGAAGGGCTACGACGTGCTCAAGCTCGCGCGCTGGCTCGGCGGCGGCGGCCACAAGATGGCCTCCGGCGCGCACGTCGAGAAGAAGGTCAAGGTCGACGAGCTTTTGAAAATCATCGATTGACCGAATCCGGGTGCCGTGAACCGTGAACCGTGAGCCGTGAACCGCGGACTGAAGGGTGTCCGGAACCCAGCAACCGAGGTGGGTCCCGGCCCCCGGTTCACGGTTCACGGATCACGGTTCTCGGTATCAGTGCCTCCACCCGTCAAGTATCGCCGGGCCGGAGCTGGTGCCGAGGCGCGTCGCGCCGGCCTCGAGGAACGAGCGGGCCGAATCGTAGGTGCGTATCCCGCCGGAGGCCTTGACGCCCAGCCTGCCCTGCACGGCAGCCTTCATGAGCCTCACGTCCGCCACGGTCGCCCCGCCCTGCGCAAACCCGGTGGAGGTCTTGACGAAGTGGGCCCCCGCCTCCATCGCCGCGATGCACCCCCGGCGCTTCTCCTCGTCGGAGAGCAGGGCCGTTTCCAGTATCACCTTCGTCGTGACGCCTGAGGCGGCGACCACGCCCTGGATGTCCTCGCGGACTAAAAAGTCCTCGCCGCTGCGCAACGCCCCGATGTTTATGACCATGTCCACCTCGTCGGCGCCGAGCTCGACTGCCCTGCGGGCCTCGAGGGCCTTGACCTCCGCGAGGTTCGCGCCCAGCGGAAAGCCGGCCACCGAGCATATCCCGACGCCCGACCCGCGCAGAAGCTCGCGGCATTCTGCCACGTAATGGGGGTTGACGCAGACGTGGCCTATCGAGTAGGTCCGCGCCTCCGAGCACAACCTCCTTATTCCGGCCCGGTCCGCCGCCGGGGACAGGAGGGTGTGGTCGATGAGGGCTGCCAGCTTCTCCCGCGAGACCATCACGGTGTCACCCGGCTCCCCATGGGATTGGGGGTATTACCCGTTTTCGGGCGGGCATATAAAGGAGGGGGCCCGGGCGCTCCGGCGGGCGGGCGCAGGTTACCACAAACTTAATGTCGCCCCTTGACGAATGACGGCCGAAGGGATGACCAAATGGGGAAGCTGGCCGCGATGGCAGTGCTCTTGCTGCTCTCGTCCGCCCTCCTCCCGCCGGGCGCGTCCGGCGAGGGCGGGGCGGCGCCGAGGGTGGTCCAGCGCTGCGTGCTCTTCGAGCTCTTTTCGAACTCCGACAACGTTGACTGCGCCGACGACGAGAACGCCACGGCACGGCTGGCTCAGGAATACGCCCGGTCGCGCCTAGCGATCCTCGAGTGGTTCCAGGCCGGCGACCCGCTGGCCTGCCCCGAATCGCAGGAGCGGTTCCTCTACTACGGCGTGATCAACACGCCGAGGGGAATCATGGACGGGAGCGATGTCAACACCAACACCAACAACGAGAGCCAGACCTACTCCGACTACAAGAACGCATTCGCCGCCCGGATGAACACCACGCCCTCGGCGTCCATCACCGGCCGGGCCGCGCTCAACGGGTTGAACGGCACGGCCAACACCACCATCTCGTTTCTGGAGAATGTCCCGGGCCTCACCAACGGCCTGGCGGTGTACTGCTTCCTCTACGAGGACGGCGTGTTCCATGCCGGTGCCAGCAACGTGAGCTACCACAAGTACGTCGTCCGCAAACAGGTCGGCAGGGTTCCACTGAACAGCGTGCTTTACCGGACCAACGACAACGTCAGCGCCAACTTCTCCTTCCGGCTGGACCCGGCCTGGAACATCGCCAACACCGGCTTGGTGGTGGCGGTCCAGTCCGACATCGGGGTGGTAGGCAAGACGGTCCACCAGAGCGCCCTCTTCCAGCTCGGGAGCGGAGCCGCGAGCTACGGCGTCGACCTGAGCCCGCCGGAGCGGTCGCTGGACATCTACGCCTCGAAGAGCGCCGAGGTCTCCTTCACCGCCAGGAACAACGGCAGCGCCACGGACCGCATCGATTTTTCGCTCACGGGGCCGGCGGCCTCCTGGGGCTCGCTGGGGAAGTCGTTCGCCTCGCTCTCCCCGGGAGAGCAGACCGACGTGCCGGTTTCCATCGTGGTCCCGGCCGGGACATCGCCGGGCGGGTACATGATGAGGCTCCGGGGGGCCTCCCACTCCCAGTCCTCGACCTTCGACGAATCCATCATAAACATAAACGTCCAGGAGGAGCTGGTGTACGGCGTGGCGCTGAACCCGCCCTCCGCCACCCAGGAGGCGGTCGCCGGGGACTCGGCCACGTTCCAGATACGGGTCAAGAACACCGGGACGCTCACCGACACGGTGGACCTTTCAGTCTCGGGCGGCGAGCCCTCCTGGGCCGACCTCAACCGCGCCTCGGTGGCGCTGCCCCCCAACGGCGAGGACACCGTCACGCTCACCGTGTCCGTGCCCGGGGACGCCCCGACCGGCCGGGTGGATTTTTCGGTCAAGGGGACCTCCCGCGCCGATGCTTCAAAGAGCGCCACCTCCCAGGCCTCCGTCAGGGTGACCGGCGCCAGCACCGACACCTACGGCGTCAAGGTCACCCCCGGCGTGATTACCCGGGGGTTTGCGCCAGGCGGCAGCGCCTCCCTGACCATCGGCGTCGAGAACACGGGCACCGTGAAGGACACCTTTGACCTCTCGAAGACCGGCGACGCGAGCGGCTGGGCGGAGCTCTCGACGATCTCGGTGGAGCTTGCGGCCGGCGCCTCGGGCTCCGTCACGGTCACCATCAACGTGCCCGCCTCGGCCTCCGGGCGGTACTCCCTGACGGTACGGGCGACCTCGCGCGGGGACGCCGCCAGGAAAGGCGAGTGCGTGATGACATTCGATGTCCAGGTCCCGGAGGAGCCGCCCCGCGTCACCTCCCTGTCGGCCACCCCCATCGGCGCCACCTCGAAGGACCTCATCACCATCGTCGCCTCGGTCACGGGGAGCTCCGTGAGCAAGGTCGAGCTGAGCTACACCACCGACGGGACGACGCACCCGCTCATGACGATGGCAAAGGGCGGAAGCACCTACTCCGCCCAGATAGGCCCGTTCAAGGCCAAGACGGTCGTGAAGTACAAGGTGACGGCGACCTCGGCCTCCAACCTCAAGAACACCTCGGTGGAGCTCAGCTTCACCGTGAAGGAGGCGCCCAAGGCAGGGGAGCAGACGCCGGGTTTCGGGACGCCGGCGGTGCTCTCCGCCGCGGCGGCCGCGGCGGCGACCGTTGCCGTCTCTTGCCGCAGGCGCCGCCCCTGAGGCCGCGGCGACGGAAAGACGGGCGCCCGCCGCTGCCACGTAATTGTATCGTGCATTGACTACTAGTTCTGCGCAGAAGACCTGCCCCTTTCCGGGCCGGTCGTTCGAGTCGGTACCACAATGCCTATATCCGGGTTCGGCCAACAAAAAGCCCGGGTGGAAGGTTGAGATTTCCGGTTGCCATCACCTCTGGGACGGCCATCTGCGTCGTGGGCATGCTCCTGCTCGGTTGCGTCCTGCCGGCCTTTCCGGCGGAAGGGCCCGCCCGGGAGGGCGCAGGCGAGGACGCGTCCCGGGAGAGGGCGGACGCTCCCTGGCCGGCCTTCCACGGCAATGCCGCAAGGGACGGGAACTGCACCGAGCCCGGGCCGGGGACGAACAAGATGCTCTGGTCCAACAACACCGGTGCGAACTGCTACGGCTCGCCGGTGGTCGCGGGGGGGCGCGTCTACATCGGCTCGACGGGCGGCACGATGTACTGCTTCGCGGCCGGCACGGGCGTTCGGCTCTGGACATTCGCCACCGGGGGGAGCGTCCACTCCACGCCCTGGGTTGACACCGCGTCGGACCGGCTCTACTTCGGCTCGCATGACACCTACGTGTATTGCCTGAACGCCACCTCCGGGAGCCAGGTCTGGCGCACCCGGCTCGGGGGCGTGGTGACATCGTGCCCACTAGTCATGTCGGGCATGCTGTACGTCGGCTGCGGGGACTTCTACTACGGGCCGGCCGACGGGTACCTTTACTGCTTGCGGGCCTCCGACGGGACGCAGGCCTGGCGGACCGCCAACGCCGGCTCGGCGGCCTCGCCGGCGTTCGCGGACGGCCGGCTTTTCTCGGTGGGCAACAACAACCTGCAGTGCCTGGACCCCTCCAGCGGGACCGTGCTTTGGCGCATGTCCGTCGGCGCGGCGGGCTACGCATCGCCGTCCGCGGCGGAGGGCCGCGTGTACTACGCATCGATGCGGGGCCGCGCCCTCTGCTTCAACGCCTCGGACGGCACGCAACTGTGGGACACAGCCACGGGCTACTCGGAATCGCACACCACGCCGGCGATCTCCAACGGCTCGGTCTTCGTGGGGGCGGACAACGGCGACCTCACGCCCGGCGCCCTTCTGAAGCTGGACGCCTCCGACGGGAGCATAGACTGGACATACTCGTTCCAGGACACCCCCTGGAGCTCTCCCGTGGTCTCCGGCGACCGCGTCTACTTCTCCCACGACCGGACCATCGAGTGCGTGCAGGCATCGGACCATTCGCAGGTCTGGAGCCACCTCGCCGCGGCCGGGGACTTCTACGGCATCGGCGGCTCCCCGGCCATCGCCTACAACCGGCTGTACTTGGGGGGCGCCGAATCGAAGCTCTACTGCTTCGGCGCGGCCGGGCCCAACTTCCCGCCGGCGGCGCCCGTCCTCCGGCCGGCGGACACGGTCCGCGAGACCTCCCTGTGGCTCCGCTGGAGCCTTTCGACGGAGCCGGATTTCTCCCGCTACGAGGTGCACCGGTCGTTGCTTCCGGGCTTCGTCCCGGGCCCGGCCACCCGGGTGCTGGACCTGACGGCGGCCTCGGCCAACTCCGCCAATGTCACGGGCCTGAACTACTCGACGAGCTACCGTTTCAAGGTGAGGGTCTGGGACAACGGCGACCCGCCGATGTTCAACGACTCCAACGAGGTGGAGGCGACCACCGCCACGCCCAACGGTGCGCCGGCGGGCGTGACGGTCGAGCCGCCCCGGGAGGTCACACCGTATTCGGTGCGCCTCTCGTGGTCGCGCAACGCCGACGCGGACTTCGCCCGGTACGAGGTCCACCGGGGGACGACGAAGGGGTATCTCCCGGTGCCCGCCACGCTCGCCGCCACATTCACGGACCCCTCGGAGAACTCGACGACCGTCCCGGGCCTCAGGCCCTGGACCACCTACTTCTTCAAGGTCCGTGTGTACGATAACGGCACGCCGCCCCTGCACAACGATTCCAACGAGGTGGAGGTCCGGACCGGCAACACAGCGCCCTTCGCGGTGACGCTCAGCCCGCCGCAGATGGGGGCCGCGTCGGCCGACCTGAGCTGGTCGGCCAGCGCCGACGACGACTTCGCCGCCTACGAGGTGCATCTTTCGCAGAACGGGAGCTTTGTCCCGGACAAATCGACGCTGGCGGCGACCATCGACAGCCGGCTGGCCACCGACCATAGCGTGTCCGGCCTGGCGCTGGCCAGGACATATCATTTCCTGGTCAGGGTCGTCGACCAGGGCGGGCTTTGCAACGATTCCAACCTGGTCACCGGGCTGACCGCCAACACCCTGCCCCGGCCGGTCATCACCTCGCCTTCCGACGGCGACCTCTTCGACACCCGCACCCCGGTGGTCTTCGACTGCTCCAAAAGCTCCGACCAGGACCTCGACCCCCTCTCGTTCCACTGGACCTCGAGCATCGGCGGGCACCTCTCGTCGAACACCACGTTCACGACCATTCTGCCCGAGGGCGCCCACAGGATAACGCTCTACGTCAACGACGGCCACGGGCACAACGTCTCGGCGCGCGTGTCGATAACGGTCAACAAGGCGCCGAACCGGAGGCCCGCGGTAGCGGTGCTGTCCCCGGCGGACAACTCCCGGGTGTCGGGCGTCGTCTGGCTCAACGGGACCGCTTCCGACATCGACGGGAACGACACGCTGCGCTCCGTGGAGGTCAAGATTAGCAGGTCAGGCTGGGAGGAGGCCGAAGGCGCCGGCGAGTGGACCTACATGTGGAACACGAGCAAGGCGGCGAACGGAAAGTACAAGGTGCTCTTCCGCTCCTACGACGGCGACCTGTACTCGGCCGAATCGGTGCTGAACCTCGTGGTCGAGAATGTCGTCGTCAACCTCAGGCCCGGCGTGTCCATCACCGGGCCCCCGGCGACGTGGCTGTCGAGGACCGCGGTGATCACCGGCACGGCCTCCGACCCCGACGGCCAGATAGCCCGCGTCGAGGTCAGCCTCAACGGCGGAGGCTGGCAGGCCGCCATGGGGACATCGGCCTGGTCCTTCACGCTGGACACGACGGAGCTTCGCAACGGCCGGCACTCGCTGCAGGTGCGCGCCTTCGACGGCAAGGACTACTCGGAGGCCGCGACGCTCAACTTCACGGTGGCCAACACGGTCGCCCCGGCCCCGTCGGGAATCGACCCGCTCCTGCTCGCCGGAATCGGCCTGGCGGTGGCCGCGGCCGCCGTGGCGGCCGTGGTGCTCCTTGCCAGGCGGCGAAAAGGGCCCCCCGAGGCCATACCGCCGCAGGCCGCCCCGCCCCAGGCTGCCCCGCCCGAGGCACAGCCCGTTCCGGATCAGTAGCCCGAGAACGGGTCCTGGGGTATCTCGAGGCCCAGCACGCCGTCGAGGTACTTGACCTGGGCCGTCCACTTGCCCTCGACGCGCGTGGTGAAGGCCCACACGGGGATGACCACCAGCCTCACCTCGTCGGCGGTGACGCCGAACATCTTGAAGCCCATCGCCGACGCCGTCCGGGCATCGATGCGCGGGGCCACGAGGTCCGGCATGTGCGGGTCCACCGCGTACTCGTCCATCTCCGCCTTCTCGTCGAGGTCGCCTATCCGCGTCGGATCCTCGGAGGCGACGTTCTCGAACACGAGCCTGTCCTTGATGACCAGGAGCTTCCCGTTCACGCCGTTGATGTAGACCTTCTCCTCGACAGGGCCCTCCTTTCCGCGGGAAAACATCCTCATGAACGAGTTCATGTATTTTTTGGGGTCGAAGGTCAGCTTGAGCTGCCAGAGCGGCAGGTAGCGCAGCTCGCCCTTGTCCACGGCCACCTTGTCGAGCAGGCCCGACTGCGTGAGCTTTTTGGCCAGCGCCTGCGCCATCACCTGGGGGAACTTCAGCCGGCACACGAGCATCGTCCCCTGGTAGGAGGCGAGCGCGGACGGCGCCTTCCGCTCCTCCCATTTGACCCTGGCCGCCGGCCCCTTCGGGGCCGGCGCTTCGGCAATTGGCGGGGAGGATGGCGGGACGGGTCCGGCGGTCCCGGCGGGCGCGGCGTGCCCGGGAGCGGCCGCAGGGGGCCGGGCCTCCTGCCGGGGGGGCGCGCCCGGGAATGCCGGTGGTTGCGGCAAGGCGGGGGCGGGCGGCCGGGCGGCGGGCGCCTCAGCCTGGGGCTCGGGAGGCGCAATGCCCCGGAGCCGGTCGAAGTAGGAAAGGACGTCGAGCTGCATCGTCTCCCGGAGCCTCTCCTCCTCCAGCGTGACGTGCTTCGAGTAGAGCCAGCGGCTCCTCATCCGGACGGCCTGCGGGAACACGTCGGGGCAGAGCAGCACGAACTCGCCCGTCTTCAGCCCGGGCAGGGCCGATATTATGGCGTCCGGGTTCGCCGCGTTCATCGACTTGATTATCTGCTTGACCTTCTCTATGTCCTGGACGGTCATCATCCGGCCCAGCGCCCAGGTCGCAGCCTGGGCCATGGCCTTGTAGTCGACATCCGCCACGTTCTGCGTGCACATCATGCACGAGACGCCGTATTTGCGGCCCTGCTTGAAGAGCATCCGCAGTATGTCCTTGGCCGGGGGCATGTACGGGTTCGGCGGCAGGTACGGCCCGACCTCGTCGATGTAGAGCACGAGCTGGGGCTCCTCGGAGGGGTGGCGCAGCATCCAGTCGTAGAGCTCGCGCGCTATCATCGTGACGAAGAACTGCTTGTGCTCGTCGGAGGCCAGCGTGTTGAGGTAGATGATGTTCACCGGGACGCGCCCGGGCGCGGCCGGCTTGAGAAATATGTCGGCGCCGACCGGGACGCCGAAGGTGAAGAGGAGCTGGTTCATCCCGACGTTCATGAAGCGCAGGTTGCGCGCGAGCTTTGATTTGTCCTTTTCGGAGACGATCGCAGAGGTCCGGTCGACCAGTTCGGGGGGCAGCTCGGTGATGAACGTGGAAAGCGAATCGAAGTCGCGGAACGGCCGGCCCCGCTTCCAGGCGTGCTCGAACACCTCGTAGAGCAGGCTCTTGACCGCCTTCCCGTCCTCAGCTTCCGTGTCGTAGCCCAAAAGCAGGGCCAGGCTCGAGCACACGAGGTCCAGCGAGCGTATCCTTTCCTCCTCGGGCAGGTCTGCCGGCGGGAGCTGGAGGGGGCTCGCCGAGAGCGGGATGCCCTTGGAAGAGGCCGGCGTGAAAACGCGGAACTCGAGCTTCCCGAGGTACTCGTTCAGGCGCGCCGGGTCCGTGCCGTGCGCCAGGATGTCGTCGGCCGAGCCTCCCAGCGCCAGGCTGGCCAGGTCCCCCTGCGGGTCGATGAGGACCACCGGGACCCCGTTGAGGGCCGCCTCCTCCAGGATGCACTTGCCCAAAACGGTCTTGCCCGACCCGGAGGCGCCCAGTATGACTATGTGGCGCTTGAGCATCCCGACGGGCAGCTCGACGGGCCGGCCGGAGCCGTCGCGCCCGAGCAGAAGTGTTTTTGGCCCGCCCGCGGTGCCGCCGGCCCCTGTCGCCGCCTGCGCCGATTGCTGAATCGGCGGCTGCGGAGCCGCCGCCGTCTCCTTCCCCGGTTTGTCCTCGTACACTCTCTTCAATATCTCGTCGAGGGGCGTCGGGGGGTCGCCGGGGGCCATGGCCCGAATAGGGGGTTGGCGGATGATAAGCTTTGTCGGGGGGTTTACAAAAAAACTAATACCCCCTCCGCTTTTCCATTGGACGATGGCCAAGAGCGCCACGCGCAAGTTCACCGGGACCTTCCTCCGCAACCGGGTGAGCACGCGGAAGAAGCCCTTCTTCGGCTCCATCGAGTGCACGCGGCATTGCAACTCGAAGTGCACCTTCTGCCCCATCGGCAACGAGAAGCCGGAGTTCAAGAAGGGCCAGATGACCACCGAGGAGTTCAAGCGCGTCCTGGACCAGTTTTCCGAGTTCGACATCATCGCCGTCTCGTTCCTGGGCGGCGAGCCGACGCTCCGAAAAGACCTCGTCGAGCTCGGCGAACACTGCGACCGGGTGGGCCTCCTGAGCCAGGTGTCGACGAACGGCATCACGCTGGCCGACAGCGCCGACGCCTACACGAAGGCGCTCGACGTCCTCGTCGTCTCGCTGGACACGCTCGACCCCCAGAAGTACCACGACATAAGGGGCGTGGACAAGTACGAACAGGTGGTCCAGGGCATCAGGGAATCCGTCAAGCTCGCCGAGAGGAACAATTGCGCCATCCTCATCAACACCGTGATATGCGCCCAGAACATCGAGGAGGTCCCGGCCGTCGTCAAGTACGCCGCCGAGCTCGGCACGGACGGCATCATGCTCGATTTTGCCACCTTCCACGACTACTGGACCACCATCACCACGGAAGGCTCGCGCTACGACCCGAGGAAGATGGACTGGCGCAACCGGGCCGACGACGTCAAAAAGCTCGTGCCGGAGCTCATCCGGATGCGCAAGAAGTATCCCATCCTGACCAGCAAGTCGTACCTCGAGACTTTCGTGACGGGCGATTTCCACTACCGGTGCCACCCGTACCTGTTCTGCTGCGTGAACAAGGTCGGCGAGATAGCCGTCCCGTGCTACGATTCGCCGATTACGAAGTTCTACTCGCTGCTCGACGGCAAGCGCCGGCTCAAGGACTTCTGGTTCTCGCCCGAGGTCCGGGAGGCCCGGCGCAAGGTCAAGGACTGCACCACCTGCTACATGCACTGCATTGTCGAGCCCAGCAAGGTCCTGGGCGAGCCGCTGCGCAACATGGGCGACCTCTTCGGCTGGATAAACACCTTCAGGCAGCATGGACGCGTCTGACGAGCGGGAAGCGGGAACCGTGCAGATGAACATCGAGCGGGAAGGGTGAAGCGGGAAGGGTGCAGGAGAGGGAGGCGGGAGGCACGGCATCGTACCAGGTCGACAGGAAGGAGCTGAAAAGGCTGGCGGGCGCCAGCTTCGACGGGCTGCTCAACTGCGCCGAGTCCACATCGAAGGCCGTCGCCGACCATTTCAACGTCGGCAGATGCGGCTTCCCGCGGGCTGCGACGCCGTTTGGCGGGGGCATCGCCCGCGGCGGAGGGCCATGCGGGGCGGTGACCGGCACGCTGATGGGCATCGGCCTGCTGTACGGCCGGGACGCCGGCGGTGACCACCGCAACCTCGACCGCGTCTACGCCATGGTCCACGAGCTCCAGGAGGAGTTCGCCAGGCGCTTCGGCTCGACGATGTGCCGCGATCTCCTGAAGTGCGACATCTCGACCAACAAGGGCCGCATCAAGGCAAAGAAGGACAGGCTCTTCGACAAACAGTGCCCCGACTACGTCGCCGGCGCCCTGGACATACTGGCCGACATCGTGGAGAGGGAAGCGCGCGGTGGATACGACGGGAAAGACTAGGTTGACAAGTTGGCAGGTTGACAAGTTGACGGGTGAGATCGACGGGCCAGGATATCAGAAGTGCGATGGTACAAATATCTGGCTTGAGTCCACCTTGCCAACTTGCTAACCTGCCAACTTGTCCACTTCATCCGATAGTGATGCGTTTCTCCGCGGCGATGTCCGCCGAGCCCTTGAAGTAGGCCCGGATGGTGTAGTCGCCGGCCGCAACCTGCGTCCAGGTCTCGTTTTCGCCGTCGCTCCCGCGCACGGTCTGGTTCCAGCTGAAATCGCCCAGCCGGATGGTCTGGCCCGGCCCGACGGAAAGCTCCCGCGGGCCGGCCGTGGCGTTGGGCGCGTATTCCGCCACGATGCCGCCGGTGGCGTTGAGTATCTCGAGGCCGAAGGACTGGGTTGTGGAGAGCACGTAGCTGTGGGCCTTCGGACCGGTGTTTTGGAGGAACACGGAGACCTCGACCTCCTCGCCGAAGCCGTATGCGGCCTTCCCGACCTCCATCCGGAGGGTGTCGGGGACGTCCCGTTGGGTATAGAAATAGTAGACGGCCCCGAGAACGAGCACCATCAGGAGGAGCGCCGCGGCTATCTTCATAACGCGCCGGGGAACCGGCTGGGCGGGAGGCGCCACGTACCTCACCTTGCCCTTCCTGACGACCGCCTCCGTCTTGGCCGTGTCAAGGTCTATGGTCAGCCCGTCGCGTATCGCCATTCTACCGCTCAGGGCATGCCGTTCTTGGCAGAAATGGATTTTGGTCCCGGGCCGTCACTTCCCCGACAGCCGCCGCCAGTTGCGTAGGCACACGGCCGCCTCGCCGCCCTTGCCGAGGCTCCGGAGGGTGCGGGCCTTTCCGGCCCAGGCCAGGAGGTATTCCGGGTCGATGGCGAGCGCCTTGTCGAAGCAGGCCAGGGCCTCCTGCTCGCGGGCCGCCCCCGACAGGGCCCGGCCGCGAACGAACCAGGCCTGCCGGTTGCCGGGCTCGAGCTTGAGGGCGCAGTCGCAGCACATGACGGCCTCATCGAAACGTTTCTCTCCTATGAGGGTTTCGCCCTTCTCGATCCAGCCAAGGACCTCCGGGGTGCCCCCTCCCTCCCTTCCGCTGCTCTCGCCGACCATGTCGCCCCCCTCGCCAGGCCGCGGAAGCCTGCTCCATGATTATAAAGGATTTGGTCTGCTTTCGAATTAAGGGCCCGATGGACGAAGGGGCGGCCATTGTAAGATTTATATTCCGTTCGCCCCATCACAGAGCGGATTGGGAGGACGCCGGATGAACCTCAAGCTGGCAGCGGTAATAGTGGTGGTGGTCGTCGTCGCGGCGATCGCGGCGCCGCTGGCGTATATCCTGTCGATGTCGAAGGAGCAGCCCTCCGGTGAGCCCGGCTCCACGGTGAAGCCCCAGAACCTCCCGCCCGTGGCCCGGATGACCGCGAGCGCCAATCGCATCCTCCACGGGCAGGAGATAGTCTTCCACGCGAACGCCTCGTCCGACCCCGACGGGGACCCGCTCACCTGCCAGTGGGACTTCGGCGACGGCGGCGACGGCACCGGCCTGGAGGCCGTCCACCAGTACCTCGTCGACGGCACCTTCACAGTCAGGCTGACGGTCTCGGACGGGGTGCTGACCAACTCGACGTTCATGTCCATCCTCGTCTACAACGGCCCGCCGGTGATACGCTCCTCGTTCCCGGCCGCCGCGGGGCTGGTGCTCCTGGAGGGCCAGGGCGCCCAGTTCGGCATCAACGCCACGGACCCCAATCTCGACCCCCTGGCCTACTCGTGGACGCTCGACGGCCGGCCCGTGCCGTCAGGCGCCCCGACCTACAACTACACCTCCACCTCCACGAGCTCCGGCGAGCACCGCGTGGCCGCCTCCGTGAGCGACGGCTTCGCCAACGCCACGCGCGAGTGGCAGCTTACCGTCCGCAACGTGAACCGGGCCCCGGCCGTGGAGCGGTTCTCGCCGCCAACCGGCTCCTCGGTGTTCGAGGGCGACACGCTCGTGCTTTCGGCGACGGCCTCGGACCCGGACGGCGACGACCTCTCCTACGTGTGGGTCATGGACGGCATCGTCAAGACCAACGGCTCGGGCCTCACCGCCGAGTTCGTCTACGAGCCCGACTTCCGGGCGAACGGGACGCACCTGGCCCGGGTGACCTTCTCGGACGGGCCGTCCTCGGTCTCGCTGAACTGGACGGTGCTCGTCAAGAACACCAACCGGCCGCCGGAGATCTCCAACCAGACGCCGCCCTCCCGGTGCAGCGTGGCCGAGGGCGAGACGCTCCAGCTCGTGGTGCTCGCCGGCGACCCGGACGGGGACGACCTCTCCTTCGCCTGGACGCTGGACGGGAGGCCCCAGCCGGATTCCACGACGAGCGTTTTCACGTTCTACACCAACTTCACCTCGAACGGCACCTACAAGGTCTCGGCCGAGGTGGGCGACGGCGGCCTCAGGGCCTTCGCCAACTGGACCGTCACCGTGACCGACGTCAACCGGGCCCCTTCGGCCAGACCGCGCGTTGACCGGACCGCGGCGTTCATCGGCGAGCGCTTCGTGTTCAACGCCTCCGCCTCCTTCGACCCCGACGGCGACGCGCTCGAGTATTCCTGGGACCTCGGCGACGGTGCCCAGGAATCCGGCCTGGAGGCCGTGCATGCATATGCGAAGGAGGGCCTGTACAAGATCAACCTCACTGTCACGGACCCCGGGGGCCTTTCCGCGCACGCCGGCCTCGAGGTGACGGTCAACCGGGGCATCCAGCGGGCCTGGAGCGCGCAGGGCCCGGCGGAGAGGCCCCTGCAGGTCCTGGTCGAGGACATCGATTCCGACGGGTCGAGGGAGTACATCGTGATCGCCGGCTCCGGCGAGGACCAAGCCGGCGTGTCGCACGGGAACGTCACAGTCTACGACCTGGCCACGAGGGCGCTGGAATGGAGGAGCCAGGACCTCGGTTCGCCCTCGGGGGCCGTGGCGACGAACCTCGACGGCGACCCGCAGCTCGAGCTCGTGGTGGGCATCACGTCCGCCCGGACGGGCACGCTTTTCAGCCCCGGATGGTCCGGCAGGGTGCTCGTCATCGACGGGAGGACCCACGCCCTCGACTGGCAGGGCCCGGAGCTCGGCGCCGTCACCTCCGTGGCGGTGGCCGACGTCGACAACGACGGCGAAAAGGAGATCCTGGCCGGGTACCTGTTCAACGCCTCGGTGGACCTGGGCACCGGGCTCAGGAGGGAGAACGGCGGGCTGGTCATCTACAACTCCGCCTACGCCGCCATGTGGCAGAGCTCCGGGTGGGGGGCGACCTTCATCCTGGCCGCCGAGATGCTCGACCTCGACCAGCTCCCGGAGCTCGTGGTGGCCTCGCTCCGGGCCGTCAACATCGCCGGCGGCGCGGGCAACGAGTCCAACCTCACCACCTACAAGTGGCTCCTCGGGGACCTGATAAGGATAGGGACGCTTTCGGCCATCGCCAACCTGCTCCCGAGCGCGCTTAAGCTCGCCGATGTCAACGGCGACCTGACCAGGGACCTCATATTCGGCGATGCGGGCGGCCCGGACGAGAGGTACTCCGGCTTCCTCTACGTCTACAGCTCGACGATGAACCAGATATGGAAGTCCACCGACATCGGGGCGGTGATGTCCATAGAGGCCGCCAACGTCAACCCGGATTCGCCATCGACGGAGATAATGGTCGGGATTGCCTCGAGCCTCGACCAGGACGACGACCTCCACGGCAGCATGATAATGTTCAGCGCGGGGTGGGGAGTCCTCTGGCGGACGGAGGACCTGGGCGCGGTCGAGTCGCTTGCGGTTGCGGACCTGAACTCGGACGGCAAGATGGAGGTCGTGCTCGGGGTGCGCCTCCACGACGACGGCCTAGGCGATGTCCAAAGCGCCGTGTTCGTCTACTCCGGCCAGGCCAGGAAGGAGCTTGCCAACGCCACGGGGTTCGCGGAGCTCCCCGCCGGGTTCGTGCTCGTGGACGCGGACCAGGACGGCATGATGGAACTTCTGTTCGCCGAGTGGGACGAGATGGCCGCGGCCTCGCGGGTCTACCTGTACGACATGTGAGCTTTTGGGCCGAAAAGTGGTCATGACCACCTCTGGTTAATATACCACATGGGCCCAAACAGCCAGTCGTGGACGCCCTGATGCTGCTGGGGGCCGTGCTGGGGTTCTCCCTCCTCGGTACAATCCTCGGAGCGGCCGCCGGCCTGGTGCCGGGGCTCCACATCAACAACCTCGCCTACATGCTCGGCGCGTCGGCGGGCGCGCTCTCGGGCGCGGCGCTGGGCCTGCTCTCCCCGCACGGCGCCGGGCCCGGGGAGGCCCTCCTGCTGGTCGCGGCGGTGCTCGTCTCCTGCCTGGTCTCCCACACGATGACCTCCATCCTGCCGTCGGTCTTTCTGGGCGCCCCGGACCCGGGGCTGGCGCTCTCGGTCCTGCCGGCACACCGGCTGCTTCTCGGCGGGCGGGGCCTGGAGGCCGTCCGGTGCTCGCTCACCGGCTGCGTCGGCGGCCTGGCGGCCTGCCTGCTGGCCCTGCCCCTTTTCCGCGTGGTGATGGGCGACCCGGTCGACGCCTACGAAAAGCTCCGGCCGATTCTGCCGGCCATACTGGTGCTGGTGGCGGTCCTGCTCGTCGCAAGCGAGCCGGCGGACCTCCATCGCGGCCGCCGGTGCGTGCTCATCCTCGACCGCGTCCGCGAGGCCTCACTGGCGCTCTCCGGAACGGAAGCCGTGCATCCGTCACGCTCGAACGGTGAAGCGGGGCGGGAGGCAACCCCATCCTCGCTGCCACTTGCGCCCTGCGCCTCGCGCCTTGCCCCTTGCCCCATCCCGATCCGCCCCTGGCAGGCCCCCGACCATCCCGGCGCGAGCGTGGTCGTCGCGGGCGTCATATCTGAAAGGCGGGAGCGGCGCGGCCGGCTCTCGTTCGTGCTGGAGGAAGGTTCGGCGCTGGACCTGCTCGTCCCCGATGGAATGAACGCGGAGGCGGACGGCCTGCGCGTAGGCGCCATCGTCATCGCCGAGGGAAGGGTGGCTCCGGCGGCCCGGCCTTCCGCGGGGCTCCGGCGCCGGGCCCTCGCCGCCTGCCTCTTTCTCGCCTCGGGGTTCCTGGGCCTGCTCGTTTTGGAATCCGGCCGGCCACCTGCCGCCAACTGGTACCCGCTGGGCGCCCCGCCGGTGCCGGACGCCGTCATGATGTTCCCCCTGTTCTGCGGCCTTTTCGGGCTCCCCACCCTTCTTCTGGGCATTTTCGAGAGCCCGGCCGCGCCCCCCCAGCGGGACGTGGCGCGGCCGCTGCCGCTGAAGAACCGCCTCCGCGGCATCCTCACCGGCTCGCTCGTGGGGGCGCTCCTCGGCTGGTACCCGGGGATGACCGCCGGCCACGGGGCGGTGCTCGCCCGGCTGGCGGGCGGGCGGGGCGATGCCGGCGGGCCGGAGGAGGGGCCCGATGACCTGGACGGGTCGGCCGGGGACGCCACGCGCGAGTTCCTGGTCTGCGCCGCGTCGGTGACAGTGGCCAACGCCTTCTTCAACATCGTGGCCCTCTTCGTGATACTGCGGGCGAGGAGCGGGGCGCTCCATGTCACGCGGCAGGTGCTGGGACCGGGCCTGGAGCGGTGGGAGACCGCCGCCTCGGTCCCGCCGGCGTTCGCCCTGCTCGCCGTCTCGGCGGCGCTCGCCGCCCTCTTGGCGGCCCCCCTCACGCTCATGCTGGGAAAGCGCTTCTCCAGGCTCTTCGACCGGGTGCCCTACCGGCGGCTCCTGCTCGGGGTGCTCGCCCTGCTCGTGGCGATGCTCTTTCTGTTCTCGGGCCCGGCCGGGCTCGCGGTGTGCGCGGTCGCCGCCTGCCTGGGAACGGTGCCGCCCCTGGCCGGCGTCCGGCGGGTGCACCTCATGGGGGCCATCCTTCTCCCGGTCATCGTGTATTTCCTCGGCGCGGGCACGGCGGTGATGGCATTCCTGGGGTTATAGCGCGCGCCCTCTCCGCGACGACGCTTGCGGCCATCGCCTGCCCCCTCGCCGGGATGTCCGTCCTGGGCTGGCCGGCGCCGGCGGCCGGGATAGTCGCCGCACTGGCCTCCATGGACCGGGCGGAGAGTTCCCCTGACCGGACGCCCCTGCTCCACTCGGTCGCGGCCGCGGCCTTCTGGACTTTCCTGGGCGGGGCGCTGGCCCTGGGCTTCCGGCCGGAGGCCCTTCCCGGGACTGCGCTGGCATTTGCCTGCGGGTTCGGCACGTGCCTGCTGCTCGACGCGCTCTCGGACCGCGAGCTCTATCTTTGGCCCCCGGGGCGTTCCCCGGCGGGCTGGCTCATGCCTCACCGCCCGCAGGACCTGGTCCAGCTGGACGAGGAGCTGTTCGTCCTGCCTGCCTGCGACGGCTCCGTCCCGCGCCCCTGGGGCGGCTGGCGCATTGCGGCCTTCCGGGGCCGCGCGGCCGTCCGGAAACGGCAATCCCGCGCCGTTGAAACGGCGCTCCGCCACGGGGACCTGCTCCTGTCGATGGGGAGCCTCTCGGCGCTGCTTCTCGCCGTTGTCCTGAAGTAGAACGGAATCGCTCAGTTTTTATATCCGCTGGCCAATGGTGAGAACGCATGCCTGTTTCCGCTTTCCGGGCGGCGGCCCTCCTCGTTGCGCTCGTTTTGGCGCTTCCCGTCCCTTCGGCGGATCCGGCCGGCGGGGAACGGGCGGGCGGACCGGCGCCCTCGACGCCGGCCCGGGTCCAGCCGCCGCCCGACCCGCTCTCCGCGGCGGAGCTCCTCTCGCAGGACCTGACGGTATGGCTCTACCCGGAGAACCGCTCCATCGCCGTCGAGGGCTCGTTGAGGCTCCGGGCCAATTCCGCGCTCTCGAAGCTCACATTGTGGCTCCACGAGACCCTGGACCTTCTGGACATCACCCAAAACGGCGTCCCGCTCCTCTACACCCGCAACGTCGAGCGGCTGACGCTGGACCTCGCCTACCCCCTTTCGGCCGACGGCATCACGAACCTCTCGTTCTACTACAATGGAACCATGTGGTATACGGAGAACGGCCTGCGCCAGGACTGCGTCGGCTGGGAAGGGGCATACCTCAAGGGCTCGACGTTCTGGTACCTGCGCCACCACGCCTCGGACTGGTTCGACTGCCGGCTGAAGATCTGCTGCCCGCCCAACTGGACGGCCGTGGCTGACGGCGAGCTTGTGGCGGAGGAGCACTCGGCGGGATGGGCGACCTACACCTGGGCGAACGACGCGCCCATGCTCCGGCCGGCGCTGGCCGCCGGGAACTACTCGGTGGCTTCGAAGACCGCATCGGGCATCAATTTCTCGGTCTACACCTACCCCCAGCACTCGGCCATCGCCTCCGCCTACCTGGACGAGGCCCAGAACGTCATGGCGTTCCTCGAGGGCATGCTGGGCCCGTACGGACGCCGGAGCTTCAAGATCGTCGAGACCGCCCACCAGACGATGTCCGGCTACGCCTGCTCGGGCTTTGTCATGCTCTACCCGGCGGCGTTCTCGGGCGGGACGGTGAGGTACAACCTCCTGGCGCACGAGATCGGCCACGAGTGGTTCCCGTTCGCCACGGGATACCAGGGCTGGGCCTACCCGTGGCTGTGGGAGGCCTTCCCCGAGTATCTCTCATGCCTGTACGAGATGCAGTACCACGGCGTACGGACGAGGCTGGACTACGACTACGACGAATACGTCAAGGTGCACGCGCTGCCCGATGTCCGGTCCATCGCCTCCTCGGACTGGGACACGCCCTACTCGTCGCAGATAGTGTACGCCAAGGGCGCCTGGGTGCTGCGGATGCTCCACGGGCTCGCCGGGACCGTCAACTTCACCGCCGCCCTGAAGGACTACGTCGACCAGAACCTCTGGGGCTACGGGAGCGCCCAGGCGTTCCTCGCGGCGGCCGCCCGGCGCTCCCCTGTCAAGCTCGACGGGTTCTGGGACCAGTGGCTCAATACCACGAAGGCGCTCGACGTGTCGCTCCCGGCTGCCCGGCAGTACGAGAACGGCACCGCCTTCCGGCTGGAGCTCGAACCGGAGAACCTGCTCAACGGCTCCGGTCCGGTGGACATCATCATCGAATACTCGGATGGGTCCTACATCATCCTCAACCGGGGCTGGGACGGAAAATCGTCCCTCCTGGTGCTCGATGTCCAATCGAGCGTGAAGCAGGTACGGCTGGACCCCGACGGCTGGCTCCTCGACGTCGACCGGAGCAACCAGGCGGCCGCGCCGGTCCGGTCCGGCAGACTGCACGAGCTCCGCGCGGGGCCGCCCTCCTGCTCGGAGGCCCCGGTCGAGGGCTCAGCGACCGTCATCACGTCCTGCATCTACAACGACGGATTCTACCCGGTCGAGGGCCTCAGGGTCGACGTCATGGCCGACGGGCTGGCGGCGGTGGAGAACGTGCTCGACATACCCGCCGGGAGCTGGGCTATGGCCTTCGCCAACTGGACGCCCGGAAACGCCGGCCGGTACAACCTCTGGGCCATCGTGGACACGGAGGACGCGTTCCACGAGGGGAACGAGCAGGACAACAATGGCAGCACGGCCGTCGATGTGGCGGCGAGGCCGGCGAGGCTGGACGTCCGGCTCGGCAACCTGACAGCCGGGGATGAGCTCGTGGAGGGGATGCCGTACTCGTTCAACGCCACATTGTGGAATACGGGGGAAGCGGCGCTGGCGGCCGTCAGCGTGGAATACTCCCTGGACGGAATCCCGCTGGGCCGGCGCAACGTGACCGGCCTGGCCGCCGGGGAGCGAAGGATGGTGGGCCTGGAGTGGACCGCCCGGCGGGGCTACCACAACATTTCGGTCAGGGCGGACCCCGACGGCCTCATCGCGGAGCAGGACGAAGGCGACAACATCGCCAACCTCTCCTTCTTCGTCAGGTGGCATGACGCGCTCTCCATCGATCATTCCCCGGCAAACCCCCGGTCGCTGGAGCCCGTGACGTTCTCGGTCGGGGGAGACGCCGAGCAGTTCCGCTTCTCGTGGGACGACGGGACCGCCGCTCAGACCACCTCCGAGAGGGTCGTGGCCCACATGTTCCTGGCCAGCGGCCGGTTCAACGTCCGGGTCGAGGGGTTGGCAGCGGGCCTGGTCGTCGGCGAGGGATCCGTCGAGATCTCCGTCGCCAACCGCCCGCCCGAGTTGTCGGCCTATTTCGACCCGGCCTCGCCCCTCAGTCTCTCGACGGTGGTCTTCACCGCTCGCACACTGGACCTGGACGGGAAGGTGGTGGCGGTCCGCTGGGAGTTCGGCGACGGGGCGTCGGGCAACGGGAGCCGGGCGGAGCATTCGTATGCAAGGCCCGGCAACTACACGGTCCGGTGCACGGCGATCGACAACGGCCGCGGCGAGAACTCCACATCCCTGACGGTATCGATCCGCAACCGGCCCCCCGATGTCGGCTGGAACAGCGTTCCGCCCGCGTTCGTCGGGGAGAAAGTGGTCTTCACGGCCAACGCCTACGACCCGGACGGCCGGCTCATGCTCTGCCGCTGGCAGTTCGGCGACGGCTCCACCGCGGAGGGCCTGAACGCCTCTCACGCCTACTCGAAGCCCGGGAACTATCTGGTCACCGTGACGGCCTATGACGAGTTGGGGGCGTCGAGGAATGTGACTGGAAGCGTGGAGGTCAGGGCGCGCAAGACGGCCGCGCCGGCACCGCCTTCCACGGCGTGGGTGCTGGTCCCTGCAGTGCTGGTCGCTGCATCCGCCGTCTCGGCCTGGTTCCTCTGGAGCCGCCGGCGCGTGTCCAAACAGCGCGACGATTTCTTCCGCCCGCCCCCGCGCTCCGGCCAAAATCCATAAATCCGCCTCCCGCCTATCGTCGAGCGATGGCGCGGGACCGGAATGCGGCCGAGGAGGCGTTCATGGCCGAGCTTCTCGGCATCCTGCAGGATGGGAAGCTCGGCTCGAAGGCCGCCCTCCATTCCTGCAAGGTCCGGCTGGCCCGCAGGCACGGCCTGGACCGCATACCCAGCGACGCCGACGTCCTGCAAAAGGTTCCGGCCGATACGCGCGACGGACTCCTGCCGCTCCTGCGCACCAAGGCGGTGCGCGAGGCCTCCGGCGTCGTGACGGTGGCGGCGATGACCTCCCCGGAGAAATGCCCCCACGGGAAGTGCCTCTACTGCCCCGGGGGCGTCGAGAGGGGCTCGCCCCAGAGCTACACCGGGCGCGAGCCCGCCGCGATGCGCGGTTCCAATTATGGGTACGATTCGTATCGAGAGGTCAAGGGCCGGCTGGAACAGCTCCACGTCTGCGGCCACCCGGTCGACAAGGTGGACCTGATAATAATGGGCGGGACCTTTCTGGCCCGCCCGGCGGAGTACCAGGCCTCGTTCGTCAAGGGCTGCTACGACGCGATGAACGGCGCGCCCTCGGAGACGCTGGAGCAGGCCATCGACCAAAACGAGACGGCGCCCTCCCGGTGCATCGGCCTCACAATCGAGACGCGCCCCGACTGGTGCTTCGAGGAGCACATCGATCGGATGCTATCATTTGCCGCGACGCGCGTCGAGATGGGGGTTCAATGCCTTTCCGATGGGGCCCTTTCGAAAATGCAGCGCGGCCACGGCGTGGCCGCGGTGGTCCGCGCCTCTCAGCTTGCCCGCGACGCCGGATTGAAGGTCGGCTACCACATGATGCCCGGCTTCCCGTTCGTGGAGCGGGCGGAGGAGCTGGCCCACTACCGCCGGCTCTTCGAGGACGCCTCGTTCAGGCCGGACATGCTCAAGCTCTACCCGACGCTGGTGATGGAGGGCACGGGCCTGCACGAGCTCTGGAAGAAGGGCGAGTACGTGCCCCTGACGGCCGCGGAGGCGGCGGACTTCCTCGCCGAGGCGAAATCTCATTTCCCCCGGTGGGTGCGCGTCCAGAGGATACAGCGCGACATCCCGTCCCAGCTCATCGGCGCCGGCGTGGAGAAGAGCAACCTGCGCCAGCTCGTCAGGAAGCGGATGGCCGAGCGCGGTCTTGAGTGCCGGTGCATCCGGTGCCGGGAGGTGGGCCACCTGGGGATCCGCCTGGAGAACGGGCCGGAGCCGTCCCTGCATGCCGAAGAGTACGATGCTGCCGGCGGAAAGGAGGCGTTCATGTACCTCGAGACCGGAGAGGGCGCTCTGGCCGGATATGTTCGGCTGCGGCTGCCTTCGCTGAAGGCGCACCGGCCGGAGCTCTCCGGCGGGAAGAGCGCCGTCGTCCGCGAGCTGCGCGTCCTGGGCGAGCTCGTGCCCATCGACCGCGAGCCGGGCGGAAAGTGGCAGCACCGCGGCCTCGGCGCCCGCCTCTTGGCCGAGGCCGAGCGCGTCGCCCGCGACGACTGGAAGATGGCGCGCCTCCTCGTGAACAGCGGCGCCGGGGCCCGCGGCTACTACAGGAAGATGGGCTACGAGCGCGTGGGACCGTACATGGGGAAACGACTGACGGGCGAACCGGTGAACCGGTAAACCGGGGATACGGAAGACCTGTCGTCGTCCACCGGCTTACCGGTTTACCGGTTTACCCGTTTCCCCGTCAGCCCTTCTCCAGCCCCGCCACGGCGAGCAGGTCGACCTTTGCGGAGGCTCGGCGCTTCCGGCCACCCCGGCGCATCTCGATGAACGTGGCGATGCGCTCCAGTCCCAGCTCCTCCAGGAGGCGGAGGGCCCGCGATTGCCTTCTCGGGACATAGACCTCGAGGCGCTTGCCCGTCCTTGCGGCGAGCGCCAAAAACAGCGCCTTTGCGACATCGGGGCGCCCCCGGACGCAGACCCACGGCCCCACGTCGACCAGTCCCCGGCCGGGCTTCCCGACGATGAATCCGAGCGCCCTGCCCTTTTCCGCAAAGACCAGGAAATACCTTTGAAAATCGATGGCGAGCCTTTCGAGCAGCCGGCGCCGCTCCTCCCCGCACGCCTCCCGGTCGAGGACCAGGGCCTCGGCCAGCAGGGCCGGCGTGGCCAAGACGACCTCCGGGCTCTCTCCGGAGCCATCTAGGATGCCGCCCAGGCCGACGAAGGTGGCGTCGCGGCCAAACCCCATCGCCGAATAGAACCCGGCGGTCCGCTCACGCGATAGCAGGGCGATCCTTCTGTTGCCCTTTCCGGCCGAAAAGCGCAGCGCTTCCCGCACCAGCCTGTTGCCGATACCCGCGCCCCTGTGCCCGCTTTCGACGACCACGTTCCCTATCCAGCATGTCCGTCCGTGGCACATGGTCGTGAGCATGCCGAGGCGTTTTCCATGCGAGACGGCCACGAAGCTCCCGCCCGGCGTGTGGTCGAGTATCCGCTGGAAGTCGGACCGGACGAAGCCCCAGCCCTCCTTCCCGGTGAGCTCGGCGGCCCAGCCGCAATCGGAGCTCTTCATGGGGCGGACGAGCACCGTTTTCGCCGCCCCGGAAAGGGGGCGGGGCCCGCCCGGCTCATCCCTTGCACGGCGCCTGCTGGTCGTCCTCGACCACCTCGTCGCACTTGTGGCTGCCGTGCGTGATGTAGCGCTTGTCGCCTCGCCGGTGCTTCACGGTGCAGGGCCCGTACTCCTCGTCCTCGTTGCCGTACCAGCACTCGCAGTCCTTGCACTGCCTGTCGTAGAGCTTCTTCGCCATGGCACCGGCTTCTTGGCGGGCGCAATCAAAATCCGGATATAAAGATTGTTCCTGACAAATCTTATTATCATTGCAGGGGATTATGGCACCATGGCAGAGCTCCACCACAGGATGAAGGAGGAAGAGGCCCAGTGCGGGGTCAAGGGGTGCGCCCAGACCGCCGTCCGCTCCCTGCCGACGAAGAAGGTCGCCGGGAACGTCAAGGCCGGGCTCAAGGGCGAGGAGGCCCGCCGGACGCCCCTTTGCAAGGAGCACTACCGCGAGTACAAGCGCGCCACCAAGGACGAGCGCATCACTGATTCCCTGGGCTGGCAGAGGTGAGGGCGCCTAGCCGTTCGGCGTGGCCATGAGCATCGTGTTCGCGACGATGAGCCTCGGTATCTCGTCCTCGACGGGCTGGGATTTCTCGCTGCCCCCGGCCGGCGTCTCGGTCCGGGCCTGGGCTATCTGGTCGACTATCTCCATGCCCCGCACGACCACGCCGAACACCGCATAGCCTTCCGCGCTGTAGCCGCCGGGGTCCAGCTTCCCGGCGCTGTTGTCCACCAGGTTGATGAAGAACTGGGTGGTGGCGCTGTCGGGGTCGCTCGTCCGGGCCATCGCCACCGTGCCGCGCACGTTGTGGAGCTTGCTGTTTATCTCGAGCTTTATCGGCGGGGAGGGCACCGGCTTCATCTGCCTGTCCGGGCCGAAGCCGCCGCCCTGGATGACGAACCCGGCCACTATCCGGTGGAATATGGTCCCCGTGAAGAAGTTCTGGGCCGCGAGGTCCCGGAAGTTCCTGACCGTGTTGGGCGTCTCGTTTCCGTAGAGCCCGATGACGATGTCGCCCCGCTGGGCGATGTTCATGCGGACGTACTGCGTCGGAAAGACCCCGGTATCGACCGGGGGGACATAGGGCGTCTCGCCGTTCTCCTCCTCCGGCTTGGGCAGGTTGAGGTAGTATATCCCGACGGCCGCGACAAGAACGACCACGGCGATGGCCGCCGCGGCCATCATTTCAGTGCGCTTCGGGCCGGGCGCCGCCCTGCCCTTGGAGCGGGGCTGGACCTCGGCGCCAGGGTGGGCCTTTTGCATGTGGGCGTCCAGCCGGCCGGCCTTTACCTGGATTTTGCATACCGGGCACTTGAGGGTCTGCCTCCGCTTCGACACGGGCGGGGATTGGATTGGTATTTATTAATGTTAGCCAAGGGGGAGGAACCCTTATCCGGCGGGGGCCGGGACCGTTGTTGCGCCATTGATGATTATCGGGACGTCCGGAAGGGACCGCTCGCTGCTTCCCTGCGCCGTCCCGGTCGGGGCTTGCGCGATCCGGTCGACCACGTCCATTCCCTTCACGACGACGCCGAACACCGCGTAGCCTTCCTGGCTGTAACCTCCGGGGTCCAGCTTGCCGGCGCTGTTGTCCACCAGGTTGATGAAGAACTGCGTGGTGGCGCTGTCGGGGTCGCTGGTGCGGGCCATCGAGACGGTGCCGCGCAGGTTGTGCAGCTTGCTGTTTATTTCGAGCTTTATCGGGGGGTAGGGCACCGGCTTTGCTAAATTCTCAAGAGTGTAGCCCCCGCCCTGGATGACGAAGCCCTTTACCACCCGGTGAAAGGTCGTGCAGGTGTAGAACCCGGTCTTCGTGAGATTCATGAAGTTCCCGGTCGTCACCGGCGTCTCGTTGCCGTAGAGGCCGATCGTAATATCTCCGTACGAAGTGTTGAGGTTGACCCAGGCGGTCGGGTAGGGCGTTGAATCGACCGGCGGCTTGTGGACAGGCGCCGGCTGTTTCGACTGGAGCGACCCGGTGTAGAACGCGGCGCCGGCGCCGGCGAGGAATATCAGGGCTATTGCGACCGCCACGAACGCCCTGGCGGACCTTCCCTTCTTTGCGTCCGGGAGGGGCGCGGGCGGCGGGGGCGCCGGCTGCTGTGGCATGCCGACCGGCTGGGGAGTTACTGCTTCCATGAAGATCGCCCGATACGATTCGATTGGGCCCGGGACGCATCAATCTTTCGGTCGGGACGTCCAAATGACAAATAGGTTTATTACGAAAAACGCAATTCCATCCCCGAGGGGGGAATGGGTATGACGAATGTGGTCATCTGTTCGGCGGTCAGGACGGCTATTGGTAAGTTCCAGGGCACTTTGAAGGAGGTTCCGGCGGTCAGGCTGGGCGCGGCGGCCATCAAGGAGGCGCTCCTGCGCTCCAAGGTCGACCCGAAGCTCGTGGACGAGGTCATCATGGGCAACGTCCTTTCCGGCGGGCTCGGGCAGAACCCGGCCCGGCAGGCGTCGATATATGCGGGGGTGCCGTACGAGGCCGGCGCGCTGACCGTCAACAAGGTCTGCGGCTCCGGAATGAAGGCGGCGATGCTCGCCGCGTCTGAAATACGGTCGGGCGATGCCCAGATCATCGTGGCGGGCGGCATGGAGAGCATGGACATGGCCCCGTTCGCGCTGGACAAGGCCCGGTTCGGCTACCGCATGAACAACCAGCCGATAATCGACCTCATGGTCAACGACGGCCTGTGGGACGTATACAACAACTTCCACATGGGCAACACGGGCGAGATAATCGCCCAGAAGTACAGCCTTACCCGTCAGGAGATAGACGAGTTCGCCCTGCAAAGCAACCTCCGGGCGGCCGCGGCCACCAAGAACGGGCATTTCAAAAACGAGATCGTTCCCTACGATGTCCCGGCGGGCAAGGGCCAGACCGTGAAGTTCGAGGTCGATGAGGGGGTCCGGCCCGACTCATCAATCGAGAAGCTCGCGAAACTGGGCCCGGCCTTCAAGAAGGACGGCGTGGTGACGGCCGGCAACGCCTCGCAGATATCGGACGGGGCGGCGGCGATGGTCATGATGTCCGAGGACAAGGCCAGGGAGATAGGGGCGCCGATACTGGCGCGCCTCACGCACCAGTGCTTCACGGGCGTGGCGCCGGAGCTGGTCATGTACGCACCCGTGCCCACGGTCTACAAGCTCCTCAAGCAGAGCGGGCACAAGATATCGGACTTCGACCTGATAGAGCACAACGAGGCGTTCGCCAGCGCATCGGTGGCGGTCCAGAAGGAGTTCAATATCCCGAAGGAGAAGTTCAACGTGCACGGAGGAGCCGTGGCGCTGGGGCACCCGATTGGTTGCAGCGGGGCCAGGATAATGGTCACGCTCATCCACGCCTTGAAGACGCATGGTGGCAAGCGCGGGATGGCTACGGTGTGCCTGGGCGGGGGGAACGGCGTGGCCGTTACTCTTGAGTTGGCGTGACGCTGTTAATTCCACCAAACGAAGGGACGTTAAGGGACGTAAGGGACGTTATGTGCTATCGGCGCGGAGGGACGTAAGGGTACGACGGAAGAAACGGGCCAGAGCTTGCGCTCGCAAGAAAATAAAAAATGAAAATAGGGGAGCCGGGAGGGCTCCCCGGTTTTTCTACCGATAGCCCACTACGGATCTATCTCGATTATTATGGTCTGGTACGATCCGGCCTTCTGGAGCACAACGGCCATATACTGGCCGTCCTCCGGGTAGAATTGTCCGCCATAGGTGTTCGCATCGTCCGCGAGCGCCTTCTCATCGGCGTTCAGGCTAGCATATGCATATTCCCCGATTAGATACCATATCACATTTTGAATCTCATTTGTGTCAAGGGTTCCCTTGTGGTTCAGGACATAGTTTATCTTTTTCCAGGGATTGGATAGCTCGTCTGACGGCATATTGGCGGTATCATAGTACGGAACAACCTTGAAGGTGTGGGTTCCAGCGCTGATTGTCACTGTCTTGTCGACACACCATCCTAGCCAATTGTTGCTCGTGGGCAGATCTCCGCTACCTCCGGAGGTAACATCCACATCCCAGTAAGAACTCGAGCCTGGATAGGTTATCTTTGCAGTGATGCTGGATGGCAACGACAGCACTTTCGCCGGCTTGTAACAGAAGTACAACGCCCAGTTCTTGCCCGGGAAGCCGTTTTCTCCGCCCCAGCCGGTCTGCTCCTGGGTCACGACGCCGTCCACGACCTTCTTCACGACGGCGTGGGTGGCGAAGCATACGCAGTCACCCCAATCGAAGTCTTCCGGGAAAGGTATTGTATAAGTGTATTCGTCGACCATCGGGTTGTGGGTCTGCGAGTACTCGAACTGGCCCGGTATCGGGTTCCCCTTCTTCGTCTGGGGTATGTCTCCGATTCCATTGACTGATATCGCGACATGTGTCTCAGACAGCCACCAGCCGTCGGGCATCGTATAGGTCACGTAGAAATTCCCGGCGTCATGCTCGACACTCACAGTTGCCCCGATATCCTTCTGGCCGGCGTATAATACCTGGTCTGTGGAATAGGCATAGTCACAGGCGCCCACTATCGGCGCTGCCGACATCAGGAACATCGCAACAATCGCTATCGCCCCAAATCCACCAATCCCAATTGCTTTCCTCATGTGTTTCCCTCCTCGCCTCTATCGGTCATCGAGCGGTCATCCGGGCCTCGCATCCTTGCCTGCGCGGCCCGTTCCCCGTTCACCAGACGAGGGTTGACGGGCTTGATGGCTATTTATATTTTGGTGCATAACATTAACGTTTTTGGATGCCTCCTTTTCTGTCGTGGCTTCTGACGGTGCGAGAACGTTCAAGTTCTGGTCACTTTTTTTGGCCTGTTCGCGTTTAATATCTGGGCCGCGGGAGGGGCGGTTCGCCAAAAAGTTTTATCAATCCGGACCCGCTACGGAACATCATGCGCATCGACCCGTGGGCCACGGCCCAGGTGGCTGACTACGCCCGTCTGCTCAAGGAGTTCGGCATAGAGCGCTTCGACTCCTCGAAGCTGCCCAATCCCCAGAGGCTCTTCCGACGCGGCATCGTGTTCGGCTCCCGCGGCTTCGACCTGATACAGGGCGCCATCGACGCCCGGAAGCCTTTTGCGGTCCTGACCGGGCTCATGCCCTCCGGGCCGATGCACCTGGGGCACAAGATGGTCCTGGACCAGGCGATGTACTTCCACTCGCAGGGCGGCGACCTCTTTGTTGCCGTCGCCGACATCGAGGCATACGCAACGCGGGGCTTCTCGCTCGAGAAGGCACGCAAGCTGGCCATCGACGAGTACATCAAATCCTATATAGCGCTGGGGCTCCAGAGGAACCGGTGCCAGGTCTACTTCCAATCGACGAGAAAAGCGGTCAAGGATCTCGCCTACCAGGCCGGGCGCAAGGTCAACTTCTCCACGATGAAGGCCATCTACGGGATGGACGACCAGACCAACATGTCCCACATGTTCGCCCCGCTGGTCCAGGTTGGCGACATATTGCATGTCCAACTGGAGCAATATGGAGGGCCGCGACCAACGGTCGTCCCGGTGGGCGTCGACCAGGACCCGCACATCCGGCTAACGCGGGACATCGCCTTCGGCCACAGGCTGACCAACGCGATGGTCGCAAGCGACGGCAGGATCGGCGTCTTCATCAAGTCGGACGAGGACGTCGAGGGGCTGCTGAAGCTCGCCGAGGAAGTGGCCGGGCAGCAGGGCTTCAAGAAGCTGAAAAAGATAGTCAAGTACAAGGCCCTCTATATCGAAGACGCCGAACCGTCCGAGGTCCCGGCCCTGGACGCCGCAATGATTTTGGAGGAAAGGAAGCGCAACGGGCTCGCCTTCTTCGCGCCCTCCTCGACCTACCACCGGTTCATAACCCTGTTCTCGGGCGACAAGATGTCCTCCTCCCGGCCGGATTCGGCGATATTCCTCTCGGACGATCCCGAGGAGGCGGCCAAAAAGATCATGCGCGCCAAGACCGGCGGGGCCGTCTCCGTCGAGGAGCAGAAGAAGACCGGAGGGAACTCCGACCAGTGCAGCGTCAACGACATGCTCCTGGCCCACCTCATGGAGGACGACTGGCGCCTCTCGGAGATCAAGGGGGAGTGCCGCCGCGGCAACCGGATGTGCGGGCCCTGCAAGAAGGAGGCGGCCGAGCTGATGCGGCGCTTCCTCAAGGACTTCCAGGAGAAGAAGAACGCCGTGGGCGACTCGTGGAAGGAATACGTCGTCGAGGACCCCTAAACGGGTTTTCCCAGGCGGGTTTCCGCTAGCCGGCAGTAATCGGGCGAGATGTCGTACCCGACGTAGCGCCTTCCGGCCTTTCTGGCCGCAAGGCAGGTCGTCCCGCTCCCGCAGAACGGGTCCAGCACGACGTCCCCCTTGTAGGTGTAGAGTTCAATAAGCCGCCGGGGCAGCTCCTCCGGGAAGGGCGCCGGGTGCCCGACGGAGCGCGCCGGCACCGCCGGGAACGACCAGACGCTCCTGGTCCATTCGAGGAAATCCTCCTTTCGGATGGTGTCCTCGTGGTGCTTCTGGCGATGGCGCGAGTAGGACTGCTTGGAGAACACGAGGATGTATTCATGCACGTCCCGCAGGACCGGGTTGGCGGCCGATTTCCAGCTGCCCCACGCCGTGGAGGGCGAGGCGCTGGAGCCCTTGTTCCAGAGTATCTCGCCCCGCATGAGGAAGCCGAGGGCCTCCATGTCCTCGATGATGTACCTGTGAAGTGGTATGTAGGGCCGCCGGCCCAGGTTGGCCACGTTGACGCAGGCCCTCCCTCCCGTCACGAGCACGCGGTAGGTCTCCCGGAACACATTGCGTAAAAGACCCCGGTACTGGTCCAGCGACAGGTCCTCGTCGTATTCCTTCTTCACGTTGTACGGCGGGGAGGTGACCATCAGGTGGACGGAGGAATCGGGCAGCTCGTCCATGCGCTCGCTGGACTTGCAGAATATGCGGTCCAGCACGCCGGCAGGGACGGCATTCTCGGCCTGGCTGGCGGGCTCGGCCGCCTTCCGGCCGGCGTACATCCTGCTGTCGTAGAACCGGGAGGAATCGTGGCATATCCGGCCCGGAGCGCCGAATGCGCTGGTGCGGGTGCCCTTCCTACGGCGGTGCCTGTGCTCCATGTCAGGCACCTTTGGGCCCTTCGGACGTGTCGACGCGCGATGCCACCGAGAGGCACGCCAGGTAGTCGTCCAGTGTGTGCAGGAGCGCCGGGATGCTCCCCGCCTCGGCCTCGGCCACGAGCGTCCTCCCCTTGAGCGTCGTCCTGATGAACCCCTCGTTGTCGGGCTCGAGCGCCCGGGCCGCCCGGCGGGCGTGCTCCGCCGTGCGGAACTGCAACGAGAGCCTAACCCGGCAGGGGTCGTCGAACATGGTCCTCACTTGAGGTAGATCTCGTTGCCGATGCGCCGGTCGTACGCCCAGGCGTCCTGGCCCTTACGCGCCTCCTCGACCGCCTGCAGGAATTCCTTCGTCATGGCATCCGCCTCGTCGGCGCAATGAAGGGCCGCCGCCTCGGGGAGCTTCATGCCCTTGAGCGGGTTCTCCGGGTTGAAGGAGCCGTGGTGGTTCTGTATCAGGTGCCCGAGCTTCATCAGGAGCTCCGCCGGGAAGCCGGCAATCTTCTGGGCCCGCTCGGCCACCATCCGGGCGCCGATGTTGACATGGCCGAGGAACCGGCCCTCGTCCGTCATGACGATGGCCGCCTTGGCCGAGTACTCGTCCAGCTTGCCCACGTCGTGCAGTATCGCGCCGGCCACGAGCAGGTCCCGGTCGAGCTCCGGGTAGGATTCGCAGAGCTTGAGGCAGAGCTTGACCACGTTGAGGGAGTGCTCCAGGTTCCCGCCGATGACATTGTGGTGGTGGACTATTGCCGACGGCGACGTCGAATACCGTTCCCGGAATGCCTTGTCAGAGAAGAAAGAATCTAGGAGCGCGTGCAGGTGCGTGTTCTTCATCGCCTTGATTTCGCCCAGGAGCTCCTCCATCATCGCCGAGCGGTCGCGTTTTGTGGACGGCAGGTACTCGGCCAGCTCCTCGGGCGGGACCGTTTCGACCCGTTTCAAAAGCTGGGTGCCCTCGTTCACGGTGATGACGAGGACGTTGTCGAACTTGTCCATGCCGACGGTCCCCGTGAGCATCACGACGTCGCCCGGTTGGAGCGAGTTGTGGAGGTCCAGCGCGTTCTTCGGATCGGGCCCGCCCCAGTACTTGAGGCCGATGCTCCCGGTCCGGTCCGATATTTCGAGGAAGAAGAACTTCCCCTCCTTGTTCTTGTAGTCCCGGACCGCCTCCTTGCTCCGCACGGCGAACCGGCCCTTGACCGGGGTCCCGTCCGGGAGCTTTTTTATCTCATCGACGTACTGCTTCATCGTCCCACGGGACTGCATTATTTCACTCCTCCTTTATGTACTTTGAGTGGTACCTACCATTTTTTGGGCCGATTTGTACACGAAGGGTGGAAGGGTGGAAAGGGGACGGGACAGAATGCCTCTTCGTCCCTTCCACCCATCCACCCTTGCGCCTACCTCAATATTAATAACCCCTAGCCTTTATCCCGCCTGCGATGGAGTTCGGCATCATAACGGCACTGCTGGTCGTGACCATCTACATACTGCTCGTGGCGCTCCTCTGGAAGACCGGGACCCTCGACCGGCTGCACATCGGCGCCATCGGGCCGATGCTCATGTTCAAGACCCGGCGGGGCGTGGACGCGCTCACCAGGCTTGCGCGCTTCGGGCGCTTCTGGTACTGGTTCGGGAACGTCTCGCTGGGGCTCGTCCTCTTCTTCATGGCCCTGCTCACGGTGGTGCTTCTCTGGGAGGTCCCGTTCGCCCTCCAGGTCCCGGCCTCCTCGGCGCCCGGGCCGGAGATGATTTTGGGCCTTCCGGGCATAAACCCGCTCATCCCGCTGGGCTACGGCGTCGTGGCCCTGATAATCGCGATTTTCATCCACGAGTTCGCCCACGGCGTGCTCACCCGGGTGGCGGATGTCAAGGTGAAGTCGGTGGGGATGCTGTTGTTCGTCGTCCCCATCGGCGCCTTCGTCGAGCCCGACGAGAAGGAGCTGCTGGCCCTGCCCCGCCGCAAGCGCGCCCGGATGTACGCCACCGGCCCGGCCTCCAACATAATGATGGCGCTGGCCTGCGCCGCGGTCTTCTCCTGGGGCTTCATGGGCTCGGTGCAGCCGGTCGAGGACGGCGTGGTCGTGACAAGCGTGGTGAAGGACTACCCGGCCGGCGGCGCCGGTTTGAAGCCCTGGACGCTCCTGACCGAGATAACCATCCCAAACGGCACCGGCCTGGACCCGAGGGTGCGCAACCGGGACGATTTCACGGCCATAATGGACCGCACGTCCGCCGGGGACAACATCACGATAAGCTACATCTACAAGGGCCAGCGCCGCACGGGGACGGCCGTGCTCGCCGACAAGTACGAGTACTACCAGAAATACTACAACGCCTCCAACAAGGAGGAGTACCGGGGCAAGGGGTTCCTGGGCATCGGGACGATGTCGGCCGACGTGCTGAGCACGACGCTCGCCCGCCCGATAAGGACGGATTCGTTCCAGGGCTTCGTCGGGAGCGTGGCCTATTACATCGGGTTGCCGTTCTTCCGGCTCCTGCCGCTCGAGTCGCCCGTCACGGAGCTCTACACAGTCGAGGGCCCGCTTGCGGGACTGCCGGCTCCGGCCTTCTGGATGCTCGCCAACACGTTCTACTGGCTATTCTGGCTGAACCTGATGGTGGGCGCCACGAACTCGCTCCCCATACCCAAGCTCGACGGCGGGATGGTCTTCAAGGACGGGATGGAGAGCCTCCTGCGCCGGCTGCGCCCGATGTGGACGATGGACCTCGTCGAAAAGCGCGCCACGACGATCTACCGGCTCACGGGCCTTTTCGTCGTGTTCCTGATAGCGTGGCAGTTCATCGGGCCGAGGGTCGGGGCGCTCATCTAAAGGCGCAGGGCGCAAGGCGCGGGGCGCAAGGTTGAAGGTCCAAGGAACAAGGCTCAAGGGGCAAGGCGCAAGTGCCGGGGTGCAAGGCGGAAAGCGCAAGGTGCGACCGGCAAGTGATGAAGAGGGTTGTTCTTTTTGCCTGCCCCTCTTCACTCATTAACTGTGAAGAGTGGGCGGCGAGAAAGGGTTTTCCTCGCAATCACCTGCTTTATCCACCTTGCGCCTTGCGCCTTGCCCCTTGTGCCTTCCGGCCTTGCGCCTTGTTCCTTGCCCCTTATCCCTCAAGCCGTGAAAGAAATTCCGCCGGAATTTCTTTCGTTATGAACACGGTCTTCCCGGCCCGCCGGATGACCACGCCGGAGCCGATGGCGCCCTTGGCGTCGACCCGGAGCAGCACCGGCTTCTCGGTGCGGTGCGTGCCGGCGTCCGTGGCGTTCTCCGGCGCGAGGCTCAGGTGCACGTGCTTCCGGTCGGAGGGTTTGAGACCCGTCTCCAAGATTATCCCGACCTCCTCCTCCGTTGCCGGGTAGTAGAGCTCCCCGGGGATGTTGTCGGTGGGCAGGTCCAGCTCGACGTCCAATGAGTGGCCGTAGGTGGCGCGCACCTTGTCGACGTCGAGCTGGTAGCGCCCCTTGGGGTCGGTGGAGGCCAGCGCCCGGACGTGGTGCGGCCGGAGCCAGTGGAACTGGTTGCGGCGCGCCCGCACAGCCTCGACAATGGACCGTATGTCTATCCACCCATGGGAATCCATCGAAAGCGTGAACCTCTCGGGGAAATGGCGGAGCACCCCGGCCATTATCCTGCCCAGCTGGTCGACCTCCTCGTCGTTCATGAGGAACTTGCCGCCGTCGTTGCACACGGGGCAGTTCTCTGCCCTGAAATAGCCGTGCGCCTTGCATTCCTTTATCAACCCGTACCCCCCGTCCACGGTCATTGGGTTGAACGGTTAATATGCTTTATGCACGGGCCCGGCCCGGAAAAGGCTAATAATCCATGCGCCCTCTCCACATCCGGCATGAATCTCCTGTACCTCGCCCACCACCAGCGGTTCTCCGGGGACACCGCGGGGTTCGCCCATGTTTTCAATTTCACAAAGCACCTGGCGGCGCTGGGCCCCGGGGTCGTCCTGGCCGCCCGGCCCCCCGAGAAGGGGGCCGCGCCGGTGCCGGCCGTGCCCAACCTGAAGCTGCGTTTCGTCGAGTGGGAGCTCGAGTACCCGCTGCCCTTCGGGCCGCTGCCGCGGCTTGCAAGCCAGCTGGACTGGGCCGAGCCGGCGCGCGCCCTCCGCTGGATGAGGCGGACCGTGGAGCAGGAGAGGATAGACATCGTCCAGGAGAGGCACGAGATGCGCCTGGACCTCGGGCCCCTCTCGACGCGCTTTCTGGGGGTGCCCTCGGTGCTCGAGGTCAACAGCCCTTTCATCGAGGAGGCTTTCCCGGAGGGGAGCTTCAGCTTCCGCAGCCGGAACCTGTTCCGCAGGATGGGGTTCGACTCGGCCTCGGCCATCGTGGTCCAGACATCCCTGCTCAAGAAGATCATCTCGAGGCACACGAGCACGCCCGTGCGGGTGATCCCCAACGGCGCCGACCCGGAGCTCTTCCGGCCCGGCGCCGGGACCGCCGGGCTCCGGCGGAGGCTCGGACTGGGCGGTGCGGTCATCGGCTTCGCCGGGGCGTTCCATCCCTGGCACGGGGCGCCGGACCTCGTCGAGGCCTTCGCCCGGATGGGAGGCGAAGGGACGCAGCTCCTCATGGTCGGGGGGGGCGGCGGCGACCTGGAAAGGTGCCGCGCCCTGGCGCGCCGGGCGGGAGTGGAAAAGCGGGTCGTCTTCACCGGAAAGGTTCCCTACGCGGAGCTCCCGGGCTACCTCGACCTCTGCGACGTGCTGGCGGCGCCGTTCTCGCCGCGGAAGGATGCGCAGCGCGCCGCCGTGTTCGACCGCTACGGCCTCTGGTGGTGCCCGCTCAAGCTCTTCGAGTACATGGCGATGGGGAAGCCCGTGGTCGCCTCTTCCGTCGGCGTGATACCGGAATACACGCAAGGCGCCGGCCTGCTCTATCCCGAGGGGGACGTGGAGGCGCTGGCCGAGAGGCTCGGGCGGCTCCTGGCCGACAGGGGTCTGAGGGAGAGGCTCGGGCGGGCCGGCCGGAGGCTCGTGGAGGAAAGATACAACTGGACCGAGGTCGCCCGGGAGACGCTTGGGCTCTACGGGGAGATCCTCGGGCGCCCAAAAACCCTATAAGGGTGGCAGGACAATCACGCGCAGGAAGGGGATGGCATAGACACCAAAAGGATTCTCGCCGCGCTCGACGAGCGGCGCCGGTGGGAGCAGCGCCGGTCCGAGCTCAAGGAGACCATGAAGGGCCTACCCGCCAACGAGAAGGCGCTGCGGAAGGCCGAGCTCGCCAAGATAGACGAGCAGATAGCCTATTACAATTCACTCCTCAGGGAAATGAAAAAGGAGCTTCGGCCCATGGACCGGTCCTCGGTGCTGAGCAAGGGATAGGGCACTTCAGCTTTTGCGCTCGATAAGCCTGACTATCGCCTCGGCCGGCTCGCCGTTGCACTCCTCGAGCGCCTTCAGCGCCTCCTGCTCGGAGACGCCGGCCTGCCCCGCCACCATCATGATGTCCTCCTTCGGGATGGCCGGCTTCTTGCCCACCTCCGAGACGTCGCCGGCGACCTGGTAGGATTTCTGGCCCTGGGCGTTGATGTAGGTGACGGAGGGGTTCTTCACGACGATGTCCTTCGTCTTGAGCCTGATGACGACCTCTTCGACGTCCTGGAGCTCCTCCATGGTGATGCCCATCTTCTTCATCTGGGCCTGGAGCTGGCGCGGGTTCATGCCTCTTCCGCCGGGGAACATGTCGCTCTCTCCGGGGAGCCCAACGCCTCCGGCCCGAATAAATCTTGCGGGCGCCCTAGATGCCGAACGGCGACCGGGCCCAGCGGGGGCCTATCCCGGCCAGGAGCCGGCCCGAGGCCACGAGCAGGCCGGCCGAGAGCGCGGCGAGGACCGCCGAGGCGGGCCAGAAGGCCGTGCGAAGCATGAACGAGGCTAGCGTGCAAACTATCAGCGGGGGGACGATGGCGGCGGAGAACCGCCCGAGCACCGCGGCGTCGAAGAGCATCGTGTTGGCCCGCAGGCCGGTCATCCGGCCGGTCACGGCCGCGACGTACACCATCGTCGAGAGGCCCACGAGCGCCGCAAGAGGCAGGTAGGCGTACTCGCGGTTGAGGATGCCGATGACGACGAGGTAGACGAGCGACACGGGCGTCGTCAGGAGGAAGTAGAGTACGAGCTTCGCCCGGACGACCTGGTCGACGCCCACAGGCTGGACGTTGAGGAACTCGTTGGGCTCGATGTTGGTGAGCCACGAGTAGGTCATGAGGCCTAAAAAGCCCAGTATCCCGCCGTAGAACACGACGTTGAACTCGAGGGGCATCCCCAGCCCGGAGCGGAAGATCCAGATGACGGCGTAGATGCCCAAAAGAGGCCCGAGGAACCCGGTGAACACCGGGCCGAGCGCGCCCGAGCGCCGGAGCTCCAGCCACTCCTTGGCGACCAGTGTCGACAGGCCGCCCGAGAAGGTGAACCTCTTTTCGGTGTCGAGAAGGGCGCTCGCGTACCGGCGCTCCGGCGGGGCGAACCGCTCCTTCATGAGCAGGACCGCGGCGGCCGAGAGCAAGAGCGCCAGGGCAGTTCCCGACAGAAGATACAGGATGTCGTGCGTCTCCCAGTAGCCCAGCGGGAGGAGCACCTGGCCCGGGACGAGAACGCCCAGGGGCCGTACAAGCAGGACCAGCGCGACGACGAAAAGCGCCAGCGCCCCGGCGGCCGCTTTCGACCGCAGCATGAGCGCCGAGAGCAGGAAGCTCAGGGCCATGCCCATCATGAAAGTGATGAGCACCGTGACGAAGAGCAGCCCCGCGCCCGCGGGAGTTATCTTCGTCACGGGGATGGCGGCGGCGATGCCGCCGACCAGCGGTATTATCGAATACAATATGTAAAAGACGGCGTCCTTGACGTAGAATATCCCCATCATCGACCTGAACGAGACCGGCTGGAGGACCGGCAGCTGGAGGAGCATGTTCACGGACCCCAGCCGGCGGGTCATCACCTGCTCGCCTATCTGGGCCAGCGCCCCGACGCCGAGGCCGTACAGGACGGCGGACAGGTGGAGCACGAGGAGCACGAGCGACATGTCCAGCTTGCGGAGCAACACGGGCGATGTCGCCGCCAGCACGAACGAGAAGAGGAATATGACGACCGGGAAGAACCCCGAGCCGACAGCGCCGACGAACGACTTGTGCAGGCGCCACTCCTCCCGGAGCATGGCCTTGAAGAGCGGCCAGTGGACCGACGGACCGTTGCGCCCCATCTCAGCTCCCCTTTCTCCCCTCGCCGCCGTTCTCGCCGTCGCCCTCCACGAGGCGCATGAATATGTCCTCGAGGCCCTCGCCCTCGTTCTGCCGGATCTCGTCGAGCTTGCCCTGGGCGACTATGCGGCCCTGGTTGATGACGGCCACGCGCGTGCAGAGCTTCTCGACGATCTCGAGGATGTGGCTGCACATGAAGACCGTGCGCCCGGAGGCCGTGACGGACCAAAGGTACTCGCGGAGCCTCTTTTGGAATATCGGGTCGAGGTTGATGAAAGGCTCGTCGAGTATCAGCAGTTCGGGCTCGTGGATGAACGCCGCGGCTAGCATCACCTTCTGGCGCTGGCCCTTGGAGAGGTCGCGGCACAGGACGTCCTTCTTCTCCGATATCTGGAAGAAGTCCAGCCAATGCGCCACCTTCGAGCCGGCATCGGGGACCTGCCGTATCCGGCAGACGAGCTCCAAGAACTCCCGGGCCGTGAGGAACGTCGGCGGGCTCTCGGCCTCGGGCACGATGCCTATCTTACGCTTTATGCCGATGGGGTCCTCCGGCCCCGTGCCCATCGTCGAGGCCTTCCCGGAGGAGGGCTCGAGCTGGCCCGTGAGGATGCGCACCAGCGTGGTCTTCCCGGCGCCGTTGGGGCCGAGAAGGCCGAAGAACTCGCCCTTCTCGACCGAGAGCGAGACGCCCTTCAGGGCCTCGAAGTCGCCGAACTTGCGCGTGAGCTTTTCGGCCTCGATGACGCTCATCGGCCCGAAGATTCCGGCGGGGGTGATATAAAGCTTGACTCTCAATTCCTGCGACGCTCGCAATAGGCGCCGACCAGCGGCGGCACCCAGCAGAGGTTGGCGGCGATGGTCTCGACCGCGGCCAGGACCTGGGTCGTCGGGCGGAAGCCGGCCTCACGCGCCAAAAAGAGCCCGACGGGCACCGCGATAATGGTGAGGAGGCTTGCGACCATCACGGGGTGGCGGAAGTATTTGCGCAATGCCGGGCCCCAGAGTTTCTCGCGGCGCTTCATGTACAAAAGGCCCGATATGTTGGCGCCTATCTGGTCGCTCTGGGCGTAGAAGAACGGGATGTAGAACCCTCCGATGCCGAGCACGTCGACGCCGGCGAGCCTGCTCGCCAGGTCGATGAAACCGGGCACGAACATCCCTGCCAGCTTGCCCCATCCGTAGGCCTCGGCCATCGACTGGGAGGCCTTTCTCAGGCGCTGGCGCAGGGCATAGAAGCCCTCGAAGATGCTCTCGCCCTCGCCGGCGAGCGTCCGCACCAGCCACCCGCCCCAGGCGGAGACCTGGAAGCCGTAATGGTCCAGCAGGGCGCCCAGGCCCAGCCCCGAGAGCCAGCCGGCCGCGGTGAACTTGAAAAGCTCGGAGAAGTTCTCCGTCTCGGGGCTTTCGTCGCTTTCCCCTGGCTCCGAATCCGCCCCGTCGACCGGACATTCCGCATCCCCAGACGCACTCATCTGGTCCACATCTGGATTGAGCGGGCCTGCCGAGATTCGAACTCGGGTCTCCAACTCCGAAGGCTGGAAGTATATCCTAGCTAGCCCACAGGCCCGCGGGGAATGGATTACATCCGACAGTAATAATCCTTGGGATTGCCGGACATGACGGCCGTGCGCATGGCAGTGGCGCTGGTGGCTCCCGGCCACAGTTGCACAACCATACCAAAATTTAGATAAACGGGACCATCCAATCTACGGACGCCCATGTCAATAGCAAGAGGTCTCCTTGCCGGGGCGTTGCTCATTGCCAGCGTGCTTCAACCGACCATCGTGGAAGCGCTCGATGGGGAGCCTTTGTCCACCGGGGGGGGCAGGTCGGGCACCGGCGGCGCCGGGACCGTGAAGCATGCCCCCATCGTCATCCAAAACGACACGAACTTCACCTCGGAGAATGGCGTCTTTTCCGGGAGCGGGTCCTTTGCCGACCCGTACATCATCGAGGGCTGGGAGATCGACACCTTCGATTCGCCGGGAATCTCGATTACGAACACGAGCGCCCATTTCATCTTGAGGGACTGCCACATCCATGGAAACCACAGCCAGGACGGAATAGTCTTCCGCGGCGTTGTAAACGGGACGATCAAGGGCAACTATGTATGCGCCAATAAAAACGGGATCACGATCACCTCCGGACATTATAGAGAGGGCGCCAAGAGTTGCCGGTTCGAGAATAATGCGTTCGTTTCGAACGCCAAGGCGGGGATGAACTTCACGCACCTGGGCGGAAGCCATCGTTACAACACCATATCGAACAACAACATCTCTAATAACGGTCTGGGCATCTACTCCATAACTTTTGGGCGAAACAACATCACGTTCAATCACATAGCGAACAACAAGGGTTTCGGAATGGAAATGGACATGTGCATGGGGGGAGGCAGCGAAAACATCATCCATCACAACAATCTCATCGGGAACAACGGCGGAAACGAGCAGGCCATCGATACCAGCGACGGAAACAGCTGGAACGACACCTCCCAGGGGAACTTCTGGTCGGACTGGGTCAGCCCCGACCAAAACGGCGACGGCATCGTCGATTTGCCGCACGAGTTCAATCACAGCGCCACGGACCACTATCCGCTAGCCAGGGCTGTGGCCGGCATGGACTACCCTTCCGGCCCACCACCGGGTGCGCCCCACAGCGAGCCGCCCGCGATCTTCGGCCTTTGCCCGGCCGGCGCCTCGTTCCTGAACGACAGCCGGCCGCTTATATGTGCAAGCTTCAGCGATGAAGCCGGAATAGACGCCGGAAGCCTGCTCGTCCTCCTCGACGGATGGGATGTAACGCGCAATGCCACTGCCGATTGCGGCTCGGTCCGCTATGTGCCGCCGGTGAGCCTTCCGGACGGGGACCACACCGTGCAGGTCCGGGTCGCGGACAACTCGAGCCGGCACAACTTCGCAATCGTGAAGTGGAACTTCACAATCCAGACATCGGTCGTCCCTCCCGTGCCGGCACCGGACACGCTCCCGCCTGTCATCACCGGCCACATGCCGTTCCCATCAACATTAACAAACGCCGCGCAACCGGAGATTCGCGCCAATTATTCAGACGCCTCGGGAATCGACCTCACGGCCGTTTCGCTGACGGTCGATGGCCGTGATGTCACGAAGGAGGCCGTCCTGTACCATGACCGGATCACATACCGGCCGGCGGCTCCCCTTGCCCCCGGCGAACACTTCATCTTTCTCAATGTCACGGACCTCTCACGGGAAAGGAATTCAGCGACCGCCCGGTGGAACTTCACCCTTCTGGCCCCGGAGGCCGGCAACCCTATCACCCCTGACCGGCCCACGATGGACACCTCCACAGGCTCGGTTTCCACGATGGTCGGGCTTGCCTTTGGGGTAGCGCTGGCAGTCGTCCTTTATCTTAATAATAGGAAAAGATAATCATTCTCGATGTTCAACTGGAAAAACCTGCATACATTACCAATTGCTTCATATACCCACTGTTTCATAATCAGCGCCATGCGCAGGCTGCTCGCATCAGTGCTGGTTATTGTTATGGTCGGGCCGGCCCTTGCCACGGCCGTTCCACCGGCGGAGCCGAGGCCCCTCCGCGCCATCGACGCCCTCCTGGCGGACTTCGAGCCGCCATTCTGGCTGGAAGGGAGCACGCCCCTGCCGCCCATCGCCTCCGGGCGCGACGTCACCGTCCCGCCGCCGGAGACGCAGGCGGCCATCAGGAAGGTCATGGGCTCCGTCTCAAGGGAATACCTCCTCGCCTACGAGACAACGCTCCAGGGGTTCGGGTCGCGCTACGTCCGGGCTCCGGGCATGTACAACGCCTCGCGCTGGCTCCACGACGTACTCCTCGGGAACGGCCGCCTGCGCTCGGAGTACCAGGACTGGAGCTATGTGAACTCCACCGGCGTCACCCACACGGTGCAGAACGTCGTCTTGACGCTTCCGGGCCTCAACCTGAGCTCGGACCGCGTGTACTACATCTTCAACCACGACGACAGCATGCTGAGCAACCCGCCGCCCACTGTCGACCAGCTCATGAACAATTGCCCCGGCGCCGACGACGACGGCTCGGGCGTGGCGGCCACCCTCGAGGCAGCGCGCGTGCTGAGCCGCTTCGGCTTCCAGGACACCATAAAATTCGGATTCTTCAACGGCGAGGAGCTCGGACTGCTCGGCTCCTACTACTGGGCGGAGAGGATGGCGGCCCGCAAGGAGAACGTCCAGGGCTCCATTGACTACGACATGATAGGCTACTCGACCGGGAACGCGGAGTACGACCTGAACCTCGTCTCCAACCCGGCCTCGCAGTGGCAGCTGCAGTACATGGTCGGGCTGAACAGCCGCTACGGCATCGGGCTCCGGATACTCCCACAGGTGACGAGCGACTGGCTCCCCACCGACATCACCTCCTTCTACCAGTTCGGATTCCCCGGCGTCTTCGGCATCGAGGAGGAGTTCAGCCCGGTGTACCACACGACGAAGGACCGCGTCGAGGTCCTTAACATGACGCTCGTCGAACGCTGCACCAAGATGGCCGTGGCGGCCACCGCCGAGATGGCGCGCATGCTCTACGTCGACCTCGGGGTGGAGAACCTTTCCGCCTCGCCCCTGGAACCGCTCGAGAACGAGAACGTCCGGCTCACCGCCACGCTGGCCAACAGCGGCAACCTCAATGCCTCCAACGTCGAGGTCCAGTTCCTCGCCGACGGGTACCCGTTCGCAAGCAACCGCATCTGGGTCCCGGCCAACGGGACCAACACGACGGGCGCGGACTGGCCGGCGGCGCTGGGCAGGCACAAGATAACCGTGGTGGCGGACCCGGCCTACGAGCAGCCGGACACGGACCGGTCCAACAACACGGCAAACCTCACCATCCTGGCGAACGACCGGCCCCGGGCGGCCCTCACGGCGGTGCCCCTGACCGTCCTGACCGGCGAGACCGTGGTGTTCAACGGCTCCTTCTCCTACGACGCCGCGGGCGTCGCCGCCTACAACTTCAGCTTCGGCGACGGCAACGGCACCGGCTGGACCGATTCCCCCGGCGCGGGCCACGCCTACGAGCAGGACGGTGTTTTCGTGGCGACGCTCCTCGTGCGGGACCAGCAGGGGGTCGTCTCGAACCCGTCGAGCCTGGCGGTCAGGGTGCAGAACCGGCCCCCGACGGGAGCGCCCGCTAGCAACGTCACGCGGGCGCTGACGTTCGAGCCGGTCCAGTTCTTCGGAAACTGCAAGGACGCCGACGGGGCCGTGGCGTCCTATGCCTGGGACTTCGGCGACGGCGCCTCCAGCACCGAGGAGGACCCGGTCCACAACTACTCGGACTCCGGCACATACGATGTCCGGGTCGCGGTAACGGACGACGACGGCGACTCGGCCTCGCTCCAGCTCCGGGTCCTCATCGACGACCGGCCGCCCCGATGCTCCATAGACGCCTCCAACACCACGGGCACCATCAAGGACCAGTTCACATTCACCGCCAACGCCACGGACCCGGACGGCACCGTGAACGGATGGACGTGGGACTTCGGGGACGGCGCCGAGAGCAAGTCCAGGACGGCGAAGCACACCTACAATAAGCCGGGCAGCTACACGGTGAGGCTCACCGTCCAGGACGACGACGGCTCGAATGCGCAGGCGCTGGCCGTCATCGTCGTCATCGACACGCCTCCGCAGGCCGTCGCCTCGCTGGGCGCGGCGCAGGCCGAGACCCAAAAGCGCGTCCAGTTCAAGGGCGACCAGTCGCACGACCTCGAGGGGCCCGTCACGTTCCAGTGGGACTTCGGCGACGGGAACGGCTCCAGCGAGGCGTCGCCCTGGCACGCCTACTCGGCGCCGGGGGAGTACAACGCCACCCTGACCGTGCGCGACATCGCCGGCCAGACCGACAGCGTCACGCTGCCCGCGGTGAGCATCCGCAACCGCCAGCCGACCGCATCGTTCCGCGTCTTCGGGTGCTTCACCCTAAACGGCACGGTCTACTTCGACGGGACGGGCTCGTCCGACCCGGAGGGCCCGGTGGCGCTCTCGTGGGACTTCGGGGACAACGGCACATCGACTGGCCCCGTCGTGGACCACGTCTTCCCGGCGGCCGGGAGCTACACTGTCAACCTGACGGTGACGGATAAAAACGGGGGCACGGCCACGTTCGCGCAGGTGGTGACGGTCAATCCGCCGCCGCCCCCGCCAGTCGTCAAGAAGCCGGCGGTCCCGGAGGACAAGACGGGGACGGTCAACCTTCTCCTGGTCGTGGTCATCGTGCTCGTCGCGGCGCTGGCTGCGGCGGCATTCTGGGGCGCCCGGAGGGGCGGGAGGCCGGCCGCCGCCCCCGTCCCGGTCGCCGAGGCCCGGCCCGTTCCGCCCGAGGCGCCGCCCGCCGGCCCGTACGACCAGTCCATGTACCGTTCAGACTACAAGGAGTGGTCCCCGGCCGAGGAACAGCTCAAGCAGAACCCTAGGCATTGAAAAAAAGGGTGAAAGGGTGGAAGGGTATTAACGACGGAACGGCGTGAACGCCGTCCCCCTTCCACCCTTCCACCCTTTCATTTATCGCTTTTGCTCACGTCTTCCGTATCTGTCCTATGGCCGGCTCGTAGAGCACGCCCGAGTCCATGAGGTCCATCACTATCTGGTCGACGAGCTCCTTGGCCAGGCCCTCCTTCTTGGCCTTCTCTATGATCTTTTCCCAGGCCGCACCGCGAGTGGCAGTCTGAAGGCTCTCGATTATCCTGACCACCTTGGCCTCCGCCTCTTTCGGGTAGGCGGGCTTTTCGTCCTCGGCGGCGTCCTCGGAGGCGTCCTCGTCCATCGAGCCCTCGGAGTCCAGCTCCGCCGCCTCCGGGACGGCCCCGGCCGCCTCGGCGCGGCCGTTCTTATCGGGCAGAAGGTAGCGCAGGCAGTCCTCGAGCATCCGGCGGTAGCGGTCCAGGTCCGGTTTGCCGTATTTCTGCAATGCGAGCGCCAGACCCTCCGCCTGGGACCGCCCGGCGCCTAGCTTCACGAGCGATTCGACCGAGGGGCTCTCCATCGCCACGGCCTCCTCGGCGAGCTCGATGCGCTTTTTGAGGTCGCGGCAGGCCTCGAGCACCCAGAGGTCGCGAAGCGCCGCCGTCGACGGGACCACGGATTCGGCCTTGAGCGACAGGTACACGACGCCCTCCTCGGGCTTGTAGCTTCGCGTCTTCCCGATGACCGAGCAGAACGCCGGCGGCTTCACCCGGGCCAGCGCGCCCGCCGCCTCGGGCGAGTACTTGCCCGCCGAGACGAAGTATGTCCCCGTGGGGTCCGACAGCCGCGCCCGCCACAACGGTTCCTCCTTGGTCGAGATGTTCTCGACGTCCGTTATGACGCCTATCACGAACACGCGGTTGATCTGCGCCCCGAGCGGGCTGAGCAGGTGGCCGGGCGAGAACTCGCCCTGCGGCTCCAGCTCGACCGTGGAGGAGTTGAACTCGTCGGAGAACAGCCGCCAGGCGACCTCGCGGGAGCGCATTCAGACCGCCTCCAGCTCCTCTAGCATCGCGCGCGCCTCGGATTGCACGTCCACCTCGACCAGCCGGGCCGAGGTGGCGATGAGCATCAGGCCGTAGTCGTCGGCCGTGACGTTGCCGGAGACCTCCATCGGCCGGGCGATGACCTTTTCCATTATCTCGGCCCTGACCGCGTCCGGGTTGGCGAGCTCGGCGACGAGGCGCATGTAGTCCTCGAGCCGCTTGCCGGTGAGTTTCTCCGTCAGCTCCCTGCCCAGCACCGCGATGAGCGCGCCGGTGCCGTCGTCGAGGGCCGCCTTGATGCGCAGGTCGGGCGTGCCCTTGACGGTGCCGTGCACCCGGCACACGCCTTTTTGGACCACGCGCTTGCAGTCGGGGCAGCGCAGGACGAGGCCGCTCCCCGGCTTGACGTCGATGATTATGCCGCGCAGCGTCACGTCGGCGGCGCCGCCCCGCGAGGCGACCTCCTCGATGGTCATGGCGGTCCCGGCCGAAAGGTCCTTGAGCCCGGGCAGCTTCGTTTTTTCGAGCTTCTCCACCTTCGAGCGCTCGTCGAAGGTGAAGCGCGGGATGCCCTTCCAGCCCTTGACGTATCCGCCCGAGATGCGCACGGCGTCCCCGGGCTTGAGGGGGAACTCGTGCCACATGGAGTACTGCGCCTTGCCCGTCTCGTCCGCGAGCAGCCCGGAGAAGACGGGTTTCCGGGTGTCGCCGACGGTCACGTCGCGGCGCTCGAGCGTCAGGATGCGCGCCTCGACGCCGACGTTGCTCTCGCCCTCGCGGAAGTCCTTCACCTTGAGGTTGCGGGGCTCGCCGAAGCGCCCCGCCGTTACGGCCGGCAAGGCGTCCGGAGGCGCCTTCTCGAAGGTCGTGCGCGTCCCGAAGGATATCTGGGCCTCGCCGTTGTACTCGCGGGTGTAGGCGTTGCGGACCCGGACGACGTCGCCCCGGGCGAACGGGACCGCCTCGTTCCAGAACGTGAACGACTTGGAGGCGGTCTGGTCGGCCAGTATCCCGTAGTGGATCTTCTTCTTCACGCCGTCCTGCTCGACCTCTTTGGGGTTGAGCGTGAGGATGCGGCACAGGAAATCCACCGAGGGCTCGTTGGGCTGGAGGTCGGCCAGCGTCCGCAGGACGCCGCCGCCCGACCGGAGCTCGGCGACGTTGCCGCCGTATTTCTTGACGATGCTCCGCTTGGCGGTGAAGACGTCCTTGACGCGGTATACGTCGAGATACTCGCGAAGTTCCTTCTCGATGTCGATCTTCTGCTTCTTGACAATATCGTTTCCCAGCGCCCGGGAGATGTCCTCCACATGCGGCGCAAGCTCTTCTTTCGATGCCATGGTTGTTCCACCTAGACCGGTTGAACGACCGTGGGCCGTGAACCGTGATCCGTGAACCGGGACGACGGACGACGACGGATTCGTCGCCTTTCCCCGTCCCGGCTCACGGCTCACGGCTCACGGTTCACGGCCGTTTCATCAGCCGGAAGCCTTCCCCCTGGGGCGCAGTTGAGTGTTTTGCGCGCCCTGTGGCGGGGGAACCGGTCCCGGCCGGGCCTTTTGGTCTCCGAAGGCCCGGGTCAGGTAGAGACGCCGGTCCTATTAATACAGTCGCAGGGGGTGGGTGAAAGTGGGACGGCCCAGGCCGGATAGCGAGGCCGATCAAGTGTTTAAGGAGGGGGCTTTCAGTTTCGGGTTGGTCCTGTTCTATCGAGTACGGCAGACCGGCAATTTCTTCTTTGGCCCCTGCCATATGGGAGCAGCCCTGCGCAAGACCGGGGGAGATGCAATCTCCGAACTGCTGCTCTGGATATATCTTGTGAACTCCACCTTGCTGGTCAACCACGAGATCGACGCTGTGTTCTGGAAGGAGTGGGACCTTTTCAACATCCGGGGCGGCATCACGGGGTTCATCCTCCTGCACATTCCATTGGTCTTCATCATCCTTTTCGGGCTGGTCATGGTCCTCCGGGACGGTTTCTGGGGCCCGGTGATGTCGCTCGTCATGGGCGCGGTCGGCGTTTTCACGTTCGCAATACACGCCCATTACCTGCGCAAGGGTCGGCCCGAGTTCAAAACGCCGCTCTCGCTGGGGATCCTGGTTTCCATCCTGGTCGCATCATTGATCCAGCTAGCCCTGGCAACTCTACCGTTGATCTGAAGGTGATAGCGTGGAGAAGGTCAATCTGGCGCAAAAATTCGGCAAGATCCGTGAATACTGGAAGCCCTACGTCGCCGCCGAGCTCAACGGCCAGCTTGTCAAGCTCGACAAATTGAAAGGCGAGTTCGTCTGGCACCGGCACGAGAGCGAGGACGAGATGTTCCTGGTCGTCAGGGGGCGGTTCCGGATGGACCTGCGCGACCGCAGGAAATCGGCATCGATGGAAATGCGATTTCCGAGGACCAAGGCGAGCCCGGGAGAGCGTGGAAAGCGGGGTCGCCGAGACAAGCCCGTCATGCTCGAGGAGGGCGAGTTCCTGGTGGTGCCCCGCGGGGTCGAGCACCGGCCCGTCGCCGACGAGGAAGCGTGGGTCGTGCTCTTCGAGCCCGCCTCGACGTTCAACACCGGCAACGTCGAGAACGAGAGGTCCCTGCGGAAACTGGAGCGCATCTAGGCCCGGCCGGCAATCTTCATATCTTCCCGACGCGCTATGCATTGACCGGGTTCCTCGATGCCGGGATCGTCTGGCGGGTCACAGCCTCAAAGAAGGGTCATCATCATCGGCGCCGGCATTGCCGGGCTCTCGGCCGGCTGCTTTGCCCAGATGAACGGCTATTCCAGCCGGATTTTTGAACATCACTCGAAGGCCGGCGGGGTGGCGGCGGCCTGGAGGCGGGGCAAGTACCTGGTGGACGGCGGCATCCACTTCATCATGGACCCCGGCTCCGAAATATACCGCGAGGTGGGCACCTGTTCGCCGGACACCCTGGCGCCGATGCACGACTACGGCCGCTTCACGGACGAAACGACCGGAAAAAGCGTGACCGTCACTTCGGACCTGGCCCTCCTGCGCTCGGAGCTCAAGAGGCTCTCTCCCGACGACGGCCGGCTGATCGACACTCTCCTCGATGCCGCCCCGCAACTGCGCGGCCTGGACATGGGCATGATGAGCCTCTCGCGCCCCCCGGAGCTTGCCGGGGCCCTCGATAATTTGAAGATGGTCTGGAAGATGCGCGCTCTTCTGAAGTTCATGACCGGCAAGTATGCCCGGACCATGAACGAGTTCGCCGGCGGCGCCCGGGACCCTTTCCTGCGGGATTGCCTGAGGAACCTTTTCCTGCCCGAGGTGCCGGTGTGGTTCATCGTGATGGTGCTGGCGCTTCTTGCGGACCAAAAGGTCGCCCTGCTGAAAGGAGGCTGCCCGGAATTCGTAGGGCCAATCGAGAAAAAGTACAGGGAGCTTGGCGGCGCCATCCAATACAAGGCGACGGTGGAGAAAATACTGGTCGAGAACGGCAAGGCCTGCGGGGTAAGGCTCGACGACGGGACGGAGCACCGCTCCGACATCGTCATCTCGGCCGCGGACGGGCACAGCACCCTCTTCGGCATGCTGGGCGGAGCCTTCGCCGGCCGGGATGTCCGTGAACGGTACTCGAAGTGGAAGCTTACCCGGCCCATGCTGACGGTAAGCTACGGCGTGAAAAGGGAATTTTCGGGGGAGCCGCACTTCTCGATGTTCCTTTTGAAAAAGCCGCTGACCATCGCCGGAAAGCCCCAGAACGCCCTCTCCTGGCGCATTCTCAATTACGGAAAGGCCTTCGCCCCGGAAGGCAGCTCGATAATTCAGGCCATCCCCGAGACGGAGTGGAAGCCCTGGAACGATTTGCGGGCAAGGGACCGGGCGGGCTACGAGGCGGAGAAGAAGCGTGTCGCAAAGGACATCCTCGAGCGGCTGGAGGAGCGGTATCCGGGCATTTCGGCCGAGGTCGAGATGACCGATGTGGCCACGCCCTACACCACCTGGCGGTACACGCGGAATTACGAGGGCGCCTGGGGCGGGTGGCTGATAACCCCGGAAAACGTCACGAAGACCCTTAGGATAACATTGCCGGGTCTGAAGGATTTCTACCTGGCGGGCCAATGGGCCATGGCCGGTGGGAGCGTGCCGGGCTGCATCTATTCCGGGAGGAACGCCATCGAGCTGATATGCAAGCGGGAAGGGCGGCCGTTCCGGGCGGATGCGAAGAGGTGAGAGGCGGGGAGAGGCCGGTCTTCGGGCCGGCGGTCATCTTACATTCTGCGCGCTGCCGGTCATACTGCCTTTCCGCGCCGAATATTCCGCGAAGAGTGCGGCCTCGTAGTCCTTCTCCGCCGAGGGAGGGATGTAATTGCCGGCCCGGGCAAGGCAGACCAGCTCCCTGCGCACGGCCGCCTCACCGTCAGGCTCGGCGGAGCGCGCCTTCTCCAGTATCTCGCTCAGCCGGGCGATCGCCACCCGATGTCCGCCGACGAAGAGGTATTCGAGCTTCGCCGCCGCGGCCGAGGCGCAGCAGCTCACCGGCTCCGTGGCGGGCTTTCCGCCGGTCCGCTGGGGCATGGTCGCGCGGATGAGCGTCGCACTATAAAAGTATAAGCCGTTCCGCAGGCATTGAGGGTGGGACGATGGTGGAAAGGTCCGGCTGCCTGGTCTGCGGGAAACGTCTCGTCTACAGCGACCGCCACGCTCCGAAAAAGTGCGTCCTTTGCGGAGAGACGTTCCCCGGCCACGCCGAGTGCTCCGCCGGCCATTTCGTGTGCGACCGGTGCCATGGCCTCGGGGCCGGCGACCTCATCGAGCGCTATTGCATCGCGAGCGAAGAGAGGGACCCGCTGGCGCTCGCGCTGTACCTCATGGGGAGCCCGGCGGTCATGATGCACGGCCCGGAGCACCATTTCCTCGTGCCGGCGGTCCTCATAGCGGCATACTACAATTCGCTGGGAGAGCCTGCCAGGAAGCGGGCGAAGCTCCGCGAGGCGCGCAAACGGGCCGCGAACGTACTGGGCGGCTTTTGCGGTTTCTACGGCGACTGCGGGGCGGCGGTCGGCACTGGGATATTCGTCAGCGTCGTGACCGGGGCCACTTGCCTCTCGAAGCGGGAATGGCGGCTGGCCAACCTCATGACGGCCCGCACCCTGCGGACCGTCGCCCTGCACGGCGGGCCCCGTTGCTGCAAGCGCAACACGTTCCTGGCGCTCCGCGAGGCCGCGGCGTTCTGCCGGCGCGAGCTTCGCGTGAAACTGGCCATCGGCCGAAAAGCGAAATGCGCCTTCAGCCCGATGAACCGGGAATGCCTCGGAAAGGATTGCCCGTTCAACTGAGGTGATGCGATACCCGTCCTGGTGCTTCACTGGCCGACGGTGTGGCCCCTGTTCAAGCGCTGGCCCGCCTCGTTCAACGTCATCGCCCTGAGCATCGGAGCCGTCATCCCCGACCTCGAGTGCCCCTTTCTTTTTCCGTTCGTCGAGGACCGCTGGCACGCGAGGCTGGTCATGCACTCCGTCCTGGGCGCGTTCACTCTGGACGTGCTTTTGGCCGCGGCGCTGACGCTTTGGTTCGCACCGCCATTCCTCAAGTGGGCAGATTCACGAATCGAGAACAAGAGGCTGTTCATGTTCGCCGGCACAGACCTGCGGACGCACCGGACCTCGACGGCGGCAGTCGCCGGCTCCGCCCTTCTGGGGTCCGTCTCCCATGTACTTGTCGATGTGCTCCACCATCCCTACAACCCGCTCACATTCCCGTTTTCGCAATACTACGGTTTCAACCTGGTCCTGTTCAACGACCTGACATTGTCGGGCGTGATAATGCAGGGGAGCATGCTCGCACTTCTGGCGCTCATGTTGTACTACTGGTTGTGGAAGCCGGCAAAAAAGATGTGAACCTGCAGTTACTTACCACAACGTTTTTCAACATGGAGCGCCCAGTCCAGCCATGATGGACAGCGATTTCGCGGTACAGTTGGGAAAGGCGAGGACGATAGCGGACATCTTCGAGGTCGTGAAGGCAGCCGTGTCCCGCCGGCTCAAGCAGAGCCGGGGCGGGCTGATGCTCGGGCTGGCGGATCTGGGAAACCAGCCGGGCGGGTTCTTCGGCGCGTTCTATCCGGTCGGGACCAACATAATCGTCATGAACAGGATTCCCATGCTCCGCATCAAGGAGACCCAGGCGGACCTCTTCAATCCGTATGTCTTCCATGTCCTGCTCCACGAGTACCTGCACTCGCTGGGCTACCTCGACGAGGGCGCGGTCCGCCGCATCTCCATCGAGATAAGCGAAGCGCTGTTCGGCAAGGAGCATCTCACGACCAGGATAGCGTCCGACACGCTGGCCTTCTTCCCCAACCTGGTCTACCCCAACATCCTCTGGCGCCCGGAGGACGTGAGCATCGAACTCGTCGAGGGGTTCGACCGGGGGAGCGCAAGCTACATAAGATGACGAACGGGCGCGATCCGTTTTGTTCGTGAAGAGGTCTGGCCCGCCCCTCTTCACTTTCTCACGAAGTGCGGCATCTTCTCGGGTATCTCGAACGAGAGTTCGACAAATCCGCGGTATTGGCCCTTTTCGAACCAGGGCGCCTGGTAGATGAGCTTGCGCACGCCTTTCTTCTCGATGGTGTAGACGTTGGGGGTGGCTGAGGCGAGCATCTCCCTGAGCTTGGTCCGGGCGGGCTCCGGATGGCATTCGAGCACGTTCGTACCCAAAAGAGCCTGGCCTCCGCTTTTTTGGAAAGTCCGGGCGGAGCGGTCGTTCATCTCCAGTATGTTCCCCTCGCGGTCGCAGACCGTTATCGCCGCCCCAAGCTCCTGCGCCCAATCGTCCATCCAGGCCGCCCCTGCGGTGGCGGATGGCGTGCCGGCCTCTTCAGCCTTTTGAGCGGGATGTCCGGCGTCCCGTCCAGCTGCAACTCTCGGTGTGGACGATTGTCATCTCAGCCATCGAAATCCTAAGGTTCCACCACGAGCTTCCCCTGCATCCGGCCGTGGCCGCTCCCGCAGTAGTTGTCGCAGTAGAACGCGAACTCGCCCGCCCGCTGCGGGGTGAACACGATGAAGTCCTTGCCCTCGACGCCCAGGTCCGGGACTATGACGCCGTGGACGACGTCGCTGTTTATGATTTCGAGCCTCACCCGCTCGCCCTTCTTCACCGTGATGGTGTCGGGAGCGAAGCCGAACTGGTATGCCCGGACCGCCGCCTCCCTGTCGTACGCTCCCTGCGGGGCGGGCTGGTCCGCCTCGTCGCTCCCGGGGGCGAGCACGTAGTATCCCGCGCCGGCGGCCACAGCGAGCAGCGCGACGGCGGCGAGGGGCGCGACGGCCTTCGTACCTTTTTCCTGCCAGTGACCGCAGGCAGGGCAGCGCCAGGCGCCCCTTCCCACCGGCGCGCCGCAGCGATGGCACTCAGGCCCGTTCCCTCGAGCCCGCCTTCGTTCGTCCCTGCGCCGTGCGGTTGCCCTGCGGCTCATTGTTCCCCGTTCCCCGATAAATGATGGAAGAACCCCAAAATATTTAACATTCTTGGTGGCGCCGTTCCGATCCCGGGGGCGTGCCATGTTGTTCCGGTGCACGCCCCGCCGCGCCGTTCACCAACAAGGTTATATATCGGGCTCATATACGTGATTTAGGGTGACCTAAATCCGGAGCGGATGAACGATGCTCGGCCAGTACTTGATAACCTTCCGGGAGACCTTCGAGGCGGCCCTGCTCCTGGGCGTCGTGCTCGCCTACCTCGCCAGGACCGGCCGGGCGGATCGCGCCCGGTCGGTCTGGACCGGGGCCGCCCTGGCCGTGCTCGCGAGCGCCTGCCTCGGGGCGGCCGTCTACGCGCTGGTCGGGGAGCTGCCGGGGGCCTGGCTGACCCTGTTCGAGGGCGCGGCGGCCCTGCTGGCCGCGGCGGTGCTCACCTGGATGATTCTGTGGATGGCCCTCGGGAGCGCCCGGATCGGGGAGGAGATACGGGGCAGGGTCGACGGCCGGCTCCGGGGAGGCCTCGGGATGGGGCTGGTGGGACTGGCTTTCATCCTCGTCTTCCGGGAAGGGCTCGAGACCGTGCTGTTCCTTGCCCCCAACTCGGTCGAGCAGCCGGGCGAGACCTTCGCCGGAGCCTCACTGGGCGTCCTGGTGGCGGTCGCCCTGGCATACATGATCTTCCGGCTGAACAAGCGAATCGACCTGAAGCGGTTCTTCTATCTCAGCAGCATCCTGCTCGTCCTCCTGGCCGCAGGGCTGGTCGGCTACGGCACCCACGAGCTGCTGGAGTACGGGGAAGAGGCGGGCCTGGACACGGGCCCGGCGGGCGCCACGGCCTTCGACGCCGGCGTCCCGGCCGACAGCGTATGGCACAAGAACGGGGTCGTGGGCTCGGTGTTCGCGGTGCTGTTCGGGTACGCCACGAAGATGGAGTGGGGCCGGGTCATTACCCACCTCGCCTATCTGGCCGTCTTCCTGCCCGTCACGGTCATGGCGTACCGGAACCCTCAGTGGCTGGTGAACGTCTGGGCGCGCCTCAGAACACCAACGCCTCGGTCCCGTACATTCCCTCCGAGATCAGGGCCCCGCCCTCGAACACCCTGACCTTCATGACGTACCCGCGCAGGGCCAGCGCCCCGGCGAATCCCAGCCCGCCCTCGCCCATCTCGTAGGCGGCGAGCAGGCCCTCGCCGTACACGAAAACGACGTTGCCCGCGACCTCCTGGATGTACGCGTACCCGTCGAGGCCCAGCTTGCCGGCGACGGAGGGCCCGGAGGCGGACAGGTCCAGCACGACGATGTCGGTCCGGGGCGGCTGGTAGTCCGGGGCCCCGCCCTTAATGTCGCCATCGCCCCAGAACCCCATCTCGTAGCCGTAACCGTAGTAATACCTCCCGCTGGACAGCGTGAGAAACGCCCGCCCGCCGCTCACGCGGGCGCCGGTGATGGACTGGTTGTCGAATTGGACCGACCAGGCCAGCGTCGCGCCCTGCGCGTCGAGCCTGTAGATGTTGAATGCATACGAGTAGGTCGATGTGATGCCGTCGTAATTGTAGACATAGGCCGTGGTGTAGACCGCGCTGCCGTCGGCCGCGGCGCCGGCGAGCTCTCCCTTGATGACGGTGTCGGCCGGCTGGACCGGCTTCGCCGGGTCCTCGAGAACGACGCGCCTCAGGAAGTACGAATCCGTTCCCCAGTATGTCATATACAACGTCTTGCCAGAGCCGATGAACCCGTTGATGTACGAATAACCGCCGTAGGGCTGGGCCGGCAATGTGACCGCGACGTCGGGCAGGGAGGCCGGCGCGCCCCCTCCGATGTCAAACAACATGACGGTCCTGCTCTGCCCTCCGTAGTAAGTATCCGGCATCACGGCCAGCACGCCGTTGTCAAGCCGGGCGGATCGGAGCGTGTAGTAGATGTAGGATGGCATTATCTCGGCGCCTTCCTTCCGCGGGGGCTCGGGGCCGCCCGGGTACTGGCCCGAGGGCCCCTTCGTCGAGGCCGTCCCGAGGAGCTTCGGCGAGGCCGGGTCCGAAAAGTCGTAGCCGAGGACACGGACATCGGTCCCGTCCGTCCCCAGGATGTAGAGCTTCTTCCCGTCGGGGAAGAGCGAGACCTGTGCGAGGTCGAGGGGGACCTCCGCAATCGGCGCGTCCCAGTCGCTGGCGCCGGGCTTGACGATCCTCAGGCCGGTCGCCCCTTCCCAGCCCTCGCTGTAGAGCTGGACCTCGACATCGCCCATCGGGAGGGCGTCTTGGATGTTCCACACGAACTGGATGTCGGCGACGACCTTCGGGTTGGAGCGGTCCTGCGCATTCACGACCTGGAGGGCGTAGTCGGATGTGGCGAGTATGCGGTCGCCGTACGATCGGGTTCGCGAAACCGGCTGGGAATTGGCGACGGCGCCCTTTGCGGCCAGGGTCATCTTCGAGAGGTCGAACTCGACGAGCTGGATGCCGTTGTCCGGGGCTCCCCAGTAGCGGTCGGTCCCTTGGGAGCTGAATGGAACGATTACAAGGTTCTGCTCGTCCACGACCGAAAGCGCCTTGGGCTCCCAGTTGGCGGCGGACCAGGTGTGGCCGGTGCCTATGCGCACGCGGGATTTCATGACCGCGTTGGCCGGGTCGGTGACGTCGAACAGCGAGACCGCCACGTTCGTCTTCCCGTTGGAGTCGTCCACGCCGAGGGCGATGAGCTTCGTCCCGCGCACCTCGATGTGCGTCACCCAGCCGGGCATCTCGAGGATGTCCGTCAGCCTGGGGTGCTTCGGGTCGGAGAGGTCCAGAACGTCCAGCGGGTCGATGGACCGGGGCAGGTGGATGGTGTAGGCCCGGGTCCCCGCAAAGCGCGTCGCCATGAGCGTGCCGGCGTCGTTTATACCGAGCGAGCCGAGCTTCGTGATGCTGTCGGGATCGGCGACATTGTAGATGGTCAGCGTCGAGGACCCGAGCTGGCCGCCCGAGCCCCAGAAATGAGTGACCAGGCGGAAGGTGTCCCCGTAATGGTCCATCTGGTACTTGTTGCTGAGGGCGCCGGCCACGCTGAATGTGCCGCGGGAGGCTATCGCGCCCTTCGGGTCCGAAATATCGATATAGGTCACCCTTGTCGAGTACTTGCTGTCAAGGCCCCTTGGGTCGTAGGTGTACTGTTGCTGGGCCAGGAAGAAGGCCGTCGGCGAGGCGTGCACCTGGTTGGAGGTCCCGTTGAAAAAGAGCGTGCCGACCCGGCGGACCGAGGAGGGTTCGGAGAAATCGACCGACGTCACGTAGGAGCCGCCGTTGTCGCTCCCGTACATGGTCCAGGCGTAGCTGTTCGTCACGGCGTAGATGACATCGCCCACACGGCGGCTGTCGGTGGCAAAGCCGGGCAGGGGAATCCTCATGACCACTTTCGGGGCGGCCTTGTCCACGAGGTTCACGACCGCTATGTGGGTGCCCAGGGACACTTCCACGCCATCGATGACCTCGCCGCCGCGGCCAGCGTCGAGAGTGTAATAATTGTACCAGTAGCCATACGTGGTCGTCAATATGATGAATGCGAGGTTGCCCACGACGTACATGTCCTGCGGGTAGCCCTGGACGGACACGGCGCCCGTGACCGCCGGCCTGTCCGGGTCGGACAGGGAAACGATTATCAGGCCGCGATAGGGATTGAGCACGTAGAGGTGGCTGCCCAGCAGCTTGACTATGTCGGCCTCCTCGACTTCGCGGGGCGCGCCCGTTCCGCCGCCCTTCTGGTCGTAAGCGCCCGAGGCGGCTTCCGCGCCGTCCAGGGTACCCGCCGATGGAGGCCGGGCGGCGCTGCCATTGAGCGCCTTTTCGGCCTCTTCACCGGAGAGGACCCGGAGCCCGGACAGGGTGACGTTACGGGTGAAGAGGCTCCGGTTGAGGGGCTGCTGCCAGTTCCCGGACTGGCCGGTGTAGGCCTCCCAGGCGTTCTGGTTGGCCAGGGGTTTGGCAGGCTGGTCGGCCGGAGGGGCGTAGGGCGGGACGGGCGCCGGGAGGTCCTGCACGCGTGGCATCAGGTAGACGCCGGGGACAAGAAGGCCCATCGTTATCCCGACCGTAACAATCATCTTCACCGCAGGGGAGAGCGCCATGTTCGCACCGATCCTTGTTTTGCATCCCTTTGGGGGCTGATATATATATGCATTGGCGCTACAAATCGTTTACATGTGGAAAACGGCTACATGTAAGGCATTATTCGAAAAATGAGGATATCCTTGGAAGCATTGCAAACAGCGCGATGAGCGTCGTGAGCACCACCATGATACACATTATCACTGTGGAGGCCACTAGCACCAGGCTCCAGCCCGCCCTTTTCCGCGGGGCTATGTAATATACAATGACCGCCCCGACCAGGAATTCCACGAACGACTCGGCCCAAAGACCGCGGGACGCCAGGAAGCCCCCGATGGTCATGAGGAAGGCGGCCGCGGCCAGCCCGGCGGAGGTCTTGAGGTGCGCGGTGTAGCTTATCCGGTGCGGGAAAACGCGCGCCGCGATGAGAATGGCCCCGACCAGAATCCACATCATGAGAAAGAGCGCCAGCACCGGCCCGCCGTCCACGCCCCACCATTGCAGGCACACGATGATGATGAACGCCCCCGTGGCGGCCCCGATGGTCTGGAACCGGCGGTCGTTTTCGAGGGGCGCCAGGAGAAGGCCGGTGCAGAGGAGCAGGACGCCCTCGGTGAACCAGAGCAGGCTGGGGAAGGGCGGGCCCATCAGCAGGAAACCGCCGTAGAGCGCCAGGAACGCCCCGAGGAAGACGCCGAGCTCCGATCGGACGTTGGCCGGGATGGGCTTGACGCCCAGAAGAACGGTCTGGAGCGAGACCATCACGAGGAAGTACAAGACCAGAAAATCGATCGCTGGCGCCTCGCCGAGGTCGTTGCCCAGCCAGATGAACGCCGAGGAGACGACCAGCGCCGCTATCCAGACCGCGGCGAGCTGGCCCCGCCGGACCCACGGAAGGACGACGGGCACGACGGAAAGAGGCGGTGTTGCCGGGGCCTGCGCGGCCGGGGCGGCCGGTGCTGGGGGAATCGGCCCGCTGGCCGGCTCCGCCTCCGGGAAGAGCGTCTCGGGGACCGGCGCCGGGCGCGCCAGACCGGCCAGCGGGACCGCCTCCTCCGCCTGGCTTTCCCCGATGTCCTCTGCGAGCTCCTCCTCGAGCACCTGCACCGGACGCCCGTCGGGGGCGAGTACGAGCACCGCGCCCTCGTCCACGGCGAGCGCAAGCTCGACCAGTGGTATCTTGCGCTGCAGGAGGAAGGAGGCCTCGGACAGCCGGGTCCGGCGCGTCTCATTGCCGGCGACGACGGACACCTCCTGCTCCATCACGACGGCGAGCGTCCGGCCGGCGAGCTCCCGGCCCCGGGCCGAGAGGGCGTACACCTTGCGCCGGCGGGCCTCGCCGGCGACGCGGCCCTTGAGCTCGTCGACGAGCATCTCCTCGCGCAGGGACTTGAGGGCCAGCGCGACATGCGCCCGGCCCAGCCCGGTGCGGAGGGCTATACCGTCCTGCGTGAGCCCGGCCGGGAAAGCGCCCTCATCCCCGGTCGGCGCCGGGAAGTCCGAAAGGTGGAGCAGGATGCGGTCTCTGGCCGGAAGGGGGAACCGGAGCCCGGGCACGGCCATTGTATTGAGGGAGCGGTATTATAATCCTTTTGGGAATGTTGGCGAAATGACCGGCGTTGCGGAAAGAATAATACCGGCGCCGGGCATCATGGCGGCCGGAGATTGACATGCTCGTCGGTATCCTCTCGGACAGCCACGACAACCTGCCCGCAGTCGAGGCGGCGGCGCACAAGCTCCGCGAGCGCCGGGTGGAGCTCGTGCTCCACGCCGGGGACATCGTGGCGCCCTTCGTGGCCCCGGTGCTCGCCCGGTGCGGCGCCCGCGTATTTGCAGTGTACGGGAACAACGATGGCGAGCGCGCCGGCCTGCGCAAGCGCTTCAAGGAGATAGGCGAACTCAAGGGCGACGTGGCGGAGCTGGAGATGGGTGGCCGCAACGCAGTGGTGTACCACGGCACCGAGAGCGCGCTGGCCGACGCGCTCGTCGCCGGCGGGAAGTACGACCTCGTCGTTTTGGGCCACACCCACCGGCCCGAGGTCGTGAAGAGAGGGCGGACGCTGGTCGTCAACCCGGGCGAGTGCTGCGGCTACCTGACCGGGAAGCGCACCTTCGCCGTGCTGGACACGGACGCCATGACGGCCGACATCGTGGAGTTCTGAAAGACCGCCACCCGCAAACCAGAATAAGGCCCAGCGCGATACCCGGGCCATGCGACGAACTTTCGCGATTATCGCAGTTTTGGCCCTCGGAATGCCCCTCCTGACCGCCGTCCTCGTTCCACGCGAGGCGGAGGCGATCACGCTCCCGCCGCTGATCCTCCCGCACAACGGCAAGGTCGTCTTGGATAACTTCACCGGGATGCAGGCGGTGAACCTCTCGATAGACGAGACCGGTGCGGCCTCGCTGAAGGACTCCGGCCGGGTATGGGGCGCGGGCATCAAGCCCTGCATCCGCCTGAACTACTCGACGAAAGCGGACGTGGCCGCCGGCCCCGACGACCGCTTCGTGGCGGCGTGGTCGGAGTACAGCGGCCCCGCCACACTGACCGACATATACGCCTCGATATTCGACGCCAAGGGCAACATCGTCAAGGAGCGATTCCCCGTGGTCGTTGGACCGGCGTACCAGACCGATCCGTCCGTGGCCTGCGGTCCGGACGGCGGCTTCATGGTGGGCTGGTTCGACGCGCGGGGCGGCTGGTACGCAGTGTTCGGCCAGCGCTTCGACCGGAACGGGAACAAGGTCGGGGCGGAGATGAACATAAGCTCGGAGAGCACCAACAAGGGAAACCTGCAGCTGGCGGCCAATTCCAGGGGGGACTTCATACTGGCCTGGGACGAGTCACGGCAGGGGGACGCTCAGATCAACGCGCGGATGTTCGACAGGAACGGGGCGAGCCTGGGCGACGAGATACTCGTGGTGGGAGGCTCGGAAGGCCACTCATACCCGGCAGTGGCTTTCGATTCGCAGGACCGGTTCGCCGTGGCCTGGGCCAACTCCGGGGCCCAGGTCTGCGCCACCGTCATGTTCCAGCGCTTCGACGCGGCCGGGGTGAAGCTCGGGACGCCCGTGGCGCCTGCAGTAGCGGACTACCCGCGCTACAGCCCATTCCTTGCCTACGACCCGCAGGACAACCTGGTGATGGCCTGGAACGACTATCATGTCAGGGGGAAGTATGACTACGACATCTGGGCTCAGAGGTTCGACCCGACGGGGGCCCGGCTCGGAGCCGAGATCTCCCTGGTATCCGCCGACGGCTCGCAGACCACGGACGCGTTCGCGATGGATTCGAAGGGCCGGATGATGGTCGCCTGGTCCGACAACACCACCGGCGCCTACCAGGTGTACGCCACACTTTTCGACGGCCGCCTGTTCCCGACCAAGACGGTCGTCGCGCCCTCCTCCCCGCATATCAACGAGACCTGCATGGCCATGGCGGTCAGCGCCAATGACCACTTCATGGTCCTTTGGATCGAGCACTCCTGGTACGGCAATTATTCTTATTTCGAACCCTACGCCCGCCCGTGCCTGCAGACGAACGTCCTGGCCGGCACGCTGGCCACCGGCGCGCTGGCTTCCCCGGCGAACCTCTGGCGCTGGGACAGCCTGTCGGCGGACATCAAGCTGGGCAGCGCCTCCTCGAACTCGGTGTCGTTCGAGTACTCCGTGGACGGCGGGGCCAACTGGACGGCCCTCCCGGCCAACGGCTCCCTCTCGGGGGCCGGCGCCGCGCCGTTCGCCATCCGGGCGAAACTCTCGTCTTTGGACAACCTGACCACGCCGGTCCTGCGCTCCATCACGCTGGCCTACAAGTACAACAGCGCGCCTGCAGTCAGGCTCCCGGCCGACATGACGGTCAAGAAGGGCGCCGAGGTGACCATCACTTCGAACGTCACGGACCCGGACATGTTCGACCTGTTTACATTGACCTACAAGTGGACCCAGACCGCCGGCAAGAACCTGACGCTGACGAATGCAACGGGCCAGAACCTGTCCTTCAAGGCGGACAAGGCGGGGACGTTCACGTTCAGGCTAGTTGCGAACGACGGCTGGAACGACAGCGCCCCGGTGACGATAACGGTGAAGGTGACGGAGGCGAAGCCGGCGGCGAAATCCGGCTATGGATGGGCACTGTTGGCCGGCCTGGCGCTGGCGGGAGCCGTATTCCTGCGCCGCAGGCAAGCATAGCGGCCGGTTTTCGCCTGAAAGCGCCGGTTCCAGGCGAATTTATAAATAGCCCGCCACCTTTCTGCCCCAACCATGTACGGAAAGTCCGCGTTGTCGGCCTATTTGATAGTCGGGCTATTCTTCCTCTCGGCATTGTGGGCCGGACAGGAATCGCAGGCCATTCCCGTCCTGCCTCCCCTCCTGCTTCCGCACCATCAGACGATCACCGTCGACAACTTCACCGGCGCGGACCGGCAGAACCTGAGCGTCCTGCCGGACGGCTCGGCGAGACTGAACTACAGCGAAAGGTTCTGGGCCGGCGAGTTCAGGGTGGGCGTGAACGACAAGAGACATTGTCCCACCAGCGTGGCTGCCGGCCCGAATGGGCGGTACTTCCTGGCGTGGGCACAATGGACGGGCGAAGCGAACGGGGCGAACATCCACGGACAGGTGTTCGAGAAAGGGGGCAATCGCATCGGCGGCGAGATCGGGTTATGCACCGCGATGAATATACAGTATGACCCGGATGTGGCCTACGACGGCAAGGGCAGATTCCTGATTGCCTGGGAGGACGAGCGAGACGAATTTATGGGTAAATACTCGATTCGTGCCCAGGTATGCGATGCCGACGGGCAGATGGTGGGTAACGAGATAACGGTCACCACCACCTCGAAATTCAAGGGGAACGTTGCCGTCGCCGGAAGGCCCGACGGGGGATTTGTCCTGGCCTGGCGGGACGACCGCAACGGCAACCCGAACATATGGGGCAGGTTCCTGGACAGTTCGGGCACCGCATCGGCCCCGGAGTTCGAGATCTCCTCCGGGGTGAGCGTGCAGGACTACCCAGACGTGGCCGTTGATGGCCAGGGGAGGTTCGTGGCGGTCTGGAGCGTCAAGGAGGGCGGCGAATACAGAATCGAATGCCAAAGATTCGATGCCGGGGGCAACAAGCTCGGCACGAACCTGGTAATCTCGTCCGGCCAGTACAGCCTTTCAAAGCCGAAGATTGCGCTGTCTTCGAAAAGCGATATAATAATGGTCTGGGAGGACAGCCGGAACACAGACAATAAAATCGATGTCTACGCCGCCCGTCTCGACTGGAACGGCAACAAGCTGGGGTCGTCGTTGGCGGTCGCAAGCGGAGGGGGGGACCAATCAAACCCGGCTCTTGCGACCGACAGGCGCGACTACATTCTGGTATGCTGGGATGATAAAACGCAGTTCAACTCCCGCATCGGTTCGTTGCTTTTGGGGCCGCAGATGGAAGTTGCAGGTGATGTCCGGTATCTGTCATCACAAGCATACAGCTATATTTACACGTCGCTGACCTCCGACCGGGAGGACACCTTTATGGCGGGCTGGGCCTCCAGCGGCCAGGATGGAAGCCACGCCACGGCCGCCCCCTACCTGCAGACATTTGGAAAATCCGGGAGTCTGGTCACGCAGACGTTCGCGCCACAAAACCTGGTCCGGTGGGGATCCATGAGCGCCCGCATGACCCTGGGGAGCCCCGCTTCAACATCGATATTGTTCGAGCTGTCCACGGATAGTGGGACGACCTGGTCGGCCGTCCCGGACAACGGCTCGCTCGCCGCCGCCGGCGGCAACGCGCTGAAGCTTCGGGCGCTTTTCTCGACCTCGGACAACCTGGTGACGCCGGTCCTCAACAACATCACCCTGTCCTACACCTGGAACACGCCGCCTTCCGTGTCGGCGCCCGCGACCGTGAACGTGAAGAAGGGAAAGGAGGTCACGCTCTCCGCGACCGGAACCGACGCAGATTTCCTGGACGCCCTCTCCTTGACATACGCCTGGAACCAGACCTCGGGCAAGGCTCTCGGCCTCTCCAATCTCACGGGGAGGAACCTGACGTTCAAGCCGTCCTCGCCGGGGAAGTACACGTTCACGGTGACGGCGCATGACGGGTTCGCCTCGAGCGCGCCGGCCACCGTAACCCTGACGGTCTCAGAGGAGAAGTGGGGCGAGACGGGCTTCCCGCTCATGACGGTCGTTATCCTGCTGGTCGTTGTGGTCGTGGTCGTCGTCCTGCTCGCTGCCCTGATGATGAGGAAGAAGCCGGCGACCGTCATCCCGTACCAGCCGCCGCCGGCGCAACCGTATTATCAACCGCCGGCGCCCCCGCCGCAGGCGGCGCCATACGCGCCTCTGCCGGCGCCCGCCCAGCCGCAGACCTCTCCGTCTAATACGCCACCTCAGGGTTCAATGGGTGTCGCCGCAACGATCGTGCCGACGGGCCCGCAACCGGCCAACCTGCCGCCCTCCCCGCCCCCGCAGGGAGCGGAATCACAGCCCTACCCCCCGACGAATCCGTGAGCCGGGAGCCGTGAACCGTGAACCGGGGGCCATGGCTCCATCGTCCCGGCCCACGGTTCACGGAACTCGTCCCGGCTCACGGCTCACGGTCCCCGTTCAAATCCAGCTCCACCCGGGCCCCGTGTGCCGGGTCACGAGCTCCCGGCCCATGTAGATGAAGGCCTCCTCCACGTTCTGGCCGGTCCTGGCCGAGGTGAGGAAGTACTTGGCGTTGAGCTTGTTGGCGGTGGCCATTATCTGCTCGTCGGGCACCCGGCGCTGGCCCTCGAGGTCCGACTTGTTCCCGAGCATCACCACGACCGGGCTGTAGTTCTTGTCGGCCATGATGCTGTTCACCCAGTAGTCGAGGTCGGAGAACGTCTCCGGCCGGGTGATGTCGAACACCACCAGGATGCCCTCCACGCCGGCGTAGTAGGTGGCGGGGACCTTCTTCGAGGACTTGTGGCCGATGATGTCCCATATCATCAGGAAGAGCTGGACGGGCTTGCCATCCCGGCCCTGGAGCAGGAGGTCCTTTTTGGATATCTTGGTCCCGATGGTCCTTTGGTAAACGTCGTCGAACTGGTCGAAGACGAACCGCCGGATGAGGCTGGTCTTCCCGACCCCCTCGTCCCCGAGGAGGCAGACCTTCTTGTTGAACCGGACTACCACGGGACAAATATCGACCTCGAGGTACTTAAAAATTGTTGGCGTCAAGTATCTATATGATAAAGCGCATAATTGGCCCCTGACATGACCGGGGGCAGGAGGCTGAACGGTCCCGGGGAGGTCGTGCGGGTGCTCAGGCGCAGGTATCCCCCGGAGCCCAACGGCGCGGCCGACCCGTTCCGTACATTGGTGGCGACAGTGCTCTCCCAGCGGACGCGCGAGGAGAAGACCGCCGAGGCGGCCCGCAGCCTCTTTTCCGTATATCCGGACGCGGCCTCGCTCGCCGGCGCGTCGGCCGACCGGGTGGTTCCGCTCATACGGGCCGCAGGGTTCTACAACCAGAAGGCCCCGCAAATCATCGAGCTGTCCCGGCGGCTCATGTCCGATTTCGGCGGGCGGGTCCCGCGGGACATGGAGAGCCTCCTTTCGCTTCCGGGCGTGGGGCGCAAGACCGCAAACTGCGTGCTGGTCTTCGGCTTCGGCATCCCGGCCATCCCGGTGGACACCCACGTCCACCGCATCTCGAACCGGCTGGGCTGGGTGAGGACGCGCACGCCCGAGGAGACGGAGGCGGCGCTCGTCGAATGCCTTCCGAAAAGGTACTGGCTCGACATCAACGAGCTCTTCGTGCTCTTCGGGAGGGAGCTCTGCCGGCCCGTAGGCCCGCGCTGCCCGGAGTGCGCCCTGCGAGGGTGCCCCTCGAGGGGCAAGGTGAGGGCGGGGAGCGGGAAGGGCCGGGCCTACGTGCCCGGGTTCAAAACCTCGCTTCTGGGCGGACTGAAAAAGGGGCTGGACAATATGCCCCCGGCCTCGAACCGGGGAGCGTCCGTTTCAAGAAGCCTGGATGGGCCCCGGACTTCGGTCCGGGGGCTTGGGAGCCGATAGCATGCCCGGGACAAGGACAGCCGACCTTCTGATAATAAACGCCTCCGAGCTCGTCACCATGGCCGGGCGCCGAAAGCCCCGCCAGCGCGAGGACATGGCGAGCGTCCATGCCGTTCCGGAGGGGGCCGTGGCCATCCGCGACGGCCTCATCCTGGCCTGCGGGCGCACGCCGGACATCCTCTCCCGCTTCAGGCAGAGGAAGGGCAGCCCCCTCGACGTCCGGGGAAAGACCGTCATCCCGGGGTTCGTCGACCCGCACACGCACCTCGTGTTCGCCGGCTCGCGGGAAAACGAGCTCGTGATGAAGCTTGAGGGCGCAAGCTACATGGAGATACTCGCCTCCGGCGGGGGCATCCAGAGGACCGTGCGCGCCACTCGCGCCGCAAGCGACCGCGAGCTCCTGCGCGGCGCCCTCGACCGGCTGGAGAGGATGCTCCTTCACGGGACGACCACCGTCGAGGGCAAGTCCGGGTACGGATTGGAGCTCGACACCGAGATGCGCATGCTCATCGCCATGGAGATGGCGGGCATGAGGCAGCCGGTCGACGTCGTCCGGACATTCATGGGCGCGCACGCCGTCCCGCCGGAGTACAAGGGCCGGCCGGACGATTACATCGATTTCCTGGTAAGGACCGCTCTGCCGGAGGTCGTGCGCCTGAAGCTTGCGGAGTTCTGCGACGTGTTCTGCGAGGAGGGCGTCTTCACGGTGGCCCAGTCGAGGAGGCTCCTGCTTGCGGCCAAGAGGATGGGGCTCGGGCTGAAGCTCCACGCCGACGAGATAGTGCGCACGCGGGGGGCGGAGCTCGCCGCCGAGGTGGGCGCCGTCTCGGCGGACCACCTCTACAGGTCGTCCAAGGAGGGGCTCGAGCGCATGAAGGAGGCGGGCGTGGTCGGCGTCCTCCTGCCGGCGTCATGCCTCTCCCTCCTGCAACGGGATTTCCCGGACGCCCGCATGATGGTCTCCATGGGCCTGCCGCTGGCCCTGGCGACCGACCTCAACCCCAACTGCCTGACCGAATCGATGCCTTTCACGATCGCGCTTGCCTGCTACAAGCTCAGGCTGACACCCTCGGAGGCGCTGACCGCGGCCACCATAAACGCCGCCTGCGCCATCGGACGCCAGAACGAGGTGGGGAGCCTCGAGCCCGGGAAGAAGGCGGATATCGCCATCCTCGACGCGCCCAACCACCTGCACATACCCTACCATTTCGGGGTGAACCTGGTCGAGACGGTCATCAAGGACGGGAAGGTCGAGGTCAAAAACGGCGCCCGTGTCGCAAAGGTTTAATCCCACGCCGCCGTTTTGGAGGGCGGGGAAAGGCCATGGACTTCAGCCTGACAAGGGAACAGCAGGAGTTCCAGCTCCGTGCCCGCGAGCTTGCCGAGCGCGAGATAGCCCCTGGCGCCTCCGAGCGCGACCGCACCTCCGAGTTCCCGTCCGAGATCGTCAGGAAGCTCGCGCCGGCCGGCATCATGGGCGTCATGGTCGACAAAAAATACGGCGGAGCCGGGCGTGACTGCGTTTCCTACGTGCTGGCGCTGGAGGAGATCTCGCGCGTTTGCGCCGCCACGGGCGTCGTCGTCTCGGTCAACAACTCGCTGGTGTGCTTCCCGATAGAGCACTTCGGCGGCGAGGAGACCAGGCAGAAGTTCCTGCCCTCCCTCTGCGCCGGGACGCACGTCGGGGGCTTCTGCCTCACGGAGCCCAACGCCGGGACGGACGCCTCGGCCCAGCAGACCACGGCGAGGAAGGACGGTGACCACTATCTGCTGGACGGGACCAAGATATACATAACGAACGGCCTGGCCTGCGGCGCAATCGTCGTGTTCGCCATGACCGACAAGGCGAAGGGCAACAAGGGCATCACCGCCTTTGCCGTGGACAAGTGCTCGATCGGGGTGCGGGCCGGCCAGGCGGAGCACAAGATGGGCATCAACGCCTCCGGCACGAGCGAGATACTGATGGAGAACGCACGGGTCCCGGCGTCGGACCGGCTGGGCAACGAGGGCGACGGCTTCAGGATAGCCATGGCGACCCTCGACGGCGGCCGGATAGGCATCGCGGCGCAGGCGCTGGGCATCGCCCGGGCCTCGGTCGAGCTTTCGGTCGCCCACCTGCGGGACAACGCGGGCAAGGGGAGGTCCCAGGCGCTCCAGCACCGCGTCGCCGAGTGCGCCACGGAGCTCGAGGCGGCGCGCCTTCTGGCGCTCCGGGCCGCGTTCACAAAGGACCTGGCGAGGACGGACCATTCCGTGCGCTACTCGAAGGAGGCGGCGCAGGCCAAACTGTTCTGCGCCGAGGCGGCCGTGAAGGCCGCCACGACCGCCGTCCAGCTCCTGGGCCCGGCCGGCACCGAAAAACGGAACACGGCCGAGAGGCTCTTCCGGGACGCGAAGATCACGGAGATATACGAGGGCACCTCCGAGGTCCAGAAGATGGTGGTGGCGGCGGCGATGGGCTTCCGCTAGGAGCGGCGGGCCCTCCGTTCCCCGGTCCGGTCGCGGCCAAAGAGGGCCAGCGCCGCTACGAAAACGGACACGGCCGATGCGGAGAGGGCGAGTGCCGTCTCCCGGTACCGCGGGCCGCCCGCCTCCTCCGCCGGGACCACCTCGATGGTGAGCGTGTCCTGCGATGAGGCGCCGGAGCCGTCCGTCACGGCGAGCGTTATCCTGTATCTTCCGGGGGCGTCGAAGCGGCGGGTGGCGTTCGGGCCGGCCGCGGACCACCCGTCCGGCGAGGACCAGAAAAACGAGAGCGTCCGGAAATGGTCGTCCGGGTCAACGGAAAGTCCGGCGTCGAGCCTCACCGCGCTCCCGGCGCGCACCGGGGCGGCCGCCGCCCGGGCCCGGGCCGCCGGCGCCGTGTTGTTGACAAGGAGGCGCCCGACCGCCGCGGTGCTCCTGGCGCCGGAATCGTCTTGGACCTCGAGGGCCACGGCGTATTCGCCCTTCTCCAGGTACTGGTGCCTCGGCGCCGGGTCGGCGCTCCGGTTGCCGTCGCCGAGATCCCATCTCCAGGCCACGATGACGCCGTCCCGGTCGCCCGAGACGGAACGAAACTGCACCGGCGCAAGCACCGTGGGGTCATCGGGCGAATAATCCATGGCCGCCTCCGGGGGGCGGTTCTGCACCGAAAGGCGCAGCGTCGCGGCGCCCCTCCGGCCCGTCTGGTCGATGACGGTGACGCCGGCCGTGTAATCGCCGGCGCGGCGAAAGGTGTGCTCCCTTTCGGCCGTCCGGCCCAGCTCGGAGGTCCCGTCGCCGAAATCCCAGGCGTAGACGTACAGCGCCCCCCCCGTGTCCGACGGGGAGGCGGAGAGCCTGACCGGCACGAGCGTTTCGAACTGGGTGCTGCTTGCGGCCAGGGCGACCTCCAGCGGGCCCTCGGTGACGGCGATGGACACGGGCGGGCTCCAGCCGCTCTCCGCGCCCTCGGCGTCGGCCACCCGGAGCCGGGCCTCGTACACGCCGGGCATGCCGAAGACGTGCAGGACCGTGGAATCATCCGTCCAGCCGGAATCGGTCCCGTCCCCGAACTCGAAGAGCGAGCGCGCCACCCCGGTGTCGTCGATGGAGGAGGCGGACGAGAAGGCCACGGTGCGCCCGGACGGGGGGCCGGGGTCCGAGACGGACAGCACCGCCACCGGGACGTCGTTTGCGGCCACCCGCCTCGAGAGGAGGTTGTTGTCCTCGAACGCCTCGGCAATCCGCATTTCGGGGTCCACAATGGCGGAGAGCTCGTGCACGCCCCCCTGCACGGCCCAGCCGAACTGGACCACGGCCGTGGCGTTGGGCTCGAGGCGGGCTATGCGCGTGTCCCCTATGGGCAGGCCGTTGTCCTGGAGGGCCACCTTCACGGCGCCGAGGTAGGTGAAGAACCGGTCGTAGGTCGTGTCGTGCACCACGGAGACCTCCACCGCGCACGTCCGGCCCGCAAGGGGCCGTCCGCCGGGGAGGCCGATGGCCTGGACGGCGAGGTCCGCCCTCGGCAACAGCTGGATGGCTGCGTGGGCGTTCGCGCCGGTCATCGTCACGGTGGCGTTTCCGACGCCGGCGCCGGGCTTCATGACCGTGAGGTCGTACCGCGTGAAGTTGGCGCGTTGGCCGTCCCGGTCGATGGTGTGGCCGGTGAGGTTCGCATGGACTACGGTGGAGCGGCCGGAATCGGCGTCGTAGCCCGGGGCCCCGGACCCGCTGCGGACCCTGACCGTGAATCGGTCGGTGTTGGTCAAGGGTCCGGAGCCGTAGGGGTCCGTGCTCTCGAGCGCATTTACGGCCAGGTACCATTCCTGCCTGACCCTGAGGGCGCACATCCGGCCGTAGCTGTTGTTGCGGAGGTCCGGCTCCTGCCCGACGGCGTGGACGCAGACCCCGGTCGTCCCTCCGAAGTCGTTGAGCCTGATATCGGCCTGGGCGGAATCGACCAGCACGCCGTCGATGCCGGCGGAGACGACGTTGCCGGTGATGTTGGGGATGGCCGCCGCGCCCTTGTCGTTTCGGACGACGATGCCCTGCCCGCCGGCGTGCACCGCGTTGCTGACGACCTGCAGATTTCCGCTCGCGCCCTCAATCATGCAGAGCATCCCCGTGCGCACCAGGCTGATGTCGTTTTCGACGACGCGGGACACCCCTTCCAGCAGGATTCCCGTTTCACCGCCGAGGATGCGGTTGCGCGATATCTCCTGCGGGGCGCTCCCGAGGTTCGAGCACTCCATTCCGGTGGTCGCGCCCTCGATGGTGTTGTTGTCGATCGAGACATCGCCTGCGGCCCGTATGCCGACCTCGGAGCCGTGCCGGATGCTGTTGCCGGAGACACGGATGCGGCCGGAGTCGACGGCCGTCGCCGAGATCGCCGCGTCCTGCCAGTAATTTGGCGACCCGCCCGGGCCGCAGCGGGCGAACGTGTTGTTGCGGACAGCGGCTTCGTAGCAGGAGAGATAGGAATACATGCCGGCCCTCCGGCAGTCGGATATGTTGTTGTGGCTGAAGTCGAAGACCACATTGTTCAACATTGCGCCGTAATAGCAGCCCGTGACGGTGTTGTCCCGTATGGTCGGGCCTCCATAGCCTGTCGAGTCGAAACTGCCGTAGATCCCGGCGCTGGTGCAGTTGGAGATCGTGTTTTTGGCCACGGTGAGCCGGCCGTAGCAGACGGATATACCCTCGCGGCCCCCCTCTATCCGGTTTTCCGAGATGTCCACGTCAAGCTGGTCGAAGGTGATGCCGGCGGCATTGACGGCGACGGCGCAATCCTGGTAACTGTTCCCGCTGACGGAGACCGGGCCTGAATAGCCCAGGACGTTGATTCCCCAGGTGAAGCCCGCAAAGATGCTGTCCCGTATCAGAAACGTCCCCTGGCCGGGCTGACGGACATGGACTGCCAGAGGGCCGTCGTACCAGCTGCCCCAGTTGAAAAAGACGCCGGTTTGAAGCCCGATGAAGAGGTTGCGCTCGATGGCCACACCGGGTTCGGGCCCCTCTTCAGGGGCTTCCGTCATTTCCATTTCGACCTCATCGGAGGCGTCTTGGAAGAAACGGCATCCGGTGACGGAGAAGCCGCCCTGGTCACCGCTCAAGCAGATGTCCCCAGTGTCCACGAACGTGCAATTGCTTATGACCGGGATGTAGGCAGGGTTGTTTGTGTATGAGATTATGAAGGCCTCCGGGCCCGTGAAAGTGCAGCCGGAAATCCGGCACTGGCCGTGGCTTGCTCCGACGGAGATATTGTCGAAAGTGGAATTGGACATGTTCGCGCCGATGCCGTCCACATTGATTCTCACCTTCGTGTATGCCGACCCTCCCAAGACCAGTGTCGAATTGCTGATCTCGAGCCGTCCAAAGCTGTAAATAAATATGGACAGGCCGTCGAATACCAGCGTGGCATTCGTTATCGTCAACGACCCGGTTCCGTTGACGAGGACCTCGTCTTTGAGATGGAACGTCCCGTTTGCCAGCACCTCGTCGCCGTCGATGTACCAGGTCCCGGAGGCGGGCGGTGCCCCGGCCGCCTCCGGCGGGACCGCCTGCCCCACCGTGAGCGCAAGCAGGAGGACCGCACCCATCCGCCCGGTGAAGGGACCGGCCACGCCTCTTCAATGACCGGCCCCCCGGATAAGCGTTTCGCCCCGTTCGCGAGGGTAATATACTTCCACGCAAATCCGGATGGGATGGCAAAGGGCGCCAGGGCCAGGAAACCGGGAAAGCCCCCGGCCGGAAACCTCCGTTTCTACAATTTCCCCTGCCCGGCCTGCGGCAGCCTGACCCGCCCCTTCGCCGACGGCCGCGGGAGGATAACCTGCACCAACTGCGGCCAGGACATCTCCCAGGCGGTCCGGGGGATGCTCAAGGTCTCCTGGCTCAACAAGGTGCGAGAGGGCCTCATCGGGTTCGCCACCTGCGGCAAATGCGGCACGCTCGTCTTCGCCCGAAAACACGAAGGCGCCGGGGACGACGAGTACTGGCTCTGCACGCAATGCGGGTCGCTGGTTTTCGTGTGATGGGTTAAAGGGACG
>Ga0233425_10000434_pt1 | contig 109883 bp, 99 predicted proteins | sample Watercolumn_Towu_2_FD_181712 | JGI IMG/M metagenome (GOLD analysis project Ga0233425, IMG submission 181712) | Freshwater microbial communities from Lake Towuti, South Sulawesi, Indonesia - Watercolumn_Towuti2014_140_MG | ecosystem: Environmental > Aquatic > Freshwater > Lake | place... | reverse complement strand
GGATCTTGATGAAGTAGAGAAAAACCTCTGTCAGGGGCTGAACGATATCGCCTTAGACCCGGAAAAACTGCGCTCAATGACAAACTTTCCCTATCTTAATATTACTTGTTAGATCGCAACTTGGTATTACTCCACCGTCACGCTTTTCGCCAGGTTGCGGGGCTGGTCCACGTCGGTGCCCCTAAGATCGGCGATATGGTAGGCCAGGAGCTGCAACGGCACCACCAGGACGATGGGGGAAAGCTCCAGAGGCACGTCCGGCACGGTAATGAAGCTTTCCACCCGTTCCCGGACCTGGTAGTTGTCGGCTTCGGTGAGCGCGATGATTCTCCCCCCCCGGGCCGCGACCTCCTCGATGTTGCCCTGGACCTTCTCCAGCACCGGGCTGCGGGTGGCCAACACCACCACCGGCATCTTTTCGTCGATCAGGGCGATGGGGCCGTGTTTCATCTCCCCCGCGGCGTAGCCTTCCGCGTGGATATAGGAAATCTCCTTGAGCTTCAAGGCCCCCTCCAGGGCGATGGGATAATGGAGGCTCCGGCCCAGGTAGAGAAAGTTATAGGCGTTCATGTAGCGTCTGGCCAGTTCCCGGATTTCCTGGTCCCGGTCCAGGGTTTCCTGGACCCAGGTGGGGAGTTTCAACAATTCGGCCAGGCGCATCCTTACTTCCTCACGGCCGAGACGGCCCAAGCGCCGGGCCAGGAACAGGGCGATGAGGTAGAGGGCCACCAGTTGGGTGGTGAAGGCCTTGGTGGAGGCCACGCCGATTTCCGGGCCGGCGTGGGTGTAAAAGACGCTGCCCGCATCCCGGGCGATGCTGGAGCCTACGGCGTTGACGATGGCCAGGGTCTTGGCCCCCAATTCCTTGCCGGCAGTGAGGCCGGCCCGGGTGTCCGCGGTCTCTCCGGACTGGGAGATGGGAATCAGCAAGGTTTTCTCGTCCACCAGGGGCCGGCGGTAGCGGAATTCAGACCCCAGATCCACCTCCACCGGCACGCGGCAGAGGCTTTCCATGATGCTTTTCCCCACCATGGCCGCATGGTAAGAGGTGCCGCAGGCCACCAGAAAGATCTTGTCCAAGCCCCGGAGGTCCTCCGGAGTCAACAGGATTTCCTCCAGGATCACCTCCCCCTGGTCCGGGTCGATGCGGCCCCGGAAGGTGTCGATCAAGGCCCGGGGCTGCTCGAAGATCTCCTTTTGCATGAAATGCTTGTAGCCCGCCTTCTCCGCCATGGCCGGGCTCCAGTTGATCTGGTTGACAGGCCGCTCGATCTTCTGCCCCTCCCGGTCCAGGAGCAGGCAATGGTCGTCTTTGACCACCACCAGATCGTAATCCTCCAGAAAGATGACCCGCCGGGTGTAGGGGAGGATGGCCGGAATGTCCGAGGCCAGGAAATACTCTCCTTCCCCCAGCCCCAGGATCAGGGGGCTTTCCTTGCGCGCGGCCACCAGCATGCGGGGTTCCCGGGCATTAACGATCACCAGGGCGTAGGAACCCTTGATCTCCTTGAGGGTCAGGCGCACCGCGTCCAGGTAGTCCGCGCCCTGCTGCATGTGTTTAACAATGAGATGGGAGACTATCTCCGTGTCGGTCTCCGAGGCGAAACGATGGCCTTCCCGGAGCAACTGCTCTTTGAGCTCCAGGTAGTTCTCGATGATGCCGTTGTGGACCACCGCGATCTCCCCCACTTGGTGGGGATGGGCGTTGGCTTCGGAGGGCCGGCCGTGGGTGGCCCAGCGGGTGTGGCCGATGCCCACCTGGCCGGGCAGGGGGTCCTGGCGCAGGAGCTTGTCCAACTCCATTAGTTTCCCCACGCTGCGGCGGATGGCCAGGCCGCCTGCGCCGATGACCGCCATGCCCGCGGAATCGTAACCCCGGTATTCCAATCTTTTAAGGCCGTCCAGGATAATGGGCATGGCCTCCTGGGGGCCGAGATAGCCGATGATGCCGCACATATTAACCTCTCTTATAGTTGCCAGTAGCCAGTAGTCAGTTGCCAGTTAAAAATTCCAATTCTATCTTTTACTGACCACTGGCCACTGGCTACTGGCTACTCTTTCTTCTTGCCGATGAACCGCCGTTCCAAATTAACTTGCCGCGCCCTGGAAATTCCCAGCTTCCCCGGGGGCACGTCTTTGGTGATGGCGGAGCCTGCGCCCACGTAGGCGCCTTTGCCGATGGTCACCGGGGCCACCAAGGCAGTGTTGCTGCCGATGAAAGCCCCTTCTTCAATGGTGGTTTTATGCTTCTTGACGCCGTCGTAGTTGCAGGTGATGGTGCCCGCGCCCACGTTGGTTCCGGCCCCCACCTCTGCATCACCGAGGTAGGTGAGATGCCCGGCCTTGACGCCTTCGTGGAGCACGGACTTTTTTACTTCCACAAAATTGCCCACGTGCACCCGTTGCCGCAGGTCGGAGCCGGGCCGGAGATGGGCAAAAGGCCCGGCGTCGGCCCCGGCGGCAAGGCGGCTCTGGGTGATGACGCAGCCCATTTTGACATGAACGTTATCTTCCAGGGTGGAATCCACAATTTTGACCGAAGCCTCGATGAGACAATTCTCGCCGATGCTGGTGTCCCCCTGGAGATAGACATTGGGATAGATGACCGTGTCCCGGCCGATGGTCACCCCCGATTCAATATAGGCGGCCTCCGGGTCGATGAGGGTGACCCCCTGGTCCAGGTGCCGGGCGTTGATCTTTCGTTTTACCGTCTGGGTGGCCGCGGCCAACTCCGCCCGGCTGTTGATGCCCAAAAGGTCCTCCAGGTTGGGGTCGATGAGGGTCTCCACCGCCCTCCCCTCTTCCCGGGCGATGTGGATCAGGTCGGTGAGATAGATTTCACCGGTGACCGGGCTCTTGGGGATTTTAGCCAACGCCTGCCTTAAGAATTGGGCGTCAAAGCTGTACGCCCCGGTGTTGATCTCCCGGATGGCCAGAATCTCAGGACGATCTTTAGAATCTTTGGATTGTAATACCGCGGTCACCCGGCCCATATCATCCCGCACCACCCGGCCGTAGTGCAGGCCGTCCGGGAGCACCACGGTCTGGATGGTCACCGCGGCCCGGTGGTATTGATGCATATCATGAAGCGCCTCGATGCTCTCCGGGGAGATCAAGGGCGCATCGCCGCATAAAACCATAACTTCCCGGGTTTCTTGGGGCACCGCGGCCATGGCCACCTGCACCGCGTGGCCGGTTCCCAGCTGGGGCTCCTGGACCACGAAGCGCACCTGGTAACCTTTCAAGGCGTTTTGCACTTTCTCAGCCTGATAACCCACCACCACCAGGATGTCGCTGATTCCCAAACTGAGAAGGGTATCCAGGAGGTAGGCGATCATGGGCCTTCCTAAAATCTGGTGCAGCACCTTGGGATGCCCGGATTTCATACGGGTCCCCTGCCCGGCGGCGAGGATGACGGCGGTGATTTTGTCTTTTAACATCTCCATCCTTTGTATTTATGCAGACTTTATGCCAGGAATTTTTTTAGGGTGCGTCTTACGCACCATTATTCCTTATCTCAATGGGACAAAAGTATCCCAGGATGGTTCAATTTCTTTCATAAGATCGCGTTGAATTATTTTTATTTTCTCATTAAGATTTTTTAAGTTCTGAGATACATCATTTCTGTTAAAAACTTCAGAACAAAAGTTTTCATAATATTTAAGATGGAATAATACAAGCTCCAATGTCTTGGAGAATTCCATCTTAATAAATAATTCCTTTTCTTTTTTTGAAACATTGGTTAGATCAAAAGGGTTTCGTTCTCTGACATGCAGTAAAGCACATGCCTGTCGGTAATCGCCAAACCAATTGTCAAATAACTCACATTCTTTAAAAGCTTTTTTGGGATTTTCTCCATACCATGAATGCCCATTTTCAACTCGTTTTCGCATCTTTTCGATTTCTTCTTTAGTAAACTCTTTTAACTCATCTTCCACTTTATTTCTCAACGCTTCATCATGCTCTTTCACATATTTGATAGCATATCCAACCAAATTCCAAAAATTCATATCTAGTTCTTTATAAAAGTCAGTCGATTTCTCGTCATTTATTATCCAATATAACTTCATTTTTCGCATTAATCTAGCCCTACTACGGCGCTGCGAAAATAATATAGTCTCTGCTAAATTTTCCAATAGTGGTCTATTTAGCATGAAAGCCTCAGAAACTCTTTCATAAATTAATAGTAATTTTTTTGATAAACTAATGCGCATTAATCTTGTTAAAAATATAAGTAAATAATAATTATAATCTTGAAGATAATTTTTCCATACGATTTTTCCCGATAGGTTTTTATGACACATTACGCAAATTGACCCTAATTCATTATTAACTGATATATATTCATTCCAATGGTGATCATCTCCATAAAGCTCCATCAATTCATTGAGACTTGGTATTTCTTCATGCATATTGTTCCCCAAGGTTCCCTGCTTTTTCCATGGTTTGCCCCAGAATATCTTCACCCCATTACCGCATAATCCACCGCCCGGGGATTATCCATACGCTTGGAGGCATCCAGGATTTCCATTCCAACGACATTTCCGTCTTTGTCGTAGTCGATGATTACACCGGGCTTGTCCTCATCGCTTTCTTCAATGGGGGCATTGCTGAAAATTATACGCAGCACATCGACTATCGGATCATAAGTTATTTTCATAATTTTTTTACTCTGATTCTACGATAATCCGGCATAATTATTGGTGCGTGAGACGCACCCTACAACTCCGCCTCAAAAGCGCTGCAGGCAAGAATATCCGCCTCTTCTAATCCTGGATATTCCTTAAGAATTTCTTCGATTGTCATCCCGCTGGCCAGGAAATCCAGGATCAGAGAGACCCAAATGCGGTGTCCCCGGATGCAGGGCTTGCCGAAGCAGACCTGGGGGTCAATGCTGATTCGAGATAGCAGTTCCTCTCTGTTCATTTGCATTTCTCTCATATTCCTTCTCGTTCCCAAGCTCTGCCTTTTGCTCCTTTTTTCCTGGTGGAACAGGCTTTCCAGCCTGTTCCGCACAGGCGAGACGCCTGTGCCACCAGCAGGTTTTTATCTTGAGGAAGCATGGGGTCCAATAATCAATCCTAAAATACCAGATTCTTCACTCCGCTGCGCTCCGTTCAGAATGACAACTCTACGCCGATACGCGGTCAAGGCGCTTTTCCCGTAGGGGCGAACCTTGTGTTCGCCCTGCACCCGTAGGGGCGAACACAAGGTTCGCCCCTACGATTAATGCCTTTTTGACTATACCTCATTATCAAAATCCCTTTTCTCACCCTGATATAGAAAACATATAAAAAAATTATCCATTTGTAAAAATGAAAAGGCAAGCCCGGAATTAGGGCTTGCCTTGTTGATTATCGGTTGAGGGTCGGTTGCCTTACCGGCCGGCCACCTTGGCGCGGACCAGGGAGCGTCGCAGCGCGGCTTCGGCCCGGGCCCAGTCGATGTCCGCGGTCCTGCCGGCGGCCATTCTCTTTTCGGCCCGTTCCTGGGCCCGCTTGGCCCGCTCGATGTCGATCAGGTGGCCCAACTCCGCGGCCTCGGCGACGATGGTCACCTTGGCGCCGGTGACTTCGGCGAAACCGCCGGCCACCGCCAGGTACTCGGTCTTGCCGCCGGTTTTATAATACATCTCGCCGATGTCCAGGGCGCTCAGGAAGGGGATATGGCCCGCCAGGACGCCGAACTGGCCTTCCACGCCGGGGCACACCACCACGTCCGCCTCGGTTTCCAGCACCATGCGGTCGGGAGTCACCACTTCCAGCTTGATTTGTTTTTCTGCCATGGGCTTTGGCCTCCCGCCTTAGACCGCGGCCAGCTTTTCGGCCTTGGCCACCGCTTCTTCAATGACTCCCACCATGTAGAAGGCCTGCTCCGGCAGGTCGTCGTGTTTGCCTTCGATGATCTCCTTGAAGCTCCGGACTGTATCCGGCACCGACACGAATTTGCCTTCCATGCCGGTGAACTGGGCGGCCACGAAGAAGGGCTGGGACAGGAAGCGCTGAATCTTCCGGGCCCGGGCCACGGTGAGCTTGTCTTCGTCGGAGAGTTCGTCGATGCCCAGAATGGCGATGATGTCCTGGAGGTCCTTATACTTCTGGAGGATCTGCTGGACGTTCCGGGCGACGAAGTAATGCTCCTCGCCCAGCACCTGGGGGTCCAGGATGCGGGAGGTGGAGTCCAGGGGGTCCACCGCGGGGTAGATGCCCAGCTCGGCGATCTGGCGGCTCAAGACCACGGTGCCGTCCAGATGGGCGAAGGTGGTGGCCGGGGCCGGGTCGGTCAAGTCGTCCGCAGGCACGTAAATGCACTGCACGGAGGTAACCGAACCCTTCTTGGTGGAGGTGATGCGCTCCTGCAATTCACCAAGGTCGGTGCCCAGGGTGGGCTGGTAACCTACCGCGGAGGGCATGCGGCCCAGGAGAGCGGATACTTCGGAACCCGCCTGGGTGAAACGGAAGATGTTGTCGATGAAGAGCAGGGTGTCCTGGCCTTCCACGTCCCGGAAGTATTCCGCGGCGGTGAGGGCGGTCAAGGCGACCCGGGCCCGGGCCCCGGGGGGCTCGGTCATCTGCCCGTAGATCAAGGCGGCCTTGGGGAGTACGCCGGAGTGTTTCATTTCCAGGTAGAGGTCGTTGCCCTCACGGGTCCGTTCCCCGACGCCGGCGAACACCGAGATGCCGCCGTGGTGCATGGCGATGTTGTGGATCATTTCCATCATGACGACGGTCTTGCCCACGCCGGCGCCGCCGAACATGCCCATCTTGCCGCCCCGGGGGAAGGGGACCAGGAGGTCGATAACCTTAACCCCGGTCTCCAGCACCTTGACCGTGGTGTCCTGATCCACGAACGGGGGTGCGGAACGGTGAATGGGATACATGTGTTTGGCTACCACCGGACCCAGGCCGTCCACCGGGCGGCCCACCACGTTGAGCACCCGGCCCAGGGCCTCGTGGCCCACCGGCACCTTGATGGCGTCGCCGGTGTCTTTCACGGGCATGCCCCGGACGAGACCGTCGGTGGTGTCCATGGCGATGGTGCGCACCATGTTGTTCCCCAGATGCTGGGCCACTTCCACCACCAGGTTGTCTTCCATGTCGTCAATGGCCGGGTTGCTGATGAGCAAACCGTTTTTGATGGCCGGCAATTTTCCTTCTTCGAATTCCACGTCCACTACCGGACCGATAACGCGGGCGATTCTGCCGATATTCATATTTTCCAAGTCCTCCTCATTAGGGCGGCTTAGCCTTTAAGGGCTTCAGCCCCGCCCACGATATCCATCAATTCTTTGGTAATGGCCGCCTGCCGGGCCTTATTCATCACCAGGGTGAGCTGGGTGATCATTTCCTTACAGTTGCTCTGGGCGTTATCCATGGCGGTCATCCGGGCCGCGTGCTCGCTGGCGGAGTTTTCCAGAAAGCCATGGTACACCAGAACGTTGATATATTTAGGCAGCAAAAACTCCAGGAACTGCTCCATGGGCGGTTCAAAGAGGTACTCCAGGGTGGAGGCCGCCTGCGCTTCCTCCGCTTCCGCCTGCTGAATGGGCAGGAGCTGCACCATCCTGGGTTTTTGGATCGCCATGTTGATGAAGGTGGCGTGGATCAGGTGCACTTCCTGCACCTCACCGGTGATGAAAGTGCTCATGATCTCCCGGGCCACGGTCACCGCGTTGGAGAAGTCGAACTTATTCCAGACATCCACGTATTGGGCCGCCATCGGCACCTTGCGACGCCGGAAGAAATCCCGGCCCTTGCGGCCCACGCAGACGAGGGAAACTTCGATGCCTTGGGCTTCCTTCTCCCGCATAAACTTCACCGCGGTGTTAATCAGGTTGACGTTGAAGCTGCCGCACAATCCCCGGTCGCCGGTCATCAACACCAGCCCCACCTTGGTCACCGGCTCCGTTTTCTGGAAGAAGGGGTGGATGTCGGGCTCCACCCGGCCGGCCATATTGCCCAGCATCAGGCTGAAGGCCTGGGCATAGGGCCGGAACCCTTCCATGCGCTGCTGTGCGCCCCGGAGCTTGGCGGCCGAGACCATGTTCATGGCCTTGGTGATCTGCTGGGTCTTTTTGACCGCCGAGATCTTATTTCTGATATCTCGTAGGGTTGCCATCCTGTACCCCCAGGGTTACGCCGCGGCGGGCTGGAAGATGCCGTCGAACTCTTCCAGCAGCTTCTTCATCCTGGCATCGAGTTCCGGGGTGAACTCTTTGTAGTCCTTGATGTCGGCCAGGACGTCGGAGTATTTGGATTCCATGAAGGAATAGAGCTGCTTCTCGTAATCCGCCAACACTTCCAGGGGATATTTATCCAGGAAGCCCCGGGTGCCGGCGTAGAGGATGGAGATCTCTTTCTCCATGGGCAGCGGCTCATACTGCGGCTGCTTGAGGATTTCCACCAGGCGGACGCCCCGGTTGAGCTGCTGCTGGGTGGCCTTATCCAGTTCGGAGCCGAACTGGGCGAACGCAGCCAGTTCCCGGTACTGGGCCAGATCCAGGCGGAGCGACCCGGCCACCTGTTTCATGGCCTTACACTGGGCGGCGCCGCCGACCCGGGAGACGGAGAGACCGACGTTGATGGCGGGCCGGATGCCGGAGAAGAAAAGAGCCGGCTCCAGGTAGACCTGCCCGTCGGTGATGGAAATGACGTTGGTGGGAATGAAAGCCGAGACGTCGCCCTGTTGGGTCTCAATGATGGGCAGAGCCGTCATGGACCCGCCCCCCAGGGCGTCGTTCAGTTTCGCGGACCGCTCCAACAAACGGGAGTGGTTATAAAAGATGTCACCGGGATAGGCCTCACGTCCCGGGGGCCGCCGGAGCAGCAGGGACATCTGCCGGTAGGCCTGGGCCTGTTTGGTGAGATCGTCATAGATGATCAGGGCGTGGCGGCCGGAATCCCGGTAGAATTCGGCCATGGCGCAGCCGGAATAGGCGGCCACATACTGCAAGGGCGCGGGCTCCGACGCGGAGGCGTTGACCACGATGGTGTGCTTCATGGCCCCATGGCGCTCGAGAGCGTCCACCACCTGGGCCACGGTGGACTTTTTCTGGCCCACGGCCACGTAGATGCAGAGAACGCCGGAGTCCTTCTGGTTGATGATGGAGTCCACGCAGAGGGCGGTTTTGCCGATCTGGCGGTCGCCGATGATCAGTTCCCGCTGGCCCCTTCCCACCGGGGTCATGGCGTCGATGGCCTTATAACCGGTGTACATGGGCTCATTCACCGGCTGGCGTTCGATGACGCCGGGGGCCTTGACTTCGATGCGCCGGAATTCCTTGGTTTCGATGGGGCCTTTGCCGTCCAGGGGGTTGCCCACCGGGTCGATGACCCGGCCGAGAACCGCGTCCCCTACGGGCACCTGGGCGATGCGGCCGGTGCGTTTAACGATGTCGCCTTCCTTGATGTGGGTGTCTTCACCCAGGATGGCCACACCCACGTTGTCCTCTTCCAGGTTGAGGGCGATGCCGAAGATGCTTCCGGGGAACTCCAGAAGCTCCATGGCCATGCATTTCTCTACGCCGTGGACCCGGGCGATACCGTCACCCACGGACAAAACGGTGCCGGTTTCGGCCACCTCCACCTTTTTCTCATAATCCCGGATTTGGGAGCGAATAATTTGGCTGATTTCCTCGGCTCTGATTTCCATTTATAAGACCTCGCCTTTTATTAATGATTCCCTTAAGGAAAAGAGCTGCGTACGCACGCTGCCATCGAGCACCAGGTCTCCCACCCGGGCCAGAACGCCGCCGATGATCCCAGGGTCTTCCTCTACGTCCATTATCACCGTGGTGCCGGTGAGTTTCTCCAGAGTCTGGCGCAGCCGCTTCTGGATGCCTTCATCCAGGGGGATGGCGGCCTTGACCTTGGCCCGGCTGACCTTCTCCAGTTCGTCCACCAATTGCTGGTAGGCCTGGGAAACTCCGGCCACGGCTCCCAAGCGGTGCTTGTCGAACAGCAACTTCAACAAATTGCCCACCAAAGGAGGCATCTGTAAAACCTCAATCATCCGGAGGAGCAGTTTATGGCGGTCCTCCCGGCCATATATGGGATTGAGCAGGGCGTCTTTCAGTTCCGGCTCCCGCTCCAGGAGAAGGGCGAAGCCTTGCAGCCCTTCCCCGTAGGCCTTGTAATTGCCGTCGCCTTTGCCCAGGGTGAGCAAGGCTTTGGCATAGCGTCGGGGTACGGTCATGTCAATCAATGGGCTTCCACCACCTTCTTTAAATATTCCTCCACCAACTGTTGATGATCGGCGAAGGTGACTTTCTGTTTAAGGAGATCTTCGGCCATTTTGCCGGACAGATCGGCGATTTCCTGTTTCAATTCCTGGACCGCCTTCTTCGTCTCCTGCTCGATGGACATGGCCGCCATCTCTTTGATGCGGGCCGCGACCATCTCCGCCTTTTCCACGATCTTGGCCTTCTCCATCTCGCCTTCGGCCAAGTACTGCTTAATGATCTTTTCCCGCTCGGCGGCGACCTGGGCCAGTTTGGCTTCCGCTTCCGCCAAAGCTTCCGCGGCCGCGGCCTTCCGGCTTTCCAGATCATCCAGGGAGTTGGCGATATCCTGGGCCCGGGCGGCGAAGAAATCCTTCACTTTGACCTTCTTGGCCAGCAGATAAACGAGGATACCGGCAAAGACCACGAAGTTGAAAGAGCGCCAGGTGAAGTCGGTGATCTTGGCGGGATCGACACCGCCTCCACCGCCTCCCGCAGCCGCCGCCACTCCGGCCCAAGCCAATACCGCCCCGATCCCCAGGGCCCCCCAGCCAGCAATCCTTTGTGCCCGGCTCATACGATCTCCCTCCCCAAAATCTTGGCGGCCATGACCTGGGCGAAGGACTGGGCTTGGCCTTTCAGGGTTTTGCGGGCCTTGTCCATGTCTTCCTTGATCTTTTTCTCGACCCGGCCCCATTCCGCCTCCACCTCCTGCTTGACCTTCTCCAGCAGGGAGGCTTCAGCCTGGGAGCCTTGCTGGCGCAGGGCTTCTTTTTCGCCCACACCCTGACGCCGGGCCGAGTTAAGGTTCTCCTGAATCTCCGCGGCGATACCCTGACTCTGTTCGGCGAGTTGGGCCGCGGCTGCCGTATCGGCATCCATCCTGGCCTGACGTTCCTTCAGGTTCATGCGGATGGGCCGGAACAGGACTACGTTCAGGAGATAGACCAAAACCAAGGCGTTGATGATTTGTGCGTATAAGGTCCAGTCAATATCAATCATCCTGAGCTGCCACCTTAAAGTTTATTTATGAAACTACGGCCTTGCGGGTTTTTGAGGAATTAATCATCATGTGTAACTTTTCACGAATTCCACTTTTAACCTATTTTCCCCCCACTGTCAAAAATTTTTTTCAAAAAAATTCATCCACCGTAAAGGAAGCGGCGCATGCGGATATTCAAGAGAAATCCCAAACCCAGGAAAGTAGTAATCAGCGAAGAGCCGCCATAACTGAAGAAAGGCATGGGGATGCCCACCACCGGCAGCAAGCCGGTAACCATCCCCATATTGATGAAGAATTGCCAGAAGATCAGGGAGACTATTCCCAGGGCTAACAGGTGCCCGAAATTCTCCTTGCAGTCCCGGGCCACCTGCAGGCCCCAGAGGGTCAGGCCGGTGAACAGCAGCAGCAGTAACACGGAGCCGATAAAGCCCCATTCTTCGGCAAAAACCGAAAACGCAAAATCCGTGTGCTGCTCCGGCAGAAACTGGAGCTGGCTCTGGGTGCCGTGGAGGAAACCCTTGCCCTTAAGCTGCCCGGAGCCCACCGCGATCTTGGACTGGATGATATGGTACCCGGCCCCCAGGGGGTTCTTGTCGGGATTGAGGAAGGTCAGCACCCTTTGGCGCTGGTAGTCCTTGAGAAAGTGCCAGATCACCGGGGACAGCAGCAACAAAGAGAAGGTGCTGACCAGTAAAGTGCGCCAGTTGACGCCCACGAACAGGATCATTGACATGGCCACCAGCATCACCAGCACCGCGGAGCCCAGGTCCGGCTGTCTGATGATGATAACCACCGGCAACAGCACCAGGCCCAGGGGCGCCAAGAGGTCCTTGAAGCCCAGAGCGGCCGACGGCAGGCCCCGGCTGAAATAGCGGGCCAGGACCATGGTAATGGCGATTTTGGCCAGCTCCGAAGGTTGAAACGACAAAGGCCCCAAGGGCAGCCAGCGCCGGGACCCGGAAACCATCTTGCCGCCGAACATCACCGCCAGCAGCAGGACGATGGTTAGGATATACAAAGGGAAGGCCAGCTTTTGCAGGTGGCGGTAGTCATAGAGCACCGTCACGCCCATGAGGATCAGTCCCATCCCCAGCCAATAGATCTGTTTGAGGTAGATGGGGGTGGTCCCGGGCGGGGTGCGGTTGAACCCGGCGCTATAGAGATTGACGATGCCCATGGCGGCGATGATCAGCACCAGGGCCAGGAGCAGCCAATCGAAGTTTTGGAGGAGACGGCGGTCGAACATTTAAAGATGGTTTTCGGTTTTCGGTTTTTGGTTTTTGGTTTTTGGTTGGTGATGTCAACCATATGTGCCCTTAGCTATGCTATATTATATATTAGCTCTTTCTGAAACTTATCCCGTAATTGTTTTTCTAATTTTTTTACCTCATTTCTGTCGTTGATTTGGCATTTTCTTTTAACTGAAAACCGAAAACTGTATTATTTCGAATATACCGTGACAAAGTAGTCCCGGGCAAGGCGTTTGAGTTGCCAGCGGGCGCCGATGGCGCCAAACAATTGGTTCAGGTCAGATGGAGAATACAGAAACAGTTCGCAGCGTTGCCGGTAGCGCAGCCGCCGCTGCCAGGCCAGCAGGCCCCCGGCCGCGGGGAAGCTGAAGAAGGCCTTCGACTTGGTGGCCTGGAGGACTTTGGCAATCACCGCGTCTGGGTCCCGGACGTAATCCATGAATCCCATGACCACCGCGTAATCAAAGGCCTCGTTCAGGGGGTAGGTCAGGAAATCCCCGAGTTCAAAGCGGCAGCGCGACGCCACCCCGGCCGCCTCCGCCCTGGCCCGGGCCAGTTCCAGCATCTCCGGCGCGAAGTCGAGGCCCAGAATCTGGGCGGCTCCCCGCCGCGCCAGGGCCACGGCGTAGTGCCCCGGGCCGCAGCCCACGTCCAGCACGCTTTTCCCGGTGATGGGGTCGCAGCCCTTCAAGGTCTCCTCATAGCGGAGCTTCATGCTGCGGCGCAGGAAAGCATTGATCAGCCGGTTCAGGAAGGTGTTGCGGGTGCCGTAGATGGCGTCGAAATCCCGGGCGTAGCGGTGAAAAAATTCCGCGGTGCGGTCGGTGGCGGCGGGCGTGGGCTTGTCCATGGGCGCTAAATTCCACATATACGATAACCTAAGCGAATTGATATCAAAAGAGAGTACTTTCTACTCCACCCAAACCTTTGTTAATAGGGGCCGTTAGCTAAGAGCGGTTCCCTCTCACCCTACCCTCCCCCCTGGAACATAAGAACAAACTTGCGGCCTTTTGGTCATTCTGAGCCCCGCGAAAAATCTCGTATGTTATGGAAAAACGCCGAAAAAACGAGATTCTTCACTTCGTTGCGCTCCGTTCAGAATGACAAATACTACTAAGGTTAACACTTATGCCCCTCCGGTGGGAAGAGGGCCGATGGGACGCGGCGGCCCGTATTACCAGTCTTGATGAACCAATCTCCTAAAGCGGGTCCCCAAACTCCGCCCGGAAGCGGGCGAAGCTGGCAATGGGAAAATCCTGGAAAATTTTGCGAATCTTTTCCTCCATACCCCGGAGCCCCACGTAGGATTTAAACCGCCGCTGGAGGTTCATGGCCAGGCGGGGATGGTCCGGGTCGATTTCCCGGGGATGGGCGTAGAAGATCACCGGCCGCCCCTCTTTAAGCACCCGTTGGGCCATGCGGCGCACCAGGGCATAAGGAAAAAGGCGGAGATAGCCGCCGCCGAAAAAGCACCGGGGTTGGCCCCAAACCTCCGTCACGGTGATGGGAAACTCCAGCAGGGAGCCGGAAGGGGTCTCAATCCGGTAAGGCGCGTAGCGGCCGCCCTGGAGGCCGCCGTGCCCCCGGGGGGCGGGGAACAGGGTGGAGTCGTACTCGTAACCGGCCCGCACCAGTTCCTCGAAGAACCAGGGCGTCTTTTCCGTCACCGAGAATCCCGCGCCCCGGTAACCCCGAACGGGTGCGCCCCCAAGGTCCTCCAGGAGCAGGCGGGTCTGAAGCGCGTCTTGGTGAAACTCGGCCGGACTCTGATCATACACCAGCCGGTGGGCGTAGCCGTGGGAGGCGATTTCGTGCCCCCGGGCCGCGGCTTCCCGCACCAAGGCGGGAAAGCGCGCCGCCACCCAACCCAGGAAAAAGCAGGTGACTTTGACGCTTGAGGCATCGCACAGATCCAGAAAGCGCCGGAAGTTGGCCTCCACCCGGCTGGGCAGCCGGTCCCAGTCCTCCAGAGCCGGGGTTCCGGCCACTTCCAGGATATGGAACCAATCCTCGACATCTATGGTGAAAATGGCGGGCAGCATGGTTAGGGGTCAGGGATCAGGGGCCAGGGGCCAGGGGTCAGGGGCCAGGGGTCAGGGGCCTGGAGTCAGTAATCACTGATCACTGATCACCGATTACTGATCACTTCTTTATTAACTGGCCACTGACCACTGGCCACTGACCACTTCCTACGCCTCCACCCGATGGCTCAACGCCTCCTTCAAGGTCTGCTGGTCGGTGTACTTGATGTCCCCGCCCATGGGCAGGCCGTAGGCGATACGGGAGACTTTGACGCCCAGGGGCCGCAGCTCCTGGCCCAGATAGGTGGTGGTGGCCTCTCCTTCCAGGCTGGGATTCAAAGCCAGGATCACTTCCTGAATGCCTTCGGCTTTCACCCTGTCTACGAGTTCCCTGACGCGCAGATCATCCGGCCCCACGCCTTCCAAAGGCGATAGCAGGCCGCCCAGGACGTGGTATTGGCCTCGAAACCAGCCCACCTTCTCCAGGGCCAGGAGGTCCCCCGGGTCCGCGACCACCAGGAGCTGGCCGGTGCGGCGCTCGGGATCGGCGCACAGGGGGCAGAGGTCCGCGTCCGCAAACGCATAACAGCGGCCGCAGAGACGAATCTTTTCCTTTAATTCCAATAAGGCCTGGGCCAGCTCCTGCACCTCCCCCCGGGGCGCCCGGAGCAGGTACATGGCCATGCGGGCCGCGGTTTTTTCGCCAATCCCGGGCCACTTGCTGAGAGCGGCGATGACTCTTCTGAGTGCCGCGGGATATGCGCCTTTTGCCATCATTATCCCCTAACAGTGAGCAGTAAGCAGTGGCCTGCGGTCAGTGGTCAGTAAAAGAGATAGTGCCGATGGATTGAACCCGATTGGCAATCTTGGACGCAAAGAGACGAGATTCTTCACTCCGCTTCGCTCCGATCAGAATGACACTAAAAACGCTGAAACCCACTGACTCCGGGCTACTGCATTTTAAACGGCAAGATTACCGATCGCTGATCACTGATTACTGATTACCGGCCCCTGGCCCCTGACCCCTGATCCCTAACCCCTGCTTTTAAAACAAGCCGGGAATCTGCATGCCTCCGGTCAACTTGGCCATTTCCTGGGACATCATTTCCCGGGCCCGGTTCAGGGCTTCGTTGACCGCGGCCAGGATCAGGTCCTGGAGCATCTCCACATCGTCGGGGTTGGCCACTTCCGGGTCGATGCGCAGACTCACCAGTTCCAGGCGGCCGTTGGCCACGGCCTCCACCATGCCGCCGCCGGCCTGGGCGGTCACCGTGCGGTTGCCCACTTCCTCCTGCATCTCCGCCATCCTGGCTTGCAGTTTCTGGGCCTGTTTCATCAGTCCCGACAGGTTTTTCACTGGGGTTCCTCCTTCCCGGCAGGGCCGACCCATTGGCCCCCAAAAATTTCCAGGGCTTGTTGTTTTATGGTATCCAGATCCACCGGCTTTTTAGCGGCAGCCGGGCTTTTACCGGTGCGCTTTTTTTCCGGGGCTTTGATCTCTAAGGAATATTGGGGGCCGAAGAAGGCCCGGGCCAACTCCCGGAGGCGGTCTTCATGGCCGGCGCCCACGGCGTTCCAGGAGCGCCCCGCCTCCACCTGCAGGCAGTGGTCGGCCATGCCCAGGAGACGGCACTGGGAAATCTTGCCATACAGGGGACCATCTCCGTGTTCCTTAATATATTCCAAAAACTGCCGCCACCTGGTTTCCAAATCCGTTTCCCCGGCGGCAGCAGGCGGGGTGGCCGCGACAGATACCACTGCGACCGGGGGCGCGGCCGCTGGGGCCGGAGACGACGGCGGTTCAGGCGCGGCCGCGGCCGCGTGCGGCGCTATGGCTATCAGCCGGGGGCCGCCCGGGCCCAGGCGCTTCTCCAACTGCTCCAGCCGGGCCATCCAGGCGGCCACCGGCATGACCGGCTCCAGGTGGATGAGTTTCAAGAGCAGCACCTCCAGAGCCAGCCGGGGCTGGGGCGCCCTTTTCAGCTCCTCTTCGCCCTGCAGGAGTACGCTGAGCAGGTTCTGGAGATGGACCGGGTTGGCCTGGCGGGCCAAAAGCGCGATCTCCTCCCACTCCTGGTCGGCCACGGCCACCAGGTGCCGGGCCTCGGGGTGCAGCCCGGCCAGAAGCAGGTGCCGGGCGTACCAGACCAAGTCCTGGTAAAAACGCTGCAAATCATGGCCCTGGTTGTAGAGGTCGTCGATCAGTTCCAGCAAGTCCGGACCCTGGCGTTGGATGATAGCAGATAAGGCCTTGAGCAGGGAACCGCGCTCCGTGACCCCCAGGATGCGGGCGATCTCCGCGGCGGAGATCTTATCGCCCCCGAAGGTGACCACCTGGTCCAGGAAGCCCTGGGCGTCCCGGAGGCCGCCTTCGGCTTCCCGGGCGATCAGAGACAGGCCCTCGGCGTCGATCTGCCAGCCTTCCTGGCGGGCCAGTTTTTCCAGGTGGGATTGAATGACAGCCGTGGGGATGCGACGGAAATCGTAGCGCTGACAGCGGGAAAGGATGGTGGCCGGGACCTTGTGGGGTTCGGTGGTGGCCAACACGAAGACCGCGTGGGCCGGAGGCTCTTCCAGGGTCTTCAACAAGGCGTTGAAGGCCTCCTTGGTGAGCATGTGCACTTCGTCGATGATATAGACTTTATATTGGCCGTGGCTGGGGAGGTATTTGATCTTCTCCCGGAGGTCCCGGACCTCATCAATCCCCCGGTTGGACGCGCCGTCGATTTCCAGCACGTCCATGGAGGACCCCAAGGTGATCTCCCGGCAGGCCTGGCACTGATTGCAGGGGTGCGCGGTGGGACCTTCCTGGCAGTTCAGGGCCTTGGCCAGGATGCGGGCCACCGAGGTCTTGCCCACGCCCCGGGGACCGCTGAAAAGGAAGGCATGGGCGATGCGGCCCTGGGAGATGGCGTTTTGCAGGGTGCGGGTGATGGGCTCCTGGCCCACCACTTCCTCGAAGTTTTGGGGACGCCATTTGCGGGCCAGGACTTGATAAGTCATAGTGGTCAGTGGCCAGTGGTCAGTGGTCAGTTATAGATTAGAGGTTAGGGGCTTTCTTGATTCTGCGACAAGTTTCGATATTAAAATATTTAATTGTATACTGGCCACTGGCCACTGAAATGGCGGAGAGAGAGGGATTCGAACCCTCGGAGCACTTATTAGGCGCTCACACGATTTCCAATCGTGCCCCTTCAGCCTCTCGGGCATCTCTCCGCGGGGATAAAATAGACTATCCGGACCGCGGCACAGGCGGGCCGCCTATGCCTGAAGGTGCGCAGAGCGCACCTTACCTCGTTATCTGCTGCTCGTTCCCAAGCTCTGTTCCGAAAAGTTCTGATCACCTAGTGGCACAGGCGCCTCGCCTGTGCGGTACTGTGGCGGGCGAGACGCCCGCCTACTGCGCTTTTCATGGTTTACGGGTGAGCCAAAGGCTCATGTTCAACTGCTTGGGAACGCCGATTTTTCGTCCCAGCTCTGCTGGGACACCTTTATATATACCCGGTTTAAATCGCTTAGCCAAGAATTTGCAGACAAGGTCCTGGAATAAACATCAAAACGGCGGGCCAGGCCCGCCCTGAATCACTGATCACTGCTAACTGCTAACTGCTCACTACTCACTGCTCACTGCTCACTGATCACTTCTTTTCCGCCTTGGGCACCAGAACCTCGTAATCCTTCTTCTTCTCCGGCGGCAGGGCGTCATATTCCTCGGCGCTGATGATGCAGTCCAGAGGCAGAGAGCCCATGTCCTCCCGGTAAGCGCTCTTTTCCCCCAGATAGATTTCGCAATTTTTATTGATATAGGTGAGTCCCATGCGGACCTCCGGTTATTTCCTTTCTTTTAACTGGCTACCGGCCACTGACTACATAGGCAATTGATCCCTAAAATCCTCTATCAGCCCCTCGTGAATAGGGGGCAGCGCAAGGGCTTCCCTTGAAACTTGCCCCCGCGGGCGGGGCATTTCTCCAATGTCCTTATGGTTCCGGCCATGCAGAAATTATAGGGAAGGGAACGTTCCAAGCGCAACCTTTTTTCTTCAAAAGTCCTAACTTAAGTTGGGAGATGAGCGTCGATTTGGAACAGCTTAGCCTTAAGCAAGGGGTTACCCCCCACCCCGCTCCGGTGAGGGTTTTTGCCCAAGCGATAGGGGTAACTATTCGTATGCCGGCATCTGTTTCCTCTATCCCCAGCTACTATAACCCCTAATTCAACAGCACTTGGGGTTCGCCCTGGGGATAACCCCCGAATCATATCCTCTTTAATGTACATAACGCCCAGGTTTTCGCTTGGCAAACAGGCTCGGCCACCCAACATAAGCTGGAGTTTGACAACCGGGACCTCAACATATTGGTTGAGATCAATGGCAAAAGGCGGGCTGGTTCCGGTGGGATGGGCAAGCATTCCAGGAGAGGCGCATTCTTTTTCCTTCAGCATTTCGAAATCCGGGAAGAATAGTTGCCAGAGAGGCACATCGAGGAGCTTGGCCAGAGCCTCAAGATGAACTATTTGCCACCTTCCGGTTTTCACCATCCGGTTAAAATAGGACGGGTCTAAATCGAGCCTGTCTGCGGCATTCTTCCTATTCAGCCCGGCCCTCTTAAGGGCAAACATGATATTTTTCTCCAATATCTCTGAGGCCTGCATAACCCCATCCAAAATATTTTTTATCCCTAAATTACAGTATTTTCAGCGCTACCTGCAATTGGACAAATAGACTAATTTGTGCTTGACTAATTACCAATATCGCCCTATAAGAATTCATATGATTACACTAAAGATTGTCAGGCTGTCGGGGCTTGTTTGCAAAACCTGCTCTTGTCGCTCCACTCACTGGATCTCGGAGCAGTCTGGATCGGGGAAATTCTCAAGAACAAGGAACGCGTCATCGAAATGCTGAGACTTCCGGAGCGGTTCGAGCTAATGGCCATTGCGGCCGTAGGGCGTCCTGCCCACCGGAGCCAGAAGTCAAACAGGTTGCCGATAGAAGAGCTGATTTTGCTGGAAAAATAGGAAATGTATGGCAACTTGCAATGGAGTTGGCCCATGACACCTCGCTATTTAAAGTGGGCAAAATCTGAAGCCTGCGACCGTAAGATGCCGCCATAATGAACGGAGGCATCCTGAACCTGTATTGATAGCGATCCCTTATCTATAATTTCTGACTCCCCAATGATAACTGTTAGGAGTGTCAAGTTATTCGTTAGTTTTAGTCTTCAATTTAAGACCCATATTTTGCTTCCAGGGCAAGCTTTTAATTGCCGAGAGAACCATTTTTAAACGTGGAGTTTTACTTGCCTTCCAATGCAAATATTCCTTGCCAATCAAGGGGCGGAGGTTCCTGCCCGAACTTGCGGCAGCGTTCCAGGAAAACCTGGGCCGGCCGATCATCCGGTTTGAGACGCAAAACCCTCTGGAAATGGTCCGCCGCCGCCTCCCAGACTTGCCTCCGGTAAGCCTCGCGGCCGGCCGCAAATAAATGCAGCCATTCCGGCGTGCCGCCGTGGCCCCGGCGGCCCAGCAATTCATAAACCGTCACCGGCTGCTCCCGGCCCTTCACCTGAATCAGATCCAGTTCCCGGACCAGCATGGCCTCCTCCACCCGGCGGCAGGTGGCGTCGCTGATCAGGATATCGGTTCCATAAACCTTATTGGCCCCCTCCAGTCGCGCGGCCAGGTTCACCGTATCGCCGATGGCGGTATAGTTAAACAGCTCCAGGGAGCCGATGTTCCCGGCGATCACCGGCCCGGAATGCAGCCCCAGGCGAGGGATAAGGGGCGGCCAGCCCCGGTTTTCCCACTCACGCCGCAAACCCTGCACTGCAGCCTGCATGGCCAGGGCCGCTTCGCAGGCCTTCAGGGCATGGCCGCTGAAATGCACCGGCGCGCCCCACAGGGCCATCAGCGCGTCGCCGATGTATTTATCCATAGTGCCCAGGTGTTCCAGGACAATCCGGGTCATGGGGGTGAAATAAGCGTTGAGGAGGCTCACCAGATCGTGAGGGCGCATCCCCTCGGACCAGGAGGTAAAACCCTCCAGATCCGCGAATAGAACGGTGACCACCACTTCCTCCCCTCCCAACTCCAGGCGCTCGGGGTGGGCGATGATGGCCTCCACCAGGCCAGGGGAGACGTACTGGGAAAAAGCCCGGCGCAGCCAGCGTTTTTCCCGGGCCTCGATCAAATACTGGCCCAAGACATTGCCGCCGTAAACAAAAGCCAAGCCGCCGCAGAGGAGAATCGGGGGCGTCCAATAGAACAGATAGATAAACAGCCCCCAGGAGATTCCCAACACCCCCAGGACTGAACCCGCCAGCGCCGCCAGTCCCACCAGGGGAGAAAGCCGGGCCAACAGGAAGCTGAAAAGGAAAAACACGGCCAAAAACAGACCGATCCGGGCCGGCCGCGGCAGCTCCCGCCCCCAGCCGGCTTGAAGAAGGGTATGTATGATCTGGCCCTGGATTTCCACCCCGGGCATGCGCAGTTTATCCCCGGCAAAGTAGGGAGTTAAAAAGGTATCGGCCTGGGCCTGGGGGGTAGCCGAGGCCTCCAGCATCCGGCCCACCAATACTATGCGGCCCCGGATACGGCTTGCCGGGAGGGGATGCTGCTCATCCAGAACCTGGTAATAGGAAACCGTGTCAATACTCCGCTGGGGGCCCACATAATTGATCAGCCCGGAAAGATCGGCGGGTAAAGCGGTCTGCGGCCGGAAAGCTCGCACCGCCGCGGCGGGTAAGGTCTCTTGCCCGAAGAGGCGGAGCCGGAAATGGCGCACCACCCCGTCCGCGTCCGGGGTGAGCATCATCAACCCCATCCCCCTTGCCGCCCGCTGCAGGGCCGGGAGCGGGTGCACCAGAATCCGCCGGGCGAACTGGGGGTCCCGGGTGACGTCCACGGTCTGGCCCAGGATGACGTTTCCGGCCTGCTCCAGGGCCGCGGCCAAGAGCCGGTCGTCTTCCGGGTCGGCGGGATCGGCAAAAACCACGTCAAAGACGATGAGAGCGGCGCCGGCCGCGGCCAGGCGGCGGATCAATGCGGCATGCAATCTCCGGGGCCAGGGCCAGGGACGCCGCAATTCCTGGAAGGAAGCCTCATCGATGCCCACCACCAGCAGTTCCGGCGGCGGGGGTGGGACGGACCGCAGGCGGTACCCCAGGTCCAGCCCCTGGTTTTCCAGGGCCTCCCCCAGGTTGGTGAAGCTCAAAGGCGCCAGCAGGAGAAACGCGAGCAGCCCCACCAGCAGACCCCGAGGCCGGGGTTTTTGTAATATTTTAAAAATATAAAGCAAGCTTCCCCATTATCCTCCGGGCCGGGAAAAAGCTGTCAAAGGTGACAAACTCCCTCTGGAAGAAAAAATGCCGGTTGAATAAATTTGTCACCTCCACTTGGGCCAGGCCCCGTTTGCCGGGAAATTCATAGCCGATGCGGGCGTCCACCAATCCGAAAAAGTTATCGGCCCGGTCCTTCAGGTGTTGGTCCACCAGGAAGAAATTGACGCCCCCCTGCCAGCCGGAGCGATGCAGATAATTAAACCCCACCACCCCGAAATATTCATTAAAATCCTGGGCCAGGGGTTGGAAAACTGGATTGGGATCAGGGAGGAATCTCTTGGCGGACGCCCCCACGGTCAGGCCCAGGTAAGGGGTGAGGATCCGGTTCACTGCGAAGGTGGCCAGGTATCTCTTCCAGGTCCACCAGACCCGGCTTGCATTCAAATCGGCATCGACTTCGTATTGGGGGACGGAAATGCGGTGGAGATTCAGGCGCAGAGTGGAAAAGGTCTTGGGATTCCATTGGGCCTCCCAGGCTGCGCCCAGTTCCCGGACGATGGCGCCGTCGTCCACGTTAATGGCCCAGGGGAAGCTGGCCACTTCCACCGGAACCAGGGTCGCGGGCTGGAGCAGGTTATGGGTGCTGAGGTGCTGCTGCAGGGCGAACCGCAAGGTATGCCGGTTGTTGACCTGGTAATTGACGCCGAAGCGGGGGCTCCAGAGGGAAGTGCTCAACGGCGCCGCAAAACCCACCCGGGAGTTGGTGGTATAATCCTTAAATATGCCGATCTCTAATAACAGATTAGGCAGTATTCGCCAGTAATCCATCAGATAAAAACTATAGGCGCGGTCCGGCGGCTTAAGATCATCCTTAAGCTCCGCGCTTAAGATAGGTATTCCCAGAAAGGCAAACCGTAAGAATTCGTCCCGGCGGAATTTGAGATGGCCGTGCAGGTAATCGAACCCGCCGATAAACGTATGTTTTCCCAAGATCAATTGCTGCTGCACCTGGACGTTGAGCAGCTCTCGATCCGCCCGGCGTTGCACCTGGTCATCCAAAGTCACGCCGGGAATATCGAAGACATCATTAAAAAAGGTCCGGTCAAAGGAATGGTTTTGGAAGGTTTTATAATTGAAATAAGCCAGAAAGGCGGACGCGGGACTGAACCGGTGAGCATAACCCGCCTCATAATTCCGGGAACGGAAAAATTGCCGGAAATTAGGGGAGTTTTGAAAGCCGAAGTCATTTAAGTTCCCGATATCGCCGGCTTCCCGGTCAAAGTAGGCATAACTGGCAAACAGGGAATCTTTCACCGTGGGTTCCCATTTGGCCATGCCTATGAGACTATAAGCTTTTTGGTCATTGTTGCGGTGCCGGAAACCCTGATCTTCATCGTAGCCCGCAAAGGCATCGAAAGCCACCCCGGGCACCCCGCCGTATACCTCCACGTTATGGTTCTGGATGGCCTTGCCCCCGCCCCAGGTGCCGACACCCCCTTGGATCTGCGTCCGGATATAGGGCATCTCGAACATGGGCGTATAATCGTTGAACACGGTGAAGGTATTCTGGTTGGCCGGCGACAACAGGCGGTAAAGCAGCAGAGAAGAGCCCGCGGAACCCAGCCGCTGCCGGGTGGCAAAAAAGGCATTGAACAGAAAAAGTTGGGCGGAACTGTTGAGGGGATCGTTTTTCACCGCGGTGACCGCCTTGCTGTAGGCCCAATCCCCCAGCCCCAACTGGGCAAAGGACCGGGCCAGGTTGTAGTTGCGCACGGCCAGGTCCCGGTCCAGCATGATCCGGGAACGGAAGATCGCGGTATTGTCGTTCAAGTCGATGGAGCGGTTGATCTCCTCAATGGCCTCCCCGGGCCGGTTGAGATCGGTGAGGGCGATGCCCTTGTAAAGATAAGGGGTGGGGTCCTTGGGGTCCAGGGTCTTAGCGTAATCATAGACCTCCAGGGCCTTGTCAAAGGACCGCACCTGGTAGAGGGCCTTGCCCAGGGAGGTTTGATACAGGGAGGCCCGGGGGTCCAGCAGCGTGGCGGTCAACATCGCGGCTAGGCCCAGGTCGTAATCCCTGTACCGGAAATGATAGATTCCCAACCCGATGTGCGGTTCTCCCAGGCCCGGGTTTTCCCGGACCGCGGCCTTAAAAAATGAAAAAGCCTGGGAATAGTCCCGGTAACCCAGGCGGATGAACCCGGCCAGGGTCAAAACTTCCCCCTCCCGGGGCGCCAGCCGCAGGGCCGTTTCGATGGTCTTCCAGGCCTTATCCAGATAGTCGGAGCCCAGCCAGATCTTGGCCAGATAGACGTAAGCGTCCACGAAGTTGGGGTCCAGGCTCAGGGCCTTTTCCAGGCGTCCCCTGGCGGCGTTCAGATCAAAGGAAGCGATATCAACCAGGCCCATGGTCAATTGGGCCGCAGGCGAGGCGGGGTTTTGGGCCAGGGCCTGGGCCGCTGCGCTCCGGGCCGCTTCCTTGCGGTTTTGCGCCAGATAGATCTGGCTCAACAGGGCCCGGGGCAGGGCCAGAGACGGCGCCTGGCCGGCTGCCGCCTCCAGCAAGGACCGGGCTTCTTCCACCCTTCCCGCCAGCAGGGAAAAATATCCGGTCATGGTGATGAACAGGGGCGTGGGTTTGAGTTTCTTAAGAGATGCCCGCATCACTTCATAGGCCCCGGCCGCGTCTCCGGAGCGGTAGCGGGCCAGGGCCAGGCCCGTTACCGCCCGGTCATCCGACACCCGCACCCGGCGAAAATAGGTCAGGGCCTTATCCGGGGCATTGTTCTGGAGACTGATCCACCCCATCAGGACCAGAGCCCGGTCGTTTTGCGGGTCTTGCTGCAAAGCCCCTTCGGCCTCTTGCCTGGCCTGTTCCAAACGTCCCTGGTCATAAAACTCCTCCCCCTGGGCCACCGCGGCGGCCGCTCCCCGCAGCGCCCCGGCCTTCTCCGTTCCGGTCAGGGGCAGGTCCCGGTAGCTGATAACACCGGGATAATAAAGGGACCACTGCACCGCGTCCGCGGGTTGCACCAGCACCCGTTTGCTGGGCGCCTGCCCCGGGCGGGCCAGGCCTTCTTCGCCTGCTTGCAGCAGCAGTTCCCCCAGGGAATTATGCAGCCGCAATCTGCCTTCCAGCAGGGTGATGGCAGTGGCCCCGTCGCCGGCCACCCTGAGGTTGAATTCGGTGCCGCGAATGCCCGCGGTGACCGCCGGAGTTTCCACGTCGAACAGAATTTTCTCGTTCTTATTGCGCAGCCACACCTCCCCCTGGGAAACCGCATAGAGGCTGGCCGCCACTTCCTTAACCGCCGCGGGCGCAACCTCCCAAAGGCGCAAGCGGGGGGAAGGGGACACGCTTTTCAGGGTGACCACCGTGTTTTCGTTGAGCTTGAGCTGGCTCTCATCCACGCAGAGGATGGCGGCCCTGGAGACCGCCCCGGTCTTCACTGTATCCCCTGCAAAAAGTTCCTGGTTAACTCTGGCCGTCTTCCAGGCCGATTGGTCTCCGGAGAGGACCTCCACCTGGCCTTGCAGATAGACCAATTTTCCCACCGGAGCAGCAGGGCCGGCAGCGGCGGGCCAGGCCGGGCCGCCCCAAAGGAAACACCAGGAAAACAGCAGAAATGCGCCACACATTCTGAGAGAGTTTGAGGAAACGCTCATCGTAGATACCCAATACATACCTAAAATATTTTAAGGGTAATGCAATATCCAGGCCTGCCAGCAAAGGTCACTCGAACGGAGTTGGAAATCCCTGTTTACATCACCCGTCTAGTAGAGGCTGGCGGCTAAGACCATTGCGGACATCTACAAAGAACGCGGGCAGATCGAGAGTTTGCACCAGGCTCTCATTGCTGAGAAAATTTTTTTTAGTGAGTCCGTTCTATGGGATACTTCAACCCAAAAAATCGAAGGAAAAAAATGCATATACTTGATTCCCCCATACTGAAGGCCATTCGTGAAAGGCGTAGCGTCCGACATTTTGTGGATGCGCCGGTTTCCCGAGATTTGATCATGATCGCTATTGAAGCAGACTCATGGGCCCCTTCGGGGCTTAACAACCAGCCCCTTCGGTTTAAATTGACATAACCGCCTGTTCTGTTAAAATGAACTAAACATTTTACTAATTAGTTCGGTTTTTGAGGCGAAGATGGACACCAGACCTATTACAAAATTAATTGACGCCCTGACGGTCCGCACCAAATTTGGGGAAATTATGGAAACCGTGGAAAAAGAAGAGGTGCGATATGTGGTAAGCCGGCGAGGCAAAGCCAAGATGGTATTAATGAGCGTCCGGGACTATTTGAAGAATATCGCGAAAAAGCCGGACGTTTTGGTGCTGCTGCAAATGGACGCGAAAAAGGCGGGGAAGGATACTATTTCCGACCAGGAAATTGATGCTGAGATTGCAGCTTATCGCAAATCTAAAAAGAAACCTAATCCTTGAAATGCATAAGCTGATTCTTGACACCAACATCATTATATCCGCCTTACATAGAGCCGAAAGTGATCCCGACATAATTCTCTCCATGACTTTAGATAGAGAATTAGGGATTGCCTGCATCTGTTTGTCAAAAGAGATTTTTGAAGAATATAAAGAGGTTTTGTCCCGTGATAAGTTCAGCTATTTCAATCAATCCAGGGTTAAGGATGTTTTGGGGAAAATCAAGAAGGCTGCCTTGTGGGTTGATCCAAAACTCCAAGTAAATGTGGTTAAAGTGGACCCAGTGGACAATAAGTTTTTGGAGTGCGCTTTAGCTTGCCAGGCGGATTTTCTAATCACAGGAAATACTAAACACTTTCCCTTCAAAGAGTTTCATCAGACAAAGGTTGTAAATCCCGGAAAATTTCTTGAACTTATAGCTGAAGCAAAGTAAGAATCCCCCCCTCTACAAACCGACTTAGCTCAGAAAATATAGATACAAAAAACTAAGGCTCCTTAACCCATAGAGGCTAAGTGGCCTTTTGATTTTTGTGAGTGGCATTGATCGGCCGGGCGCGGCCCTCCCAGGCCCGGGGGTTAAGGTAATCAAAGAACAGTTTGGACGCTTCCAGGCCGAGCAGCCGGGAGGCGATGCCGGGATGGCGGAGCAGCCGCCGGGCGTTCTTGGCCATTGCCAGGGGACTCAATTTTCTCCGGGGGGACATTAAGGTTCACCGTTCCACCAGTCCCAAGGCGTGACCATCCGGATCTCGTATCAAGGCGGCCTTCTTTACACCCCGGCCCATTGATTTGATGTCAAAGACCTTCGGAGAAATAAGACTGACATTATGGGACTTTAAACGATTAAAAAAATCGCCGAGGTCTTGGACCAATAGGTTGGTTTGCCAATTCCACAGATCATTGGGGCCGGCATCCTGGGGATATGGCCGGCCATCCTGAGGATGTAAGTATTCCAGAAACTCGATGCCGGGGCCTTCGGGAGCCCTAAGCCCGGTGATCCTCACCCTGGCGCCAGCCACCCGGCTGAGATATTCCTGCTCCATGCCGTAATTCAGGCTTTCTCCGGCCACTTTCAGGCCCAGCAGATCGCGGTAAAACTTGAGGCTCTGCTCGGTGTTGCCCACGGCAATAGCGGTGTGATCGATGCCCAAAAAGAGCGCCTCGGTGGGGCGTTGCCAGCGGGGATCGCCTTTGCAGGGGGGAAAGTAGATAAGCTCCAGGGCGTGGTTGTCCGGGTCCCGGAAATAGAAGGCCCGGATGCCGGCGGCGGCCTGGTTCCAGTCGGGTATCCGTTGCGGTGCGGTGGAAATGGGCTTCACCTTGAACCGGCGCAGGCGGGCGTAAGCCACGTCCATGTCCCGGACCACGATGGCGATATGCTGAAACCAGCGGTCATTGCTGCGGGAGTCCCAGGGGATGGGGCGCCCGGGGGGGTTGAGATACTCCGTGAGCGTAATGGTTTCCTCGCCCAGCTTCATGGTGGCGATACGCACCCTGGCGCCGAAGATGCCGGTCAGCCGGTCGAATTGCGGATCATGGAACTCGACGTCTGCAACCTTCTTAAAGGTGAGCACCTGGGAAAAGAACTGGACCGACCGGTCCATGTCCGCGACCGTCAGGCCGATGGCGCCCACCCCCAATACCTTGGGTTGCGCCGCCGCCGAGAAGACCGCGGCGAAAAATAAAACCAGGGTGAGCCAAAGGATGCGGCGCGTTGTTTTAGCGATCCGGGGTTTCATCGCGCCTCATTTCAGGCGCTCTAAAAGGTGGTCTCCCACCCGCAGGGCGTTCGCCAACAAGGTGTGGGTGGGGTTCAACGCAGCGCTGGAGGGGTAGAAGCTGGAATCCACCACGTAGAGGTTATCCACATCGTGAGTCCGGCAAAAAATATCCAGCACCGAGGTCTTGGGGTCGGCGCCGAAGCGGCAGGTGCCGCATTGGTGCGCCACCCCCTGGATATTGACTTTGGCGCTGTGATACATCTGGTGCCGCACGATTTCGTCGCATTCGCCCATCTTCTTCAAGATCTCGATCCAGCGGGCCTGGAGACGGTCGAAGGAAGCACGGTTGTTCTCGGTATAGCTGATCTTGATGGTGTTTTTCTCCCAGGTGATGCGGTTATGGGGATCGGGCAGATCCTCCGTCATGAACCACCAGTCGGTGGAGTAAGCGGCCATCTCCTCGAAGGTGCTGCCCTGGAGCGGCTCCTTAAACTGGGCGGCCAGCATCTCCCCGGTGACCTTGCCGGTGGTCTGGATATTGCCCATGGGATAGGGATAGTCTTTCTCCCCCCAATAAAAATCGTTCAGGCCCAGGGTCTTTTCGAACACCGTAGGGTTGGGGTAGCAGGAGATCACGATCATGGCCCCCAACAGGTGGTACATGTAGTTGCGGCCCACTTGGTCGGAGCTGTTGGCCAGGCCCCGGGGGTGCCGGTCATTGGCGCTCCTGAGCAGCAGGGCCGCGGAATTGATGGCCCCGCAGGAGACCGAGACGATGCCGCCTTTGAAAATCCTGGGCTCCCCAGCGATTACGGCTTCCACCCCGGTGACCTCGCGGCCGGACGGGCCGGTGAGCAGCCGGGGCACGTAAGCCCCGGTGATTAAAGAGACATTGGGATAAGCCAGGGCCGGGCGGGCCCCGTTGTATTCCCCGTCCGCCTTGGCCTCCACCAGGCAGGGAAAGCCGTCACAGGTATTGCAGCGGATGCACTGGCTCAGGTGCGGGGTTTCCTCATCGCGGCGAATGGCCACCGGCAGGTGGAAGGGGTGGAGACCCTGGGCCTGCAATCCGTCCACGATTTGTTGAATGCGCGGCTCATGGGGGATGGGCGGGAACGGGTACTCTTCGCTGAGGGGCGGCTCGGTAGGGTCCACCCCCCGCTTGCCGCGGACCTCATACAACTTTTCCACCTGGGTGTAATACGGCTCGCAATCCCGGTACTTGACCGGCCACTCCGGGGAGATGCCGTCGGGGTGCACTACCTTTTCGAAATCCTGTTCCCGGAAGCGGAACAGGGCCGCGCCCCAGAACTTGGAATTGCCGCCCACGTTATAATGGGCGTTGGTATGGATCTGGATGTCGTCTTTGTCGAGCCACATCTCCTCGGTTTCATAGCAACCTTTGACCGCCACTTCGGTAATGTCCCAATTGCGTTTCTCCCGGGGCAGCCAGGGGCCCCGCTCCAGGATGAGGATTTTCTTGCCGCTGGGGGCCAGCCGCCGGGCCAGCATGGTGCCGCCGGCCCCTCCGCCGATAATGATGACATCGAAATGATTGTTTGCCATTTTTCTTCTCCCACGGTTCCTTGGTTAGCAAGCTGACCACGGCCTTATCTTATATGCTCAGGCTTCTTGGCAGCCTGATAGTCACAGAAGATGCAACGCTTATGGTTATGGTGGTTCAGTTTGGCGCAGAAAATCTTGGCTATTCCCCTGGAATGGATATACGCCTCCGCGGCCAGCAACATGCCCAAAGGCGGCGCAGTGAAATAAATCCACAAATCCTGCCACATCCGGCCCGGCAGGGCCGAAGCGAGGGAACGGGCCGGGTTCATGCTCATGCCGGAGAAAGGCGCCTCCACGGTAATGTAGGTAGCCACCAGGATACCGGCGAAAAGGCCGGTATAACGCCCCAGATTCCCGGTGTTGGTGGTGACCAGGACCATGAGCATCAGGCCGAAGGAGATTCCTAGTTCTGTTACGAAGGCAATGGCAGACCCGTGCAGGCCCGGCAAAGTGGCCACAAAGTTCACCGCGGGGTGGGCCATGATCCGCCCCAGGACCGCGGCCACCAGCAAGACCCCGGCCAGGCCGCCGAGGAATTGGGCCAATACATAGAACAAGGCGTCCCAGGGCGCGATCTTGCCCAGCCGGAAGAAAGTGAGGGTCACCGCGGGATTGATATGGGCCCCGGATTGCTTGCCCCAGGGGGAATAGATGATGCCGATGGCGGTGAGGCCCATGGCGACGCCGATGAGGGCCCGGCGGACCAAATCCGAGGGGATGAGACTGTGGACCGGAGAACCGGGGTATTCCAGCAGGATGGTGCACAGGCTGGCGGAGATCATGAAGATTCCCAGGCCTGCGGCTTCCATGAGATATTCCGGCCAATGCTGTCGCAATGCCTGGATCATCTGCATTACCTAAAAAGGCACGCACCCCCGGTATTAAGCCGGAGGCGGTAAATCGCCGTGCTGGCGGCGATGTACAGGACCGACCCGTCCTCGCCCCAGGCACAGTTGCCGGTGGCCGCGCCCAAATCGATGTTACCCAGGAGGACGCCGTCCGGGGCGATGATGTAGATCCCCCCCGGACCCGCGGTGAAAATATTGCCCTCCCGGTCCACCTTCATGCCGTCTGGCCCCCCTTTCCTGGCTTTGCTCCAGTCCGGGGTCTGGAAGAAGACGCGGCCATTGGCGACGCCGCCGTCATCTTGCACGTCGTAAGCCATCCAGACGGGCCGGTTCGGATCGGCGTTGGAAACGTACAGCGTCTTTTCCGAAGGAGAGAAGGCGATGCCGTTGGGGGCCGTTAACTCCTTGGTGAGCAAAGCCAGCTCGCCCCGGGGCGTCAGGCGGTAGACGCCGCAGAAAGGCAATTCTTTGCCCGGATCGTCAAAGGTCTTGGGCAAACCGAAGGGCGGGTCGGTGAAATAGAGGTCGCCGTTGGACTTGAAGACCAAATCATTGGGACTGTTCAACCTCTTTCCTTGATAACGGTCGGCCAGGACGGTCTTTTTCCCATCCGCTTCCAGCCGGGTGATCCGCCGGTCGCCGTGCTCACAGAGCACCAGCCGGCCCTGGGAGTCGAAAGTCAGGCCGTTGGCGCCGGGCTCCGTGCCGGTAAAGGGCGCCGCGCCCGTATAGCCGCTGGGCTTCAGGAACAGGGTGACGCCCTGGCCTTCCTGCCATTTAAAAATGGAGTTGTTGGGGATGTCGGAGAATAGTAAATAGCCATCTCTCCGATTCCAAACCGGGCCTTCCACCCAGGCGAAGCCGTCGGCCACCTTCTCTACTATTGCGTCCCGGGGAAGGAGCCGATCCAGACGGGGGTCAAACCGGACAATCCGGCCAGCCGGGGTAGCTATTCCCTGGGATGCCGACGCGGCGTCCGGCAGAAGGAGGGTGATGCTGATCATAGCGAATGCGGTCAGGACCGTGACGGAACTTATTATAAGCATTCTCATTAAGCACCTGAGTGTTACTTCCGGACGGCGCCGGCAGTGAACTCCAAGTTGGCGATCAGCATACCAAAGTTGGGCAAGCGCTCGCGGAATAACCTGCCCAGGGCCGTGGCGGTGGGCAGCGTCCAGTCCCGCTGTAGTTCCGCGGCGACGGCGATGGTATTCACTACGATTACCCCGGCTTGGGCCATCCGCAGCATCGCGGCCTGCTGGGTTAAAGTGTTCCAGGTGCCGGAGGCATCCACCACAGCATAAACGTCATATCCGGCGGCCAGGGCGGAAATGGCCGGGAAGGCCAGACAGACATCGGTGGTGACTCCCGCCATGATGAGTTTTTGCCGTCCGGTTCGCTCCACGGCCCGCACAAAGTTGGGGTCATCCCAGGAATTGATGATTTTCCGGTGAACAATTTCAGCCTGGGGCAGCATCTCCAGCAGTTCCGGCAGCAACGGCCCGTTAGGTCCCTCCTGGTTGCTGGTGGTCAAGATAGTGGGCAGATTGAAAATCTGGGCGACGCCGGCCAGTAAAAGAACATTGTTTTTAAGGGTCACCGGATCAAGATCACCAACTCCCATAAGCATCGTTCCGGTCTGGTGGTCGATGAGCAACATTGCGGCATTATCGGGCGTAAGTTGCTCATGGAAACGGCTGGTTTTTGGGTCCATGGTCTTTTCTCCTTAAAACTTAAGCCTTCAAACGGCAAGGGGAGGAAGCATGGTTTAGGCTTCCGCGGTTACGGACGGACTCCGGCTACGTGCAGCCGAATCCGGTAAATCCCCGTTTGCGCTGTCAGGTAAAGGGTCTTGCCGTCCTCGTCCCCCCAGGCCATATTGTGGGGATGCTCGGGGCCTTTGATGGCGCCCAGGTGCTTCCCCTCCGGGGAGATAATCCAGACTCCGCCCGGCCCGGAGACATAGAGATTACCCCGTTGATCGACTTTGATGCCGTCAATGGCGTCTTCCCCGGGGGCGGAAGTCAGGTCGAAAAACACCTGGCCGTTGGCCAGGGTTCCGTCAGCATTCACCTCCCAGCGCATCACCACCTTCTTGTTTTCATCCCAGTTGCCCACATAGAGATATTTCTCGTCGGGAGAGAAGGCCAGGCCGTTGGGGCCTTTCAGCTCCTGACTGACGAGTTTGAGCCGGCCGTTGAGGAGGCAAAAGACCCCGCTGAATGGCAGCTCTTTCCGGGGATCGTCATATGACTTGGGCAGCCCGAAGGGCGGGTCGGTGAAGTAGAGGGCGCCGTCGGAACGGTAAACCAGGTCGTTGGGGCTGTTGAGGCGCTTGCCGTCGTAGCGGCCGGCCAAGACCGTCACCACCCCGTTTTTTTCCAAGCGGGTGACGCGGCGGTTGCCGTGCTCGCAGACGGTGAGCCGGCCCTCCTTATCCAGGGTGAGGCCGTTGGAACCAGGCTGGCCGTACTCGCCGATGTCCATGCCGGTATAACCGCTCTTGGTGCGGTAGATGGACACCTGACCGTCCGGGGCCCACCGGTAGATGCGGTTGGCGTTGGGGTCGCTGAACAGGAGATACCCTCCATCCCTAACCCAGACGGGGCCTTCGGTGAACAGGAAGCCGTCGGCCAGCTTTTCAATTTTGGCCCCCACCGGGACAATGGCGTCCAGGGCCGGATGGAGCCGCACCACCTCGCCGCCGGCGTCCCGCACCCGCCCCAGCCGGCCCGGCTGATAGAATTCCAGGGTCGCCGCTTTGATCCAGATGAAGTTGGCGGGCGGGCTGGACAGGGGGCCGTTGCTGCCGAAAATCGCCAGTTGAAACTGCTGGCCCGGTTTTATCCCCTGTCCGACCACCACCCGGTTGGGCGCGTTAAAGCCCTTGACCATGGGGCCGCCGGTCTGCCCCAGGACCCGGGGGAGTTTGCCGTCCACCCAAATCTCGGCATAGTCGTCCAGGGCCACTTCCAGGACGATGGTGGAGCCCGTGGGGTCGAAGGCCCCGATCTTTTCCGGCACCGTCATTTTGAGGCGGTACCAGTTGAAGCAGAGCTTGCCGGTGGCCCGGCGTTTTTCCAGAGTATCGGCCCCGATCACTTCCCATTGGGAGTCGTCAAAGTCGGCGGCCCCGGCCTGGGGGGTGATGTCGTAGGTGCGGTTGGTCGGCCCCGAGGGCTTGAGGTCCGGCCCCACGCCGCGGAAGGAAACCTGGATGACCTTGGCGTCCCGGTAGCGCCATTGGCCTTTGACCAGCCCGGCCCCTTCCGTGGTGCCCAGATCGATGAGGGCTTCGGGCCGGACCAGGGGCACATCCTCGGTGAGTTGCGACAGAGCGCGCCCCGGTATCCCCCAGGACAACGCCATAACGAGCACGGCGGCGACGAGGGACCCACGGTTTCTCATGTCAACCCCCCTCAGATTAGCGGACTTTCACCACAAAATATTTGAACGGCTCTTTGACCTCTTGAAACCAGTGGGGCACCGTGTTGGGGATGATGATCACATCGCCCTTGACCAGGCGGCGGCTCTGGCCATCCTTAATAGAAGGGCCGCGAATCTCATGGGGGTCCGCAATGGGCTTGGCATCCACCGCAGTGCCCCCGGTCACCAGGGTCGCGGTCCCTTCCAGCACATAAATGATGTCCGTGTCCAACTCGTGGATTTCAGCCATGCCGGGAGCGTCCCGGCGGGAGGCGTGCACCATGTAGTTGCGGCCGGCGTGCATCATGGACTCTTCCTTGCCCACCAGGACCGCTCCCTTGGCAAAGGCCTCATGCACTTTGGGGGCGGGAATATAAATGACCCTGGAAGAAGGCTTCCCAGTTTCACCGGCATGGCTTAACGGGGGTGACGCCAGCATTAGTAAGATTAGCATCATTCCCAAGTGAGCGAGTCCGCCTCTTGTAATCATGGTTAGTCCTCTCCTGGAAGCGATTGAGAATGGGTGCTTGAAACCGGGATGCCCGCCGTTGGGCGATCCTCAGCCCCCCCGGGCAAATTCCGGGTACAGGGTCATGCCGCCGTCCACGAACAGGGTGGTGCCGTGAACGTAATCGGATTCATCCGAAGCCAGCCAGATGGCGGCGTTGGCGATGTCGATGGGCTCCCCCACCCGGTTGTAAGGGATTAGGGTCAGCAGTTTCGCTTCCGCTTCCGGGGTCTCCCAGGCCGGCCGGTTGATGGGAGTTTTGATGGCCCCGGGCGCGATGCTGTTGACGCGGATTTTATGGGGGGCCAGCTCCTGGGCGATGGTCTTCATAAAGAGCATCATGCCGCCCTTGGACGCGGCATAGTTGGCGTGGCCGGCCCAGGGGATGACCTCGTGCACGGAACTGACAAAAATGATCTTCCCCGCGGCCTTGGACTTCTTGGGGTCGACGCCCTGCTTGATGAATTGCCTGGCTGCCTCCCGGGCGCAGAGAAAGCCGCCGGTGAGGTTGATGTCCAACACCCGCTGCCAATAATCCAGGCTCATTTCCAGGAATGGGGCGTCTTTTTGCACCCCGGCGTTGCTCACCAGGATGTCCACGGCCCCGAACTGCCGGAGGATTTCCTGGAACATGGCGAGCACCTGCTCCTCCCTGCTCACGTCGGCTTTGAAGGCGATGGCCTTGCCGTTGGCAGCGGTGATCTTTTTTACCACCTCATCGGCGCCTTCGGGGTTGCCGGCATAATTCACCACCACGTTGGCCCCGGAATATCCCAGACCTTCGGCGATGGCCGCGCCGATCCCCGAACTGGCCCCGGTCACTATCGCGGTTTGCCCTATGAGTACTACTCGGCACTCTTCCTGGGTGAGCATATTGATCACTCCTTATGTTCCCCATGTTCCCGCGTGCAAGAGGTTATCCGAAAAGATAAGAAGTAAATTGGAAATGTGAAGAGGCCCCTACACTTTTTGGTGGGTAAGAGGTAGATGGCTATAGACAATCGCCCATTGATAATTAATTTAATTGCTAAATTATAAAACGAGCGCTCAGGGACATTCAGCCGTTATGAAAAGCCTCCTCACCGCAGACATCGGCGCCACCAACAGCCGCTTCGGCCATTTCGGAGTCGATGCCCAGGGAGTCTTGCAGCTTATCAAGACCACCTGGCTCCCCACCCGGAACGCCACCTCCTTTGGTGATCTGCTCCAGCAACTGCGGGCGCAAGATTTCTCTCTGGCTCCGGATGAGGCCGACCTGGCAGTGTTTGCGGTGGCCGGGCCGGTGGAAGGTGGAACTTACAGCGCGCCCCCTTATATTGCCTGGGATATCGACGTATCCAAAGCCTGGGAGGATTTCGGACTAAGGCGCGTCCTGCTTATCAATGACTTTGTGGCTCAGGCCTTTGCCTGCGCTTCGCCGGTCATGGCCTCAGCCTTGCCGGTGTTAGCCGGAGAAGTCGATGAAAATTCGGCTAAGGCGGTGATCGGGGCCGGCACCGGCCTGGGGCAGGCGACCCTATTGCCGGACGGGACTGGCGGTTATTTGCCGGCCCCCTCCGAGGGCGGCCATGCCAGCTTTCCCTTTGAATCCGCCAAGGAATTTGCCTATATGGATTTTCACCTACAAGAAGTGGGCGGCCCTTACGTGACCGGCAACACGGTAGTCTCGGGCAGGGGCTTGAGCCTGGTGCATGAGTTTTTGACTGGAGAAAAATTGGAACCCGCCCAATTGGAGGCCTGCGCCCATCCCGACTCGGAAACGGTGCGGTGGATGGCCCGCTTCTATGCCCGGGCCTGCCGCAACTACGCCCTGCAGGTTCTGGCCATGGGCGGCGTCTACGTTGCCGGGGGAGTGGCCGCCAAACTTCCTTGCTTGGTGACCAATGGGGAGTTTGCCCAGGAATTTCGCCGCTCGCAGACCATGGCCCGGGTGCTGGCAAAGATTCCGGTGTTTCTTAACCAAAATGAAGAAAGCGGGCTTTGGGGCGCGGCCATGAAGGCCCTGCAGGAATTGCGAACCGGCTAACACGATTATTTTGTCTGGGGAAATGCCATGAATGCGGAGAAAAACCGGTTGGAAGCCCAGCGCCTGGGCAAGGAAAACTGGCGGCTGTGGGGTCCTTACCTCAGCGAGCGCTCCTGGGGCACGGTGCGGGAGGATTACAGCGCCAACGGCGACGCCTGGAACTTCTTTCCCCACGATCATGCCCGCTCCCGGGCTTACCGTTGGGGGGAGGACGGCCTGGGGGGCGTCTGCGACGAAGAACAGCGCTTATGCCTGGCCCTGGCCCTCTGGAACGGCCGGGACCCCATCCTCAAGGAGCGGGCCTTCGGCCTCACCGGCAGCGAAGGCAACCACGGCGAGGACGTCAAGGAATATTTCTTTTACCTGGACGCCACACCCAGCCACAGCTACCTGAAGTATCTCTATAAATATCCCCAGGCCGAATACCCCTATGACCGACTGGTGGAGGAGAACCGGCGGCGGAGCCGGCTGGAGCCCGCTTTCAGCCTGCTGGATACCGGCGTGTTTGCCGAGAACCGCTACTGGGACGTGGAGGTGATTTATGCCAAGGAAACCCCGGAACACCTGGTGGCCCGCATCACCGTCAGCAACCGGGGGCCCGAGGCCGCGTCTCTGCATATTTTGCCGACCCTGTGGTTCCGCAACACCTGGTCCTGGGTCCGCGCCGACGAAGAAACCGAACCTAAGCCGCAGTTAAAAACCGCCGACTCCGGGGGGGCGGCCTGGGCGGTGAAAGCCGCACATCACTCCCTGGGAGATTACTTCCTTTATGGCCGGCAGCAAGCCCAGGGCCTGTTCACCGAAAACGAAACCAACACGGAACTGCTGTTTAACGCCCCCAACGCCTCACCCTACGTCAAAGACGCGTTTCACCGCCGGGTCATCCAAGGGGAGGCGGCGGCGGTCAACCCGGACCGGGCGGGCACCAAATTTGCGGCCTGGCACCAGGTTGCGTGCGAGCCGGGCGAGTCCGCCCATATTGACCTGGTCCTCTCCAAAGGTCCCCTGGCGAAGCCCTTTGGTAAAAGCGATGAGATCCTGGAAAACCGCCGGTATGAAGCCGACCGCTTCTATGATGAACTCCTCCCCGGCGCTAATGAAGAAGACGCCCGCATCTTCCGCCAGGCCCTGGCCGGGATGATCTGGTGCAAGCAGTTCTTTTACTTCAATGTGGCCCGCTGGCTGGACGGCGACCAGATTCCGCCTCCGGCGGAGCGCAAACGGGGGCGCAACTACAACTGGCGCCATTTTGACGCCGCGGACGTGATTTCCATGCCGGACGGCTGGGAATACCCCTGGTTCGCCGCCTGGGATCTGGCCTATCACTGCCTTGTGCTTTCTCTGGTGGACGTGGATTTCGCCAAAGAACAACTGGAACTCTTGTTGGAGTGCCGCTATCTGCACCCCAGCGGCCAAATCCCCGCGTACGAATGGTCCTTTTCCGACGTAAACCCGCCGGTCCACGCAGCCGCCACCCTGGAGGTCTTTCGCCGGGACCGCCGGCTGCGGGGCAAAGGAGACTTGAGCTTCCTGCGCCGGGTGTTTAACAAGCTCATCATGAATTTCGCCTGGTGGCTGAACCGCAAGGACGCGGAGGGGCAAAACGTCTTCGAAGGCGGCTTCCTGGGACTGGACAACATCTCGGTGTACGACCGCTCCATGCCTTTCCCTCCCGGTTACAGCCTGAAGCAGGCCGACGCCACCGGCTGGATGGCCATGTTCTCCTTAAACATGACGGCCATCGCCATTGAACTGGCGCAAGTGGAACCAGAATACGAAGGCATGGCCATACAATGTTATAACCAGTTTCTCTCCATCGCCAACGCCGTGGGCGGCCATGCCTCGAATTATCTCTCCCTTTGGGACCCCGAGGCCGGTTTTTTTAAAGATCTCCTGCTGCTGCCGGACGGCTCCACCCATCGCATCGACGTCTATTCTTATGTGGGGTTGATTCCCCTGTTTGCCAGTGAAGTCGAGCACCCGTCTTTCCTGACCAAGGTCCCCAACTTCTTGGCCATGCTGAAAGGACACGCAAGCGGCATGTTCGACACCCATGTCGTCTGCGCCTGCCCGGTCACCACCAACGACAAGGGGGAACACCTGCTCTCATTGGCGGATGACAGCCAGTTGCCGCGCATCCTGTCCCGCTTGCTGGACGAAAAGCAGTTTCTCGCGGACTACGGCATCCGGGGCCTGAGCCGCATCCATGCCGAGCACCGGGAATTGGGAACCATCCCCGGGGTGGGCCTGGCCCTCATCGAGTATGAACCCGGCGAGTCCAAATCGAGCCTCTTCGGGGGCAACTCCAACTGGCGGGGGCCCGTCTGGCTGCCCATCAATTATTTTCTCCTCCGGGCCTTGAGCCGGTTCCATCAATATTTAGGCCCCGGCTTCAAGGTGGCGCTGCCCGGGGAAGAAAACAGGGAGGTGAACCTGGAGGAGGCGGTGGATCTGATTGCGGAGCGCCTGGTGAACATCTTCCGCCGCAATGCCGCCGGGGTGGTGCCGGCGCAGCCGCCGGACAGCCCCTTCCAGAACGATCCCCACTGGCAGGACCTGTGCCTGTTCTATGAATATTACCATGGCGAGACCGGGCAGGGTCTGGGAGCTTCCCATCAAACCGGCTGGAGCGGCCTGGTGGCCAATCTGATTAAAAGAAAATATCCAGATAAGCCGTCCAAGTGGTCAAGATGGCTCGGGTTCTAAAAGGAAGAAAGCTAAGGACCTCTCTCACCATGACTAACCGCTCTTTTTTCATCAAAGGGGTGTTGGCAGCCCTGGTGGTTTTGCTGCTCTTTTCCGGGGACTATTTCCAGACCCTGGCCTATTACCTCCATCCCGAGCGGATCAAAACGGTTCTGGCGCAAGCCGGCGGCTTCGCCCCCCTCGTTCTCGTGCTCTTCATGGCCCTGGCGGTGATGATCACCTTCATTCCCAGTCTGCCCCTGAATATTGCCGCGGGAGCTTTTTTCGGCCCGGTGCTGGGAACCGTCTACTGCGCCGCCGGCGCCCTGCTGGGAGCGGTGGCCGCGTTTCTTATCTCCCGGTATTACGGACGTGAATTCATTGCCGGGTACCTCTCCGGGCACATCAACTTTTGCAGCCGATGCTCCGATCGCCTGTTGACCAAGGTCGTCTTCGTCTGCCGGCTGCTTCCCGTGGTTTCCTTCAAACTCGTCAGTTACGGCGCCGGTTTGACCATGATGACCGTGAGAGGCTACAGCTTGGCCACCCTGGCGGGGATGTTGCCGGTTACCTTCGCCTACAATTATTTCGGGGCATCCATCCTGGAGGCGAGCCGGGGGACCATTGTGGCGCTGGGAGCGGTCATAGTCTCCTTCTTGTTTTTATTCCCCAGACTGATAGAGCGCTACGATCTCTTTTCCCTGCGCAAGTTTTTCCAGCACGATAATTAAGGGCGGATGCGGGCGCCTGGAGCAGGACATGGATGTGTTGCCGACAAATCCGCAGCTATACGAAATTAATACCCGGGTCTGGCTGCGTACCCTGTCCCGCCGATCGGGCCGGCAGCTCACCCTGGGAACCGTTCCCCAGGAAACCTGGGGCCGCCTGAAAGACTTGGGAATGGACCTGGTCTGGCTCATGGGGGTGTGGCTCCCCAGTCCGGCAGGGCTGGCTGCGGACCGCAACAACCAGGATTTGCTCCGGCTCTGTCGGGAAATCCTCCCCGATTTTACGCCGGAAGACCTGGTGGGCTCCCCTTATGCCGTGGCCGGCTATACCTTAAACCCCGCCCTGGGAAGCGAATCTGACTTGATTAAGGTCCGCGCCGAACTGCAGCGCGCCGGGCTGGGCCTGATCCTGGACTTTGTGCCCAACCACACCGCGCCGGATCATCCCTGGGTTAAGGTTCATCCCGAGAGATACGTTTCTAGCGAATCCCCGGACATGTTCAGACCGGAAGAGGCTTTCGCGGTTGCGGGGGTAGACGGTTTGGAGCGCTGGATCGCCCGGGGCCGGGACCCCTATTTTGCGCCCTGGCCGGACACGGCCCAGCTTTGCTCCGTCTGCCCGGAGACGCGGCAGGCCCTGGCCGCCGAGCTGCAAAGGATAGCCCGGTTTTGCGACGGCCTGCGTGGCGATATGGCCATGCTGGCCCTCAACTCGGTCTTTGCCCGGACTTGGCAGACCTGGCTGGCCGGCAGAAATCAAACGCCGCCGGCGCGGGAGTACTGGCCCGAAGTTCTGGAGGCGTTGACCGGCGAGTTTCCTGATCTTATTTGGCTGGCCGAGGTCTATTGGGGGCTGGAGCAGGAATTGTTGGGCCAGGGTTTTCATTACGTCTATGACAAGACCGGCTACGACCGGCTGCGCGCCTTGGCGGCCCCGGACTTTCGCCAGGGCCTCCTGGAAGAGGGCGACCGCCGCGCCCGGATGGTGCGTTTCCTGGAAAACCACGACGAGGAGCGGATGGCCGCAGCCTTCCCAGATGAGGCACACCAATGCGTCGCGCTGATCCACGCCGCCACGCCCGGTCTCAGATTATTTCACCAGGGACAATTGGAGGGGCGGAGGAAAAAGTTGCCGGTGCAACTCGGGCGAGAACCGGAAGAGCCGGGCAATCCTGCTTTTCTGGCCTTCTATCGGAAACTGCTCGGCCTGACCCGCCAACCCTTGTTCAAGCAAGGGGCGGGGTACCCGTTGCCGGTCCTGCCGCCCGTTCCCGGGGACCAGGCGCACCAGCCGTTGGTGGCCTTCGGCTATAGCCACGAGCGCCAAAGGGGCGTGATCGCGGTGAACTTGAGCGGCCGGGGGGCGTCAGGGTTCCTTAAGTTTCCGGCAGGATTCTGGCAGGGATGGAGCCGGGTCACCTTAAGAGACGAAATGGGTGAACCGGAGAAAAATTTCCCGCGTTTTGAGGAGGAACTAGAAGGCCAGGGCCTCTATGTACTGTTAGGGCCTTATGGGTTCCATTTCCTCACGGCTAACGAAGAAGAACGGATATGAACGCCCAGGAAGAAAAGAAAAGTCAGGCGCCTGCAGGGCCAAACGAGGCCGTGCCGGAAAGGGCCAAGAAAGGGGGTAAGTGGCGGCCGGTTCTACTTATCGCGGTCCTCATCGCTATTCTCGTTTTGGCCAAGGTCTTCAACGTCGGCGAAAAGTTGGGCTTCCTGCGGGATTGGCTCCTCACCCTAGGCCCCTGGGGACCCCTGGTCTTTCTCCTGATTTACATCGTGGCGGTGGTGGCCGCCCTGCCGGGCGCGGCCATTACCATTGCCGCCGGCGCCCTGTTCGGCTCGGTGCTGGGGGTGATCCTGGTGAACATCGGCGCCACCATCGGCGCCAGCCTGGCCTTCCTGATCGGCCGTTATTTCGCCCGGGAGGCGGTGGTCAACTGGCTCTCTAAAAGCGATAAGTTTCAAAAGCTGGACCGACTCACCGAAGAGCACGGCGACATCATGGTGGCCCTGACCCGCCTGGTCCCCATTTTCCCTTTCAATTTGCTCAATTACGGTTTCGGACTCACCAAGGTGCCCTTCTGGACCTATGTCTTTTACACCTGGCTGTGCACCCTACCGGGAACCATTCTCTATGTGGTGGGCGCGGACGCGGTTTCCAAGGCTCTGATGGAGGGGCGGATTCCCTGGCCGCTGGTGGGGGCTTTTCTGGCGGCCCTGGTCTTTCTCACCTTCCTGGTGCGCTCCGCCCGGCGCAAACTGCAGATGAAGGAGATGAAGGCCGGGGGCGGCGTCTCGGCCGGGGAAGAGGCCGTCGCCCTGCCGGAGGTCAGCCCCCTGGACGTGCACAATGAGGCCCTGGTGGCCAATGTGCGCCCGGCGGACTGGGTCAACCCCGAGCCTGCCCCCCGTTACAACCTGGTGGTCATCGGCGGCGGCACTGCCGGCTTGGTGAGCGCCGCCGGTTCCGCCGGTCTGGGGGCCAAGGTGGCCCTCATTGAACGCCATCTTCTGGGAGGGGATTGCCTCAACTACGGTTGCGTGCCCTCCAAGGCCATCATCCGCTCCTCCAAGGTCTATGCCGACATCCGGGATGCCAGCCGGTTCGGGTTAAAGGTCCCGGGCGCCGCAGAAGTGGACTTTCCCGCGGTCATGGAGCGCATGCGGCGCCTGCGCGCGGGGATCAGCCACCACGATTCGGCCCAACGCTTCCGGGACCTGGGGGTGGACGTCTTTTTGGGAGAGGCCCGCTTTACCGGCCCGGACACGGTGGAGGTGGGAGGGAAGCCCCTGCGCTTTAAAAAAGCGGTCATCGCCACCGGGGGCCGGGCCGTGCGGCCCTCGGTGCCGGGTCTGGCGGAGGCCGGCTATCTCACCAACGAGACGGTTTTTTCCTTAACTGCGCGGCCGGCGCGCCTTTTGGTGATGGGCGGCGGCCCCATCGGCTGCGAATTTGCCCAGGCGTTCCAACGGTTGGGCAGCCGGGTGACCCTGCTCCATAAATATGACCGCATCATGAATAAAGAGGATGCGGACGCGGCCGAACTCATTCAGAAGACCTTCCGGAAGGAAGGCATCGGCCTGCTCCTCAATGCCAAGCCGCTTCAGGTTGCCAGGACGGACACCGGCAAGTTGGTCCAATATGAGAGCGATGGCCAGAAAGGTGAAATCGAGGTGGACGAAATTCTCATCGGCGCGGGCCGGGCCCCCAACGTGGAAGGCCTCAACCTGGAAGCCGCGGGGGTGAAGTATGAAGCCGGGAAAGGCCGGGGTGTGATCGTCAATGACAAGCTGCAAACCACCAACCCCAATATCTTTGCCGCGGGCGACATCTGCCTGCCTTACCAGTTCACCCACCTGGCCGACTTCGCGGCCCGCATCGTCATTCAGAACGCCCTGTTCTTCGGCCGCAAGAAGCTGAGCGCCCTGACCATTCCCTGGGCCACTTACACCGACCCGGAAGTGGCCCACGTGGGCTTAAATGAAGCGGAGGCGGAAAAAAAGGGCATCCCGGTCACGACCTTTATCAAACCTTTAAGCGAGGTGGACCGGGCCATCGTGGACGGAGAGGAAGAAGGGTTTGTAAAAATCCATGTCAAGAAAGGGACCGACAAGATCCTGGGCGCCACCATCGTGGCCCGTCATGCGGGGGAGATGATCAGCGAAATCACCGCGGCCATGGTGGGCAACATGGGCCTGGGGACCCTGGCCGCGGTCATCCACCCCTATCCCACCCAGGCGGAGGCCATCCGCCAGGCCGGCGACCTCTATAACCGGACTAAGCTGACGCCAAGGGTGAAAAAGATGTTCTCCAGGTTCCTGGCCTGGCGGCGGTAATTCCAGGAAAAATCATGGAGAAATGGAGCACACGATGATCGCCAGGTTCTATGCCGCGGTTCCGTTGGCAGCAATTCTGGTCCTGGCCGCAACCCTGCCCGGGGCGGCTGAGAGGGGGAACGCGCCGGGGATGAAAGAAGGAACGATGATGCAGGATACAGCGGACTCTAAAACCGGGATTCCCCCAATAGATGTGGCGGCCCCGGCCCAGATCGAAACCGCCACCTTTGCCCTGGGGTGATTCTGGGGTCCGGACGCCCGGTTCGGGGTCCTCAAAGGCGTGGTGCGCACCCGTGTGGGATACTCAGGCGGCACGAAAAGGAATCCCACTTACCATGATCTCGGCGATCATACCGAGACCATCCAGCTCGATTTTGACCCCGGGCAAATCTCTTATAAAGAGCTGCTGGCGATCTTTTGGGAGAGCCATAGCCCGGGCTCCCGGCCCTGGTCCCGGCAATATCAGGCCGCCGTTTTCTTCCATGATGACGCCCAAAAAAGACTGGCCCTGGAAACCAGGGACCAGACCGCGGCCAGGCTCAAGGGCGAAGTCTTTACCCGGATTCTGCCCGCGGGTGAATTTTACCTGGCCGAGGACTATCATCAGAAGTATTTCCTGCGCCGGGACCCGGTTTTGCTCCAGGAGTTGACCCGCATCTATCCCAACCCCAGGGATTTGGCGGCGTCCACGGCCGCGGCGCGCCTGAACGGCTATGTGGCCGGCTACGGCAACCGAGCCGGGCTGGAGGCGGAATTGAAACGCCTGGGCCTCAGCCATAAGCGCTCAATGGGGTTAAGGTCCGGAGAGTAAGGCGGCAAAAACACCGGCTCGAAGGCGCCCCAATCCAAAGATTTCTTTTTATGCCAGGTGGCGTTATCGCAAATCAGGATATTTCTCGGCCTTTTGGACCCAGATCGAAACAGGTGGAAATTGGTAGGCATTAAGGACGAAAGCGGCCGGGGGGAGGGAATTGAGATAGTTGATTGCTTGCCATCAAATTGGCTTATCGAGGGAGCGAGGGGAATTGCAGGTTTGGAATGGATATGAAAAGTTTTCAGCCTCCCGATAAGTCCAGAATCAGCAGTTATCGCGGGTTATTCAAGGGGCATGAGGATTCCGTGGCGGTGGAGATAAAGAAAGGGAGAGAATTAGCACCGGTACTCAGTCGCATATGAAAGCGCAGAGCGAAGCAGTGCTGTTTCACACGTCAGATGCAAACACAATTGTTAGCGCCCTCACTTTCCGGAATCTTTACTCCCATGAGTTGCTTGCATGGCATTGCCGCCGTTTCTCAGGTATGCCTCGATCAATTCGTCGTAGCTGAAGATCTCGATTGGATCCAGGCTGGACCGCAACCTCTCCAGTAGGGCGCGATCAGCAGCGCCATACGTTTTGCCTGCTACCACGATTAACCTCGGCCGAAAAGCAGTAATGCCATACTTTTCCTTGAACCATCTCCGATTGGCGGGAGAGTCGAAGTAGTCGCCGTACTCTCGTAGTTGTGCCACGTATTCGTACACTTTCGCAGAGAACCGAGGCCGATTCTTCTGCCTGACAAATAGCTCGAGCTTGGGCAGCTTTATGTCGAGAACGCTACAGAGCGGACCGCTGGCAGGTTCCAGGAGAAAATCAGGTCGGAGGGTCGTACCATCCTCTCGCAGGAGCGCCACTTGAGCATAGACGGTAGTATACGCGCCCATTGACAGGAACTCAGGGTGCGATTCGAAGAACTGCTGCAAATCGTCCTCCCGTGCGGATCGAGAATTGATGAGTGACTCAAGCTGCCCGAGAAGGTCGTGCGAGAATGGATGTGGAACCGTCACTTGAGAGACAATGCTGCAGGATTTCCCAAGGGCTATGCACTTGTGTCCATCCAGAAGAGCGACGTGAGCCTTGAGTTGGCCATCATCCCCGAAGTCAAAGACCAATCTGCGATATTGCTCACCAATATCACGCATAGACGCAGCCAATTGCTTTGAGTTCTTTGCTACTGAGGTGATCCCCTCAGTCATGAAAATACCACACTCTCGAATGAAGTGGCTGCCACCACCCCCAAGCTCTCCGTTCAGCTTCTCTTCCACTTCCTCCAGTCTCTCTTGCATGTATCCGGAGTCGAGGACCTCACGCATTCGCGATTCTACAAGGTTGGTCACCAAGTAGAAATTCGCCATATCGCAGATGGTAACGGCACGTATCCCGTTCTGTTTGGCAATTCGGAGAGCCTGGTTATAGAAGTAGTCGCAAATGGCATCAACTTCCCTCTTTTGTGACAGACTGCGTATGAGAAGCGGAGCACCGATTCCAGTGAGGTAGCTGGGGTACCAAGCGAATGGTGCGGCCCCTGGAGCGGCATTCGTTAGCATTGCCGTGATACTCATGCCGTCATCCGATACGGTCCCCTTGTCATCTTCGCGAGCAACATAACCCCAGGTGTCAATGTCCCCAAGGATCAAAGGCGACGATAGCTTTGTGAGATCACGGACCGATATCTTGTCCAAGAGGCTCGCAATGTAATCCCCACGAACAGTCACCATCGTCATTCTCCGATTGCTTGCCTATACAAGGCGCTAACAATAATTCGATTGATCCACATACGATGCGGAGATTCGGAATATTAACACAAGGTTCGCTAAAAGAGTAATTTTTCACTGAAATTTTTAGACACTATACCCTCCATCAGATATTATTTCAGCAATGTCTCTTTAGGCCTTAAATTGAGAGTCGCCAGTAGATGATAGCTTGCCATGGTCAACAGTTATCACCGGAAAAGTGAAAATTCAAGGTATGTTCTGAATATAGAAGGAGGTAGGCTTGCTGGCAAGGTTTTCAAAAATAGCAGATAACTACATTGATGTTGCCATCGGCCTTATGCCGTCCCAGCATTTTAAGCACAGATCTCCCCGGGGAATGTTTAGGGCTTCCACAAAGGCATCAAGACTGTTGTATTTCACAGAATCAGCCCCGATCCTGTGGGCGACCCAAGCTTCCAGGTCCCGCAGTTGCCCAAAAGAGGTAATGTCTCCCTGGTTGAGGTATCGCCGGGCCAGAAGTTCTTCATAGGTACGGGTGGAGATGCCAAAGTCGCAAGGGTACATTAGGGGTGGGCAAGCCACCCTGACGTGCACCTCCCGGGCCCCGGCCTTTTTTAAATCGTGAACCTTGTAAAGAATTTGGGTGCCCCGCACAATGGAGTCATCACACAGGACGATGCGCCGGTTATGCACGGCATGGTGGAGCACCGAGAGCTTCCGTTTGGCCATCCTCTCTCTGGCCACCTGGGTGGACTGAGTGTAACTGCGATCCGCGTATCGATTATAGAGAAAGACTTCTTGATAATTGACATTAGAGCGCATGTGATAGCCGATGGCATGACCAATGCCGCTCATGGGCACCGGGGCTACTAGGTCAGCGGCCAAACCACCCTCCGCGGCGTCCCGTTCCGCTAACTGGGCGCCCAAATTGTTGCGAGCTTCCAAAACACACAACCCATCAAGGCAGGAGTCGATACTGGCGGTATATGCCCATTCGAAGGCGCAGTGGGCTCGTCGAGCAGAAGGCAACTGCTTCAACGTGTTAAAACCATGTTCGTTGATGAGGATAATTTCCCCGGGAAGAACATCCCGCAAGACCTCAAAATCCAAATTTTGCAAGGCTCGGGACTCTGAGCTCACCGCGTATTTGTTGCGCCCCTGCCCTAAAATCAGGGGACGGAAGCCGTAAACGTCACGGGTGGCGTAAATCCCTTCCCTGGTTAGAATGACCAGGGAGTAAGCCCCTTTAATCTTTTCCGCCAGGGTGGCGATGCCGACTAAGGTGTCCTTCTTTTCCAGGACGATCTTGGAAATAACTTCCACATTGTATCCCCGCCAAAACGCGGTCCCCTGCTCCATCATCCCACGGATAAGCTCCGGGGCGTTAATGATATTGCCGCTAAAGGCCACGGCAATTTCCCCGGTGAGGGACTGCCATTTCACCGGTTGCCGCTCTTTCAGGCTCACGTGACCGATGCCCCAGTTCCCCGGAAGCTGGTCCAGCTCTTGGTCGGTAAAACTGGTCAAAACCTTGCCGTGGTGGGTAATCTGATGAACCCCGCTATCAAAGGTAGCGATGCCGCAATACTCCTGGCCCCGGTGCTGCAACAAGTCTATACCCTGGTAAATCTCCGAAGAGCATGGCCCGCTGGCAAACAAGCCGAAGATGCCGCAATTATCCTGAACACCTTTCATAAATTGTTACCCGTCCACTTCCCTTGCCTGACCGCCAATCTGAATGAATCGAGAAAAAGAGAGTCTTGCCCCCCCGGGGCAAAACAGATTTTCATAAATGCGGATATATTTTGGAACTCTTAAGCATGGTTTTAGATAAATGTCAAATTCTTTATGGTTATAAAGATAACCTCTTGTTTTTTAAGCATATGGCAATTCTATGTCATCTGTCGGCTACCTTCGCCCCGAATTTAACGGGAACTTTGGATTTCATGAGTTTCCACACATATTGCCGGCTCCGGGATTATCATTCAGGTGAGGGAATTGCCAGGAATGTAGACCTTTCCGGGCCAGTATTGGCGTGGCCGAAGCGGGGCCGATGGTAAAAGCCGAGATAGGGATCGAAACCCAGACCGTCCAGGAGGAAGGAGATTTCGTTATAAACCAGGGTGTAGCCCAGGGAGAGGAGGGAAGGACTTTTGTAAATTATTCGAATTAAAAAAATCAGAAAAAGAGAAAATACTTGACCATCATTTAAACTTTGGAGCATCATAGTGCGGAAAGAATGCATTCTATTGTCCAAAATCGTCTGTTAGGGTAGCCCCCCAAGGTCGATGGAGGCCGCCCGCGTCTCCGGTCCTCCCTTCCTCCTCACCCCGCCAGGCCTCCCGGATCAGAAGAAGTCATGACAATATCATAGCTGAAGACTTGATAGTCGGGATTGGTCTGGACATATTGAGCCTTGATCTTCCGGTTGAAGGTCATGGCCGCGGCCACCACGCTGGCGACTTTTGGGCCACCGGTAAAATCGATCATTACCTCCTTTTCCTTGATCTTCATTTCCTTAAACTTTTTCAACAATCCCGCCAACGCCCGAGACAGATCGTCAAAACTCTCGAAGTCCCAACCCTGGTAATCATCAAAATCCTTTTCAGAATCCGGTTCCAAGAGTTCAGTTACTCCATCCCGGCAGGCCAGGAAAAAGTACTTTTCGATTTTATGAAACTCCGGGTATTGACGGCAGATCCAGAGAAATTTCCAGGCTTGGTTGATGGATTCTTTGGAGCAAATAACGGTGATGGTTTCCGGGGTATCCGGGCCCAGGTGGGCCCTGATGGCCCGGAGGGGCATCTCCCACTGCCAGAATGGCTTTTTTAACTCCGTTTTCCAGCAGACCATGGTTTCCAGATCGGTATTAAGATTTTCGAAATCAAGTTTCAGACCTAACGGAATTCCCCGGACATCATAGGTTACCCCGGGATTGAGGACGGAAAGAAATAGGAGCAAGTGTTTTCTTGGGTTCACCCTTTCCCGGGTCAGTAATTGGGTGCGGGGCCGGAATAAGGTGTTGCGCTTGCGGAAAAGGTAAACAACGGACCCGATAAACAAGATTGCAAAGGAAAGATTCCAACCTGTGGAGACCGGGGCATGGGCCTTCCCCAACAGGTCCAAGACGGCATTGGCGGTGAGGTGGGCGCTAAGGACTGACACCGCGGCCGCGAGCCAGGGGATGCATTCCTGAAGTTTCGGTTTATTGGTCTCCCACCATAATTTCAGATTGTTCCAGGTGACACTCGACATCCGCTGACACTCCTTAATCAGACTTAATCATCCGCATCCGCCCCAGGCCAAAGATGGTTTCCTGGCCCACATCCACCTGGGCGCCCAGTCTCAGGTAAGGCATAAAGGGTCCCAGGGGGCCTTGGAGGTTGACCCGGCCCACCAGCCCCCCGAACTTCATGGCGGCGTCCTGGCGGCGGGAGTAGCGTTCCCAGTCATGCCGGCGCAGATCATGCCGTGTCCCCTGGATTTGGGAAGCCTGGGAGGAAAAGGGTATAAAGTCGGGGAGACTGGGGTTTTTTTCATAGAAAGTGGCCAGGAGGGAAAGGCGCTGGGTCAGGCGTTCCCAGAATATCTCCCGAGCCATGGCATACCTCCGGTCAGAGAGGGAATACTGCTTGGAGAAACTTTAAATGATGGTGCCAACATAATCCTGGCAGGGATGCTGATCAAGAAAAATTTGATGGGGTTTGAAATTGGCGGTTTCTTTGCCGATCGGGGCAGGAATAAGGGGATATGCATCTAGGGCCGGAAAGCCCCCGACATTGGCAATAATCAGAGGACTTTTTGCTCATCAGAAGGTTTTTGCTTCTCAGTCAACAGAGGGATGGGGATGGGCAGTAAGGTAGTTTTGATAAATTTTGGGAAAAAGATTACATGATTTCCATCTTTTAACTACTCTTCTACTGCCCTTTCACTGCCGCAATTTTTTATCATTTCACATATTAACTTATAATAATTTAAATAAGATAGTTGGCGGAGGGGGTGGGATTCGAACCCACGTTATTCTCAGCTATCTTTTCGCATTTTCTTGATATGGGCTTCCAGCTTGCCCACCAGCGCATCGTCAACATCAATCAGCCGTTGGCCATTTTTCGGTGGTCCGAACCGGCCTGCCCGGATGCTTTCCACAACATTATAGGTTTGGTTACGGGCATCCAGGTTTTCGGAACTCATTGCGAGAACTTCCCCTAGTCGCAGGCCCGACATGGCCATGGCTTCCATGATTAAAGGATAGGGCTCAGGTAGTTTGGCCCAAGCCGCCTCAAGGAACCCCGCCAGGTCTTGTCGGTTAAATGGGCCGGAATTGAGTTCGAACCATTCCTGGGGAACCATGCCAAAGGTCCTGTCCATTACCGGCTTAGACATCGATAGTCCTAACCTGGCTGCCAGCAATCTTCGGCGGCAGGACGGAAAACGGATCACAGCAATAGAGATTGCCCGCGGACTCGGGAAAGATGCTGGATTTAGATACAAAATCAGCAGTGGCAAGCAAGGTTGCCCGGCCATGTTGGCAGGCGAAATCGATGCCGTAGCCAGAGCTATCCTGGATATCAAAGGGTTACCGGCTTGTGCGCTTATTGGCTGGCGACTCATTGACCTGCGTCCCGATATGGTGGAGATGGTTTTGAAGGCTATCTGCCATGAGGCAAATACTCTCCACTCTGGAGAAAATGGATAAGGAAAATCAATAACCAACTATCGGCATTTCGATCACCTTTTAAATCAGTATGGTCCCTCTCTATCGCTCCCCTTCTTAGGGAAACATTGGAGAGCGGGAATAAGGATCGATATCTGACCCCGATGTCCAGGATTATCTCTGGGCCATCAAGGATACAGCTGCCCGGATGAGTGAGGTTAATCGCCTCTCTTGGGAGGATGTCAATCTCGATCAGCGTTATGTGGTCTTTTATACCCGCAAGAAAAAAAGGGGGCCATCTAACCCCCAGGAAAGTCCCCATGACCCAAAGACTGCATAGGAGGTCAAGCCATGAAGCGGTATAAGACAACCTATCCAGGCATCTTCTACCGAGATGTGGACCGTCTAGGGGGCTCCGGCAAGGAGCGCGTATATTACATAGTATTCAAGAAGGACGGTAAGGTCCATGAAGAGAAGGTTGGCCGCCAGTTTGCAGACGATATGACCCCGGCCCGGGCCGCCAGGATCAGGGCGGAAAGGATTGAAGGCAAACGCCTTTCCCGGAAAGAAGTTCGGGATCAGCAGGAAGCGGCCAAGAAAGCAGAGGCCGCACGCTGGACGGTTGATCGCCTTTGGCAGGAATACAGCGCCCAGAAGCATGATTCCAAGGGCCTGAGGGTTGACAGGGGGCGTTATGAAAAATACCTCAAGCCGGCCCTGGGGAACAAGGAACCCGGGAGCATCGCCCGCCTGGACCTTGACCGGTTGCGAATCGGCTTATCGAAAACCCGCAAACCCCAGACCGTGAAGCGCGTCCTGGCGCTGTTGAACCGCATCATCAATTTCGGGGCGAAGAAGGGTCTTTGCCATGGATTGTCCTTCAAGATTGAGCTTCCCAAGGTCCACAACAAAAAGACCGAAGACCTTACTGCGGAGCAGCTTAACACCCTCCTGGAGGCCATAGACCAGGACCCTAACCTTCAGGCCGCCAATTTTATGAAAATGGCCTTGTTCACCGGCATGCGGCGGGGTGAACTTTTCAAGCTGCAATGGCAGGATTTAGATTTTGAACGGGGCTTTATTCATATTCGCGGTCCCAAGGGTGGGGTTGACCAAAAGATACCTTTGAACCAGACAGCCCGGGAGCTCCTGGAGGCGCACCCCAGGACCGGCAGCCCCTATGTCTTCCCCGGCCGCGGGGGAAACCGGCGCACTGACATTAATAAACAGATGACCCGCATTAAAGATGCCGCGGGCCTCCCCAAAGACTTCCGTGCGCTACATGGTCTACGGCACGTTTATGCTTCCATGTTAGCCTCAAGCGGCAAGGTGGACCTTTACACCTTGCAAAAGCTCCTGACCCACAAGAGCGCGGCCATGACCCAGCGTTACGCCAACCTGCGGGATGATGCCTTACTCCGGGCATCGGACCTAGCCGGGGACCTGCTTGAGCAGGTGGTGAACAGGCAGAAAGTCAAGGCAGCCAACCTGAAGGTATAGACCCATGGGACCCGGTAACCTGGAAAACCTGATGGAGAAGGTCGAGGGGCTGGATTACTTCTCTCCTGAAGATGAGGTAGCCATTGCCGAAGGCAAGGCAGAGATAGCCAGATGGGAAACCGTGTCCTGGGAGGATTTGAAAAAGGAATTGGGCCTGTGATCTTTTGGGCCATCCATCGGTTAGTTTATGAAAGCTTACAGAGGGAGCAGATTTATGGAAGCAACCGTTATTGATAAGGAACTGTTGGCCATGATCGAAGCCATAAACCAAGGCCCTAACCGGAACGCCTTAAGAAAATTCGTGGAATTTCTTTACGAAGAGCAAGACGAGCTTAGCCCGGAAGAATGGGCAGCGATAAGGGAAGGTCAAGAAGACGCCCGGGAGGGCCGGGTTATTACTCTGGAAGAATATGAAAAGGCGCGGGGCTTGTGAGGTTCTCCGTCGAGATCACCAGGCGGGCCGAAAAGGATTTAGATGGACTGGATCGGACGATTGAAAAGCAGGTGCGCGACCGCTTTAAGCAGCTAGTGCAGGACCCATTTTCACCCCACTTATCGCAACAGGTGAAGATGGGTGAAGGGGAGCGGAAATCCAGGGTAAGGAATTGGCGCATCTTCTTAGGGTTTGGGTTAAGCGGTTTTTTGGAGATGCCAAGGGGGTGGTTAGATATGCAAGCTGAGGTTTGAACCGGAACCGCAGGATGAGTTATAGATGGGTCCTCATCTCTTGAAAAGTCCTTATCCTATTTCCCTTGGCCGCAGCATTTCTTGTATTTCAGGCCGCTGCCGCAGGCACAGGGAGCGTTGCGCCCGATTTGCGCCGGGAAAACGATGGTGGGGGGGTTGGGAGAATTGCTGGGGAGGTTGAGGAGCTTTTCCACGTCCGTGAGGTCTTCCGGTTTATCAGGGTCCACTCCGGCGATGACCTGCCAGCCATGCTCCTGACACAGATCCACCATCTCCTGGGCCTTTTCCATGGTATGCACCCTGACTACCGCGGGGCGCTTTTTACTGCCGAGTTTTGCCATTTCCCTATCTCAGTTCCCGGGGAGGACCGGGGATGGGGGACAGGAGACCGGAGGGGGTTTGACTGCTGCCCCGGTCTTCCGTCCCCCGTCCTTAAAACCATCGCCCACTGCGGCCCGGAACCAAAAGGCTTCAGTCTCCCCCAAATCGGGAATTTCCGAGTAGTCGATCTCCCCGTCTTTGAGGGCGTCAATCCTGTCCCCATCGGTCTCGATTGCTGGTTCAAACCTTTTTTGCTTCCCTCCGATTGTCTTTCCCCAGGGAGAGGCGGCGAATGATGTCCGTCCTATTCGTCAATGTCGTCAACTTCCCCCGTTCCTCCGCAGGCGGGGCATTCCCCCGAGCCGCCACAATTCAGGCATTCCAAGGGGGTATCGAAAAAAGACTCGTTGAGGCCCGATAACAATCTCTTCCCGTCGCCAAGGCAACTGTCGCATTTTCCATTCCCCCTGCGGGGGATGGAAAAAACGGCTATTGCCTCGCAATCCGGACACTCTGCCATCTTTCCTCCTAAGGGCTTTCACGAGTTTTTTCTGCACTCGGGGTTATTGCTGCCGCGATAGTCTCGGGAGGACCGGAGACCGGAGACAGGAGACCTATAATTTGCGCTATTGACAGTCATGCCCCTTGCACCTTGGCCCCGTCCCCCGTCCTCGGTCCCCCGTCTCTCCAGCAATCGTCCTCAGACTCTTCTTATCGCTGTAACCATTTGCGGGACCGATATGGACAAGCGGGGCACTAATGAAGTTTCAATCGTCCTCAGACTCTTCTTATCGCTGTAACAGAACGTACGGATGTATCCTATGTAAGCAAACCTATCGATCCGTTTCAATCGTCCTCAGACTCTTCTTATCGCTGTAACCTCGATGTTCCAGGGATTGGTTATACGCCAAGTGCATAGTTTCAATCGTCCTCAGACTCTTCTTATCGCTGTAACTCTACTTTAATTGGGTGGGTCCTAGGCATCCCGGATATTATGTTTCAATCGTCCTCAGACTCTTCTTATCGCTGTAACGAAGTTATGGCGGGCTATCTCGACCTCATCCGCGAGAGTTTCAATCGTCCTCAGACTCTTCTTATCGCTGTAACACTTCGTGGATTCGGATTACGACACCGGGCCGGTGTTTTGTTTCAATCGTCCTCAGACTCTTCTTATCGCTGTAACGCTATCCTGGAGGCCACCTACCCCAAGGCGGACGCAGAGTTTCAATCGTCCTCAGACTCTTCTTATCGCTGTAACATCATAACTAACCAATCACCCCTCGCTTTATGTAAATAGTTTCAATCGTCCTCAGACTCTTCTTATCGCTGTAACGTGTTTAACAAGAACAGGAACGATATCCGGATCAAAGTTTCAATCGTCCTCAGACTCTTCTTATCGCTGTAACCCTCCCCCCAGGAGCCCGCACCGGCCGGGCCTCCCAGACCCCCAAAACGGTAACCTCTTCCGGAATCGATCCGAGGTGCATTATTACTACCCCGGCCACTCCGACTTTTTGCCAAAACCATTGTTCTTTCAAAGAGATAAGCCGCGGCGGTAACCTCCCCCCTTTTTTGGTCAAATCCTCCGGTTCGCTCCGCCAATTCCCGGGGGCGGGAGACGGGGGACCGGAGACCGGGCAAACCCTTCGTTATGCCCGTCTCCGGTCTCCTGTCTAAATGATAATCACCTCCGGGTCTTCCGTGACCTCCCCCTGACCCAGGACCTCAATACCCGGGACGCACGCAGCGCACAAGGGGTAGAGCCGCAGGCTGTCCGTCTCCAGGTCCAGGTGTTTCAGGACCCGGCGCTGCAAACGCTCCAAGTCCCGGGCCTCTAAGCGGGCCTCGAAGACGGAGAGCTGCACCCGCTCCCCGAAGTCCTTGAGGACCTTGGCCACCTGCAGGCGGCGGCGGTTATCCCGGATATCATAGCTGATAGCATAGAACATGGCGGTTCACCAGGAAAATTTATAAGGCCGATAGGTCTCGCCGGTGAGAAGGACGCGGCGGAAGCGCTCGGCCTGGCGGCGGAAAAGGCGACGGCAGTCGGTATCGCCCTCCCCGTCGGCAACAGGCATGGTCCGGGTGATGAAGGCTTCGTATGCCGCAAAGTACCGTTTCCGGGGCTCATCCTGGAGATAAACCCCGCCGCCGGTGTGCTGGTAGAAATCCCCGGCCCCGAAGACCCGGTTATTGACGGGGGCCAGGGTGAAGCGGTCCACCACGGGCGCCCGGAACTCTTCCAGCAGATCGGAGGCCAAGGTGGCGTGGCCGAAACGGGGCTGATGGTAGCAGCCGAGGTAGGGGTCGAATCCCAGGCCGTCCAGGAGGGAGGCGATCTCGTTATAGACCAGGGTGTAGCCCAGGGACAGCAGGGCGTTCACCGGGTCCGGAGCGGGGCGGTGTTGACGGCCGGTGAAGTTGAAGGAGTGGCGCACCATCTTGGCCAGGGCCGTAAAGTAGCGGTGGCTGCCCGACCCCTCCAGCCCCAGGAGGGAGGCGAGATCGTTCATTTGGGGAACCTGGCCGGGAAAGTGGGACAGGTCGGCGATCTCCGGCTTCAAGTCGGGGTCCGGGTGATTGTGGACGAACTCCCGGACCAGGGCCAGGGAGTTCTCCAGCTTGGCCATGACAATGTTTTGGGCCAGGGCCAGGGCGAAGGCGGGGTCGTTGGCCTTGGCGTACTGGGCCCGGCGCAAGTCGATGTTTTTAGGGAAGGGGCTGCTGAGCTTCCCCAGGAGCCGGCCCCGGCGGGTGAAGAGGGCCAGTTCCACCTCCTGGCCCAGGAGGAGCTGCAGGGCCGGGGTGGTGAGGTGCACGTGGCCGAATACCAGGACGCTCTCCACTTTGGCCGCGGGGATGTCTAGCAAGGTCTGATCGTCTTTGGAAACTATCAGGCGTTCGCCGGTTTTCTGGAGGACGGCGCCCTGCTCGGTTAGATAGAGAAAGGCCATGGTTCACCTCAAGGGTTTGCTCGTTTCCGGGCCAGATATGCCTGAAGATCAAAGGGTGGCGGAAAATAAAGCACCCGCCGTTCCCGTGGGGGCCGGTCGAAAGGAGCCAGGATGGAGTCCTGGAGAAAGATGAGGCCCAGAAACTTGAAACCGTGCTCGAAATCGGCCAGACCGGAGTCCTCGGCGTCGATAGCAAGATGCAGCCGGGCCAGAATATCAGCGGCGTCTGCCAAGGCGTTCCTGGCTTTTTCGGGAGTCTTGGTGAGAACCACAAAGTCATCGGCATAGCGCACCATTTGGTAGCCCCGGGAAATCAGCGCTTCATCCAGTTCGTCAAGAAAAAGATTGGCCAGAAGCGGCGAGACCACCGCGCCCTGGGGAATGCCTTTATTCAGGTGATAGAGCTTCTCGCCGTCATAGATTTCGGCCTTGGTCCAGAGGTTGAGGAGGCGCAGGCCCGAGAAAGCGCCTCGAAACTATCGAAGTTCCACCCAACCGCGCCGGTGATAGGGCCTTTCTCTGGAAGTTGAATCAACCGGGTCTGACCCGCATCATTAAGTAATAAGTGAAAGATTTTGTTTCTGAGTTCCTGGTATTTCTGACAAATATTGAAAAAAAGGTATGCTTGGTTCCGGGATTTTTTGGAACACACCAGTGTGACGCTTTTTAGAGAGGGATCAGCGATGGGACGGAGGTGCTTATTAATGGCGATAAGGGGCATAACCCACGGCCACCTGGGATGAACAGTAGTGCTTTTCATTAATTGGATATCTTCAGTGAGATTCCCGTATTTAAGAATATCTTTCAAGTAATTTGGTACGCCATCGGTATGGTCCAAGCTGTCCGGCAGATTTGACAGAAAGAGAACCAAATGCTTTCTGGGCTGGACTTCCTGATCATAGAGATGTGTGGTATAAGGCCGGAAAAATGCCTTTCTGACGCGATACAAGGAAATTAATGCCAGGATGAACAGAGCCAGGTAAATGACACGGGGGAAAGAAAATCCCCGGATTTCCTCCGGCAACACATGCCGCCACCAGAATTCAAAGGTATCTGACATCGGTGCGGCGGCGCAGTTAGCGCTAAGGGCGAACCAACTAGGATCAGCCAAGGAATGAACTTTCTCAAGGACGTTTTTCCTTTTCCTCCGAGCAAACGTGGCTAACGCGTTCCTAAGGTCAAGCCAGCACATCTCATCTTTAAAGAATCAGGAAGGTGCTTTTCCTCGTAAATATACGGTCTTGTCTTTTAAAGTGACTTCAAGGCCTACGGCAATCATTGCGGCCTTGGCGTGCTGCACCGATTTGCTGCGGCGGAAAAGACGGCCGTCTACAGACTTGATAATTATATTGATTCCTTCACTTTTAATTATGACACCGTCGACTTGCTCTCCCGAGGGCAGCGGATCATTTATGGGGAAGGGTTCGACCTCACTTATAACCTCCTTCCCGACTTGGGAAGGTTGCACCAATGTTCCATCCTCCAGGAGGACGAGTTTTTCCCGGCCGGCATATTGGATAGTTCCCTCCTGCCCTTTATTTAGGGAGAGAATATCGGTTAAGCGCTGGAAGACTGCTGGATTATTTTCCAGTTTTTTCTTAGCCAGTTCTCGGAGTCGATTGATTTGACTCGGTAGATCAGGAGATACGGAGTGCAAGGTAGTATAACGCGCCGAGCCTTTGCTGATAAAGAATTCGTCGGGCTTACCAGTATCAATGGCAATGGTGATGCTACCCAAACCCCGGGGTTTGCCCATGCCGATTTTATGTCCTAGAGAGTATTTTCTTCCGGCAACTCCGTTTTCATTAACGGGTTCATATCCCAATTCAACTGCAAACAGAAGGAAGGCCAGTTGGTCTTCCGTCAAGCTGGTAAAGTCGAGAGTAGCTGTCAATTGCACGTCTTCCGGAAGAAGTTGGTTGATTTTCACATTCTGCAAGGTATGGCCTTTTTGTGCTAAATAATCATAATTATTAATGTTTACTTTCTCAGGGTTGTGATGGAAATAGAATTTGCGGCCTCTGGGCCTGTTCCCTGTGCTCCCGTCTTTGGCATAAAAAGCAGGGCTTTTTTCCGGCTTGGGGGAAGAGAGGATTTTTAGGTTCCATTCCCCCTGCCTGATTGAGGTATCGGTGCCGATAGCATCGGAAAACCGGACTTTGCCTTGCAGAAGCAAGTCGTTCCCCTGGATGGTGCCAAAAGTGGCGCAGGCCGGACAGAGTCCGTTGGTAGAATTACATGTCTGATTCTTGTATTTTGGAGCGGGATAAGTATATCGGCCATAGGTTTCTGCAAACAAGACCATGCAGCTATCAGTGAGGGCTTCAAAAACCGCTCTGATCATACCCTTGAGACTGGTGCCTGGAAATGTGGGTTGTCTTCCCATCTCCTGACCGTTATGGTGAAAACGCAAGAAGGTGGTCTTGGTTTTCTCTTCACCGTCTTTTTTTACTATTTCTATATCCACATCTTCCGGGAGCCGGGATGGTATAAAAATCGGGGTTACAGTAGAGATAATCAATCGGAGGTGCCCGGAATAAGTTTCTTCTCCGAAGCGGTGGTGGTCCTTGGTTTTATGCCACTGGTTAAATATTGGCCCACGGTTTCCCAAGGGGACGAAGTTATAGGGATTGATTAGCTTCATTAATCTGTCTCCTCGTCTTGTGCCTTGCTTTGCTGCACGCCAAAGCGGACGCCCCGGAGAAATTCCCCTTGAACAGCGTGCCTGTAGCGGCGCACCACCATGCAGGGGGAGACTTTGCGCGGCTTATTGGCGGCGTCGGCTTGGATTAATTTCAGGTCATCCTCGGAGAGGGGGTACTCCTGGATTTTGGGGATTTCCCGGGCATAAAAACGGGGGCCGCCGCGGGGGTTGGTTTTCCTTTCCGGCTCCAAGTCTTTCTCCTGGTCCGGGTTGACCCACTCCCCCCAGAGGATGAGAGGCAAGTAGGAATCGTCAATTTTTTCGGAGATTCGGTCAGGCTCGATCTCAAGTTCCCTGCCAATGAATTCCGGGGGAGGTTCTTCCTCGTCCAGGAGGATGACGGCATGGAGGAGGCCGCCGGGCAAAGACTGCCAGCGATATTCTCCCACGGCTCCAAAGACGCGGCCGGCAGGCCAGAGCGCGTGGTCGCGCCAATCCTTGACTTCATCCAGGAACCAGAGACGGGCCTTCTTGACACCTTCCAGCCAGGCGTATTTAAAACTATAGCGAGACAGGTCGGGGTGCTCCGTCAGGGCGGTGGCGAAAGCGATGACCGGGGTCATGAGTCTTCCCCCTCTATGGCCGCGGCGGGGGGCATTTCCACAGGCGGGGTTAGTGAGGCGATATAGGCGTTAAAGGTCGGGGCCGTGGCGGACCACAATCCCCGAATCGCATCTTCTTCTGTCAAGATATATCGATGGTAAAGCGACAACGGGTCATCATCAGGCGATGGAAGATCAAAGGAGGGTGGCTGGCAATCGTGGAGCGCGTAACGTGTTTTTTCGCCTGAATCGCTAATGAGGCTGCCCAGGTGGTCGATGCAGGAGCGAGAAGTGTTTGCTTTTGGATATGACAAGGTGATTTTCGTGAGCTCCCCCGTCACTAGGCCGAAGCCCTTGGTCTTGCCGAAACCGATGGGCACCAGGCCGTCATGAAAATCCCGGAAGACATAGGCCAGAAGCCCCAGATGCCAGAGTTCGAAGTTGGCCAGCGTTACGGTGGTGGTGAAGGTGGTGTTTTCCAGGACGTGGAAGCGCATGTTGGCCCCCCCGCCCTGCTCGCCCCCCTGGAAGACACCGCCGGTGAAGCGGTCGATGCCGATCATATCCCGGTAAACGGAGTGGTATGGTCCATTGAGGCCCTCAATCTTAGCGTCGGTAAAGATGATGCGACTGGCCAACCCGGCATAGCCGAAGATTTTGCAGGCAGGGCAGGCTTCTTTATAAAGAATTCCTTTTTCCTTTTCCAGGCGTTTGCTGCAACTTAAAAAGGTGTTATTAGCCCCCTGTTCAAAGGGGTCGCAGGCGGTTACGGGAGCTTGGTCGTCGGCATCTCTCAAGGTGCGGATGATGCGCTCCGCCTGGGCCCGGAAGGGACCCCTAAGGGAAGTGCCGGGGACATAGAAAGGAAGCTTAGGTGAGCCCCCTTTTATCTGGGTTTCGGCTTTAATGATGTCAGCTTCAGTCGAGCGACTGATAAATAGCGCATCGGGAAAGCCGTTCGGCTTAGTCCAAGAATCTTTGTAAGGAGGTCTTTTAATTATATCCCGATAGCGTCCGTCCGCGATAAGCAACGGCCCTGGGCATTCCAACTTCCACTCAAATTCCGCTTCGCAGAGTCGGCGCTTCAGCATCAGAGAATCTCCTTCCAGTCAGGGCATTCTCGATAGAGGCCTTTAGTGAGGTCCTGACCTGCGGTGAGGGCCTGCCACCAGGAGCTTAGGTCAGTGAGGCACTTCACCTGATAGTGGAATTTCTTTTCCTGCCCGTTTTTCGTTTTCGTCTGTTCCTGCAGCCGGAGCAATCCCAGGCCCCCGGCCCGCTTGCCACCTACATAGAGTCCACCTTTAAGGATTTTCAATATCAGGTTGACCAGCCTGGTGTCCGTCTCATCCAGGTTCTCGGCGGTCATCTCGAAGCCGAAGGTAGGACAGTCGCCTCTAGATTCCAGGACTTCGTAATCGAATTTTACGTTTTCCCGGGCCGCGCCGGTGTCCCGGTCAATGCCCACGCCGTCGCGCAGGCGGGCCCGGCCCTGGAGTTGAGAAATCCGGGGTGCATCCGGCAAGGCATCGGCGATGACCAGGCGAGAGGCGTAGACCGCGCATCCGAAGAGGCGGCAGACGTCGCAGAGGTGTTCTTGGGCCAACTCCTGCAGCAACTTATCCCGCTCCGGTCCTGAAACGTTCCTGTTATTGACTTCTTGCACGATAAAGTCTCCGCAATGGCTGTCGGTGAACAAGGTGCAACTGCATAATTGGCTCACGTCTTTGCCTACTCCGCTAAGCAGGCGCTCCACTGCGGAGCGCAAGGCACCCCGGAGGGAGGTGCCGGGGATGTAGGGTACGCCATCAAGGGTGCGGATCAACGGGGCGTCGGTGCGGTCATCGGCCCGGCCGGAAGAGATCCGCAGGGCGGTCTGCAATTCCAGTTGTCCTGTAAAGATATGGCGACTATCGAGTTTATGATGGCTCCTCAGAGCTCTTGGGGTCGAACTAGTCATCCCGCCACCTCCTTTAGAGGCATAACTTCTTTAAAGGTTTGCTGGTAGCCGTACTGGCCGACGATATAGTTCCAAAAGCGGCGCAGGGCCGCCAGCCGGTCCAGATGGGGGGAAACCGGATCTGGGGGAAGATATTTTTCATCGCGCATCCAGTCACGGAGAATTTCCCCCAGAGTGGAGGCCGAGCCGTCCGGCAGGGTCACCGGGGTTCGCCAGGATGTCTCTTTACCCACAAGCTTCTGCAACTGGTGAGAGAGAAATTTCTCCACTCGCTCTTGAGCGTCTTGCAAAGAGTGAGCGGTTTGCAGGCGCTCCCCCACCGCGGCCATCTGGGCCGGAGCTACAGGAAGCTTTTCTTGGCTATTAGAGGTGAGCTGAAAAAATTCCCGTGCCTGGCGCAGCAGCTCGGCTTCTCCGGCCAGAAAGGCCAGGCGGGCCCACAGGGCCATTTCTAAACGCGACGTCATAGCTCTATCTCCCGTAATCATAGTGAAACGGGTGCCACAGGAGAGCCAGCCCATACCCCTCCCGGTTGAGATCGCCGATCCAGCCCAGGCCGTCGCCGTCGGGGATTGTCGGGCTGGTCGTGCCTGTTTTTGCCGGGAAGCAAAAGACACTGCCCGCGGCCACTGCCAGACGCGGCATTCGGGGCAGCAGCCAGGGCTTGCCGTCGAAGCCTCCTACCAGGCGGGTGGTGGCGTAAGACGGAGGTGGTTTGTCTTTATCTTTGTCTTCTTCCCAGTCCTCGCGATTGATCCTCAGGGGATCCAAGTGGCGGAGGAGCGGCGCGGTGCGGTCTCGCAGGTAGTCATCGGAGAAGATCGCATCGCTCAGCAGAGTGACTACCAGAACCGGCCGCTTATTGATTTCCGAATAACGCCCGAACCTTTCCCGGGCTTTGCCCCAAGGGGGCGGTTCCCAGGAGGCCGGGGCCACCTCCACCCAGCCCTGCCCCCGGGAGCGGCCGGTGCCAACGCCCGCGATAAACGGCGTGGCCAGCAGTTGTTCCAGAGCTTTCTCCAGTTTCGGCGGAACCTCGATGAACCCTTTAAAAACCTGGCCTTCGGCTATCACCCGCTGGCTATAGAGCCGCGCGGAGGCCGTGGCGCCCAACGCCGGGTTGATGGCGGTGCGGGTGATGAGGCGCTGGGCGACAACCCCGGCTTTCCTGGCAGACGGATCATAATAGCCGGTGAAATAATCCATGGGGGCCTGGCACTCCTTGGTATTTTTTGGGTTTATGTGTTTGCAGCGCAGGTCCTTACCCCCCTGCAACAGCGAATCCCTCACCCCGTGGCCGCCCGGGGGAAATCCACCGTCATACTTGCAGGTCCGGGCCGAAAGAGGAATCACCTGGAGGCCGTCCAGGTAGGCCGGGGCGAAGCAGGCTTTTCCGTTGAGGAAGAGAGATTGAAACACCGAATCATCCGACTTGCCGTCCGTTTGGAGGTAGCGCTGGGCCAGCAAACCGCGCACGGTGTTGCCGGGGATATAATCCAGGGTTTCCAGGAGATTGTAGGACGGCGGCTGAGCGCTGAGGAGCACCGGGGTCTTGGTGGTGAGGCTCAGACCCATGACCTGTTTCATGAGCCACCTCCCGGCGCGCTCAGGACAATGCCGCCCCGGAGCGCCCCCCGCCCCACGGCCTTGCGCCCGCCCAGGCGATCCGTCAAGGCTGCCGAGGCCCGAAGAAAGCCTTCTTCTGTCGGCGCTAAGGCATCATTGATCATGACTTCGCCCGCCAGGCTGAGACGGGCGGGCAAGACTTCATCAAAGAACAGGTGGTCTCCCAGGGCGGTGCGCAGATGGCGGGACAGGGCAATGCCTGGGCGCAGTTCCGTATCGGGATGAACCACTGGATTGGGGTTTCTGGCCAGAAGCTCCTGGATCAGACCCCGCAGGCACTCCTCCAACTCCGCCTGGCCTACCCAGACAATGCCGGGTCTGGTGGAACAGCCGAACAGGCGGCAGATCGTACAAGGTCCTTCTCCAAGGCTGCATTCCGGTTGGTTCTCTCCATGGCAGAAGAGACCCTGACCCTTAAATGAGGGGTTGCTGCCATTAGTGCGCAGCAGGCGCTCCGCCGTGAAGCGCCAGCGCCCCTTGACCGTAGACCCGGGAATATACGGCAGGCCGTCCACGGTGCGCATGACCATGCGGTCCACCAGCCCGGCCACTGACAGGCCGCTGAAGACGCTTACCGGGGAAGCAAAGGAAAGGCGATATAACCACTTAGACCTCGGCATCGGCCACCTCCGGGAGAATGGGGGTGATAGCTGAAGAAGCCTCCCCGTCTGACGACTTATGGATGAAATCGTACAACTCCAGGATTTCGGTCAGGTGGGTGGACCAGGAGTTATCCGGGTTTATCCTAAAAGGAAACCGATCGAGGTTCTTGAAGAAATCAGATAAGAGCTTATCGATCTCCTGATTGCCGGTGTTTCTAAGGCGCTCTTTGATCCGCAGGGCATCGAACTGGGCCTGCAAGGGATGGTGAAACAGCACCGGGTACAAGGCCTTCAGTTTGTTGCGAGGCACTTTGGTCTGTTTCAAGGCCCGGATAAATTCTATCAATTCAACGGCTGCGGCTGCGGTATAGGGGCGCTCTGTCAGTTTTACTTCCCGTAAGCCGGACCCGCTCAAGTTCGCCATGGTCTGCACATATTCCCGGCGCCGCCGCTCCCGGACGGGTTCGCTCACTGCCTCGCTCACCACCAGGAAATCCAGGGTGCCGATCTCCACGCCAGACCCAAATTCTTCTGCCGCCTTTTTCTTGGCGATCTTCATCAGGTCTCCGGCCAGACTCGCGAGATCGGAGGCGGGAAAATGGGCATGGGCGATCACTACTCCCGCGGAAGTTGTGAGGCCTTGGGGGGCGAAGTCTGTCGGTAACTCGCCCTTATTTTTACACTCCTCGATCAGCTTATTGGTTTTGGCTTGATACCGTTCAATGAAGCATACGGCCACATCCAGGGCGCAATGGGCCGGCACCGCCAGTATCAGGTCGTCCCCCCCGGCCATGAGGAATTCCGCCTTTAGAGAATGAAGTTCGGAGGCGCGGGTTTTCTTGGCCACTTCTTCGGAAACCACCATCTCCCTGTCGGTCCCTACCACCGTCAAGACTGCCTCCACCGCGGCCTCCCGGGTAGTCTGGTCCACCAATTGAGAAAAGGCCCGGAGGGCTTTGATGGCTGTATCATCGTCAGCGCCTTGAAGCAGTTGGCCCAATTCTCGGAGCACCTCACCCATGCGATTGCCATCGGCGTAAATGAATCCCAGATAATTCGCCGGATTGGAGGCCGCGCCGATTTCATTAAAATCCTGGGGCAACTGCAGGCGTCGGTTCTTACCTTCCAAGTAACGGGATAGAGTCGTGTAGATAAAATCAGGGATAAAATCAGGACCATTAACCTCCTTCAATTCTGACTCGGTCTTCAAAACCCGATCTCTTTTCTCCCCGGGTTTCACCTCAACTTCGACATACAGTTTGTTAACTGAGGCTCTTTTAAGACGGCATCCCTGGCACAGGAAGTGCGAACCGAACTCTTCGTGCCTAACTTCCGCCGGTTCCTGCCCGCAGGAAGTGCAGGGGCGGAGCCAGCGCCCGGCCAGCATTGGGACTCCCTCGGTCCGGCCCAGTTTGCTCTTCTTACACCGGTTCACTCCCCATTCCACTGCGTTCGGTAGGGATTTGCCTTTCATTTCCTTGCCGCGGTCGACGATCTCGACGGCCACCCGGCCCGTGGCCGTTTCCCGGCGGTAAAGAGCAAGAACTGCCTTTCGAAAGCTTTGTGCGTCATTGTCATCCTTAAAAAGAACCCGGCCGGAGCCGCCGCCGAGATAAATAATTTCCCAGCTTGACCTATTGATCTTAGACAAAACTTTTTCCTCGATTTTTTTGCGATTGCACAGGTCCAGCAACAGACTGGCTCCCCGGGTTTCCCGCAGGAACGGGGAGGCAAACAGATAGGACTTGACTTTCTGGGTTTCCAAGACCACCAGGTAAGGCCACTTATCAACGTCCGACATGTGATTCCTCTTTTGTATGGATGCGGAATTTCCCCAGGCCGAAGGTGGTTCCCTGGCCTAAATTGACTTTTTCTCCTAACCTGAGGTAAAGCAGAAACGGATCCAGGTTTCCACGAAAGCTGATCATCCCCATTAAACCCCCAAGCTTCATGATGGTGTCCTGGCGCCTGGAGTAGCGCTCCCACTCGTACCAGTGGAGATTATGATTGGTTGTCTCGATGTGCCGCGCTTGGGCTAAGAGGAAATTAAAGTTGAAGGGTCCGAGGCCAGAGGCGCTTGAGTTAGAGTTGTTCCCGTAGAAAGCGGCCAGAAGAGTAAGGCGGTGGGCCAAATGCTCAAAGAATCGTGAGAAGGTGAGATGCGTTACTAGATCACCCTTCTCTTTGAGGCGAAGGGGAGTAAGGAAGTTCAATGTGATTTGAGTGAGATGAATGTCAGCGGAAGCAGAAATGTAGCCTTCTCCCGGAGTGAACGCGGTGAAGGCTTGGGAACGGCCATTGTAGATGGGTACAGCCGACCCGTTCATAAGGTGGTCTACCTTGATTAGCTCGTATTTCCCTCGCTCTAGGCCCAAACCCCGACGGCCCAACTCCTGGAAGATAAAAATAAAGTACGGCAGTGCATCTAGGGCCGGGCCGATTAAGGTCAATTCAAAGTCCAGGACCTCACCTGGGCGGAAGGCCTGGCGGTTGGTGAGGGGGGGATTCAGGACATAGGGGCGGGGGGCTTTCTGGAACTTTCTGGCTTCGGTGAAACCAATGGGTGGCGGCGGTTCGAAAAGGGCTACATACAGGCATCGCTCACGTAGGAGACATGGCCGGCAGTCGGATTGCTTGGTCATGCACACTAACCGCCGCAAGGAACTGCCGAAGGCCCCCCGAAAAACTGCGCCCTTATAGGGCGGCAAAACCATGAGGGTCTGGACGCGCAGGTAGAGGCGAAATCTTGCGAAGGTGAGAAACGAGGGCGGCCCTTCCTTGTCCGGCATCATATGCCTCTCTCACGTAGGAAGGTTCAGATAGCGAAACAATCTTAGCTTCAATCGTTCATCCAAGTCAAGTGAGGGTGTAAAGAATTCTCTCTTAATGCTGGTTTTATGCCGAACTTTCAAACCACCATCAGGAAAAACCTCATTCATAGCAAACGATAAATGGGGAGGGCAGTCAAAAATGTTTGAAAACGTTTGTTATATTCGACATGAAAGGATGGCCAGATATTTCAGATAGATTTTTGCCCTGAGGCCTATCACCAGGGAAGGTTCTCCCCGAGACAAGGTTGCGGGGACCTTTTGGAGGGGATATATTCACACGGAGAGGCTGCTTTGCCCCAAGGCGTTAGGAATGTCCTGGCCGGACTCAGTAACAGGTGCATTCGCAATTTGGGGTCCCTTTCCGGTCGCGGCTGAGGCGGGTTCGCTCCGCTTCTAAAACAGTCTCTCGCCCCCGCTCCCGCGGCTGGACGGTTAAGCGTAGGCCCGCCGCGCGCGTATGCCTGGAGAGTGCGTAATCGCTACCAGGGCCATCGGGGGCTTTTCAATCTCAGATAGTTAGCAACCAAACATCCTTGTCGGCTTCTCCTGGCGTGGATATATTCTCATTGGCCCCTGCTCCCATGGTGAAACGAGTACGCATAGGTCCACCACGCGTAGGCCCGATTGAGCCATCACCCTCACCGGGTTCACCAGGGGCTTTCCTTTTTGCTCGGGAAGATTTATAATTTCATTGCTCGGTTGTTCAGCCTGACCTCCGGAAAGACCTTCCGGTTTGCCCGCCTCGGCCATTTGGCTGGGTTGCGAGGAATACGAGGGGGCTGGTCGTACCTCCAGGTTGAGCAAGCGGGTTTTTTCTTGGTTTCTTGCCTTTCTTTCCGGAACTGCGATATTTTCATCATGTAACTCGCCCTGGGTGGAGACGCTCTCCGTATCCCCAGTCTCAGCCGGGGTGGAGCCAATGGAGCGTCCAGACTGGCTCCCCTACCCATCCTCGCCCACCAATCCCCGCATCCATTCCTACTTAAACCACTGGATCACCCCACTCCTGGCGGTAGTTTTTTTGATAAAAATTTTTCGGCTTGGGTCCCATGGGCCTGGGGCTTTGGGTACTCCGTTTTTCCGGGGAATGATTTTTGAAAAAATTTCCGTGCGGGTCATAAGTAATATGGGGGGGTGGAGTCCCGTCTCCGGGTTCGCCTTCCCCGGCCGGCCGGAAGAGGGGGACGTATGCCTGGGGGCCGTGGTGGGACGTGGCAGGCAGGCGGCGGTAAGTGGTGATGGTGGAGCGCTACGCCGGTGGTGGGGCGGCAGGGCAAGGGCTGAGGCCCTGGGTTTAGAGCGGTAGAACTCTCTACTTCTTCCCAGGGCCTGTCTCGTCCAGTCCTATCATAGACCTGATTTTCTCTGGCTCGGAAACCTGCCAGTTCCCATCTGGCCCTTTCTCTAACCTGGGGAAGAGAACCTGGCCCTCTGGCCCTTCCAGTCTGATTAAAGGTGGTAGGGGTTCCTGGGACATGGCTTTCTCAAGGTTAGGGGGGCGTGGGGTGGGCGGGTCACCACCGGTCTTGCAAACCCGTCTCTAGAGCATCCGACCGCTCACTCAAGGCCCCTAGGCACGCCTCACGACGTGCCTTCACCCCCCTTGAAATCATGATAACTATTTTGAGGAGTGAGGGCAAGATTGAGAAGGCAGGCCACGGCGCCACGTGCTGCTTCCCCTGGGGGAAAAGGTGTCGTGCATACGTTGGAAACGTTCCGCGGCCCTGCCTGAAATTAATATAGCAATTTCCAACCTGCTTTTCCAACCTTGACAGAGCGGATCTCATGGGGTCCTCATGATGCACTTGACGATCTTCGGAAAGCTCCCGACCAGAGGAAAGGCTCTTCACTTCCCCAGCCACGGGAGGCAGACACAAGTCCGCAACATAGCCCCTTCTATCCCGGAATTTGGCTCCTGTGTTGGAAATGGGGTTGGAAATAAATTGAGAGGCAAAAGAGAAAGGGCTTAGAAAATCATCTAAGCCCTTGAATTTCCTTGGCGGGGACGACGAGACTCGAACTCGCGACCTCCGGCGTGACAGGCCGGCGTTCTAACCAACTGAACTACGCCCCCGATTATGAGTTCCGGGTTCCGAGTTCCAAGTTCCAAGCTAAAGGATTTATGCTCTTATTTTAAAAGTCCGAGGCAGTGGCCGAATCGCTTATAAGTTAAGCAGAAAATCTTAAACTTGCAACCTCGAAGTCGGGACCAAAACTCCGAACTCGGAACCTGGAACTTGGAACTAAAAAACTGGTAGGCGGAACAGGGCTCGAACCTGTGACCTCCGGCTTGTAAGGCCGATGCTCTCCCAGCTGAGCTATCCGCCCGCCCCGGTAATATTCGCCTATAGCGGCCCCGCTGTCAAGGGGGAAAAATTAGGGGTTAGGGGTTAGCGTTCAGGGGCTGGAAAACAGGCGATTCGCACCAGTCTCCAACCCCTGACCCCCAATCCCTAACCCCTGTCTTTTCTAGTGCGGCCGAATCTCCGTCGTCGGCGCCTCGCTCGCGGGGATAAAGGCCGGCTCCGGCGGCACCGGCGGCGGCGGGGCCTTGAACAGGGTTTCCGGGTCGTCCACGGCCAGGGCCATTTTCAGGACCTCGTCCATGTGATCCACCGGCGTCAGCTCCACGGACTTGAGGATACGGGCCGGGATTTCCTTGATATCCTTGGCGTTGTCCCTGGGGATGAGCACCGTCTTGATCTGGTGGCGGTGCGCGGCGATGACCTTTTCCTTCAACCCGCCGATGGGCAGCACCCGGCCCCGGAGCGTGATTTCCCCGGTCATGGCCACGTCCCTTCTGACCGCAATTTTGAGCAACGCGGAGACGATGCTGGTGGCGATGGTGATGCCCGCGGACGGCCCGTCTTTGGGGATCGCGCCTTCCGGCACGTGCACGTGGATGTCGATCTTGCGGTAAAACTCAGGCGGCAGACCCAGGGCTTCGGCCTTGGAGCGCACGTAGCTGAGCGCGGCCTGGGCCGATTCCTGCATCACTTCCCCTAATTTCCCGGTGATCATCAATTTGCCCCGGCCAGGGAGCACCACCACTTCCGTCTGCAGGAGTTCGCCCCCGAACTCGGTCCAGGCCAACCCCGTGGTCAGGCCCACTTCGTCGGCCTCTTCGGTGCGGCCGAAGCGAAAACGGGGCACGCCCAGATATTTCGGCACCGCCTGGCTGCTCACCTTGACGTGATGGTCCTTGCCCTTGGAAGCCACTTCCCGGGCCACTTTCCGGGTGATGGAGGCGATTTCCCGCTCCAGGTTCCTTACCCCCGCCTCCCGGGTATATTGCCGGGTAATGGCCAGGAGGGCATTCTCGGAGAAGGAAATGTTCTCCTGGGCCAACCCGTTAGCCGTACACTGCTTGGGAACGAGGAACTGCTGGGCGATGAGGAGTTTCTCCACTTCCGTGTAGCCCGGCAGCCGGATGATTTCCATGCGGTCTTGAAGCGGCGCGGGGATGGAGTAGAGGTTGTTGGCGGTGGTGATGAACATGATCTCTGAGAGGTCATAATCCACGTCGAGGTAGTGGTCGTTAAACGCAAAGTTCTGTTCCGGGTCCAAAACCTCCAGCAGGGCCGCGGAGGGGTCGCCCCGGAAATCCGTGCTCATCTTGTCTACTTCATCGAGACAAAATACCGGGTTGCTGGTCTTGGCCTTCTTCAAGGACTGGATGATCTTGCCGGGCAACGCGCCGATGTAAGTGCGGCGGTGGCCCCGGATCTCCGCTTCGTCCCGCACCCCGCCCAGGGAGAGGCGCACGAAGTTCCGTCCCAAAGCCCGGGCTACGGACTTGGCCAGGGAGGTTTTGCCCACCCCCGGGGGACCCACCAGGCAGAGGATGGGGCCTTTCATCTTCTTCACCAGGCTCTGGACCGCCAGGTGTTCTAAAATGCGCTCCTTGGGCTTCTCCAGGCCGTAGTGGTCTTCGTTGAGAATTCGCTCGGCCTCAGTCAGGTCGAGCTTGTCCCTGGTCTTTTCATACCAGGGCAGGGAGAGCAGCCAGTCGATATAGTTCCTGACCACCGTGGCTTCCGCGGACATGGGGCTCATCAGCTTGAGTTTCTTCAGCTCATGCTTGACCTTGGCCTGGGCCTCGGCGCTCATCTTCTTTTTGCGGATGCGGCGCTCCAGCTCCTGGACTTCGCCCTTGAAATCCTCTTTTTCCCCCATCTCCTTCTGGATGGCCCGCATCTGTTCGTTCAGGTAGTATTCCCGCTGGGTCTTTTCCATCTGCTTCTTGACCCGGTTTTTGATGCGGGTTTCGATCTGAAGGATTTCGTTTTCCCGGTTAACCAGGGCCAGGACCTTTTCCAGGCGGCGGCCGGCGTCCTGGGTTTCCAGCATCCCTTGTTTTTCTTCGGTCTTTACGGCCAGGTGCCCGGCCACGGTATCCGACAGCCGGCCCGGGTCCTCCAGTCCGGCCACGGTCTGCACCACTTCCTGGGGCACCTTTTTATTCAGCTTGGCATAGGTCTCGAAACTGACGATGGTGGCCCGCCGCATGGCCTCGATTTCGGGGTTGTGAGACCAGGTGTCGCTCAGTTCTTCGGCCTCCACCTGGAAGAAATGGGGGTTGGCCAGGTACTGCTTGATCTGGGCCCTATCCTTGCCTTCAATGAGCACTTTCACCGTACCGTCGGGCAGGCGCAGAAGCTGGAGGATCGCGGCCAGGGTTCCCACCCGGAAGATGTCCGCTTCCCGGGGTTCATCCCGCCTGGGGTCTTTCTGGGTGCACAGGAGGATATACTTCTCCTGGCCCATGGCGTATTCCAAGGCGGAAATGGACCGTTCCCGGCCGATGAACAGGGGCACCACCATATGGGGGAAGACCACAATGTCCCGGAGAGGCAACATGGGCACCGTGATCATATTTTTTTTGTCCCCTTCCCCAGACTGCCGCGATCTGTTTAATCGAAAGATCATTGCTGCACCACCCTCCCTGGTTTATCCCATTCCACCTCTTCTTCCTTGGGCTCGTAAGTCAAAATGGGTGCGGCGTGTTTGATGATGAAATCTTCGTTAATCAGACATTCCTGGACGTTCTTCTGGGACGGCAGATCGTACATCAGATCCAGCATGGCCCGCTCCAGGATGGCCCGGAGCCCCCGGGCCCCGGATTTGCGTTTCATGGCTTCCTTGGCCACGGCCACCAGCGCGTCGTCCGTGAAATTCAAGGCCACCCGGTCCATCTCCAAAAGCTTCTGGTACTGCTTCACCAGAGCGTTTTTTGGTTCCTTGAGAATGCGCACCAACGCGGTTTCATCCAGCTCGTCCAGGGTGGCGATCACCGGCAGCCGGCCCACGAACTCGGGGATGAGACCGAATTTCAGGAGGTCGGGCGGCTGCACCTGGACCAAGACTTCGCCCAGGGGCCGCTGGTGGCGGCTCTGGATGTCGGCCCCGAAGCCCATGGCCTTGCGGCCCACCCGGGCGCCGATGATGTCCTCCAGGCCGTTGAAGGCGCCGCCGCAGATGAACAGGATGTTGGTGGTGTCCACCTTGATGAACTCCTGCTGCGGGTGCTTGCGCCCACCCTTGGGGGGCACCGAGGCCATGGTGCCTTCGATGATCTTCAGCAAGGCCTGCTGCACCCCCTCCCCGGAGACGTCCCGGGTGATGGAGGGGCTGTCGGTCTTGCGGGCGATTTTGTCCACTTCGTCGATGTAAACGATGCCCCGTGAGGCCTTCTCCACATCGTAATCCGCGGCCTGGAGCAAATTCAGGATAATGTTTTCCACGTCTTCGCCCACGTACCCCGCCTCGGTGAGGGTGGTGGCGTCGGCGATGGTGAAGGGCACATTCAGAATCCGGGCCAAAGTTTGGGCCAACAGGGTCTTGCCGGAACCGGTGGGACCCACCAGGAGGATGTTGCTCTTCTGGAGCTCCACCCCGTTCAGCTCCACCCCGGAGTTGATGCGCTTATAGTGGTTGTACACGGCCACGGACAGGATCTTCTTGGCCCGTTCCTGGCCGATGACGTATTCGTCTATCTGCTTTTTGATGCCTGCCGGCTCAGGAATGGCCAGGCGGGCATGTTTGGCTTCGTCTTTTTCGTATTCCTCGGCGATGATATCGTTGCACAGTTCGATGCACTCATCGCAGATATAGACTCCAGGGCCGGCAATGAGCTTCTTCACCTCACTCTGGCTCTTGCCGCAGAAGGAACACAACAGGTCGGTGCTTTTGTCGGTCCCCCGTTTACTCATATCCGTATCCTCCCCAAACCCGGATTCACGGGTTTGGTTTTTACTGTCCCCATCCCCGTCTTCGGGCTCCGATTTGTATATCGGCACCCCCGGACGGTTTCATAAAGGGATAAAAAATTCCCTTTTTAGGCTGGGGATAACGGGCGTTTGCCCACTTCCCTTTTGGTTATTACTTCGTCCACCAGGCCGTATTCCTTGGCCTGCTCCCCGGACATAAAAAAATCTCTTTCCGTATCCTTCTGGATCTGGTCCATGGGTTGCCCGGTATGTCTGGACATGATCTCGTTCAACTCTTCCCGGAGCCGCAAGATCTCCCGGGCCTGGATATCCACGTCCGTGGCCTGCCCCTGGAAGCCTCCCATGGGTTGGTGGATCAGGATCCGGGCATGGGGCAGACTGGAGCGTTTGCCGGCAGCGCCCGCGGCAAGCAGCAGGGCCGCCATGCTGGCCGCCTGGCCCATGCACAGGGTGGTCACCGGCGGCTTGATGAATTGCATGGTGTCATAGATGCCCAAGCCCGCGGTCACCATCCCCCCGGGGGAATTGATATACAGATGTATCTCCCGATCCGGGTCTTCCGCTTCCAGAAAGAGCATCTGGGCGATGACCAGGTTGGCCACCTCGTCATTGATGGCCGTGCCTAAAAAGATAATCCGCTCCTTCAGCAAGCGGGAATAGATGTCATAAGCCCGTTCGCCCCGGCTGCTCTGCTCCACCACCATGGGAATCAACGGCATGGTTATTTATTCTCCTCGGCCTCCGGCGCCGGGGCCGTAACTATTTCAGCGTGGTCCACCACGAATTTCATGGCTTTTTCGTCCTGCAACTGCCGCCGCAAAACTTCGAAGAGACCCCGTTCCTCATAAAGCTGCCGCATCTGGGCTTTATCCCGGCCGGTGCTGTCTGCCACCCGCTGCAATCCCTCTTCCAGTTCGGCATCGTCGATGGCGATGCCTTCTTTCTGGGCGATGCGCGCCAGCAGAAGGTTCATCCGCACCCGCCGTTCCGCGCCGGCCCGGGTGCTTTCCAGCATCTTTTCCCGGTTCAGGCCTTCCAGGTTGATGCCGTGCTGCATCAACTGCTGCAACTGCTCCCGGAGCATGGCGTCCTGTTCCTGCCTGACCATGGAAGGCGGCACTTCAAAGCCGTGGGCCGCCAGCAACTGGTCCAGGGCTTGGTTTTCCAGACGGCTGCGGCGTTCCCTCTCCTTACCTTTAATAATATCCTCTCGGACGGCCTCACGCAAGTCGGCCAAAGTCTGAAAATTGCCCCCCAGGTTCTGGGCAAAGGAGTCATCCAGATCCGGCACCACCTTCTCTTTGATGCCCTGGATCTTCACTTCGAAATCCACCGTCTTCCCGGCTTGCAGGGGGTCGTAAAAATCCTGGGGCAGGTCCACGGTGAAGCGGGTCTCCGCGCCCGGGCTCAGACCCAGCAAGTTCTTTTCAAAAGCCGGGTTGAACCGGCCCGCGCCCGCCTCCAGCAGCATATTCTCCTGTTTGGAAGTCGGTATGGGCTTGCCTTGAAAATATCCCTGATAATCCAGGGCCACGTAATCCCCTACCGCCACGGGCCGGGGTTCGTCCAGAGGCCGGAGGATGGCGTTATTCTCTCGAATCTCCTCCAGCCTTTTTTCCACCAAAGGTTCGATATCCTCTTCCGGAGGGGCCTCCAGGGTCAATCCCTGATAATTTTCCGCCTCAAACTCCGGGGGCACTTCCATCTCCACGCTGAAGCGGAAGTCCTCCCCCGACACCACCGGGGGCATGTTTTCCGGCCAATTGAGGTTGACTGGCTCTAAAGATTTCTCTTTCAAGGCCTCCCCCAGGGAGCGGCGCATCAGCTCCTCGGAGACCTCATGCTCCACCTGTTTGCGATAATAGAGTTCCAATACGGAGCGGGGCACCTTCCCGGGCCGGAATCCTTTCACCTTGGCCTGTTTTCCCAGCTTTTGATAGGCCCGGTCCACTGCCTGGGCGACCTCGCCTGCGGGCACCTCGATCTTCAGCTTGCGCGTGACTGCGCTCAGATTTTCCACTTCCACCTTTACCGCGTTTTGCGTCATTTTCCAGTCTCTTTCCAGTTTCTTTTGGTTATGATTATTTCCAGGTGGGAGCATTCCCCCTGTTTGCTTGGCTTGGCCTGGCCTGGCTGCCTGGTGCGAGAGGGGGGATTCGAACCCCCACGGTCGCCCGCTGGATCCTAAATCCAGTGCGTCTGCCTGATTCCGCCACTCTCGCCAATTAAATACAACATTAATTTTATTAACTTTTCGGACTTAAGTCAAGGAAGTCCTGATAGCACCGGCGTTATTTGCCCCTCTCAGGTTGTCGGGCGACTTAATTCATGTTATTTAAAGCTATCAGCTGTCAGCCATCAGCTGTCAGCTTAAAAATTTCCTAAGATCGGGTCCTTAACTCCGTTTATCAAGCATCGGTTATTTCATTGTTTTTTATTTTTAGCTGAAAGCTGACAGCTGACAGCTATGGAGGTTTAATAAATGGAAACCCCGGAAAAAGACGAAATGAGAGAATTAAGAGAGCGCCTTCTGGTCAGCCCCACCCTGGTGTGGGACCAGGCGGACGCGGCCCTGAGCGAGGCCATTACGGCTTACGGGGAGCAGTACAAAATATTTCTGGACCGGGCCAAGACCGAGCGGGAAGCGGTGGCCGAGATCGAGCGCCAGGCCAAGGCCTGGGGTTTTGTGGACCTGGCCGCCAATGCTCCCGGCCCCAAGGCCTACTATAATTATAAAGGCAAGACCATTATCCTGGTGGTCCAGGGCCGCCGGCCCCTGACCGCGGGGCTCCGTCTGGTGGGCACCCACATCGACTCCCCCCGCCTGGACCTGAAGCAATATCCGGTTTATGAGGACACCGACCTGGCCTTCCTGAAGACCCATTATTACGGGGGCATCAAGAAATACCAATGGCTGGCCCGGCCCCTGGCCATCCACGGGGTGGTGCTTAAGGCCGACGGCGCCCGGGTGGACTTGGTGGTGGGCGAAGACCCGGGAGACCCGGTCTTTACGGTCCTGGACCTCTTGCCCCACCTGGCCCGGAAGTCCCAGATGGACAAGAAGGTAACCGACGCCTTCGAGGGTGAGAAACTCAACGTCCTGGTGGGCTCCCTGCCCCTGGGGGATAAGGAGGCCAAGGACCGCTTCAAGCTCTACCTCCTGAATCACCTGGAGGAAAAATACGGCATCCGGGAAGAGGATTTCATCAGCGCCGAACTGGAGGTGGTGCCGGCCGGCCCGTCCCGGGACCTGGGTTGGGACCGCAGCCTGGTGGGCGGCTACGGCCAGGACGACCGCTCCTGCTCGTACGCGGCCCTGGCCGCCATCCTGGAGACCGACGCTCCGGAATACACCTCCCTGGCGCTGTTTTACGACAAGGAGGAGGTGGGTTCCGACGGCAATACCGCGGCCAAGAGCTGCCTGCTGGAAGAGATCGTGGAGACCCTGCTGGAGCGGGCCGGAGAAAACCCCCAGGCCCGGCGCCGGGTCCTCATGGCCTCCAAGGCCATCTCCGGGGACGTCACCGGCGCCCTGGACCCGGATTACCCGGAAGTCCACGAAAAACGGAACGCCGCCAAGTTGGGCTACGGCGTGGCCTTTCACAAATACGGCGGCAGCGGCGGCAAATACAACACCAACGACGCCAACGCCGAATACGTGGCCTGGATCCGTAAAATCTTCCAGGAATACGGCGTGGTCTGGCAGGCCGGGCAGTTGGGCAAGGTGGATGAAGGGGGCGGCGGCACCATCGCCAAGTACCTGGCCATCCACGGCCTGGAGATCATCGATTGCGGCACGCCGTTGCTATCAATGCATTCGCCCTTCGAGGTGGCCTCGAAGGCCGACCTGTACATGACTTTTAAGGCCTACCGGGCCTTCTTTAACGCCTTATAAGGCAGTTTTTAGTTTTTGGTTTTTGGTTTTCAGTTATAATTATCGATAAGGTAAACAACCGGAAGATCCTGCGAGAAAAACCCGGCAAAGAAGTGACTCCTGGACTTAAAACGAAAAACTGAAAACTAAAAACTGGTATTTATATGGGTAAGTTCTTCTCCAAATTCAAACCCGCGCCTCCGGACCCGGCAGTCTCCTCCTGGGGCAACCTGACGCAGTTTTACAGCCTGCTGGCCTTCCTCATCGCGGTGCCCTTCGTCCTCATCATCGCCCTGGTATGGCTCACCGGCGTCCTGGGCTTCAGCGTCTGGATCTTCGCCGGCTTCGCGGTCCTCTTGGGCTTTGCCGTCTGGAGGGTGGTGCGCCACTGGAACAGTTTCAAAGCCAAAATGGCCGCCCAGGCCACTAATCTCCACGATATCATGCAGGAAGCCGCCAAAAGCGGCCAGGACGTGGAAGTCTCCCTGCTGAACGGCGTGGTCACCCTCCGCTACCGGGGGCAGCAGGGCGGCATTGAGGCCATCCCCGCGGCCCTGGCCGCGCCGCCCCTGGCCCTGGCGGCCCCGGAGCATCTGGTGACGCCCCTGGAGGACACCCTGCCATTGCCTCCAGAACGCCTCCGGGAAGAGCTCCGGGAGTTCATCCGCCTCCGGGACGACGGCGTCATCAGCCCCGAGGAATTCGACCGCATCAAGGCCAGCCTGTTGCAGCGGATATCGGCTTAAAGAAAAGATTCACCACAGAGGCACAGAGAAGTGGCCAGTGGCCAGAATTTACTTTTGTTTTTTTTACTGGCCACTGACCAATTATTTCTCTGTGTATCTTTGTGACCTCTGTGAAACTCTGTGCTCTCTGGGCCTCTGTGGTAAAGTTCTTTTTTGTTCAGGATATGTTATCTTTATAGAATGCTCAAACGCACCTTCATCCACCTCCCCGGCGTGGGCGAACGCACTGAGGCCCATTTCTGGCGGCAGGGGCTGCATACCTGGGAGGACTTTTTAAACGCCCGAGAAGTCTCGGGCATGGGCCGGGAGCGGCAGGTTTTTCTCCGTAACGGTGTTGAAGAATCCCTGGCTAACGAAGACAACCCCGCCTACTTCGGCCCCCTGCTGCCCGTGGCCGAACGCTGGCGCTTATTCCGCCGCTTCCGGCAGCGGGCCGCGTACCTGGATATCGAAACCACCGGCTACACCTGGCCGGGCCTCCAGGTGACGGTGGTGGGCCTATATGACGGCCGGGACATGCGCCAGTTCGTCTACGGCAAGAACCTCGATGAATTCCCCGCTGCCCTGGAGAACCTGGACCTGGTCATCACCTTCAACGGCTCCCAATTCGATCTCCCCGTGCTCCGGAACTATTTCCCGGACTTAGAGCTCCCTCCGGTCCATCTGGACCTGCGCTTTATCCTGGCCCGCCTGGGCTTTAAAGGCGGCCTGAAGCGCATCGAACCCCGTTTCGGCATCCACCGCCCCCCGGAGGTGGACGGCATGGACGGCTACGAAGCCGTGCTCCTCTGGGACCGCCACTGCCGGGGCGACTACACCGCGCTCCCCACGCTGCTCACCTACAACCGGGAAGACGTGGTGAATATGGAGACCTTGATGGAGCGGGCGTTTAGCCTGGCTGAAAATCGCCTGCTGCGGGGAGCGGCAGCTCCCAGCTATCAGCTGTCGGCTAGCGGCCAAGAAGGCAAGGTCCCATCCGTTTCCTGACGCAGCTTCTGCAAGCCCATAAAGAAGGGGGCCGCAGCCCCCTTTGAATTTCTTATTTGTCTTGCCGTTACCTAGCGAATGATCCCGCGGCCGTTGTGCTTTTTCCCGTAAATGTTGTTGCTGGCCCGGTTCTGCATGCGGGTCAGTTTGGCCCGTTCACCCCGGGTGAGGCGGCCGTCGGCCTTCATCCAGTTCTCGGTGGCGGCAATCCGGCTCTGTTGGGCCTCCAGGCGATAGGCCTCCCTGGGAGTCAGTTGCCCGGACCGAATGCCTTGCTGAATACGCTCTTGCTGACGTTGCTCCCTGGCAGTGATGCGAGGATCATAAGTCGACCCTGCCATGGCAGGCAGACTGCCCAAGAGGAGACTGCCCATGATCAATCCAGCCATGATTCCTGCGGAACGCTTCTTCATGCTCTTGCCTCCCTGAAAAATTTGGATAATTCCGGGATTTGATGCCTTTGCCCGGGGCCGCTCCCGCCAATCTGACGGCCTTTAGAATTTTAGAGCCTGCCAGAGGTCGATTGTTAACTGGGATGAGAAAAACCGTCAGTTAAAATTAAAAGCCGGGTGCACCTGGCACCCGGCTAATTATTGGAATTCTTTATTCTTTTAACTGGAAACTGAAAACTGAGAACTGTCTTCCCTTCTAGGGCATAAAGTGTCCGAACCCGGGACCCGCCGGACTGACGAAGGTCGCCCCTTCGCCGCTGGCAACCTCCTGGATTGTGGCAAAGGCCCCCCAGACCGATATCATTAATTATTCAGGGCCAAAAACATGGGGATGCAAACCATGGCCCCGGTTCTTCCCGAGATTCCGGGAGATGGCGTTGTAAGCATCAAGGTTGTCCGGCGTCCAGGCGTAACCCTTGGCAGTATCACGCCAGTCGTTGAACATAATCTTGTTATTGTTGATGACCGGCGGGATAATACCTGGATTATTCCTGGTATCCGTAAGTTCGACCGCGACAATATCAACCAGGACCGGATTGTCACTGGTCATCGCGATCTTATTTTTCATTACCTGGTTATATTGGATCGCTGCTGCTCCCAATCTTCCCCAGCGAAAGTCGGCGTAAAGCACGATGCCCGAACCGTTATACTTCCCCTTCTCATTGGCGCCCATGTGCAGGGCCCCGGTGATTTTATTATGGGCCACCACATTATCCACAACCGTCCCGCCGGTAAAATCTCCGATCAGCACCCCGATGCCGCCTCCATTCCGGGTTCTCAGGTCGATGATGTCATTATGGGTAATCTGCCAGCTGTTTCCTCTCCAGTTGCTCACCGCCTGGATGGAATTCTCGAAGGTGCAATGGGATACGGACACATCATGCACCGCATCCCCGTTCATGATGGCCAGGTCCACCGTAAAACGAAGATGGCTGATGGAACAGCCATTGCTTCCGGCTAACATCCTGAACCCCATTATCAGGCCACTGCTATGGGCAGGGCCGCTGGTGATGGCCGCGCCGTCTTCGCCTTTTATCTCGACGGCCTTGGTGACCAAAGCCCCGGCGTGTTCACCGGATCCGACAATGATTTTGTCTCCAGCCAGAACCGAGGTGCTGTTAATAGCCGCTTGAATGGTGGCATAATCCCCCGGCACCCGCCATTCCGCGCCGAAGGAGGCCAGTGGTACAAGGCAGACAATGGTTGCCACGACAAAAATAAGCCTCTGGTTCTTCATTGCTTAACCCTCCTTGTCCATGGTTTGGGCTGAAGCTCCAACCGGTCATACACCGCGTTTATATCGCCCGCAAAAAAAAGGGCCGCCTAATTTCCGAGGCAACCCGGCTATCTCTAAGGGCTGAGACCCGTGGCTTTCCGTCCCCGCCTTGCGACGGGTTTGGCTTTATCTGTGGATTCTTGGTAAGGATCTCGGGATATAACCCCCTATTCCATGGCGCCGCAATTTCCCTGGACCATGGCGGGGGGGTGATTACCAGAAGACTCACTACTGCCAGGATCCTGCTATCCTTTTAAGTTGCGTTTCCATCTGCGTATATTTTTCACATACTGCTATCTTTGATCAGGAAAATATCTTTTGCAAGAAAATTATTCTTCTCCAGCCAGGAATTTATCTCGTTTACCCGAAGGCGAAAAGTTGGCGCCGTCAGCTTTAAAAGGTGTGTGCAGCGCACTTATATTGTGCTGATCCCTGGCCCCTGACCCCTGATCCCTGCCTGCAAAATCTAATTGAGCTAAGAAGGCTGCTGTCGTAAGATTAATCTGGTAAAATATAATTGATTGGAGCACCTATGTTCTTTTCCCGGATGCTGATTCCCACTCTCAAAGAAAATCCCGCGGAGGCGGAGGCCGTCTCCCACATTCTGTTGTTCCGGGCCGGCATGATCCGCAAGCTGGCTTCGGGCATCTATAATTATCTTCCCATGGGGCTGCGGGTGCTGCGCAAGGTGGAGCGCATCGTCCGGGAGGAGATGAACCGGGCCGGGGCCCAGGAAGTGCTGCTGCCCGCGGTGCAGCCCGCGGAGCTGTGGCAGGAAACGGGCCGCTGGCAGATTTACGGCAAGGAGCTGCTGCGCTTCAAAGACCGCCACGGCCGGGACTGCTGTTTCGGCCCCACCCACGAAGAGGTGATCACCGACATGGTGCGCAAGGAGGTCCACTCCTACCGGCAGTTGCCCTTGAACCTCTACCAGATCCAGATGAAGTTCCGGGATGAGATGCGCCCCCGCTTCGGGCTGATCCGGGGCCGGGAATTCCTGATGAAGGACGGCTACAGCTTCCACGTGAGTGAGACCGACGCCGAGGCCTGCTACCAGGACATGTATAACGCCTATAACCGCATCTTCCAACGCTGCGGCCTGCGCTTCAAGACGGTGGAGGCCGACTCCGGCCCCATCGGCGGCAGTTTTTCCCATGAATTCATGGTCCTGGCGGAGACCGGGGAGGACCTGGTGGCCTCCTGCCTGGCCTGCGACTACGCCGCCAACCTGGAGAAGGCGGAGGTGGTGATGCCCGCGGCCCAACCGGAAGCCGCGGCCGCCACGCCCGGCCCCGAAGAGGTGGCCACCCCCGAGGTCCGCACCGTGGAGGAGGTGGCCGCCTTTCTTAACGTCACCCCCCGGGATATTATCAAAACTTTAATTTATGAGACCGAAAAGGGACCGGTGGTGGTGCTCCTTCGGGGCGACCACGAAGTCAATGAAGTGAAGGTGAAAAACCTCCTGGGGGTCATGGACCTGGCCCTGGCGGGCGCCGGCAAAGTCCAGGAACTCACCGGCGGCGAAGTGGGCTTCGCGGGGCCCGTGGGCCTGAATTTGCCCATTTATGCCGATCAGGCCGTGCCGGCGATGCCCGCCGCGGTCACCGGGGCCAATAAGACCGGCTGCCACCTGGTCCGGGTCAATCCGCCCCGGGATATCACCATGACCCGGGTGGCGGACCTGCGCGCCGTCACCGTCCAGGACCCCTGCCCCCGCTGCCGCGGGAAGATCGAGATCCTCCGGGGCATCGAGGTGGGCCACATCTTCAAGCTGGGACTCAAATACTCCAAGGCCCTGAAGGCCACCTTCCTGGACGAAGCCGGGCAGGAGCAATTCATCTTCATGGGCTGCTACGGCATCGGCGTCAGCCGCATCATGGCCGCGGCCATCGAGCAGGGCCATGACGGCCAGGGCATCATCTGGCCCCTGGCCCTGGCCCCGGTGCAGGTGGGTTTAGTCCCCATTTCCCTGAACGACCCGGCCACTAAGGACGCGGTCTTCAAGCTGCATGAAGATTTGGAGGCCGCCGACATAGAAGTCCTCCTGGACGACCGGGATGAGCGCCCGGGGGTGAAATTCAAGGACTGCGACCTGTTGGGCATCCCCTTAAGGGTGGTTATCGGCCCCAAAACCCTGGCCGCAGGCAACGCGGAAGTGCGCCACCGCCGCAGCGGGGAGACGGTGATGGTGCCTTTGGAGGAATTGTTGGGGTATCTTCAGGATCAGATTCGTAGTGATCTCTTGTCTTGATCCTGATCATTGGGCCATCCACAATGAAGTGAGTGATAAAAAATTGACATTAGTAACATATATGTTACTATAATAAATGACCATAACCATTCGAGAATATTTAGACGCAAAGGGCGAATCACCCTTTGCCCACTGGTTTAATGGTCTGGACGCAGCAGCCGGCGCTAAGGTGGCCACGGCTCTGTACCGGTTGGAGCAAGGTAACTTTTCCAGAGTCAAAGGCGTCGGCAGCGGCATTTACGAGTATAAGATCAGTTTTGGCCCCGGTTATCGGCTCTACTTCGGCAAAGATGGAGAGACTCTCATCATCTTGCTGGGAGGCGGATCGAAGAAAAGACAACAAGCCGATATTACTGCTGCCCTGTCTTGCTGGCAGGACTATAAAAGGCGGAAATGACAGGAGGTGATAACATGGCGATTACTAGAGAATTTCGCGTCACCTTGCTGGAACGCGCCCGGAAGGACGCGGATTTTCGCAAAGCCATGCTTAAAGAGGGCATCGACGCCATGCTCGCCGGCGAAGTGGAAACCGGCAAATCCATCTTACGCGACTATATCAACGCGGCAGTCGGTTTCGGTGATTTATCCGAAGCCACCCGGATACCGGCAAAAAGCCTGATGCGCATGTTCGGCCCCAAAGGAAACCCCCGGGCGGACAACCTGTTTCAGATCATTAAGCACTTGCAGGCCCGGGAAGGCATCCATCTGGAAGTGGCTCCATGTTAACCGGCTACATTTATCCGGCGTCGGTTTCGCATTATTTAGGTTCTCTATGAGCCCACGGCAATAAGGTTTTTTAGACGTCCCGTCAGGAGCTGCATGTCCACCAGAATCATCCGCCTCAACGATATCGTCGAAGAGGTCCAGAAGCATCATCCGGAGGCGGATACCTCGCTGATCGAGAAGGCCTACGTCTTTTCCGCCCGGGCTCACGAGGGCCAGACCCGCCTCAGCGGCGTGCCCTACTTGTCCCACCCTCTGGAAGTGGCCTATCTTCTGGCCCAAGTGGGTCTAGGCCCGGTGACCGTGGCCTGCGGCCTTCTGCACGACACCGTGGAAGACACGGACACCACCATGGACGACCTGGACGAATACTTCGGTGAGGAAGTGGCCGACGTGGTCAACGGCATCACCAAAATCGGCCAGCTCGTCTTCGGCGACCGCATCACCCAGCAGGCGGAATACGTCCGCAAGATGATCCTCTCCATGTCTCACGACATCCGGGTCCTCTTGGTGAAATTGGCGGACCGGGTCCACAACATGCGCACCCTGGGCTACATGTCTCCGGCCCGGCAGAAGCGCATCGCCCAGGAGACCATGGATATCTACGCGCCCCTGGCGGGCCGGCTGGGGATGTTCCGCATCAAGGCGGAGCTGGAGGACCTGGCCTTCTTTTACCTGGAGCCGGAGGCCTTTCAGCAGATCCAGGAAGGCCTGACCCGGAAAAAGGGGGAGCGGGAGAAATATATCCAGGAGATCTGTGAGCTGTTGCGGGAAAAATTGGCGGAGCACCACCTGGAAGGCGAGGTCAGCGGCCGCCTGAAACACTACTACAGCATCTACCGCAAGCTCCAGGCCCAGCAGATCACCCTGGATGAACTCTACGACCTCCTGGCCTTTCGCATCGTCCTGAAGACCGTGTCCGAATGCTATGAAGCCTTAGGCGTGATCCACGCCCTCTTCCGGCCGGTGCCGGGCCGCCTCAAGGACTACATCGGCATGCCCAAGGCCAATATGTACCAGTCCATCCACACCACGGTCATCGGCCGCTACGGGGAGCGCATGGAAGTGCAGATCCGCACCCAGGAGATGCACCGCATTTCCGAAGAGGGCATTGCCGCGCATTGGAGCTACAAGGAAAAGAGGCGCTTTAAGGAAAAAGACGGCGAACGCTTCGCCTGGCTCAAACAGATAGTGGACCTGCAAAAGGACCTGAAAACCCCCCAGGAACTCCTGGAAGGGGTGCGCCTGGAGCTCTACCCCGAGGAGGTCTACGTCTTCACCCCCACCGGGGACGTCAAGGAACTGCCCCAGGGCGCCACCCCGGTGGATTTCGCCTACGCCATCCACACGGAAGTGGGCCACCGCTGCACCGGCGCCAAGGTCAACGGCCGCATGGTGCCTCTGCGCCATGAACTGGCCAACGGCGACGTGGTGGAAATCATCACTTCCCCCCACCACCGCCCCAGCCGGGATTGGCTGCAGTTTGTCAAAACCCCCAAGGCCCGCAATAAGATCCGCCAGGAACTCAAGGCCGCGGAACGGGAACAGAGCATCGCCCTGGGCAAGGAACTGTTGGAAAGGGAACTGCGCAAAGGCGGGGCGAGCCTGCAAAAACTCCTGAAAGACGGGGAGGAACTGAAGAAGATCACCCAGGAGTTTTCCTTTGTCCGCATCGACGACTTGCTCGCCGCCATCGGCCACGGCAAGCTGACTCCCGGTCAGGTGTCGAACCGGCTGGCCCGGGCCGCGGCTCCCACCCAGGAAGAAGAGGTGGTGGCCATTGCCGCGCCTCCCAAAAAGGAGAAAGACCTGGGAGGCATCAGGATCAAGGACCTGGACGACCTCTTGATCCGCCTGGCCAACTGCTGCCAGCCCATCCCCGGGGACGAAATAATCGGCTATATCACCCGGGGCAAAGGGGTGACCGTCCACCGGGCCGACTGCGCCTATCTGGCCAACACCGAATCCTTCCGCCATATCCCGGCGCAATGGGACGGCGCGCCCCAAAAACTCTATCCGGTTAATATCAAATTGGTCACCGTGGATAAACCGGGACTGCTGGCGGACATCACCAGCGCCATGAAAACCGCGGACGTGAACGTCACCCGGGCCTCGGTGGAGACCACCGCGGAAAATCGCGGGGTGGCCAACTTCACCATCCAGGTTTCGGACCAGCAACACCTTGAAAAGGTCTTCGCCGCCCTGAAACGCTTGAAGGAAGTGATTTCGGTGAAAAGGATGACCGGTTAATAGAACAGATGCAATACTTCAACATTATAATAATGAAAGATTTTTAATAAACCTAAAGACGAATTTAATTTTCTTTTACACTTCGGTTGTCAGAATTTTAAGTCCCCAATTTCCTCTATTTTCCCGGGAATTGTAAATTACTCATGACCCCTCCAGAATTTCTTGACTTTCGCTTGTGTATATGTAATGTATTGTAAAAATAGATTAGTTCAATTCCACGGCTTTTTGAGAAGGAATTCAAAGATAAGGACTCTCAGGCTTTGGGATTTCCCCCTTTCAAAGGGAATCTGCGACTGGAAGGAATTTCCAGGCTATCAAATTCCCCGGTTGCTGGGCCTAGACGCGGCTCTGCTGGATTCACCCGGAATCTCGACACCAACCCTTTACTTCCCCGCGCATTTCTGAGCCTTTGGCCCTGAGCCGACGGCTCTTTTTTTTTTGAAACTTGAAAATTGGAGCCTGGAACTATGAATTTTTTCGACACAGGAGTGAAGAAAATGCCAAAGGTCAGATTGTTCTTCGGGTTTGCCTTTTTAGCAATTATTCTGCTGGTCACTCAGGCCCTGGCCTCCCCCAATATCAACTCCACCCCCACCACGGGCCCCCCGAAACAACAGTTGACCATAACCGGCGCCGAGTTCGGGACCTTCGAAGCGGTGGACATCTTTTTCGATATGGATGATCTCGCCCTGACGGTCAGCGACAGCGTGGGCCAGTTCACCGCCGACATCGATGTGCCCGCGTCCGCGGCGCCGGGAACCCACTGGGTCACGGCCATCGGCCGCCGCAGCGGCCTGGCGGCCCAGAAAGCTTTCACGGTAAATACCAACTGGTATCAGTACCGCTACAGCGCCTTGCGCACCGGCTACAATACCAACGAGAATGTCTTGAACCGCGACAACGTCGGGGACCTGCAATACTTGTGGGGCTATGATACCGCTCACGGGATCGAATCCACGCCTGCGGTGGTGGACGGCAGGGTCTACGTGGGCAATTATTGGGGCCAGATCTATTGCTTCAATGCCCTCAACGGCGCCGTCTATTCCGGCTGGCCGGTGCTGGCCAGCGCCTCCACCATGGGTTCCCCTGCGGTTTACAGCGGCAGAGTCTATATCGGCGATGAAGCCGGACAACTCCATTGCTTTAACGCCAGAACCGGCATCACCCAAACCGGCTGGCCGAAGATCACCGGCAGCGCTATTTATTCATCCCCCGTAGTGTCCGGCAATACCGTCTATGTGGCTTGCAGCAGTGGTAAGGTTTATGCTTATAACCGGTACACCGGCGCCCCGCGGCCCAGTTGGCCCGTCAACACCCCCGGCCCTATCACTGCCTCGGTGGCGCTGGCCAACGGCAGAGTCTTTGCGGCCACTGCCGGCGTTGCCCCTCAGGGGGACCATAAGCTCTACTGCTTCGACGCCGCAAGCGGCAAAAAGCTCTGGGATTCCGGGGCTAATATTACCGACGCCATCGATTATTCCACCCCGACCGTCGGCCCCAGTGACATGGTTTACGTGGGCTCCACGGACCGGAAGCTCTATTGCTTCCGGGCTTCCACCGGCGCCAAACTTTGGGATTCCGGAGATTATATCAGCGCCCAAATCAGATGCTCCCCCGCAGTGGCAAAAAACCGGGTTTATGTGGCCTCTCTGGACAACAAGCTGCATGGCTTTAACGCCCGCACCGGCGCCCCCCTCCCCGGCTGGCCGGTGACCATCGGCGTCAACAACTATTCCGCGCCGACGGTGGCCAACGGCGTGGTCTATGTGGGCAGCTCCGATGGCTGCCTTTACGCCTTTGACGCGATCAGCGGCGCTCTTCTCTGTCAATGGAACACCGGGGAGCAGATCGTGAGAAGCTCGCCGGTGGTGGTCAACGGCACGGTCTACATCGGCACCAGGCCTTTTGGCGCAGAACCCAACGGCTGGATGTTCGCCTTTGACCTGGATGGGCCGCCGGAAGAGTTCACAGCTCGGACCCTCAAGAAGACTCCGGCCGGTCCCCCGGACCCGGCCTCCCTGGTGCCGGATTACACCCTGACGCCCCAGTAAGCATACCGTACAGTCTTTCTTTAAGAATAAAAAGGACACCTGCTCGCAGGTGTCCTTTTTATTCGGAAAATGCAGGCAGATCAAATGCTGGATGTAATTAAAAAATGATAGGGGTTTTAACGAAAAACGAAAAACGAGAAACGGTATTTTTCGTGGAGCGGGCCTCCGTGGCCGCTCTAAATGCAATAGGGCGAACACTCGGTTCGCCCTAAAGGAAATTCTACCTTTTACTTGGGATCCGGGTTTATTTTTCCCGACGGCAGGCTGACATGATACAATATGCAGCAAAAACCACGAAGGGCCCCCGGTGCGGCAACCAGCCGGCAACCTTACCGGCCGCCGCGGCCAAGGGGGGCGGCTGACGGCTTCCTAGGCCGGTTTGGCCACCAGGCCGGAGCGCAGACAGCGGGTGCAGACCCTTAAGTAGCGCACGGTCCCCTGCTGCAGGGTGCGGACCCGGCGCAGATTCGGTTTCCAGCGGCGCTTGGTATGGTTGTTGGCGTGGCTGACGTTGTTGCCCACTACGGGTCCTTTGCCGCAAAGATCACAGGTATAGGCCATGATTCCATCCTCTCTGAAAAATATTAATTTGACAGATTCGATTCCAAAAAACAAGGGGCGCCGCGGGAAATTTTTACGTTCAGCCTGGCCGGCCGCGGTTATCCTGGTTTTACTTTTATTTTTCGGGCTCGCCCCGGGCGCCGCAGCCAAGGATTTGTCCCCCCAGGAAGAAGCAGCCCTGTATTCCTTGACCGACCTGGGAACGGTGGATCTGGCCCCGAAAAAGGTGACGGTGGAGCTTTATATCGCTCCGGAGACGGAACTGGCCGCCTGCCGCCGCATGATGCCCCTGGTCTGGAGCCGGGTCCAGGCCTTTTATGACCGCCTGGGGGTGACTCTGGTGCAGCAGGAGGGCGGGCCGCAACCCGGCCACCTGGCCCCTGCGGGGAGGCTGCGGGTGGAGATGCTGACCCACAAGCAATGGCTGGCCCGGAGCTACCAGGCCTTTGACGTGGCGCCGCCTTTCCGCCTGCGCTTTCTCCAGGTCTGCCGGGACAAATGCGCCTTTGCCCACCTGCCCCTGTCGGTGATCCACGTCTCTTTCAAAAGTTTTCAAGACGCAGAGTGGGCTTCCAAATCCGGAGACGCAAACGCCAACCGGGATTGGCTGGCGAACCTCCTGATCCATGAGATGGGGCATCTCCTGGGCCTTTATCACGCCCACGAATTCCTCAACGACCCCGTGCCCGAATACCTCCCGGACGGCAAGACCCCCAACTTTATGAGCCACCAGATCGCCTTCAAAACGGACCTGGGCTGGGTGGATTTCCAAAAGCGCCTGGTCCACAGTTACCTGGGCCATGGCAAGATCTATCAACAATACGCCCAGGTGGACTTCGACCCCCTGCGCTACCTGGAACTCATTAAAAAACACAACCACTACCGGGAACCCAAATCCGGCAAAACCGACGGCATCCAGAAAAAATCGGGAAAGCAAGGCAACCCCAAAACCTTCGACGATAACGACCACGAAGACGAAGATGATCAGACGGTAGGAATTATCCCCAACTGAGTATTTCCATTGACCATATCAAAACATTTTGGCTTTTCTTAAAGTTACATATATATAGCAGTGATCGATGCTGCCTGTCAACGGCACATTTAAGGAGATATTTACTGCACTACACTGTCTATTACGCGTGCGTTACTTTCTATTCTAGTTTATAATGCAATGAAGTTACAAAGATCAATTTACATCCTTGCCATATCTATACTTGAGCAAGAAACATGATAGCAAATCAGTTGCATTCAATAACGCAATAACGTCATCTCTATTTTCTATCAATGCATCGGTTGGTTTTTCAATTTCTCCAGAATGTGTGAAATAATTTCTGAATGGTATTATTTTGCTTCCTAATATTTCTTTTACTTGCTCTGTAAATTTATGATCAAGAATATAGTCTTCTTTGTTATTCTCATTGCTAATATTCCAATATAGGACACATTGGGTCATAGTTCCAAGAGCAGTATCTTTTTCGATCTTAATCTTTTTATCCTCTTTACCCTTAGTTAATTTTTTCCATAATCCTTCCAGCTTATTGTTCATTCTGCTAAAGTCACCTCGAGCTTTCTTTTGAAGGAGACTGTTTAAGAACCCTTCAGCCTCACGACATAATGCTATATATAACCTTCCACAGTATTTTTCCAAAACCTCAGAATCCAGATTAGCATCTATTACATATGAAATACCGTATATAAACCTATTTAAATCCTCCCTTGAATGGTCTTTCAGTTTATGACTTGACGCTTCAATCCAGTTCTTAACATTAACATACAAATGGCACAATTTGTTTAATGTCTTTTTATCTACCCTTTTAATAACAAATGGATCGTTTTCCCCCCTATTAAACGATATAAGTATCTCTATAATATCTCTTTCCCAATTGGTAGTGCGTGTCTCTACTATTGACTCAAATTCATTAAAAGATAGTGTCTCCATAACAGGAATCACTCTTGTTCCACAAACAATATCATAATCTGATAGTTTACTTTGTATATCCAAAATTATATCTCTTACATCATCAAGATATCCAGCTATATGTATTATATAATGAGCGGAAATTAGCGTTCCTGTTCCCCCTTGATCGCTATATTCTATTGTCTTAATCTTTTTGTCTTCCATAAGTTTCACTATTATGGCTCTTTCAAAGACTTTATGGCGCTCTATTCCTGGGGGTGCATTTACCAAAAAGACCAAAAGAAGAAATTCAGATTCACCTTTATTCCTCTTTTCTTCAGAAACATCAGAAGCAGCAAATCCTTCCAAAAGTGCGCTACCTTGCTTAAGTTTTGTTATAATTTCTCCCTCAGTAGTTTTTCCTTGTAAAATGGCTTGCAGATCAAAGCGCTTTTCAACAAGGTACTCAAGAGATATGGACATATCTGGAAGTTTATCTACAAATTTTTTGTCCTCATGATTAAATTCAGTAAATGGTTTTCCTCTGTATTTATAGGTTTTATTAACTTTTATGACCTCTTCTCCTTCTAAATCACGTATGGATTCAGGTCCTAACGCAGAATGTAATCTAATGCGGGCAAATTTATAATCTTCTTCGTAAGATTGAACTAGGAGGTCTTGGTAACCATATACGCCATGACAACCAAATTTTGTCCGCCTTAAAGATTTTCTACTCCTATAATAGTTATTAACCCGATAGAAAATATAATAATTACTCAAACCTAAACGGTTAAAGAGATGGGGATGAGGGACAGCATATCTTTTTTGTATGCCCCGCTGGAGTTCTTCTCTAATACTACCATCTCTTTCTATTAGATATTTTACTGCTGACTCAACAACGACATTCTCTTGACCAAGCGGTGTCGGATCAAGAACTTTTTTACCAATATGTAGCTTAGCGATTATTGCTCCCTCTTCTCCCATCTCCAAGACCTGTATTTGTTTCTTTGAAGGGGCGACAAGTTGTGTCCCACCACATATCGCATATTTTTTTTCTTTCAAGTCAGTAGCATTACAAAGAAAAGTTGGTATACTCGGAAACCTTCTCATTATCGACTGCGCTTCGTTCTTGAACAGATCGATATCTGGACTGCACATTGGTACGAATATTATTCCTGGCGCATTAGTCGAAACACGATTCTCAATAAGGTTCTCTCTAGCTAAATTTAAAAAATCTATACACGTAAAAATATCAAAAAACATTTCAACTTCATTAATTTCTCTAAATGGTTTCCATATGAACCTGTAAATATTACTTTCTTCCTCGGTTAGTTCATCCAGTAAATCAAGATCATGCGGCGACCGTGTAATTTTTACCGTCTTGTGAATTTCATCATTTGGCAATATAACCGCTGTTGTGCTTGACCTGCTGACATCATCATAGTAATTACCAAGTACAATTACACGTTCACTATTGGAATAATTAACCAAATCATCTACCATTTCAACTGAGATACTGTATTCTGGTAAAATAAGAAGATCGACTTTTCTGCCGATACCTGATATATCCTTCAATATTTTTCTTAATTTCTCTCTCCTTCTTTGACAGGCATCCTCCAGCCATCCAAAAATAGGAAAGCCTCTTTTTGCGATTTTTACCATTTCATCATCGAAAGGTGATTTAAGTTGCAATGAACAAATTGTAATTTTGTCGCTTAGAAGTTGATCGGGAAGATTTACTTTTTTAACTGTAAGCATAGAAAAACACTCCTATAAATTATTCTTTCTCTATCGATGGAGATAGATGATCCCTATACAGTTCAAAAGGACTTTGCTGATATATCTCTCTAACATATTGGCAGGCCTGTAGATCCAAGCTCGGTGGAATATCAGAATATATTCCTGTAAAATTATTGTCAAGAATTATTAACATAAAATTAACAGGATAGAAGGTAGCGGAGGTCTAATAGGTCTCCTCAAACGTGGACATTAATTAGAACCCAAAGCCAAAAATTAAAGGTGACGGGACGGGTACAAACTTAACCTTCCCCAAGCCCTCATCCTATGCGAGATCGAAAAGAAGGAATAACGACTACCTTGCCAATATCATCGCTTTAGCAAGAGTGGCGATAAGGTAAGGAGGGATAAAGAGAAGGCTTAACGGGGCGCCGCTGCCGTTTCCTTAAACAGCCTGGTCACCAACTCCTGCAAACTCAGGGCCTGCCAGGCCGCGGAGTCGTTTTCCATCAGGGCCTTGAGGCTCCCGGCCAGGTCCGGTTCTCCGGCCAGGGAGCGGGCCAATACCTCCCCCCGGGCCTGGCGCAGGCAGTCCAGCACTTCTTTCACCGTGGCCCCGTCCAGGGGTATCCCCGGGAGGAAACGGGGCGAAGTCTTGGGATCGGTGCAGGCCATCTGCACCACCAGCTTGCAGTCCTGAAGGGCCTCGGCCACCCGCAACGCCAGGTTATTCCCCCGGGGGAGCAGGCCCGCCAGCTCCTCCAGGGACAGGGGGTCCTGGCGCCGCAAAAACCGGGCGCTGATGGCCGCCAGGCCGGCCAGGGCCAGGTATTCGTCCACCGGCTCCGGCACCGGCGGCGGACGCCGGTAGTCCCGGGTGAGGCGCTCCAGGTGCTGGTGGACGCAGGCCACTTCGTTGCCGAAGAGCACGATGAGCCAGGACCAGAACATCCAGATCACCAGAAAGAGCAGATGGTACAGAGCCCCGTAAATGGCGTTGTAATAGGTGGCCGCGCCCTGGAACCAGGCAAAGATCCATTGAGCCAACTGCCACAGGCTGCCGCCGATGATCCCGCCCAGGAGCGCGGAGATCAGGCGCACGTGGGTGTTGGGCATGACCACATAGATAAAGGTGAAGGCCAGCCACAGGACGCCCAGGGACACCAGGCTGGTGGTGGCGGAATAAAAAGCCTGGGGCAGAAATCCGAAGAGCAGGCGGCGGATTTCCGGGTGCCCGATCAGCGCCGTGGAAAAGGAGATGGCCCCGGCCATGAGAATGGGAAAGATCATGAAGATGCTCAGGTAATCGCTGAGCTTGCGCCGCCAGGGCCGGGTCTGGGAGACCTTCCAGGTCTCGTTGAAGGCCTGCTCCACGTTGGTCATCACTATCACTAGGGCCAACAGCAGGACCACCACCCCGAAGACCCCCAGGGAAGTCACCCGGGTCTCTTCGATGTATTGGAAAATCTGGGCCGCGAACTCCTTGGATCCCGGGGCCAGGCGTTCCAGAAGGTGCCCCGCCAGCAGGCGCTGAATCCCTAACCCTTTAAGAATAGCAAAAAGCAGGGCCAACAAGGGGATGATGGCCAGGACGGTGGAATAGGCCAGGGCCGAGGCCCGGACCAGAGAGGTTTTTTGGAACAGGCCCCGGCCGGCCAGGGCCAGGACCCGCAGCAGCTTGAGCCATAGCAGGCCCGCCGGGCTCCGGCCCTCATCCCGCCAGAGGGAGCCGGAGAAAAATTCCCGGAGATGTTGCACAGGATTGGCCATTTTCCTTGGTTTATTTACAGACGAATTCCTCGGCTTCATCGAACAGGTGGTCGTAAAAACCTTTGTAGGTGTCGAACACCTCTTTGCTCACGATAATTTCCCCCTGCTTAAATTGCCGATTTTTATCTACATAGACCAGAAGCACTATTTTAGAGTCAATTAACCCGTAATCCAAGGTTTTTATATTGCTCCGCAGTTTCTTCAGCAACACCTTCTTCTCGATATCCGCTTCGGAAATATACCTGACCGTCAAGCCCGCCTTGCATTGTTCAGTCATTACTTCCCGGAGTTTCTGCAATTCCCCATCATTCTTATAAATAAAAATCCGGCCGATCTCCGCCTTGATCACATTTTTTTAACTCTTTGGATTTCGATGGCCAGTTTGCTGAAGGCCTGGTTCCACCAACAATCAGGGTTGGTATAGCTGAGACCGTAGTATCTCGACTCTATTTTCCATAACAATTCCAACCAGGCGTTGGGAATCTGTTCCTTGGTGATTTTGGTGATGCCGTATCGCAGGATATTATACAGCTCGGCAGTGGTGTGGACGGGTTCGCTGACTCTTTGCAGAAGATGGCCCAGCTTCCGGTTGGTCTCTTTGAGATATTGGGAATGCCGGTGAAATTCAATTATGGTGTTAATGACTTGCGTGGTTATCAGGCCGATGAGGATGCTCAGCAGACCGGTGACTTCGCCTTTGGCTCCGGAAACCTTGTAGGTGGTATAGCCGATGGCCAAACCGGCCAGGACCACGATTACTTTGATCAGGAAATCCATAGAAAAATAGTTCCAAGTTCAGGAAATGCTAGCCAAATATCCATGAATAACTGAAAAGACGATAAAATTATAGCTTGGAACCGGGAACTTGGAACTGGGAACTCAAAAAGTAAACCGGCCCAAAACCTCCTTCAGCCTCCCCTTGATCTCCTTTAACCGCGGCAAGTCCGGAAGTTCCGGCAATTCTTCGGGGCCGAGTTTCCGGCGCTTAAAGCGCATGCGGGTGGAGAGCTCCTCCCGTTCCCCGGAAAACAAGGCCCCGGAGATGACCTCCTGGTGGCCTTCGATGGCCTCCATCTGCGCCGCGATGAGACCGAAGTCGTAGGAGTGGTTGAACTTGTCGATGTCTTCGTTGAGAAGCCGGAGATGAATGTGGATCTTTTGGTGTTGCTCCCGGAGCCTCTCGGTCTCCTGCTGCAACTGCTCATAAATATCGAAAATCAAATGGCGGCGGCGCCGGGCTGCGGTCCAGCCCCGGCTGGGGTACGAGCGCAGCAGTTCCCGGCGCAGCGGCTCGGCCAATTCCTGGAATTGGCGGGAAAAGGGACGCTCTTTCAGGCCCAGGAGATGCAGCACCGCCTCTAGAGCCGCGTCTGCCCCCAAGGCCTGGTAAAACGCCAAAAAGCGGCGGCCCGCCAGTTCCCAGTCCCGGCGGTAGGACTCGGTTTCCTCCTGGAGCAGGGCCGTCTCCTCCTCCAGATAGACCCGGTCCGCGAAATAGTTGTCCACTATTTCTTTTTTAATATGGAATTTTAAGGCTTCAAGAGCCTTATCCACATGATCCATGAAAAGAAGCTCTAAGCTGTCAGCGATCAGCTTTCAGCTTTTTGATAGAAGCTGTCAGCTTTCAGCGATCAGCTTTCAGCTTTTTAATAGAAGCTGTCAGCTTTCAGCGATCAGCTTTCAGCTTTTTAATGAAATGATGTGAGCATCTGCTTCAACTCGGTTGTTTTTTGACTGAGTTGTTCAAATTCCGAGTCACTTATATATCCAAGATCGTGGCTTAATAAGAGGTGGTATTCCAATTCACTAGCGGAACCTTTGGCAATTTGCAGAAACCTGGCTAATTCCGCATCTCCATCCCGGCCGCATCCTTCGGCAATATTGGCGGGAATAGAGTAACCGGCCCGCCGAATCTGAGAAGTCAAACCATATAGCTCTTCTTTAGGAAAATCAGCAGTAGCCCTGTATAATTCCAACGTCAAGCGATGGCTCTTTCCTAAAGTCTTTCATCTTTTAAGCTGACCGCTGAAAAGCTGACTGTGGACGGCTTCTTTTTAAACTGAAAGCTGACCACTGAAAGCTGAAAGCTATTTAAGTCTTCCATCTTTTAAGCTGACCGCTGAAAAGCTGACTGTGGACGGCTTCTTTTTAAATTGAAAGCTGACCGCTGAAAGCTGAAAGCTATTTAAGTCTTTCATCTTTTAAGCTGACCGCTGAAAGCTGATAGCTGATCGCCTTTTCTTTATGCTGACCGCTGAAAGCTGAAAGCTGAAAGCTATTTCTCACTTCCCGGCAACTCCGCCAACGGCACCTCCAATTCCCCCCCCTCTTCCATCTCTAAAGTGGCGGTCTGGCGGATCAGGTTATAACGGATGACCTTCCCCTCCCCCTCCGGCAATTTGACGCGTCTTCCCAACCGGGGCAGGTGTCTCCTGATTTCCTGGTAAGTGGAGTATTCATAGGTCAGGCAGCACATGAGGCGGCCGCAGATGCCGGAAATCTTGCTGGGGTTGAGGCTGAGCTGCTGTTCCTTGGCCATGCGCACGCTCACCGGCTCGAAGTCGTGGAGAAAGGAGGCGCAGCATAAGGCCCGGCCGCAGATGCCCAAGCCGCCCACCATCTTGGCCCGGTGGCGCACCCCGATCTGGCGCAACTCGATGCGGGTGCGAAACTCCTGCACCAGGTCCTTGACCAGGTCCCGGAAATCCACCCGCCCCGGCGCGGTGAAGAAGAACACAATCTTGCTGGAGTCAAAGAGGCATTCCACCCGCACCAGGTAAATCGGCAACTGCCGCGCCTCGATGCGCTCCTGGCAGAAGCGGTAGGCCCGCTCCTCCAACTCCCGGTTTCTTTCGGCCTGGGCCACGTCCTCGGGAGTGGCCGGCCGCACCAGGGGTTTGATGTTGCCGGGGATCAGGTCGGATTCCACGTCCCGGAAAATGGCCATCACCCGGCCCAGCCCCAGGCCGTCGTCCCTCTGGACCACCACCTTATCTTCCAATTTCAGTTCATGGGAGCCCAGGTCCACCAGGCAGCAGCGCCGTCCCGGACCCAGGCAGACTTTAGCGAGATTCATATCCATCCCCCTGGCGCCGCAGGCGGAAACCCAGAATATCCAGGGTCAACTGCGCATTGAGATTGGCTTGCAACTGGCGGCGGGCCGCAGCCAAAGCCGTAAAAGCGGCGAACCAGGCCTTGGGTCCGCGCCCGGCCCTCTCCTGTTCCATTTCCGCGAGGCAGTCCTGATGGGCCAACAGACGGGCGGGCGCGCCGGCATTAAGGAGCAGCAGGTCCCGGTACCACATCTGCGCCAGCAACACAAAAAAATCCAATTCCTGGTTGTTCTTGGCCAACCTGCGGGACCAATCCAGAACCGCGGTGGCCGAACCCCCGGCCAGTTTGGTAAGATCATCCAACACCTGGCGGCGCTGCTGGGCCATCTCGCCGGGGTCGAGAGTCAAAGCCCGGCCCAGGGAGCCGCCGCTTAAGGCGGTGAGAAAGACCGCGTCCTTCTCGCTCAAACCCTTCCGGGCCCGGAGTTCCCGGACCACCAACGCGGTGGGAAGCGGCGTAAAGGCCAGCTTCTGGCAGCGGGATACGATGGTGGGAAAGAGATCGGTGTCGCTGCCCGCGGCGATAATCACCAGGTGCCGCTCCGGCGGCTCCTCCAAAGTCTTCAGCAAGGCGTTGGCCGCCGCCGGGTTCATGGCCTCCCCGGGCTTGATCAACACCACCCGCCAGCCGCCCTCCATGGGAGGATATGCGGTGAGGCGGCGGAACTCCCGGATCTGCTCGATCTTGATCTGGGGCTGCCGGCCCTCGGAAGTGGGCAGGATCACGCGGAAATCCGCATGGGTGCCCGCGGCCATGCGCTTACACGATGGACATTCCCCGCACGCGTCCCAGCCGTCAATAGGCTTAGAACAATTCAAAGCCGCGGCCAACGCCCGGGCCACCGATGCCTTCCCCACTCCCTCCGGCCCGATGAACAGATAGGCATGGGCCAGCCGCCCCGCGTTCCAGGCCGCGCGCAGATGGCCCAGGACGCGGTCCTGGCCGAGGATGTCCCGGAAAAACATGGGACCGGGTGCCTGAACCGGTGGAGCAATGCTTGCCTGATCTTTCTTGGGAGCAGCCATATGGTAATTTTACCTATTAATCATCTGCAAAATCGCCCTAATCCCCCTTTAAAAAAGGGGGACTCTTAAAAGACTTGCTCTTACCCCCCTTTTCTAAAGGGGGGCAGGGGGGATTTTGTGGGGTTCTATTTCACTATTTCGTTCAAATCATGAATAGGATGCAATATCCTTAGATTATTTTTTGCCTTACGCTGAAGATTATCCTTAAATGACCCGTTTGTTGTTAGTAAAATACTTACCCCGCACTCTTCAGCCTCTGCTAATAACTTACATTCTTCCCCCAAATCTTCATAGGGATCTTGCAGTTCATTCGCTCTTTGGTTAATATTGTGAATATCAAAACCTCTTACACAGCATTCAGTTAATTTATTATTCGTTTTTAAATTTTCATTCAATGCCTCTTTATTACTAGGTAATTTGCAAAAATTAGCTCCTAATTTTTCAATTTTTTCAAGAGCATTAATAAGACCAAGAGCATTTTAACAATCGGTTCTCTTCTAAGATTTGTAGACTTGGTTTCCGACTTGCGAATAGACGGATTCAGCATCATTTCATATATAGGAATCAAACTGGAATCCATGGCAATTTTCATTTTATTATCTCCCGCGTTTAATCATACTTTATTGTGCGTAAGACGCGCCATACAACTTTGAACTTTGAACCTTGAACTTTGAACTCGCTCCTACTCCCATTCAATCGTACTAGGCGGCTTTGACGAAATATCCAGCACCACCCGGTTCACCCGCTTCACTTCATTGATAATCCTGTTGGCCAGGTTCGCCAGGAAATCGTGGGGCAGCCGGCTCCAGTCCGCGGTCATGGCGTCCACGGAATCGACGATGCGCAGGGCAATAACGTAGTCATAGGTGCGCTCATCGCCCATGACCCCCACGGTGCGCACCGGCAGCAGCACCGCAAACCCCTGCCACACCTGGCGGTAGACGCCCGCGGCCAGCATCTCCTCCTGGACGATGGCGTCCGCCTCCCGGAGAATGTTCAGCTTATCCGCGCTTACTTCCCCCAGGATGCGGATGGCCAGCCCCGGCCCCGGGAAGGGATGGCGCCAGATGAGGCTGTCGGGCAGGCCCAGCTCCGTCCCCACCTCCCGCACCTCGTCTTTGAACAGCTCCCGCAACGGCTCCAGCAGCTTCAAGGGCATGATCGTGGGCAGCCCGCCCACGTTGTGGTGGGTCTTGATGGTGGCCGACGGGCCTTTGAAAGAGACGCTCTCAATGACGTCCGGGTACAGGGTCCCCTGGGCCAAGTACTTGACCCCGCCGATCTTCTTGGCCTCCGCGGCGAAGATGCGGATGAATTCGTGGCCGATCAGCCGGCGCTTCTCCTCCGGGTCGGTTACCCCCTGGAGGACTTCCAAAAACTCCCGGGTGGCGTCCACGTACACCAGGTTCAGGTGGTGGTGCTTCCGGAAGAGGTGGGCCACCTCTTCGGCCTCGCCCTTCCTGAGCAACCCGTTGTTCACGAAGATGCAGGTCAACTTATCGCCGATGGCCCGGTGCATCAGCACCGCGGTCACCGAGGAATCCACCCCCCCGGACAGGGCGCAGATGACCCGGTCGTCGCCCACCTGCTCCCGGATGCCCTGGGTCGCGGCCTCGATGAAGGAGCGCATGGTCCACAAGGGTTGCAGGCCGCAGATTTTAAAGAGAAAATTCCCCAGTATCACCTTGCCCTTGGGGGTGTGCTTCACCTCCGGGTGGAATTGCACTCCGTAGATCTTCCGCTTCCGGTCCCGCACCGCGCCCACTGGGCAGGCGTCGCTGAAGCCGATGATTTCAAACCCCGGGGCCAGCTTCTCCACCCGGTCGCCGTGGCTCATCCAGACGTTCTCCTCCGGCTCCAGGCCCTGGAAGAGATCGCTGAAATCGGTGATGGAAAAAACCTTGGGCCCGTATTCCCGGGAGACCGCCGGAGCCACCTCCCCGCCCAACAGGTGGTTCAAAAGCTGGATGCCGTAGCAGATGCCCAGAACCGGGACCCCCAGGTTGAAGAGCTCCGGGTCGACGCTGGGCGCGTCCCGGTCGTAGACGCTCCGGGGGCCGCCCGAAAGGATGATCCCCTGGGGCGCGAACTCCTTAACGGCTTTAAGCGTCATGATATAGGGATGGATTTCGCAGTAAACCTTGAGTTCCCGCACCCGCCGGGCAATGAGCTGGGTGTACTGGGAGCCGAAATCGAGGATGAGGACTTTTTCCTGATGGGGATCTAGCATGATAGTTTTTAGTTTTCAGTTTTTAGTTTTTAGTGAGAAGCAGCGATTTCACCGGCAGCGCCACAAGACCCCGGACCTTTCTGCCCAAGCCTTTGATTTTCAATGGAATTAATTAATTATAGCCGGGAGAGCGGCAAAAAGCAAACGAAGTATGAAGATGGGAGATTTTGGAAGTGGACTAAAAACCAAGAACTAAAAACTGTATTACAGCCCCAAAGGCGACAGGTACCGTTGTTCTATCTCTCTCAAGGTAGGAGAGGCGGGGCCCCCGGCCTCCTTGTGGGCTATCAACTCCGTCAGCTCCGCGGCGGTGCCGCGCAGCCGGGCAAGGATCTGTTGCCGGGCTTCCTCCAGGGCGTCCCAGTCGCCTTTAGCCGCCACCCGGCGGCAGGCGGGCTCCAGTTCCGGCATCAGCAGGCCGTAAAGCCCGGGCCGCCAGGCCAGCATCAGGGCCAGGGAAGGGAGATTGCGGGTTTTAATCAGATAAGACAGCCGCCCCCATTCGTTCACTTCCGCCAGGGCGTCTTTCAGGCCCCGGGCCCAATGTTCCACCCGGGTCTGGGGAAAGGAGGCCAGGACCAGGGGCAGGGCCTGGCGCAGAGAGGGTTCCCGGGCCTCCCCGATTTCGTGATGAATGGCCGCCTCCAGTTCCGCGGCCAATAAATTCCGGAACTGCGTTTCATATGCCCCGGGGTCCCGGAGCAAACCCTTGAGCTTCAGGCCGTGTCCGGCCAGGGCGATTTTCAGAAACTCGTTGTTCTGCTGCACCGGGTCGGCCAGGCGGTCCCAAACGTAAAAACCCATGGCCTCATGCCGGGCGTAAATCAGGGAACCCTGACACAAGGCCGGGGTGCCGTCCAGGTCCCGGGCCAGCTCTTTGGCCAGGATGAGGATGGTCAGCTCCCCTTCCCGCCTCACCTCGGCCAATTCCCCCAGAAAAAAAGTGGGCTTCAACCCCCGGCTCAAGCCCGCGCCGTAGGCCAGACCCAGGGGCAGGAGGAGCGCGTTTACCCCCTCCACGTCCTGGGGTTCGAAGGTCGCCCCGCCCCAGGCCAATGGCTGCCAGGGCGCGTCCTCCAGGGACTCCCAGACCTTCTCCTGCTCCGCCACCCAGGCCAGCACCGCGTCGGGGTCCGGCTCCTGCCAGGGCTGCATCCCGTGTTCCCACTTGTAAAGCTGGCGCAGCCGCAGCAGCAGGCCGCACAGGGAGTAATGGTAAGCCCCCCCGGCGCTGGCCAGCCGGCAGTTCCATTTGACTAAGCGGATAAATTCCGGGAGCGGTTCCTGAATTTTTGGGTTGGATGCCATCTAAAATCTTTTATCTTTTTCGCTGATAGCTAAAAGCTGATAGCTGAAAGCTACTTATAAATCTGCCCAAAAAGCTTCTGGGCCAGCTTCAGGTCCAGTTTCATGAGAATCTTGTACTCCTCCAGGGCCATGGCCCGGTTCTTCAGGGACAGGCTGGCCAGGCCCAATTCATAATGGGCCTCCGGGTAGTCCGGCTTCAAGCGGATGGCCTGGATAATGGCCTGCATGCCCCGGCGGTGCCGCCCCAGGCGGCGGTAGGCGATCCCCAGGTTCAGGCAGGAGAGGGGGTCTTCCGGATTAAGCCCCAAGGCCAGACGAAAGGCCTCCACGGCCTGGAGGTCGCGGCCCAGGCGGCTCAAGGCCACCCCCCGCCCCAGGTGGATCGTTGCCGACCTGGGGTCCAGGGCGGCCGCCTTCTGCAAAGACTCCAGGGCCTCCCGGTTTCTCCCGTGATGTAGATAGGCCATCCCCAGGCTGTAATAAGCCTCGGGGTCTTGAGGATTTTGGCGGATCTGCTTCTTCAGGGCCAGGATGGCCTGCCGGGGGCTGGTTCTGGCTCGGCTCCTGGAACCATGGCGCCTTCCATCCCCGGGGGCAGGGTTGGCGGCAGCCCCCGAATTTTTATTGGCAGCCGGAGCCGCAGCCGCTTCGGGGTTGGCCAGAATCACTTCGTAGGCCGCGTTGATCTCCTTGAGCATGGCTTCGGCTTTCTGTTGCAGCCGGGGATTTTGCACGAACCGGTCCGGGTGCCAGACATACACCAGGTCGCGGTAGGCCTGCTTCACCTCTTCCAGGGAAGAGCCTGCCTCCACTCCCAAAATCTGGCAACACCGCTCGATTTCTTCCATGCGCCTGCCTTGGATAGTTCAAAGTTCAAGGTTCAATAGTTCAAAGTTAATGCTGTGCATCAGCGTTACGAACGATAACGTTTATCGAATAATTCACCCCAAACCTTGAACTTTGAACTTTGAACCTTGAACTTATTTCTGCAGCAGATCCGCCAACTTCTGGGCCATCTTCGGGTCCAGGCGTTTCAGGGTCTCGAATTCCCTGGCCGCGGCCTGCCGGTCACCGGCGTTGATATAATAGGCGCAGAGCCCATAGCGGGCCTCGGCGTCATCGGCTTTCAGGCTGACCGCCTTTTTAAAGGCATTGCCGGCCTCCTGCCAGCGGTCCAGCTTGATATAGGCCATGCCCTGATTATTAAGAGCCTTGACGGAATTCGGCTCCAGTTTGACGGCCTGGGTAAATGCCTCCAGGGCCTCTTGGTGCCGCCCCAGTTTGCCGTAAGCCACTCCCAGGAGGTATTGGTTTTCGGCCCGATTAGGTCGAAGCTTGGCCGCTTCCTGGAACTCCGCCAGGGCTGTCGCCCATTGTCCCGTCTTGGACAGGGCCGCGCCCAAATTTTCATGGGCCTCCACCCACCGGGGCTGCAAACGCACCGTCTCCTTAAACGCGCTCACCGCCTGGGGGTATTGTTTCAGCCGGGCATGGGCCAGTCCCAGGTGGTGGTAGGCCTCGCCATAATCCGCCTGCAACTTCACCGCTTCCTGAAAGGCCTGGAGCGCCTCGTTATACTTCCCCTCTTTTTCCAGACCCAGCCCCCGGTGGAAGGCCAGCAGGGCCTGGGGTTCGATCTGCTGAAAAAACTTGGTGGTTTCCTCCCGGTCATTGTCGCTCCATACCGGCGGAGCCAGGGAGAACAAGGCCAGGACGACGATCGGAGTCAAAAGAAATTTCATATTTCTTCCTTAAGATGTCCTTCTAAAAGGATTACCGGCCCGTCCCGGAGCAAATAAGCGAATCAGGACCATCCCCGCCAGAAATCCGCCCACGTGGGCCCACCAGGCCACCCCGCCTTGGGCCGCAGGGCCCATAATGGAAAACGCGCCCTGGAAAAACTGCAATACGAACCATAGGCCCAGGAAGACGTACGCCGGCACCTCGATCACGGTAAAGATTATAAAAATGGGGACCAGGGTCAACACCCGGGCCCCGGGAAAAAGGCTGAAATACCCTCCCATCACCCCGGCGATGGCCCCGCTGGCCCCCACCAGGGGAATGGTGGAACCCGCGTCAAATACGACATGGGGAATCAACGCCCCCACCCCGCAGACCAGATAAAACACCAGGAACAGCCCGGGGCCCAGGACGTCTTCCACGTTGTCCCCGAAAATATGCAGGGTCCACATGTTGCCGATGAGGTGGAGCCAACCCGCGTGCATGAACATGGAAGTAAACATGGGTGCCACCGCCAGGGTCACCGCGCCGTGCCCCAAAGCGGCCAGAAACCGTCCCGGGATGAAGCCCAGAGTGTTAATGACTTCCTGCAGGCGGGGGCCGGTGGACACTTCCAGAAGAAAAATCAGGACATTGAGGCCGATAATGGTGTAACCGACGTATGGACGCCGGGTGGACGGGATATTGTCCCTCAAGGGAATCATAACGCGCCCCCGGGGCCAAGACGGATAATAATTAACATACTTATTTATGGTAAGGAATTTCCCCGGGAAGGGCAAGACATCCCCGGAATTTTGTCAAGGATGGTTTACCAGCAGGCGTTTCCCTTTGAGGATCAAGACCGGGGTGGCGACCTGGAGATAATCCTCCAAGGGCGTGGCGTCATCCACCAGGAGATAAACCTTTCCGGACCCTGCCCAAAGTTCTTTGAGCCGGGGCGGGGTAATCAAATAGTTTTCCGACGGGGCCACGGGGTAAGGGAAAGCGGGCAGCCCTCCCCGCTGCACCATCAAGATGCGGCGGCCGCTGTGATAAGCCAGGGAAGCCCCGTACTCAAACTCCTCGATGGCCTCCATTACCGCCAAATCATTCGGCCCGGCGTGCCGTCGCAGAAACTCCCCGGGGATTTTGTCGCTTAAGTGCGGGGAGAGGAGCAGCAGGGTTTGCAGGGTCAAGTAGCACAACACCAGCGACAACGCGCCGTAACACCAGACCGCGGCCTTGGGATGGCGCCAGCCCGCCGCCACCCCGAGAAGCGACACCCCCGGGATCCAAAAGGTGGCCTGCCGGGCCACCGGTTCCAGCAACTGGAACATGCCCAGGAACTCCCGGCGGTTGGCCGCGCACAACTGCTCCAAATGCGGGATAAAAAATAAGATCCCCAGACCCAGCGAGCCGATGCCCAGTAAAGCCCAGACCGGCGCCCGGTCTTTTGCCGCGTCCAGGCAGCCCTCCAGACGCCGGCCCAGGATCAAAGCCAGGGGCGGCAGCGCCGGCAGAGAATAATATTCAATGCGGCTGGAGGAGAGGGTGAAAAAGCCCAGGATCACCCCGGCCCAAAGGAGCAGTAAGCGGCCTCCCTTTAATTCCGCGCTGCCGCTCTCCCGCCAAAACCGATAGAGGGCCGAGGGCAGCAGCAAGGCCCAGGGCATCAGCCAGATAACCAGAAAAATCCAGAATCCGGGGATGGAAAAGGGGGTGATGTCCGGAGGCTCGCGCCTCCCCAGGAACCGGAGAATCTGCTCGTTCAGAATATGATGCCGCAGAAATCCCGGATACGTCCGCTCCATGGCCGCCAGCCAGGGGAGCGCCACCGCGGCCAGCAGAACCAGGCCCCAGGGGTTGAACCATAACCGGAATAAAGAAGCCCGGTCCCGGAACCCCAGGAAGAGGCCGCTGATCAGGATGGGAAAGGCCAGGCCGATGAAGCCCTTGCTCATAAAGCCTGCGGCCAGGGCCAGGTAAAAGCCCAGGGCCCAGCGCCGCTGGGGCTTCTCCCGCCAGCGCCACATACAATATAGGGAGGCGATTAACGACAGGGTAATGAGGTGATCCGTCAGGATCTGCAAATGCAGGGCGAAGAAGCCGATACTGCTAAGAAGAACGAACCCGCCCAGCCACGCGGCCCGGGGACCGAACATCCGCCGGCCCAGGAGATAGGTCAGCCAAATCTCCCCCAGGGTGCACAGCAGCATGGGCACCCGGGCTGCCCACTCCGAGGTCCCGAAGGTTTTGTACCCCACGATGGTAAGCCAGTACAGCAGAGGCGGTTTATCCAGGTAAGGCGCGCCGTTCAGAGTGGCCAAAAGCCAGCGGCCGGAATTAACCATCTCCTGGGGAATCAAGGCATACATGGCCTCGGCCCGGATCAGGGGAATCTGGAACATAGGCGGCAGATAAACCGCCAGAGCGATGAGCAGCAGAAAAGGTCCGGACCAGAAAACGGAAGGCGAGGGTCGGGGCATCAAGGATTAATAATCGGACTGCGGCTTGGAATCAAATTCGGGTGCGAAGATAGCATTTTCCTTTTAATATTTCTTGCGTCTTACTTTGCGCCTTTGCGCCTTTGCGAGAAATATCTTTTCTGTTTGTGTCTTGCTCTGCGCTTTCGCGTCTTTGCGAGAAATATCTTTCCCGAAACTCAGGAAAGATTCCACCGCAGCAGCTCCCACATATCCTTCGCGCTCCGTCCCGCCAGGCGCACCGCGGTGGGCTCGAACCCCGAATGCATCATGCATTGGGCGCAGCGGGGGTCCCGGCCCACGCCGTAACGCTCCCAGGGCGTAAGTTCCATCATCTCCCGAAAAGTGGCGTGGTGGCCGTCCAAAATCTGGTAGCAGGGAGAGCGCCAGCCCCGGGGGTTGCGGGTGGGGTTGGCCCAGGGAGTGCATTCGTATTGCCGCTCCCCCCTTAAGAAACTTAAGTACAGGGGAGTATTGTTAAACGGAAATTTCCGTCCGTTTCCGGTCAACCGGGTGAATTTTTCCCGGATTTCCTCCCGGTCCAGGAAAATTTCATTATTGACCGCGGCAAAGCTGTAGGCCGGCGACACCAACAACCCGTCAATGCCGATCTCGGTGAGCAGGGTAAAGAGCTGCTCGATCTCCGCGGTTTCGGTTTCTTTGTATATCGTGGTGTTGGTGCAGACCCTGAACCCCCGGCCCTTGGCCTCCTTGATGGCCCTGATGGCCTGATGGAAGAGACCCGGCCGCCCCAGGATGCTGTCATGCGTCTGGGCCATGCCGTCCAGATGGACGCTCAGGGTGAGGCGGTTCGACACCGGCAGCCGGGGCAATGATTTTTCCAGGAGAACGGCGTTGGTGCAGAGATAAATATGCTTCTGCCGCCGCACCAGTTCTTCCGCCAGCTCGAAGATGGGAGGATAAATCAAAGGCTCCCCCCCGGTGAGGGTGACCACCGGCGCGCCGCACTCGGTGACCGAGTCCAGGCATTCTTCGATGGTCAAGTACTGGCCCAGGGTGTCCCGATATTCCTGGATGCGGCCGCAGCCCACGCAGGCCAGGTTGCACTGGTGCGTCGGCTCCAGCATCAACACCATGGGGAACCGCTCTTCGCCCTGCCAATTCTTCTTCAGCAGGTACCGGGTCAGATCCAGGCTGAGGCTCAGGGGGAAACGCAATTTTTTCTCCAGAGAAGCTAGTTTTCCGTTTTCTGTTTGCTGTTTGCTGTTAAAGAAAAAGCCTTTTTTCGTTAACAAACCTTAGGCTTGGTGGAAGCCGACACAATTAAATTTAATCATTGCTTTGATCCGTTTTATTTTACAGGAAACAGAAAACAGAAAACAGAAAACTTTTAGCTAAACATAGCCGTTTTGCCCAAACCACTCCACCGCCTCCTCCAAGGCCCGCCTTACCGAAGTGGGGGCATACCCCAATTCCGCCGCGGCCTTGGAGGAGTCGAAATACATGAATTTCTTCGCCATGCGCACGGCGGTGACGGTCATCCGGGGTTCGCTGTGGCTGACGTGTCTGGCCCAAAATTCGGCGAGATAGGCCATGGGCAGGACCACCCCGTAGGCCAGTTTCACCGTGGGCGCGGGGATGCCGCTGATTTCCGCGAGCATCTGAAAGATCCGGGAGAGGCTTAAGTTTTCGTGCCCCAGGATATACTTCTCCCCTACCCTCCCCTTCTCTGCGGCCAGCAAATGGCCCCGGGCCACGTCCCGAACGTGCACCAGATTCAGCCCGGTCTCCAGGTACGCGGGCATGCGGCCCTGGAGATAGTCGATGACCATCCGGCCGGTGGGCGTGGGCCGGGAGTCCCAGGGGCCTACGGGGGTGCTGGGGTTGACCACCACCAGGGGCAGTCCCTTGGCCGCGAAATCCAGGGCCGCTTCCTCCGCCAGGAACTTGGAGCGTTTGTAGTGGCCCACCATCTCGGCGATGCTCACCGGGGTCGTTTCATTTCCCGGAGTGCCGTTCCCGGGATTCCCCAGGGCGCCCACGGTGCTGGTATAAACGACCCGCTCCACCCCGGCGGCCGCGGCTGCGGCCAGCAAGGCCCGGGTCCCTTCCACGTTGACCGCGTACATCTCCGCGGGGTCCGGCACCCAGAGGCGGTAGTCCGCGGCCGCGTGAAAGATATGGTCACAGCCCCGGACGGCCCTTTCCAGGGACCCGGCGTCCTTCAGATCCCCGACCGCGACCTCAACCTCCAGTCCGGCCAAAGCCGGGTGTTTCGGGTCCCGGACCAGGACCCGCACCTGCCGGCCGGCGTCCAGGAGTGCGGTCACTACCGCCCGGCCCACAAAGCCGGTGCCGCCGGTCACCAGAGTTTTTCCAGATGCGTTCATAAATAATATGAATGAGATATCGCTGCCGTCTCCCCCCACATGGGGGATAGGGAGTTATGGGATTCCATGATTGTTTGGTTATAGAGAGAGACGATATCTTTAATTCGATTATTACTTTAGCTCCGAGTCAAACAGAGGGTGGCAGGTAAATCCGAGAAGCACCGAAGTCCCCCCTCCCTTGAGGGGAGGGGGTTAGGGGGAGGGTGGCGACTTTTGGCCACGAGTCCTCAAAGACGCCACCCCCTCCCTAGCCCTCCCCCCTCAAGGGGAAGGGAATAGGTGGTGACACCTTGCCCCCAGTCAACTTTTTACGATTCCGGAGCTCTGGCAATAATCGATATCCTCATTCCCTCTCCCTCGATGGGGGGGGTTGGGTGAGGAGGAAGAAAATCTTTCCGGGATATTACTCAATCGTTCTCTTGGTGAGTCATCTCCTGCAAATACTGCCCCAGGGCCATCAGCGGAAAACAGTCCCGGTAGAGGTGGTAGCGGATCATGAAGTGCCCCGGAAAGCCGGTGCCGGTGTAGTAAGGCTCCTCCCACCGGCCTTGCAGCGTCTGGGTCTTGAGGAGATATTCCACCCCGGCTTCCACTTCGGGAGATGCGGCCTCGCCCGCGGCCATGAGCCCCAGTAAGGCCCATCCGGTCTGGGACGCGGTGGAAGGCCCGCAGCCTTCCATCTCCTTGTCCAGGTAGCAGGAGCAGCATTCGCCCCAGCCGCCGTCGGGGTTCTGGTGCTCCTTCAGCCAGGACACGGCCCGGCGCACGTAAGGCTGGCGCAGGTCTTCGCCGATGGCCTGCAATGCCGTCAGCACCGACCAGGTGCCGTAAATGGCGCTGACTCCCCAGCGGCCCCACCAGGAGCCGTCGGCCTGCTGGGTGCGGCGGATAAAGGCCAGGGCCCTCTCGGCAATGGGGCTATCGAGGCCGTAGCCGAAGGCCCCCATCATCTCCAGGACCCGGGCGGTGATGTCTTCGGTGGGCGGGTCCACCAGGGCCTTGAGATCGCCGAAAGGAATGGCGTTGAGCCACTCCTTGGTATTGTCCTTGTCAAATGAGGCAAAACCCCCGTTTTTCGACTGCATCCCCAGGCACCACTCAATGCCGCGCCTGATCTGGAAGCGGTGCTCCTCCGGGTCCTTCATCCCTTCCTTCAGGGCCACCAGCACCATGGAGCTGTCGTCCACGTCCGGATACCAGTTGTTGACGAACTCGAAGGCCCAACCCCCGGGGAGCAGATCGGGGCATTTGACGCACCAGTCTCCGGGCTTGAAAATCTGCATGGACAAAAGCCAGGAAGTGGCCTTGGCCATTCCCGGATGCTCCGGAGAAACCCCGGCTGCGGCCAAGGCCCGCACCGCCAGGGCCGTGTCCCAGACCGGGGAGATGCAGGACTGGAGCCAGGTGCGCTCGCCGTCGCGGAGTTCAAAGAACTCCATGGCCTTCAGGCCCCGGGCGATGACCTCGTGGTCCAGGGGATAGCCCAAACAGTGCAGGGCCAGGATGGAATTGAGCATGGCCGGCTGGATTCCGGCCCAGTCGCCGCTTTCCTCCTGGTGCTCCAGGATCCATTCCTCCGCCTTCTTGACCGCCAAATTTCGCAGCCAGGGCACCGGGAGGCGATAGTAGAGCTTCAGGAGCCGGTCCACCAGCACAAAGACGTTTTCCAGGTGAGCCCTGGCCTTCCAGGTGACCCGGTGTTTCTGAAAAGGTTCGTCGGGGGAGGCAAAGAGCTCCCTTACCCCCTGTTCCGGCGGCAAAGGGAAGACCGGACGGTGGGCCATGATGATCATCAGGGGCACCACCGTGGCCCGGGTCCAACTGGAAAACTCGTAGATGCTCAGGCCCGACCAGGACGGCAACAGGATAAATTCCACCGGCAGCAGGGGAATGCCGTCCCAACTCACCTGGCCGAACAGGGCCAGGAAGATGCGGGTGAAGACCCGGCTTTTGAGCGGCCCCCCCGCGGCCATGATAAATTGGCGGGCCCGGGCCAGGCGTTCATCATCGGGGGGCAGTCCGGCCATCTTCAAGGCGAGATAGGCCTCTACGGTGACGCTGAGTTCGCCGCCGTCGCCGTGCCAGATGGACCAGCCGCCGTTGGGAAGCTGCCTGGATAAGATATCCGCGGCCATCTTCGGCACCTTGGCTCCGTCCAGGCCCAGGAGCCGGTGCAGCATGATATATTCCGCGGTAATGGTGACGTTGGATTCCAGTTCGGCCCACCAGTACCCTTCCGGGTGCTGGAGCTTCAGCATGGCCGCCGCGGCCCGCTCCACCGCCTTGCGGAGCCGGCTCCAAGAATCTTTGACCGGAGGCGCCACAACCTGAGGGCGCGCCGGAATAGACCTCCCCCCCAAAGTCTCTCC
>Ga0233425_10000433_pt1 | contig 110271 bp, 92 predicted proteins | sample Watercolumn_Towu_2_FD_181712 | JGI IMG/M metagenome (GOLD analysis project Ga0233425, IMG submission 181712) | Freshwater microbial communities from Lake Towuti, South Sulawesi, Indonesia - Watercolumn_Towuti2014_140_MG | ecosystem: Environmental > Aquatic > Freshwater > Lake | place... | reverse complement strand
AGTGCCACGCCGGCAAAATTATCAAGGAAGTGGCGGCCAAGGTGGGCGGCAGCGGCGGCGGGCGCCCGGATATGGCCCAGGCGGGCGGCACCATGCCAGACAAGCTGCCCGAGGCGTTGGCGGCAGTCTACGGGGTTGTCGAGGGTCAAGTCGAGTAGCGGCGAGGAGAAAAAATGTCTGCCATTTGGACACTTTCACCCCGAAACATCGGTTCAATGCGGGGGTAAACATGGCCTCGGGCAGGACTGGACCTGTGCTGAACAACCGGGGAAACCAAGTAGAATTACTCACAAAAGAATTCATCACGGCACGAGTCAGCGGATGATAAAACGTTGACAGGCCAATTTTTATCTGCTAAGAAATTTCCTGATTTTTTTGAATAGCCATTCATTTTGGCTTCAGCCCATGACTGGTGCCAGGAAAGACTATCCACCAAGGAGACCGCTGCATGATTACCATTGATCTCACCATGCCGCTTCATATCATCAACATGCTGTTGTTGATCGTGATTATGAATGCGGTGCTCTACCGGCCGATTCGTTCAATCCTGCTGGAGCGCGAGAAGAAGCTCTCCGGATTGGCCAAGGATATTGAAACCTTTGAAAAGAATTCCAATCTGCGCCTGGAGGAGTTTAACCGGAAACTGGCCGAGACCCGCAGCAAGGCAAAGGCTGAGTTTGAAACGGTGAAAGGGGCAGCCATGGCCACCAGCAGCGAGGAGTTGGCCGCCGTCCGCAAGGAGGCCGAGGCGGAAAAGGCCAGCCAATTGGGCACAATAAATGGTCAGGTCTCGGCAGCTCAGCAAACCCTCAAGGGCCAGCTGGACACCTTTGCCGCCGAGATGGCCAACAAGATTTTAGGGAGGGCTGTTTGAGTATGAAGCAGACGATGAAGAGGAGTAAGGTCCCGGCGGTCCTGACGGCCGGCCTGGTCCTGCTGACGGCAGCGGCAGCCTACGCCGAAACCCATGGTGGCGGGCACGGAGCGGCCAACCCGCTTTCCCATGAGAAGTTGATGGACCTCCTGTGGCGGACCACCAACTTCATCGCGCTGGTGATCATCCTGGTCAAGTTCGGCTCCAAACCGATCGCCAGTGCCTTGGGCAGTCGCCGGATGGCCATCGCCGACCGATTTGATGTCTTGAACTCCCGGCGCAGCGAAGTCGAACAGTCGTACAAAAAGTATGAAGAGAAGCTGGCCCGGATCGATCAGGAGGTGCAGGGCATCCTCGACACCGCCAAAGCCCAGGCCGAGGTGGAGCGCGAGAAGATCATTGCCGAGGCCACCCGGTCCGCCGCCGACATCAAGCGCAAGGCCGAGTTGTCGGTGCAGTTTGAGTTCAGCCAGGCCAAGAAGGCCCTGCGCGAAGAGATCGCCGACCAGGCCGCCCATATGGCGGAATCTCTGATCGTGAAAAATTTCACCGAAGCCGACCAGGCCAAGCTGGTAAGTGAATATCTTGACAAGGTAGGTGCCCGGTCATGAAGAACGCCATCCTCGCCAATCGCTACGCCAAGGCCCTTTTTTCCGTGGCCCAGGAAGAAAATGCCTTCGACGATTACGCCAAGTCGTTGAACGAAATCGCGGCCGCCATGAGCGCCTACCCTGAAGTCAAGGATGGTCTGACCAACGTCATGTATCCGCTGGACGTCCGGAGCAAGGTGATGGCCCATCTCGCAGAGACTCAAGGGGCATCCCAGGTGATCAAAAACTTTCTGGAGCTGGTGGTGCAGAAGAAGCGGGCCGCCTTCCTGCCAGAGATCGCCGAAGCCTTCCAGGCCTTGATCGACGGCCAGCGCAATATCTGCCAGGGCACGGTGGTCACCGCCATGCCCTTGAGCGCCGAATTGAACGAGAAGGTTCAGGCGACCTTGGAGAAGATCACCGGCAAGAAGGTCGTCATCACCACCAAAGTTGATCCATCCATCCTCGGCGGCATCATCGCCAAGGTTGGTGATTTAGTCTTGGATGGCAGCATTCGCAGCCAGTTGCAGGGGTTAAAAGAATCCATTAAAGGGAGTGAATAAGGACAATGCAGATTAAAGCCGAAGAGATCAGTCAAATTATCAAGGGTCAGATCAAGGACTACGAAGCCAAAGTTGATCTGAGTGAAACTGGGACAGTAATCTCCGTTGGTGACGGTATTGCCCGCGTCCATGGGGTTGAAAACTGCATGGCTATGGAGCTCCTTGAGTTTTCCAACGGCACCCTGGGCCTGGCACTGAATCTGGAGGCCGACAACGTCGGTTGCGCCGTTCTCGGCGAGGTCTCCGGGATCAAGGAAGGCGACCCGGTCAAGCGGACCGGCAGAATCGCCGAGGTCCCGGTCGGCCCTGAGATGGAAGGGCGGGTTGTTGACGCTGTGGGTAACCCCATTGACGGTCAAGGCCCCATCAACGCCAAGCACTCCCGCAAGATCGAAGTGTTGGCCCCCGGCGTTATTGCCAGAAAGGGCGTGCACGAGCCCTGCTACACCGGTCTCAAGGCCATCGACGCCATGACCCCGGTGGGCAAGGGACAGCGTGAGCTGGTCATCGGCGACCGTCAGATCGGCAAGACCGCGGTCTGTGTAGACGCCATCTTGGCCCAAAAGGAGACCGGCGTCCACTGCATCTATGTCGCCATCGGCCAGAAGAAGTCCACCGTGGCCCTGGTTGTCGAGGCCCTGCGTAAGAACGGCGCCATGGCCTACACCACTGTAGTCGCCGCCTGCGCCTCCGACCCGGCCCCGCTGCAGTACGTCTCCGCATTTGCCGGTTGCGCCATGGGCGAGTATTTCCGCGACAACGGCCAGCACGCCCTGATCATTTATGACGATCTCTCCAAACAGGCCGTAGCCTACCGTCAGTTGTCCCTGCTGCTGCGCCGTCCGCCTGGACGCGAGGCCTTCCCCGGTGACATCTTCTTCAACCACTCCCGGCTTCTTGAGCGCGCCGCCAAGGTCTCTGATGCCCTGGGTGCCGGATCCCTCACAGCCTTGCCGATCATTGAGACCCAGGCCGGCGACGTATCGGCCTATATCCCGACCAACGTTATCTCCATCACCGACGGCCAGGTCTACCTCGAGCCGAATCTGTTCTTTGCCGGCGTTCGTCCGGCCATTAACGTCGGTCTGTCAGTATCCCGCGTCGGCGGCGCCGCTCAGGTCAAGGCTATGAAGCAGGTGGCCGGCACCCTCCGTCTCGACCTGGCTCAGTATCGCGAACTGGCTGCCTTCGCCGGTTTCGGCTCTGACCTTGATGCCGCGACCCAGGCCCAGTTGACCCGCGGCGCCCGTCTGGTGGAAATCCTAAAGCAGCCTCAGTACCAGCCGCTGCCCATGGAGAAGCAGGTGACCATCCTGTTTGCCGGCACCAGAGGCCATCTTGACACCCTGCCTGTTGAGTGCCTTGCCAAGTTCGAGAAGGAACTCTACGCCTACGTTGAGCAGAAAGATCCCGCCATCTTTTCCACCCTGAAGGAGAAGCAAGCCATTGACGCCGACCTTCAGAACAAGATGAACACCACAATCGGCGCCTTTGTCCAGGAGTTCAAAAGCGCTAACGGGATCAACTGATTGACTTTGGGAAACTGATATGGCCAGTCTGAAAGACGTAAAAAGCAAGATCGGCGGGGTCAAGAAGACCTCCCAGATCACCAGCGCCATGAACATGGTCGCCGCCGCCAAGCTGCGTGGGGCGCAGACCAAGATGGAACGATTCCGTCCCTATGCCGGCAAGTTCAATCAGGCCATGGGCAATCTTTCCTCAGGAATGGACTCGGCGCAATTCCCGTTGATGGAGGCCCGGGAGGTCAAATCCGTCGAACTGCTGGTGGTGACCTCAGACCGCGGACTCTGCGGCAGTTACAATGCCAACATCATCAGCACCACCGAAAAGCTGATCAAGCAACTGAAATCCGAGGGAAAGACAGTCTCTCTGGTTTGCATTGGCAAAAAATCCATCAGCAAGCTGAAAAAGACCGGCCTCATCCGCAAGCAATACCCGGACATCATGAGCACTTTTCAGATGTTCAACGCCCGCGCCATTGCCCAGGATATTGCCGAAAACTTTCTCTCCGGCGGCGCTGACCAGGTACAGATGATCTATGGCGAGTTCCAGAGTGTGGCCATCCAGCGCCCCAAGACCATGATGTTCTTGCCGATTCAGCCTTCCAGTTCCGACGGCACGGCAGCTCAGGGCAAGGCAGGCGATTACATCTACGAGCCGAGCTCTGACCAGATCATGGAGGTGCTGCAGCCACTTTACCTGAACGTCATGGTTTACCACGCCATGCTGGAGGTCTCCGCCGGTGAGAATGCCGCAAGGATGACCGCCATGGACAACGCCACCAAGGCGTGCAAGGATATGATTCACAGCCTCACCCTGGTCTACAACAAGGTGCGGCAGAGCAGCATCACCGCCGAACTGATGGACATTGTCGGCGGCGCGGAGGCCCTCAAGGGCTAAGAAGGACAACGACGGATTTGATTTCGGCCTGATGAAGAACCAGGTCCGCAAGATTCAATACAAGCGAGTGTTGAGGAGGCAGATTGCCACATGAGTGCAGAGCAGACAGCAGGAAACATAGGGAAAATTGTGCAGGTCATCGGACCTGTCGTCGATGTTGAGTTCAACGCCGGTCAGCTGCCGAAGATCGGCAACGCCTTGTTGCTGAGCAACCCCGGTATTGACGATAAGGCTGACAACCTAGTTGTTGAGGTTGCCCAGCACCTTGGCGACAATGTGGTCAGAACCGTCGCCATGGACCAGACCGACGGCCTCCGCCGCGGCCAGGAATGTAAGGATACCGGCGACTCCATCCGCATCCCGGTTGGCGCTCCTGCGCTGGGCCGGATCATGAACGTGGTTGGTCGCCCGGTCGACGGCCTGGGGCCGATAAGCTCCGATAAGTCCGCCCCGATCTTGAAGCCCGCCCCCTCCTTCACCGAGCAGGACACCGAGGTGCACGTCCTCGAGACCGGCATCAAGGTTATCGACCTCCTGGTCCCCTTCCCCCGCGGCGGCAAGATGGGACTCTTCGGCGGCGCAGGCTGCGGCAAGACGGTTATTATGATGGAGATGGTCAATAACATCGCCATGCACCATGGCGGTATCTCGGTGTTCTGCGGCGTTGGCGAGCGGACCCGCGAAGGCAACGACCTTTACCATGAGATGAAGGAATCCGGCGTTCTGCCCAAGGCGGCCCTGGTGTACGGCCAGATGACCGAGCCGCCGGGAGCCCGTTCCCGGGTGGCCTTGACCGGGCTGTCTGCCGCTGAGTATTTCCGTGACGAGGAAGGCCAGGACGTGCTTTTCTTCGTGGACAACATCTTCCGCTTCACCCAGGCCGGCGCCGAAGTATCAGCGCTCCTTGGCCGTATCCCCTCGGCGGTTGGTTACCAGCCCACCCTGGGCACCGATCTTGGCGAGCTCCAGGAGCGGATCACCTCCACCACCAAGGGCTCAATCACCGCCGTACAGTGCGTCTACGTGCCTGCCGACGACTTGACCGACCCGGCCCCTGCCACCACCTTCGCCCATCTCGACGGCACCGTCGTTCTGTCCCGTCAGATCGCTGAGCTTGGCATCTACCCTGCGGTAGATCCTCTTGACTCCACCTCCCGCATCCTTGACCCCAACGTCCTGGGTGAGGAGCATTATCTTGTTGCCCGTCAGGTACAGCAGACCCTGCAGAAGTACAAGAACTTGGCGGATATCATCGCCATCCTCGGTATGGACGAGCTCTCCGAGGAAGACCAGATTACCGTCAGCCGAGCCAGAAAGATTCAGCGTTTCCTTTCCCAGCCCTTCTCGGTGGCCGAGGTGTTCACCGGCATGGCTGGCAAGTTCGTCAAGGTTGCCGACACGGTGCGCAGCTTCAGGGAAATCCTCGACGGCAAGCACGATGCCCTGCCTGAAACGGCATTTTATATGGTCGGATCCATTGAAGAGGCCATTGAAAAGGCCAAAAAACAAAACTAAGGAATACCGATGGCGGAACGAATACAGTTAGAGGTCGTCACCCCGACCGGCCCGGTCGTCAGCCAAGAGGTGGATATTGTCACCGCCCCTGGCGTGGACGGCGAGTTCGGGGTATTAGCGAATCACGCCCCTTTCCTAAGCACAATCAAGATCGGTTCGCTCACGTATAAGAGCGGGAACACGACTGAAGTCCTGATGGTGAGTGGCGGTTTCTGTGAGGTCTCCAACAACAAGATCACCTTCCTGGTGGAGGCTGCTGAACGGGGACGCGATATTGATGTGGACCGTGCCCTTCGAGCTAAGGAACGGGCGGAGAAACGATTAGCCGCAGCCCAGCGCAAGGAAGAGACAATCAGTCAGGCCAGGGCCGAGGCGGCATTACAACGGTCGCTAGCCCGGATCAAGGCGAGTCAGGCGGCAAAATAACCGCTCTGCTTCAGGTTCAAAAAAAGCCGTTCCTGTTTATCAGGGACGGCTTTTTCATATAGTGGGCTGGTCGTATATGGGTTGGCCAACAGAAGCGTCTATTTTTCGGCCAGATTAGCCTCGACGACAAAATCCCCATAGTCGGTGGAGAATGGAATCACTATCGTCGGGGCCTCGGTGTGATAGGCGATTTCAATACCTTGACCAGTGACCATGGTCGGCGTGGCCAGGTCAAACTTGTGGTTCAATTTGGCCAGCTGGGCCTTGGCCCCGCCGCAGATCATGTTGGTGAGCTCGCCAACGGCGTCAACAATTTCATCGTCAATCTTGGGCTTGGGCTCTTCGTAGAGCATATTGGCGACGATTTTGAGAATGCATGATTCAGAAAAGCTTAGGACCATGCAGCCACTGATGGTCGATGAGGCCATACCTATGATGCCGGTGATGGCGCCGTAGGAGTAGGTGTCCTTCTTCAGTGAGGGCTTGTTGGCTTTCACCTTCGTCTGGCACATGGTCTCCAGAACATTCTTGGCTGACGAAAGAAAGGGATTTATGAATTCAACTTTCATGGAACGGACCCATTGTGTCGCACCGGCCGGGCCGGGACAGTTGAAGAAAGAAGGTTTATTACTGATATAGGCTATAGGAAAAAAAAGACGTTGTCCAGAATATAACTTTTTTTTTGCGTGAGGAGACGATGAAAGCATCGGAACGAATGGCGATACCCCGCCAAAAGGCGAAAGAGTTGGCCCCTGAAACCCGGATCTCGAACTTCGATGAAGTGGTGAGTAATTTTGATGCAGCCACAGCGATGCTGGAGGCTGACCGTTGCTTGCAGTGTAAAAAGCCAACCTGCCGTGAAGGATGCCCCATTCATAACGAGATTCCGAAATTCATTGGCTTGCTGCGCGAGGGAAAGATTGAAGAGGCCTACTGGGCCATACGCGAGCAGAGCTCGCTGCCTGCGGTCTGTTCCCGGGTATGCCCCCATGAGTTTCAGTGCGAGGGTTCTTGTGTGCGGGCGAAAAAGGGGGAAGCCGTGTCCATCGGCATGCTGGAACGCTACATTGTAGACTCCATGGTCTTGAACGGCAAGCCGATGACCCGGGAATGTGCTCTGCCCAACGGCAAGAAGGTGGCAATCGTTGGCTCCGGGCCGGCAGGCATGACCGTGGCCTATTATCTCGCCCATCTGGGCTACGCCTGTACAATCTTCGAAAGCTTGCCAACCCTCGGAGGCATGCTGGCCGTAGGTATTCCGGCCTACCGATTGCCCCGGCACATCATCAACGCCGAATTTGACGCCCTGAAAAATTGCGGTGTCGACATTATCACCGATGTTTGCATTGGCCGCGACAAGACCCTGGGCCAGATAAAGGCCGAAGGGTATAGCGCCCTCTTCCTCAGCCCGGGGGCACATGCTAGCCGTAAGTTGGGCATCGAGGGCGAAGACCTGGCTGGGGTCTCCCACGGGGTCGATTATCTGCGTGAGGTGAATCTGGGCCGTGAGGTCAAGCTCGGCCGTCACGTGGTAGTGGTCGGCGGCGGCAATGTAGCCATCGACGTCGCCCGGACAGCGCTACGCACCGGTTCAGATAAGGTATTCATCCTCTACCGGCGCACCATCGCCGAGATGCCCGCGGCGAAGGCCGAGATCCATCACCTTCAGGAGGAGGGTGTCAAGGTTGAGTTTCTGGCCGCCCCTGTCAAGATCCACGGGGAGAACGGTCGGGTTAAACAAATCGAGTGCCTGCGTATGAAACTGGGCGAGCCTGATGCCTCTGGCCGCTGCCGACCGGTGACCGTCGACGGCTCAAACTTCATGATCGAGGCCGATTCCATCATCGCCGCCATCAGCCAGGATGTGGATCTGGGCGCCAGCCAAGGGACCGAGATCGCCACCAGCCGCTGGGGAACCTATACCGTGGACGAAGAGACCCTGCAGACCAGTGTCCCCTGGATTTTTGCTGGCGGCGACGCTGTCCTTGGCCCCCAAACTGCAGCCAAGGCAGTGTACCAAGGCAAGGTGGCGGCTGAGTCGATCCATCGCTTTATCGAAGGCCGGGATTTGAAGGCGGGGCGCGAGGTGTTCACGCTTTAGCCCAATCCTGAGGATGAGCCTTTATGGATAATCACCTAAATCCGTGACAACAGTGCGGTTAAATTATTAACAAAATGAATATAACTAATTGATTCTTAAGTAAATATAGCGCAATGTCAGCCTGTCATAAAAACTCACTTGGCAGGTAAAACATGAAACGATTTATCCTTGAGCAATCTGACAACGAATTTTACACAAGTCATTCCGGCCTGGCCTTAGTCGGATTATGTATCAACCGGTTTAGCGGGCTCCAGCAGCAGGTCGCAAGAAAAATGACCAGTCAACAGGCTACGATATCCCATGCCGATATTGTCCGCAGCATGTTGGGCTTGCTGTGTCTCGGCAAGAGCGATTACGAAGCGATTTCCGGCAAGCGCAACGATGAGTATTTCAAACACTCTCTGGGCAGTTGAACGGGTTCCTTCCCCGGAGCGCCTCCGGCAGCGTCTTGACGAAGAGAGCAAAACGTTCCTGCCGATCTCAAGGACTGTTCGGTCATGATGCTCCAGAAAGGCAATGTACCCATTACCGCTCTGGACACCGGGCATGTCCCCTTGGATGCCGATGTCTTTCCGATGGACAATTCGGACACCAAGAAGGAAGGCGTGAGCCGGACCTATCACAACTACAAAGGCTATGCCCCGATTGCTGCCTATCTCGGCCACTTCAGGCTGGTGTCTCGAAGTTGAGTTGCGTCCCGGTAGTCAACACAGCCAGGAGGGGTTTGTCCCTTACCTGAATCGTGTTATAGACCGGGCAAGAACGCTGACCACCAAGAAACTCTTGGTTCCGCCTTGACTCAGCCCACGATGCGCTGGATACGAGACTGGCCCTGCGAGATAGGGACAAGGTGTCCTACATCATCAAATGGAATCCCCGCCGGGAAGACACCAGTGCCTTGTGCAATCGAGCTTTTTACCGAGGGATTGGTGACCGAGCCACGGCCAGGGAAAAGAGTGGCCTTGGTGACGATTCGTAAGCGCCAAGAACACGAAGGGCAGTGCTATGTGTTTACCAAGGTGGTACGAGTCATCAAGCGAACCACCGACAAGGGCGGACAGTTCCTTCTGTTTCCCGAGGTTACGGTTGAAGGGTGGTGGACCAATCTGGACCTGCCCGCCCAGCAGGTCCTCCAGTTGTACGACAACCACGGCCTGAGCGAGCAGTTCCACAGTGAATTCAAAAGCGATCTTGATCGTGAGCGGTTACCCAGCGGCAAGTTTGCCACCAACGCGCTGATCATGGCTCTCGGGTCTTTTGCCTACAATATTCTCCGGCTCCTTGGCCAGTTGGGGTTGCTTGGCGGCTATTCACTAGTGCGGCACCCAGCCAAACGGCGGCGTCTGAAAACAGTGATGCAGGAGTTGATCTATCTGGCGGCACGATTGGTGAGTTCTGCGCGTCGGTTGAAGTTGCGTTTTAGTCATCACTGTCCAGGGCTCGATGCATTCTCCTGGGCGTACACCAGGTTGTCGTCAGCAACGATATAGCTCAGGACAAAATAACAACGGGAAAGAAGACGCACGGGATACGTGTGTGCAGGGGTGTGGTTTTTTTGTGTTTTCGGTGGCAGATTTTCAAAGATCGGTCGTCACATCATTCCCAATGAGGGGCTTTTGCAACAAAAATGGCAAAGGACAGCGCCAGTCCGAGGTGTTTTTTTCGAGGGGGGAAAACACAGCACAGCCAGATTCTACATGACGGATTCAGGTAAAATATTATTAGCAGATTCTCTCCTCAAGAAAATCATACACAGTTTGTACCTTCGAATACATAGCCTCATAACAAGGGACACTATCAACAAGTCGGACCATGGCTGCAATATCTTGTTCAACCAGCTGGCGTGAGGAAGAGCACAGCGAAACCAGTCGCGTGATAGCGGCTGTTTTGCCAATCTCCACGATTTGCCCAAAAGCCGACCAATCGTAACGTGGGAAGATAATGGCTGCAGGCTCTACCCTTTCATTCAGATCGAGTGAGCGATCTAGCACTGGAGGTAAAATAGCAACTTCTTTCCCATCGGCCCGGGTATAAACGGGTAACTGCATGATTTCTGGGTACCATATACTGAGCACAGAAACCGCGCCTGGCTTAATGCTCATAGGCAGAGGCAAAGGAGCGATCAACCCACTCTGAGGATCAAGGAGAGCCAACTCATCCGCGAAGAATTGATACCCCATACGAGCTAATGTGGCCGCTAAAGTCGTCTTTCCACTCCCTGCCTGACCAGGAAATAGAATAGCCCGATGATTTTTTTCCACAACAGCCGCGTGAAAAAGGAGTTTGTCCGTTAGCGATTCAGCTATGCGACTAAAAGTCACACCAACGAGGACTGGGACAATCTCTTTCTCCAGGAGATCCCTGGCGCAACATCGACCATTAATATAAACATCGTGCCGTAGTGTGCCGTCAGTATTGCTGGATGGCACAACACTTAAAGTCGTATCAGGAGTGCGCTCGCCCAATGAAACAGAAAAAAATTCCAAGGCATGAACATACTCTGTTGCCGCTCGCTGCTCAGTGGAGCTAAAGTCAATCAGATGGCCAGGCAATGAGAAGTAATAGTGGACTGCCCCAAGATATTGTTCAATAACTGGCCTACTGTCTGTATTTGGCTGTGAATAAGTTGTACTTTCCTCTATATCTTTTTCGATTTCACCAGAAGGTCCTGCCCCCAAAAGACACTCGGTGTGAAAGTAACATAGCGTAGATTCGACATCGCGTTGCGCTTGGTCCGGGGAAATTCCATACATCGCAATGAGCCTTGCACATATATCTTCAACGGTGGGGGAATCTACCGCAAGGCTCCATATAACAGCAGCTGCGTGATTCAAGGCCCAAATCTTTCTTGATCCCACACGAAAGAGAATGAGCCCTTCAGAAAACGATAACACCCTGAGCGCTGTCGCTCTCTGCCCAGGGTGTGGCATTCCGTAGGGAGGATGTAACAAAGCACGTTCGGGGATGGCGAGCTACCGTCGCGGAGGCGGCGGAATAACAGGCGAACCTGGCTTACTCCCCCAAGAGGTCGCTGCATTTGCCTTTTCGACAAACATAGACATAATGACAGGGGTTGCATAGGCAGCATAAAGACTCTTTCGCAAAAAATCACGTCTGGCTTCGTTGGCCTGTGCGGTGCTGCTGCTCACCTCGGTATCGTTTATTGTGGGTATATCATTACTGTTCATTTAAGACCTCCACCATTGTAAATACTTCGAGCTAGTTGGTTCGGAAATCGACAAGTGCACCTGATAAGCAAATCCAATCTGCACCCCATACGCCTGCCTGGACATCCTCTATATGCTATACGCTTATCAGGCCCAGCTGCGGATCTCTCGAACAATTGAATACCGTAGCGGCACTAACTCAACACTGCAATTTTCGAAAAGAGATGCTTCAGAAACATCCCCTCAACCATTGCTCAACACCTTATGCCCGCTGTTTGGCCCGCCGTTTTACTCCAGCAAGCCCAACTAGGCCTGTGCTTAACAGCAGCATTGAGGCAGGCTCAGGGACTGGGGCTCCTTCAATGGCGTCATTTGCACAGGTTGCCCCTCCCCAAAAAATCGCTGGACCTAATGAATTCTGGTCAAGCCCAAGGTCATTGTCAGCGAGGGTAAAAGAATACACAAATCTCGGGATTGAACCATCCCCACCATTATTCGCTGTTGTCAACGTAAGTGACTTAAACGAACTGTAAGTGTCCACGCCAATCACCGGATCAAGAACGGCGGAGCCGTTGGCATATTTTTCCCCATAGCCTACACCGCCATTATCCGATCTTGTTGCTTCCTCATTAAAATACGAGGAGTCTCTCCAACTTGCACCGGAGTAAAGACCCACATCATGCGATCCTGTTCCACCAGCCCCAACTCCAGCCCCACGTAAACCGGTCCATAAATCATGGTCTTTCAACACCACGCCATACTCGAAAACACCATCCCGATTGGCGTCAATAGCAAAATCGGCTAAGTAGTAGTAATAATCTCCAGAGCTTGTGCTAAGCTTCATCGCCCCTGGATTGACATTGGTGAATAGGTCAAAGGTTATTTGCCCACCACTGCGACTGATGTTGACACCAAAGACCTCAAAATCAACCGGATTACCAACGACGTCTGCCCAACCGTTATTGTTAGTGCTTCTGCTATGCCCCTCCAATGAAAAAGTCATGTCATTAATTGTATATGCCGAAGCAAGACCAGAAGTTAACAAGAGGCCAAGAAGTATGGCAGAGATCGATAGCTGTTTTCTCATTTTTTCATTCTCCATATAGTTTGTTAGTTTTGAGACATGAACAACGCAACCGCAGAGTGCTGACAAACCACAATGCCCAGCCATCGCATTGATGCTTAGCCTTTCACTAATGCAACAAACAAGCCAAAAAAATCCAAAAGATAGGGCCATAATGGCCAGCAGCATAAGGGTAATGTCAGCCTTGCCATAAGGCAACTACCAGCTACCAAGCAAGCCGTCAAAGCCCACCTCAATTGCCACAATTACATAGTTTACTCTATTACAAATAGCATAACACCCAGGAAACATACAGTGCAAGCAAAATCGCTCATCACAAAAAAAACGAATGCCGTCAACAACGACCTTAAGACGTCTCACCTCCAGCGACAAAACGCATCCCCAAAAACCATATCCATATTCCGTATTTGCGGAGAACAATCCGGAACAGAGGAGAAAAACACCCACTCCAGGGTGCCCAGCACCCCAATGATCTTTTTTTAGTAGAATTCTATACAGAACCTGACGGATTCGTGTGCGAGAATTGCGAAGGCAAGAGATGTACCATAAAAATAATCAAGGCCTTCGAGAAAAATCCCGAAAGCCTTGATTATTATGAATGGTGACCCCTACGGGGTTCGAACCCGTGTTACCGGCGTGAGAGGCCAGCGTCCTAGACCACTAGACGAAGGGGCCATTCTTTTTAAATTGGAGGCCACTATATAAATAGTTAGCCGGTAGTTGTCAACATTAAGTTGCAGCAAGTCCGAAAAAAAAAGCTATCCCATAGCCACCCGACAGAGCGCCTGACCAAACAACTCCGCCTCCTTGATTTTTGCCGTCAGCGCCCCGACCTCCCCCCGCTTGTCAACTCCACGCACCAAGAAATCTCTGCCGTAGCCAAGCCCAATAGCATCGAAGGCGTACTCGGCACATAGTTGAGCCCCAACAAAAAGTTTAGCCCCCTGGGTGGCGGCCACTGAGATCAGATAGCCTTTTCGCCGCGCATCAGGCGTCCATTGCCCCTTCCTAGACAATAACTGTTTGCGAGACCACAGGGCCTGAAGTCTATCAATGAAAATTTTCATCTGGGCCGAGAGGGCATAAAAATACACTGGTGAGGCAATAATGACAGCCGACGCAACATCAACCTTGTCATAAAGTGACTGCATATCATCTTTGATCACACAGCGGCCTGTCTTCGTGCATCCGCCACAGCCAATGCAAGGTGAAATAGCAAGGTCGGCAAGCCTAACCATCTCAACCTCACCGCCAACGCCGACAATGCCTTGTGCAACGGCCCCCACCAGAGTCTCCGTGTCCCCCCCCCTTTCGCGGGCTACCAGTCAACGCCAATACATTTGCCCCCAACCCACTACCTCGCTCGAGCATAAAATTCACTTTCTTCACGCAACTTCCTTGCCAGCTCTTGGGTAATGAAACGACCAGCGCAACGCCAACGCCAATTGCCCTCAACTGTCCCTGGCACATTCATCCGACAGTCTCCGCCAAAACCAAGGATATCCTGCAGAGGGATCAACGCCGTCGCGGCAACCGAGGAAAAGGCCAATCGGATCAAATCCCAATGAATCTCATTGGCGTCAGAGTGAGCATAACGCCTAACTCGGACACGCGCCTCAACCGATGCGTCTTCAAGGTACCACCCCAAAGCAGTGTTGTTGTCATGAGTCCCCGTAAAAACCACACAATTGCCCGAGTCGAAATTATGGGGCAGGTAGAGATTCTCCGAATCAGAATCAAAGGCGAACTGCAGAATCTTCATGCCTGGATAATTCAATGAGTCACGAAGGGCTATGACTTCTGGAGTTATGATCCCCAAATCTTCCGCAATGATCGACAGTTCTCCAATAGCGTCAGCCATTTTTTTAAAAAATTTCCGCCCAGGCCCTTTTACCCATCGACCATTAATCGCCGTGCTTTCTTCCTCGGGGATCTGCCAATAGGATTCAAATCCACGAAAATGATCGATACGCACACAGTCAACCAATCGAGACACCTGACGAAAACGACCACGCCACCAGTCATAAAGCGCTTCGTTGTCACAGTTTCCATCTTTCCATCTGTACAAAGGGGTTCCCCATCGCTGCCCGGTTTTACTGAAATAATCCGGTGGCACTCCGGCCACATGGATCGGGGAACAAGTCATTAAATCAAGGTCAAAACACGCCTGATTCGCCCAGACGTCAACACTGTCTAGTCCGACATAAATTGGCAAGTCGCCAATCAACAAAATCCCCTGACTACGCGCATACTCACGCAATTGAAACCACTGCCTGAAAAAAATAAACTGCTCGAACTGAAAGTAGGCAATGGTCTCAGAATGTTGTTTTTCGATGTCAGCAAGCGCTGCGGGATCGCGGCGTCGCAAGGGTTTGTCCCACCGGGGCCAGGGCTTTCCTCCGCAATGGGTTCGAATCGTCATGAATAGAGCATAGTCATGGAGCCACCCAGACTCATTCTGGCAGAACGCCTGGAATTCATCCACCAGCTTGGACCTAGCAAGGCGATTAAAGGCTTGACGAGCCATTGTCGTCTTCCAAGAAATCACAGCGGGAAAATCCACCAGATATTCCGAAAACTCAGGGCAGCCTTCAAGTTCTTGAGCCAGTAGCAATCCATCTTCCAGCAGTAACGACGGACTGATCAACAAAAAATTACCGGCAAGAGCAGACAACCCCATATAAGGGGAACAGCCAAAAATCTGATCAACCGGTCCCAAGGGTAGGATCTGCCAATACCTCTGTCCGGCGGCTGCCAAAAAATCAACAAACGAATGCGCCCCAGGCCCAAGATCACCAATCCCATAGGGGGCAGGCAATGAGGTGACATGCAGCAGGACACCACTCGTCCTGTCGGTCATGCCAATTTTTTTTTTCAAACTCCTACTGCGCGTCGCCATATCAGTACTTATCCTCTTGAAGAAAGGAAAACCCCCTGTAAAATTGCCGGACAGCTCAATGCATACCCCAGGTATGCTTCAGCAAAGTGTATCTTCAAAAAAAATCCCCTGTCAAGCGCTGAACTGCTATCATGCAAGGAGAGGCATTTAACTCCATGCCCAGCACCAATCGTCGCTACGGCCCAATAGTATTTCTTGTTGCTTTTTTTGGATTATATTTTTATAATAAAAATTTTTCTTATCCCAACCAGAAACGATTCGCCGTCACCCCTAACCCACTCAATATTCGGGAGAAAACACTTCGTGCCTGCCGAGATTAAAGCCAAACTCCTTGAGGTCAGCAAAGAAGATGGGCAGATTTCTATCGCCTACCTAAACAGCCTCATCCCAGAAGAAAAAACTGCTGAATTTATTGACGAAATCTTTGACTTCCTGAACCAACAGAATATTGAAGTCATCAGCCACGAAAAATCCGACCAAAAAAAGAAGGATTCCGACGAATTCTCCGAGGACGACAGCGACTTCCTCATCTTCCAGGCTGAATCCGGTCCAGATGGCCCCGACCTTCAGGAACCAGAAGAAACCACCACCACTTACCTCCGCGAAATGGGGCGTTTCGAACTGCTGACCCCAGAAGAGGAAGAAAAGTACAGCAAGGCCATCCGTAGCGGCTTCGATGCCATCATCGAAGCTGTTCGCACAGATGACTCCGGCGTACCGGAAATCCAACTGCTGGTCAACCGCATCGCGCTCTGGGAAAAGCGCGACCCAACCCTGAAGCCCAAAAAGCAACACCTAAATTTCATGGTCCGCACCGTGGCCGCCACCGCTGCCAAATATCCGGAGATCGCAAGCCTTCTGGTGATGAACCAAAAAATCACCAGCTACACCCGGAACATCGAGTGGGCCAAAGATGCTATGATCAAAGCCAACCTGCGACTGGTGGTCAGCATTGCAAAACGCTACATGCACCAAGGCTTGAGTCTGGCCGATCTAATCCAGGAAGGAAACCTGGGTCTGATGCGCGCCGTATTCCGCTTCGACTATACCAAGGGCAACAAATTCAGCACCTATGCCAGTTGGTGGATCCGGCAGGCCATCACCCGGGCGATCCTCGACAAAACAAGGACTATCCGCCTGCCCGTTCACTTCCTGGAGCTCAGGAGCCAATTCTTCAAGGCCTTCTACTCCCTCCTGAAGGAACTGGGCCGCGAACCCACCCCGATTGAAATTTCCGAGAAGACCGGCCTGCCGATGGACAAAATACTGGCGATCCTGGAGGCATCGCGAGAACCAATCTCTCTCGAAACTCCTGTTGGCGATGACGACAGCACCTTAGGCGACTTCCTGGAGAATAAAGATTCCGCCTCCCCTTATGAATCGGTCAAAAATAACGAACTGGCAGATCGGGTAAAAAGCATCCTCATGACCCTGAGCCCCCGCGAAGAAAAAATCATCCGCCTGCGTTTCGGCATCGGCGAAGAGGCTGAATACACCCTCGAAGAAATTGGAAAACGGTTCAACGTCTCCCGCGAACGGATTCGCCAGATCGAAAAAAAGGCATTGAATCGCCTGCGGCACTCCAGCCGCCGGGATAAGCTAAAGCCCTACACCGACACTCAAACCCTATACTGATCCGCCACTGCCGATTTCACTCGTTCCACCCATCATTGCCTTTGCCGCCGGCATCACCTTTGCTCGATTCGTTCAGGTGCCGGTGGCAGGCATCACTGCTGCCATCGTCCTCATGGCCGCCTGGATCGTCGGACCAGGGAGACGCTGGCAATGGACAATCCCCTATCTGCTCTGCCTCTTTTTTTTCACCACTGGTGTAGTCCACGCCACCATTGCCTCACGGCCACCTACAGATCCCTCCAATTTGGCTAATCTGGCCAAACAGCGCAAAGAAGTATCACTTATCGGGACCTTGACCCGTTGCCCGGAAATAACGGCCGAGCAAACAACGGTCATCATGAACGCCCAATACATCATAAACGATCGGCACGACACACTCCCCGCCCAAGGGCTGATCATGCTCACCACTCCCGCCCTGCCAGAAGGAGTTGCCCCGGGCGACCTCTTCATCGCGCGGGCAACCATCGGCCCCGTGCCGAGCTACGGCATCCCAGGGGTTTTCAACTATCAGCAGCACCTTGAATACCAAGGCATCAGGGCCAAAGGATGGATCAGAACCCCTGGCCTGATTATGAAAATCAATCGCCTCTCGCCCCAGACATGGACAACACGGTTGAGCTACCTGCCTGAGCGCCTGCGATTTCGGCTCAGCAATTTTTTAACCACATCCCTTCCTCCAGAGAACGCTGGGATTTACAAGGCGATCCTTCTCGGCGACGCAAGCGGACTTTCGGCCAAGGCTGAAAAAGCATTCAAGGCCAGTGGCAGCTATCATATCCTGTCCATCTCAGGACTCCATATGGCCCTTGTCGCCTTACTCTCCACAGGAGGTATCGCCTGGCTCCTCAAACGATCGGAGTGGGCGCTCCTGCATCTGCCCATCACCAAGGCCGCCGCGCTGCTAAGCCTCCTTCCCCTCGGGGCCTATGCCCTTATCGCCGGCGCCAATCCGCCGGTCATTCGATCCCTGGTCATGATTGTCGTCTTTATTGCAGCGCTGCTGCAAGATCGCCAATGGTCAATTCCAACCAATATCGCCATTGCTGCTGCCATCATTTTGGCTGTCAATCCATCACAACTCTTCACCGCTTCGTTTCAGCTGACCTTTGCCGCAGTGGCGTCCATCGCCCTTCTTGCCCCTCATGTGGCAAGATTCACCCAGCACGACTCAATGATCGTTAACGACCTCTCACTCCCCAGGCAGATTCTTAAAAGAGTCAAGGGGTGGATCATCGCCTCCGTACTCGTTTCCCTGGCTGCAACCCTGGGCACAGCGCCAATTCTCGCCTGGCAATTCAATCGCATCTCATTGGCCAGCCCCATTTCGACCCTGCTCATCGAACCCATCCTCTGCCTCTGGTCGTTGGTCCTTGGGCTAATCGCCTGCCTTTTCATCAACGTCCCGCCCCTTGCCCATGCCTTGCTCGACCTGGGCAGTCCGGGCATCAACGCGTCGCTTGCCATCGCCGATCAGTTCACCCACTTCCCTTGGGCCTATTTTGCGATTGCGACACCAAGTATGCCCGTGATTGTGATCTGGTACTGGGGACTCTTTACCCTCGCCTCCTGGCCGAATCTCTCGCGAAGGACAATCCTCCTCAGTGGTTTGGCCTGCGCCGGATACTGGATCACAACCATAGCTATCCACGACGCCTCATCTTTTCACCACACCACCCTAACCGTACTGGACGTGGGCCAAGGCAGTGCCATTATCATTGAGACTCCAAACAGTGATCCCCTACTCGTTGATGGCGGCAAAAAACAAACGTACTCTGGCCAGGAGTTCGATCCTGGTGAAAATCTAATCGCCCCTTATCTATGGCACAAAGGCATCAAACGGCTATCAATGATCGTCTGCTCCCATCCTGACGCTGATCATTACAGCGGAATCCCCTTCATGATGGCACAATTCAAACCGGAAGTTTTATGGATCAACAGCCATGAGAGTGCGGAGAAAAGCTACCAGAAGATGATAGCCACCGCCAAGGGACTCGGCATCCGGATTCAAATTCCCACGCCAGAGATACCGATTTACCAGAAGGGCGATATGACACTAAAAGCAATTGCAGGCGGTCAAGGCCAGGCAACTCAACACAGCGGACCTGTAAGCGCCAATAACCAAAGCCTGATCCTCCGCCTTACCCATGGCGGAGTCAGCTTCCTCATGCCAAGCGACATTGAAAAAGAGGTAGAGCAAACTCTATTGAGCCATCCGGAAATCAAGGCGGACGTCCTTGTCGCCCCGCATCACGGCAGTGCTACGTCAAACTCCGAGGCCTTCGCCAAAAAAGTTGCCCCTCGCTATGTGGCGATCTCGGCGGGCCAGAACCAGCAAGGGTACTTCCCTGCCCCGACAACTGTGGAACGCTACCAGCGGCTCAACAGTACCATCCTCAACACTGCGGAGCGCGGCAGTCTCTTCTTCACAAGCGACGGCAAAAACATTAGCGTCACAACCTATCGTTAGGGCATGATCCCTCGCCGCATGAGGCCAGTGCCCGACCGGCAAACGTGTAGAAAAGTTTCTTGCCTCGCACCAGAAATGACCGCTAGCAGCTGCAAGAACACGATTCGCCTGCCGTAAACCGGCTGGGCCAGACACCCCATCGCACAACGACAAAATCACTCACTCATGTCATTCTATCTAGATCGAGCAGGATACGGCAGTCAGCGACCGAACAGCCCTTGCCATTGGCGTGAACGATCAGTGGATTGATGTCGAGCTCTGCAATCTCTGGATTCTCAGTAGCGAGCGCAGACAAGAGGATCAAACACCGTTCCAGCTCATCGGTGTCACAAGGGGCGCCACCCCTAGCCCCGCTTAACATTGGATAGGCCTTGGTCGAACGGATCATCCGCCGGGCCGCATTATGCCGAATCGGCGCCAGCCGGAAGCTTACATCCTTGAAGATCTCCACAAATATACCACCCAAGCCGAACATCAAGAGCGGCCCGAAGACCTTGTAGCGATTTATGCCCAGAATCACCTCAACACCCTTGTCCGCCATCTTCTGGACAAACACTCCCTCGATTTTGGCCTCTGGCGCATTCCTGCCCACGGTCTCAAGCATCTCCGCGTACACCGCCTTGGCCTCTTCTTCACTGCCGATTCCGACACGGACTCCGCCCAGATCAGACTTGTGAACAATCTGGGGCGAGACAATCTTGAAGACCGCTCTCCCCATCTCTTTGACCGCCACTGCCGCCTCGTCAGAACTGGTCACCAACCGGCCCGGCAGCACCGGAAAACCATACGCCGCCAGAATCTTATTACCCTCCACCTCGCCGAGATAGGTCTTACCCGAAGCCAAAGCCGATTCGATGAGCTGCCTGGCCTTGGCTCGATCAGGCGTGATATCTATTTCGGTGAGATGCTGCCTGGATATCCACTTAAAATGCCGATACATGGCGCCAAGAGACCGGGCCGCCATCTCCGGGAAGTGGTAATGGGGCATTCGGTGCTGTTCAAGATAATCAATGGCGTCCCGGACATCCACCTCGCCCATGAAGGAGGTCAGTACAGGCTTGCCGCTCTTTTTGGCCAATTCCGGAATGATCTTGGCCGTTGCAAAAATATCGGTCATGGATTGGGGTGTCAGGATAAAGATCACGCCATCGACATTCTCATCCTTCAAAACCGCCTCGAATGCGGCCTTATAGCGATCAACTCCGGCGTCTCCAATCACATCGACCGGATTATGGATATTGGCAGTAGGCGGCAAGGCACTGCGAAGGACATCGGTGGTATCCTGAGAAAATTTGGCCAAGGTCAAACCGACGTTCATGGTGATATCGGTGGCAATAATCCCCGGACCGCCGGCGTTGGTGATAATCGCCACCCGGTTCGACTTCGGCAATGGCTGGGTGGCAAAGGCGATGGCGTAGTCAAAGAGATGGCTGATGGTTTGGGCGCGATAGATGCCGCTTTGCTGAAAGAGGGCATCATAAATCGCCTCGGAGCCAGCCAGGGAACCTGTATGGGAACTGACAGCCGCGGCCCCTGCGGCCGTGCGTCCTGACTTGACCGCGACAATGGGCGTCGGATTGTCGCCGCCGGTAATGTCGCGCACCACATCGATAAATTCAAAACCGTGCCGAAGGTCTTCTACATACATCATGATTACCTTGGTCTCTGGGTCGTCGTGGAGATAGCGCAGCAGGGCCAGCTCATCAATATCCGCCTTGTTGCCCACCGAGATAAACTTGGAGAATCCGATGCTCTTGCGGGCCGCATAGTCCAATACTGCGGTGCACAAGGCCCCAGACTGGCTGATAAAACCGATATTCCCCGGCAAGGGTGGCCGCCGTGCGAAACTAGCATTGAGGCTGAAATTCGGATCCGTGTTGATGACCCCCAAACAATTGGGCCCCACCAGACTCATGGAGTACTCTTTACAGACAGCCTTCAGCTCCTCCTCCATGGCCAATCCTGCCTTACCAACCTCACGAAACCCGGCGGTGATAACAATCAACCCCTTGACTCCCTTCTCCCCGGCCTCGCGGGCGACCTGCACGACCTGGGACGCCGGGACGATGAGCACCGCCAAATCGACCTGATCGTCAATGGCAGTAAGCGATGAGTAAGCTCGAACTCCGCAGATCGAATGGGCCCGCACATTGACAGGATAGATGACTCCCGAAAATCCACCGTCCAACAAATTCTTGAAGACCGCAAGCCCGACGCTGCCCTGTCTTTGCGATGCACCAACCACCGCAACCGATCTTGGTTCAAAAATTGCCCGAACCCTATCCAGTGATTGATCACCGGCAGTCCCACTGCTTGCCCATACCCCATCACCGCCTTGAGTCATCGCTTCTTTCCTCCGAAAAATTACGCAGCACCTGCCAAGTTTCCTTCGCCACCCATTCCAATGGATGAGTAGGGGTGGAGGCATAAACCTGACCGACAACAGCAGATAAAATTAACTCGATAGAAGCAGTGTATAGTGAGGGCAAAAGGGCTGTCAAATAGTATTCGCCCTAACGAGATCAAGAATACCAAAATATTTCCGGCGCAGACAGGAACGGACATTGACAAACACCACCATGCCCGGTATGTCGCGCATAGTCCGCTGAGCTTAAAACAACTCCAGACAGCCTTGCGACCCACACCTATCGAATCATGCGTATTACAGCCCACCACATCGCTGAGACTGAGTCCGCTCTGGCCGACTTTCTGACCATAAAGAGCGGCCTCTCCAAGATGAAGATCAAGGATTGCATGGCCAAAGGGGGCGTCTGGGTTCAGCGGCGGGGCAAGCGGGAAGAACGCTGCCGCAAGGCAACCACCAAGCTTACGCCTGGTGACCGGGTGGGCCTATACTTTGACCAAGACATATTGAATTGCAAACCGGCAGTGCCGAATCTGATTGCCGACCATGAGGAATACAGCGTCTGGGAGAAGCCTGCCGGGGTGTTGTCGCAAGGAACCCGCTTTGGCGATCATTGTTCCTTGTTGCGCCTTGCCCAACAGTCCTTCACCCCTCCTCGGCTGAGTTTTCCAGTCCATCGTTTGGACCGCGAGGCAAGCGGACTTGTTCTGATCGCCCACACAGCCAAGGCGGCGAGGGCATTGAGCCTTCTATGGCAAAACAGGCAGGTGGAAAAGGAGTACGAGGTGACGGTCAAGGGGATCTTAGTGCAAAGAGACTTGGGCACCATTGCCCTTCCTCTTGACGGCAAGGAGGCCAGGACCGACTATCAGGTCATCGCCTGCGATCTTCATGAAGAAAATTCATTGCTTCGAGTGAGCCTGCTTACCGGTCGCCTCCACCAGATCCGCCGCCACTGCGCCATGGCCGGCTTCCCGGTTATCGGCGACCCCAAATACGGGACAAACAACAAGAATACGGCAGGTCTTGCCCTTCGCGCCATCCGTATCGCCTTTGACTGTCCATGGGGCGGCGGCAGGCGGGAGTTTCGCCTCTCCTCCCCAGCACTTGCCCCGTCATTGCCCTGAAAGACGTGCCCGAAAACAATCCGCCCTGCGTGGCCGTCAATCGTCGAAACTGACGTAGCCTTCGATCAACCCAGCCTTTTTTGCGCCAACACCTTCGACCTCCAGGAGGGCCTCTTTACTGTCGATTCGCCCAACCCGATCGCGATACGAGAGAATGGCGCCGGCCAGTTGAGGACCAATACCGGGAATTATCATGATGGTGTCTCGATCCGCCCGGTTGATCGGTATCGGCTGAAACAGGATCGGGGCTACCTGCGGCGGCAACTGCTCCAGCTTTGGGACAGGCACTGCCTTGTCATGTTGACAGGCAGGAGGACTAGTGGAGACGGCAGTGGGCCCGACGCAATCGTCAAGCCAATAAAGCCCTTGAGGGAGAGTGTCGGTCTGGGACAACCACACCACCTTCTGGCCTGCCCCCCGGTGAACAGGGACAGAAGTCCGGAAAGGGATCTGAGCGACAAGATAGGGGAGTAAAATGCAGATACCGAAAAGAACCAGCAGCAAGGGACGCCGGTCAGTCCCTTGCTGAACACGATAATTTCCTGATCGGGCAGCATCAAGCATCGAAGAAGTCAGGGGACAAGGCCTAACAGCCCTGCTTTTTGGCATCCTGCTGACTGAGCTTAACCTTAAGGAGTTTATAGGAAATACTGTCAACCAAGGCCTGCCAGCTGGCTTCGATAATGTCGTGGGACACGCCGACGGTGCCCCACTGCGTCTTGCCGTCCGTCGACTCAATGAGCACCCGCACCTGAGCGCCGGTACCATGCTCTGAGGCCAATACCCTGACCTTATAGTCGCTGAGCGATACAGCCGCCAACTGGGGATAAAAACAGGTGAGTGCCTTGCGCAAGGCATTATCCAGCGCATTTACAGGACCTTCGCCCATGGCGGCGGTGTGCACTGTATCTCCGCCCACCTCGAGCTGAATGGTGGCCTCGGCCTTGGTCACCCCTTCAGGAGTTCCCTTGTGGTTCAGGACAGTGAAACCCTTGAGTTCAAAAAAGCTGGGCATGGTCCCCATGGCCCGCCGCATCAGCAGTTCGAACGAGGCCTCAGCCCCTTCGTACTGGAACCCTTGATTCTCAAGTTCCTTGAGGCGTTTAAGTATAGTGGTCACCAGCGGATCGGCGCTCTCCAGATCTAGACCGAACTTCTTGGCCTTATGCAAGACGTTGCTCTTGCCCGACTGGTCGGAGATCAAAATCCGCCTGATGTTGCCGACCTTTTCCGGAGTGATATGCTCGTAGGTCAACGGATTGCGCTTGACCGCCGCCACATGGATGCCACCCTTATGGGCAAAGGCGGCGGCGCCGACATACGGTTGATACTTATTATGGGGCAGGTTGGCCAGCTCGTTGACGAAACGGGCGACCTCGGTCAGTTTGGTCAGTTGATCGGCAGCGGCGAAGGAGCAGCCCATCTTCAAGGCCAGGCCGGGGATGATCGAGGTGAGATTGGCATTGCCGCAGCGCTCTCCGAACCCGTTGATGGTGCCTTGTACCTGGCTGGCGCCATGGTCGATGGCCACCAGGGAGTTGGCAACCGCCGTCTCAGAATCGTTATGGGCGTGGATGCCAAAACTAGGCGCAATTCCCTTCTGGGCGAAGAAGTGACGAACCTCGTCCATAATGCGGACGATTTCGGTGGGCAGAGTCCCGCCGTTGGTGTCACACAGGACAAGGCAATCGGCGCCTGCCGCGTGGGCCTTTTCTATGGTGGCAAGGGCGTAGGTGGGGTTCGCCTTGAAGCCATCGAAAAAGTGCTCCGCATCATAGAAGAGGTGCTCGACATGGGGCCGCAGATAGCGCAGCGACTCGTCGATGATGGTCAGGTTGTCGTCCAAGGAGATGCGCAAAGCGATATCGACATGGATGTCCCAGGTCTTCCCAAAGATGGTCACGCACGGGGTCTTGGCCGCCAAAAGCGCCTGAAGGTTGGCGTCCTGGGGGGCCGGATTGCTGAACAGGCGGGTGCTGCCAAAGGCCGACAGCTTGGTGTGCTTCAGGCCATAGCTCTGGATCTCCTGAAAAAACTGTACCGAGGTGGGATTCGAGCCTGGCCAGCCGCCTTCGATGAAATCAATGCCAAGCTCATCGAGCTTCAGGGTGATCCGGATCTTGTCCTCGACAGAGAGATTGAAGTTCTCGGCCTGAGTGCCATCCCTGAGCGTGGTATCGTAGATTGTGACTTCTTTCACCATGGCATCAACCCTCGTGGGCATTCATGGCCAAGGGATCCCACCTGAAATGGGGCTCGGCTTGTTGGCGGCAGTGCTGGGCCATCAGTCCTGACCTGGTGTGTTGGCCCGGTGCAGACCAAAGCCGTCGTGCAGGGCGCGGACGGCCAGCTCGGTGTATTTCTCGTCGATAACACAGGAGACCTTGATCTCAGAGGTGCTGATCATCTGGATATTGATCCCCTCCTGGGCCAAGATCCTGAACATGGTGGTGGCAATACCGGAATGGTTGCGCATACCGACGCCAACAATTGTAACCTTGGCGATCTGCTCAGAGCCAGAGACATCGCCGGCGCCGATTTCTGAGATGATGCCCTTGACGATATCCATGGCCTTTTTATAGTCAGGACGGGGCACCGTGAAGGTCATGTCGGTCAACTCCCCTTCCCTGGTGTTCTGGATGATCATGTCCACCACGATCCCGGCATCGGAGATCGGGGTGAAAATCTTGGAGGCCACACCCGGCACGTCTTGGACCTTGGAGAGAGTGATCCGCGCCTCATTCTTATTATAGGTGACCCCGGAAACCAGCATTGACTCCATATCCTTATCCTCCTTTACAACCATAGTGCCTTCGGCCTCGGTGAACGTTGACCGGACATGAACCGGTACATTATATCGTTTAGCAAATCCCACGGAACGGATATCCAGGACCTTGGCGCCAAGGCTTGCCAACTCCAACATCTCATCATAGGATATCCTGTCTATTTTGCGAGCGGACGAGCAGATGTTGGGATCAGTGGTATATACCCCTTCCACATCGGTATAGATCTCACACTCGTCAGCCTTGAGGGCAGCCGCCAAGGCCACAGCCGTGGTGTCGGAACCGCCACGCCCTAATGTGGTGATGTCGGATTGGTCGGTAACCCCCTGAAATCCGGCCACCACAACCACCTTTCCCTCCGCCAACCGCTTGGTGATCGGATCGGTGTCGATGGATTTGATCCTGGCCTTGGTGTGCATGCTGTCGGTTATGATCTTGACCTGATCGCCCAAAAATGAAATGGCGTCATACCCTGCCGCCTTGACCGCCATGGCGAAGAGCGCCACTGTAACCTGCTCGCCGCTGGAGAGGAGGACATCCATCTCCCGGGTATCAGGTTGGTCTTGCATCTGGTGAGCAAAACTTACCAGTCTATTGGTCTCGCCGGCCATGGCCGACAACACAACCACCATCTGGTGACCATCCCGGGCATAGCGCAGCACCCGGGCTGCCACTGCTTTAATTTTTTCCGGATTGGCGACAGAGGTGCCGCCAAATTTTTGAACAATCAGTGCCATTGGTCGCGGAAACTCCTTCGTTTCGTAATGTTGATATAATCCTTTGATCTTACCAGAGCAGCTGCAAAAGAGCCACCCAGCATCTCTAAAAAACAGCACCCAATAATACTACCAAGATCTTTCAATGGGTACATTTTTTTCATAAGTTGCTCATTTTGATCGCACTTCTGAACCCATGAGACAGGCAAGGGCTGATGGCATCGCAACGTGCCCGTTCTCTTATCTGGCGTGGCGGACTCGCCCTGTCGACATACCATATGTATGGTCTCTTTACCAAGGCACACCCAGCGCCTTGCATATCGAGCCTTTTACTTAGCCGTCCCATCAATTTTTGCGAGAGCGTCAACGGCTAATTCCCCATCGTAGGATCATTTTTTCTCCCTCAGTGAAAAACAGGCTTGTCATTCATGGCAGATTTTGGTAGGCAGTATGGGAACAAATACGATCCTTTCACGATTCGTCCTCTTGACATTCTTACCAATCGTCCCAACAACGGCGCCACCATGCGCCGCTATCACCTACTACATTGTGGCTGGTGATCGAGAAACATGAGGAGCCAAGATACCGTTCATGAAATTTGTAAAAAATATCCGCTTCAGCCTCGCCCTCATCACCGCTACTTTCTTTGCAAGCGTTTTGTTCAACAACTTCACCGATTCAAGGCAAGACGAACCCAAGCCCTTGTTACAAACCATCCTGAACAAGACCGATGCCTTCCTTCATGATGAAACCACCGCAGTAACACAACCCAAAGACGCCACCCTCGTCCCTGTTGACTCCTATGTCCGCTCCGACAACACGCCACAAGAGCCCACCATCCCGCAGATTGCCGGAACGATCAAGCGTGGAGAGTCCATCGACACCTCCCTCAAGCGCCAGAACGTACCGGCCCCACTCCGGCTGAGCATCATTGAGGCCCTGCGCCAAAAGCTCGACTTCAAACGTATCAAACCAGCGGACAACTACAAGCTTCAGCTGGACCACAAGGGAGAATTGGCAAGCTTCAGCTACGAATCAGGGCCTCTCGACATCCTTACCATCAAAAATTCCGGCGACGGCTACCAGGTCACCAAGGCCCCTGTTGATCTTGAACGTAAAAAAGTCAAGATTTCCGGCGAGATCAAAAGCTCGCTGTTTGCCGCCTTCGAAGAAAAGAACGAGGACATGCGCTTGGTCTACGCCTTCGCCGACATCTTCTCTTCCCGGATCGACTTCAACACCGAGATCCAGCCAGGGGACCGTTACTGCCTGGTGGTGGACAAGTACTACAAAGACAACACTCTGGTCGGCTATGGCAAGATCGAGATCGCCCAGTACCATCGCCAAAACGGCGCCACACTTGAGGCCTACCTGTCGGAAAGCCCCAAGGGCAAGGACATATACTATGATCAAAATGGCGAATCGGTAGGGGCCTCGTTCTTGCGCTCGCCAGTGCCAGTGGGTAAGATGACCTCGAAATTCACCTACCAGCGACGGCATCCAATCACCGGACAGGTCAAACCCCACCTTGGCGTTGACTTGTCTGCTCCCATCGGCACCCCGATCATGGCTGTTGCCGACGGCCGCGTGGTGGAGATAGGCAACAACGGCGGTTTCGGCAAACAGATCGTCATCGCCCATAGCGGTGACTACAAGACCTACTACGGCCACTTGTCCGGCTTCAAGAACGGCCTGCAACGGGGAAGCACCGTGAGCAAGAAGGATATTATCGGCTATGTCGGTTCATCTGGGGTGTCCACCGGCCCCCACATCGACTACCGGCTGCAGCATCACATGGTCTTCCAGGACCCATTTGCCATGACCTTCAAGGTTCAAATCGCACTCTCCGGCAAGGAACTCAAAAAGTTCCAGGAGCAACGCAAGGTCTTGGTGGCCATGGCGAACCTGGACTCCTTCACCCCCCACACCCAAACCATCAAGGTCAGCAGCCTGACCATCACCAGCAAAGACCACGACATCTCGCTGCTTCTCTAGTGGCTTGGGCTGTAACGTGCACCCCATGCCACCGCCAGATGACACGCGGTTCCATATCGTGCTGGTGGAGCCGGAAATTCCACCCAACACCGGCGCCATCGCCCGTCTTTGCGGGGCCACCAACACAACCCTGCATCTGGTCCACCCCCTTGGCTTCAGCACCGATGACCGCTACCTGAAACGGGCCGGTCTCGACTACTGGCAGCATGTTGACATCGTCCACTGGCCCAGCTTCACCGCCTTTGTCGACGCCCACCCCATCGAGCGTTTATTCCTGCTCAGCAAGAAATCTTCACAACCATACACCCAGGCCCGATTCCGTAGAGGTGACTTTTTGGTATTCGGCAAGGAAACATTGGGGCTTCCCGAAGATTTTCTCAACACCCATCCGGAAAGATGCTATACTATTCCCATGGCAAACGCCAATATCCGTAGTTTGAATCTGGCAATGACGGCAGGAATCGTTCTCTACGAAGCCTTACGGCAGCAGGGGCACCAAACGGAGATGGGTGGGGAAAATCATGGATGACCGCTACAACTGCAATCTCCCGCAAAACGGCGATGTCAAAATCCTGATTGTCGATGACGATCCCATAGTCCTGTCGGTCATGGAGAGCATCATCTCCGGCCAGGGGTTTCCATCAGAAACCGCAACCAATGGCCAGCAAGCATTAGATCGGCTCCACAAAGATAAATTTTCCATTGTCATCACTGACATCAATATGCCGGTGATGAACGGCATGGAACTGCTGTGCCAAGTCAAGGCCAAATACCCCAAAGTTGGCGTGATCGTGATCACAGGGTACAGCGAAGACTACAGCTACATCGACGTCATCAATGCCGGGGCTATCGACTTCATGACCAAGCCCTTCAGTGGCCCTGAACTTCTCGCTAAACTGCGTAGGGTCATCCGCGAACAGACCCTGATCCACGAACTGGAAAAACGCTCCACCAACGATGCCCTAACCAACCTCTACAACCGTCGTTACTTCAACACCAAGATCGTCGACGAGATCCACCGGGCCACCCGCCAGGAGTACAGCATCTTCCTGTCGCTCATCGACATCGATCACTTCAAGGGCTACAATGACACCTTGGGCCATCAGGCTGGCGACACCCTGCTGGCCACCCTGGGGCATATCCTGAAAAACTACGCCCGCCGGGGGGTGGATTGGGCCTTCCGCTACGGCGGGGACGAATTCGCCATCCTCATCTCCCAAACCACCCTGGCCCAAGCCATCAAAGTCAACGAACGGATATTGGCCACCTATATGGAATACGACTTTGGCGACACCAGCTTGAGTTGCGGAGTGGGTGAATTCAAACGAAATCAAAATCTCACCTGGCAGAACAACATCCAAGAATTCATCAGACGGGTCGACGAGTCCCTCTATGAGGCAAAACACGCGGGCCGAGGCCGCATCGCCTGGTTCGAGTAGGCTTTCCCCTTATTGCCCCCAGCCCCCCACAGCTTTAACGACCCGCCGATAGTTGAAAGGCTTGAAACAGCCCCTCTTGCACTCCCTCTGGCCTCTTCCGTCTCTGAAAAAACTCAAACATTGCCAAGGAAAGGAACAAGCCTAGCGCTAGCTATCTCTCCCTAACCGCGTAGACCGGCAGATAGACCCGAAATGTGCTGCCGCTCTCCGGTTCGCTGCACACATCGATATAGCCGCCGTGTTGTTTGACGATGCCATAGGCGGTCGACAGACCTAAGCCCGTGCCCCTGCCCTGTTCTTTGGTGGTAAAAAACGGATCGAATATCTTGCCGATGAGGTCCTTTGGTATCCCGGTGCCGGTATCCGTGACGCAGATAACGATGTAATCCCCTGGCGCAATGCCATACCGACCGGCGGTATCGGCAGCCAGGTGGGCGTGAGAGGTTTCGATCACCACCACCCCGCCCTTTGCCATGGCGTCACGGGCGTTCACCGCCAGGTTGGTGATCACCTGCTCAATCTGGCCGCCATCACCCAGCACCGGCGGAATCCCTTCCCGCAGACTTAAGACGTGCAACACGTCATCGCCAATGATCCGCTGCAGCATCCTGCTCAACTGCTGGATGCATCTGTTGATGTCGACCGGCATTACCTCCAGACTCTGTTGGCGGCTGAAGGTCAGTATCTGTTTGACCAGAGCAGAGCCCCTCTGTCCAGAATCCCGAATCACCTTGGCATATCGATGCTCGTCGGAATCCTCGGGCAGGGAGGTCAACAGCAACTGGCTGTAGCCAATGATGGCCGTCAATATGTTGTTGAAGTCGTGGGAGATGCCCGCGGCAAGCCGGCCCACTGACTCCATCTTCTGGGCCTGCAACAACTGGCGCTCGAGCAGTCTTCGCTCAGTAATGTCCCGTTGTACATGAACCACTTGGCTTACGGCCCCGGTTGCCTCGCGAATGGGCGAGGTGATAATCTCGTAGTAGGTTGTACCGCCGTCTGCCGAGACATGCTTGTGCTCGCACTGGCAGACACGCCCGTAGCGCATGGTCTCTCCCACAGGGCATCCACATTGCGGGGGGGCGCAAACCCGGTCACTGCCATGGGTCAGGACATGACACAGCTTGCCAACCACCTCGGCGCGGGAGCCGCCATAACTGTCGATAAAGGTCTGATTGGCATCGACCACCAGCATCTCAGGGACTTGGATGATGGCAATTGCCTCGGTCATACTGTTCAAGACGCTCTCAGTAAACTCTTTTGCCTGTTTGATCCGTTCCATATTCAGGCAATTCCGGATGGCCAGGGCCGCCAAGTTGCCCATGTTCTGAAACAAAACCTGCTCCTGCTTGGAAAATTTCCGCAAGGCCAGGCTATGGCCGATCAGGACGCCGAACGGCTCGTTATCAATCATCATCGGCACACAGATGGCGGAACGAATACCAAACTGCCTCACCACCGGCGGGACCTCGAAACGCCGCTCCTGTTCGAAGTCAGCAACCACCTCTGGCCTCTTGGTGTTGACCACATGGGTAGAGAGTCCCTGCCCCTGCATCAGGAAAAATGTCCCGATCATCGATGGCGAAAAGCCCACCGTATCGTAGATGGTGAGTCTCTCCTTGCTGGGCGAGAGCAGCATGAGGGTCGAAAAGTCCAGGGCAAAAGCATCGCACACCGACTCAACAACCCGCCGGTAGAGTTGCTGAGAATCAGCCGTGCTGGTAATGATGGAAGAAAACTGACACAGGCGGTCGAGGGTCTTCACTACGAATGGGTATTGATCTGTCAGATTAACAATGGGGAAAGAAATGGGCTGGATCAGTTTTCATTGAGTCCCGCGTTACGCAAGATCTCATCGGCAAACTCAGGATAAAGCTTCTTGAGGCAGCCAGGGCAGATGCTATGGCTGAATTGCGCCTCAGAATAGCGGGCTACGTAGGCTTCCACCTGAGACCAGTACCCCTGGTCATCACGCACCTGTTTACAGGAGGCGCAAATAGGGATGAGGCCACTGAGGGTCTTTACCTTCTCCAGTGAGGCTTGCAGCTCGGCAATCAGTTTCTCCTTTTCCCTTTCCAAGGTCTTGCGGTCGGTTATATCCAAAAAACTCTCCACTATGCCAACCACCTTCTCCTTGGCGTCCAACAGAGGCTTGGCTGTAACGATATAGTGGCGGGTGATCCCATCCTTTTCCTTGCTCGGCTCGCAGACATAACGAGCGCTGCCGCTCTTGATCCTCTCCAAGGGGCAGTTGTCAGTATGGCAAGCCGGTCCCGGACGATGCTCATAACACTTGAGGGAAGCGGCATGGTCGCACGCGCCAAATTCCGTCCAGTACGAGTCATTAGCCATCAAGATGGTGTGGTCGGTGCCGGTGACGCAGGTTGGCACAGTGCTATTGAAGGTGGCGTCAAAGAGAAGCCTCTTCCGCTCGAACATGGCCCCGCCAATAAAAATAACCAGCAACCCCACCACCGCCACTGCAGCAAACCCGCCATAGAGGGTCATACGGTTATGGCTCGTAAACGGCAAGATCACACTGATGCCACCCCGGATATCGCCCTCCGAGTAGCCTTGCTGGGCATGGCACCTCAGGCACTCCTGCTTGGTCACCAGTGGGGCCATGTAGCGAAACCAGGTTGTTGCCCCATCAACAAAAATCTCGCCTTGCTCATTAACGCCTTGGGTGAAGGTCTCAAGCCAGTCTCGCTCCCAGTCGGTTGGGGCATTGTCCGGGCGGATGGGGTTGAGACTGGTGATGTGAAAGCGAATGCCGCCCTGGCTCTTTTCGGCAATCTCTCCCATCTGCCGGGTCATGTAGGCCGGGTTGATCCTGGTCAGGCGCATGCCGTTATCCGTGGTGATGTCCCGGCCTTCGGGAGCTAGATACTCATTGGGAGGGGTGCGCTCGGTGATAGGGACATAGACCCCGCCATGGGAAGCGTTCCAGGCCCGGCTGATGAGGATCTGCTGAAAAAAGGCACGGGCAGTCTTAAAGGCCTGCTGCCTTTCGGCTCTAATGGCATCACGATCAACCCACGTCATCAGCAGCGCAAGAAAAGCGAGCCAAATCCCCATGGAGACAAAAATCCGGACCTTGGCAAATCTCATCATACTACGGCGCATGGCATCTCTCCTTGCCAAGGGGTAGGCTCAAACGCTTCAGGTCTTCATGCCCTGCCGATAATGGAAGACAGTTGGCTGATGTTATTGTTCACCATGTCCGCCTGGTTTGTCATTTCAGCGGCAATGGCCGCGCTCTCCTCGGCATGGGCTACATTGCCCTGGGTAACGCTATCGATTTCGTTCATAGCCTGGCTGATCTGGCCCATTCCGGTAGCCTGCTGGCGGCTGGCGGCAGCGATCTCAGAAATGAGAGTCCTGATCTTGTCCGAATTGGTGACAATGGCGCTGAAGGATGATGCGGTTTTCTTGGCCAGTTCTTGGCCGTTTCGAATCTTTTCCACTGTCTCACTGATCATCCGGTTGGTCTCGCCGGCAGATTGGGCAGCATTCATCGCCAGGTTACGCACCTCGTCCGCAACAACAGCAAATCCGGCCCCGGCCTCCCCCGCCCGCGCCGCCTCGACTGCGGCGTTGAGTGCCAGGAGGTTGGTCTGAAAGGCAATGGCGTCGATGGTCTGGACCACTTTCAAGCTCTTATCGCTGGCGGCGGAAATGCCCTCCATGGCCTGGATCAACTGGCTCATGCTGATATTCCCCTCACCGATCACCTGGGAAGTGGTCTTGATCAAATTGTCGGCGTTGGCGGCGTTGTCGGCGTTGACCGCGGTCATGGCCGTAATTTCTTCAAGGGACGCCGAAGTCTCCTCGGTGGAGGCGGCCTGACGGGATGAGCCGTCGGCAAGGCTCATACTTGCGGCTGACACCTGATCGGCAAGACCGAGGATCGACGCGCCACTCTCCTGCAGGTTATCAACCACCGAGAGCACCGGCATGATGACCCCCCGGCGGATAACGACAACGGTTCCGGCGATACTGCCAACCACCACCAATATGATCACCAAGGCGCTGATCAGCTTGACCCGGCGTTCGGCGGTCAACTCCGCCGTGCGGTCCTGGCTCAGCCAAAGCCAGCCCTCGATGCCTTGCTCCACGCCGCGCAATGGCATTCTGTCCACAACGTAAAACGCAGAACCAAGTTGGTATGTGACAGAGCCGTCACTGACTCCAGAGCCCTGGCTGCCAATTTTTCCATAGAGGTCAGCGTCCATGGCTACAGGAAACGAGCCCCCCTCGTTGCCGGACAAGGCCCCCACGCTTTCGGTGAGGCTTGCAATCTCTTCAACCCACACCTTGCTCATTATACTGACCTCGGCATAGCCAACGATCTTGTCGTTGACATCGGTAATGGCGGCTACCCCGCAATACTCCACAGGGGAGTTCGCCCCGCCCTTATCCGCGCCTCGAAAATAGTACTGATTTTCTAATGTTTTTGCTGCCTTATCAAAGGCAGCCTTGAACCGGCCAGGGAGCTCTGCGCTCTGCGGCGGCAGTTTGTCGTCATGCTCCTGAAGGAGGACATGATAATTGGCGTCATAGAAAATCAGCCGCCCAAATTTTTCACTCTGCAAGGTAAGATAAAACCCCCGTAGAACCAAGCCAGCCTTTTCGTTGGCAGGGTTGCCAAGAAAAACCGTCGTTTCCTTGGTGTTGAGGAGCCCTGTCAGTGCCTTGTCCAAATGCTTTTGCTTGCCTTCAATGATACCACTTACGGCGATGGTGTGACCAAGTCTCACTGCCTTGCCCAAGGCCGCGTCACGCTGGGCAATAGCTTTGAAATACATAATGGAGATGACCCCCAGCAACAGGGCAAGGGAACAGATGAATACGCCGATGATCTTTGTCTGCAACGAAAGGGCTTGGGCGCGGAAAAAACTGGGGGTAGTCACAATAACACCTCCTTGGGGGTATGCAGGGCAAGGCCTCCCCCCCATGGGAGAGCGGGAAGGCCTTGCCAGAAAAATCAACGCGCAGGGATTACAGAGACTTCATCGCCTCTTCGTTCAAATACTTGCTGGCCTTACGCTTCAACTTCGCATCGTCCTGGATCTGTTTGACCAAGTTGGGATACCCATCCCGGAACCAGACGACATTCTCCGGCTTATAGCCCCATTTTGTAGCCGCGACAAAGGAAGCGTTATAGCTGCGGTGACACTTTGGCCCCTGGCAGAAGAAGACAATCTTGGCGCTATCCTTGCTCATGCCAGCCTTGGTGATGGCGGCGGCCAGCGACTCCTCGGTCAAACCGTTGTCAGCAGCGCCTGACTTGTCATAGGGGAGCATGATGGCATTGAGCAGGGTGCCCTTGCTGTAGAAGCTGTCTGGCCGGGTGTCGACGAGCAGCATCTTGGCGTCCTCATTATAGGCCTTGATCATTTCCTCATTGTCCCAGATCGGGCTTCCCCAGGCCGCGGTCTTGAAGGTGGCGGCCAGTTCGGTCTCTGGGATGCCCCCCTTGTCCACTTCATTGGCCTGGGCACTCTGCAACCCTGGCAGCACGGTGAGGGCAAAGGCAAGACAAAAGGTGGCGATCTGTTTCTTTTTCATGTGGTTCTCCTCTTCACATAGGGTTAGTAATAAACGCGGCCGATGGGCCACGTGGTATTGCAGGTCGTAAGCCGGACACCGGCACAGTTCGCCGTGTGAACAGCTGAATGTAGGCTCAATGCCCTTTCTCTCCCTTGCCGTGCAAGGCCTCGGACACGGCATCGAGCAAGGCCTCCATACTCAAAGGTTTCTGCAGATACGCCTTGACCGCAGGGGTCTGCGTTTGCAAGTTCGTGCCCTCGTTGCCCCCGGAGCAGATGATGACCGGCAGATTAGGCCAAAGTTTCAGCACTTCACAAGCCAATTGGCTGCCAGTCATTACTGGCATGGTCTGGTCGGTCAGCAGCAGATTCCATCTGCCAGGGTTTTGACGCAAGGCCTCCCACGCCTCCGTGCCGTTAGCGTAGGTATCGACCTGATACCCAGCCTGGCGGAGGATTTGGCTGGTCAACTCACGAAGAGAAGGCTCGTCATCCACCACCATGATCCGCTCGTTATGTCTGGACTTCGCCGGCATTGCCGCTTGCCGGCTGATCTGCACTGGTTGCGCCACGGTGTTCACCGGCAAATAGACCTCAAAGGTGGTCCCCTGCCCCAACTCGCTGCGCACGGCGATCCTGCCGTGGTGCCCCTTGACAATGCCATTGACCACGGCGAGCCCCAGCCCGGTGCCCTTTCCCTTCTCTTTAGTGGTGAAATAGGGATCGAAAATCCTGGCCATGGTCTCCTGGTCGATGCCACATCCCGTATCGGTCACCGTGAGGAGCACGTACTGACCCGGTGGCATATCGGCAGCCCCCGGCAGCCCAGCGTCGAGGTCAGTCTCCCTCAGGCACAACTCCAAAACACCGCCATGCTCTGACATGGCATGATAGGCATTGGTGCCCAGGTTCATTACCAACTGATGAATTTGCGTGGCATCAGCCATCACCATGGCCTGGGTGCTGATATCCTGCCGGATCTCGATGGTGCTGGGCAAGGAGGCCCTCAGGAGTTTCAACGCCTCCTTGACGATCAAACAAATAGACACTGGCACTTGCTCTTGCGGCTGCTTCCGACTGAAGCTCAATATCTGGCGAACCAGCGCGGTGGCACGGTCGGCAGCCTTGCGCACCTCGCGCAAATCGTTGCCAACCGCAGCCGCCGGATCGCACTCCTGGATGGCCAGGTCGGTATAGCCGATAATCGCGGAGAGTATATTGTTGAAATCATGGGCGATCCCGCTGGCCAAGGTGCCAATGGCTTCCATCTTCTGGGCCTGCTGGAGGTGAGATTCCAACTCCTTTAACTCGGTAATGTCCTGCATGGTCAGCAAGACCATGGGCTCCTGCCTGATGACAACCCGGATGGTGGAGACAAACAGGGTCAGATTCCGCTGCTGCCCACCCGACACAAACTGATGGCGGATCTCTTGCTGCGTGAAGCTTACCCCGGTGTCCAGTGTCTCCCTGATGAGCCAGCGGACCCGGCACAGCTGACACGTTAGACCGGCACCGCAGCCGCCAAGGGTATCGTGGACATAGCGGCAGGAAAAGGCCTCACCCACTAGCTTGCCAAGCATCTGAGACTCGACGACCCCTGTAAACTCCAGGGCCTGACGATTGATCCGCATCACCTTAAAGTCCCGGCTCAACAGCACCATGACCTGGGGGACATTCTCAAAGATCATCGAGATTTCGTGTTCCTGCTCAACCAGCAGGGCTTCGCTCCGTTTCCGTTCCGAGATATCACGGCCAACGGTGACCAGCCCCTGACGCCCGCCATCGGCAGCGAACAGCGGAACCTTGATCACATCGTAGCAGATCCCGCTGCCGTCGTCCAGCCTGATATACTTCTCGCTCCGCGTCAGTTCTTTTGCCTCCCACGCTTTTTGGTCAGTGGCCATGCAGGTGCGAAATGCCGTCTCCATCTCAGGGCACAGGGCGATGAGCTCTTCTTCGTTCCGGTTATGCCACGGCAAGCCTTCCAGCCGGAACAACCGTAGGCCCGCCGCATTGACCAGTTGCCATCGTCCCTCGCCATCCTTCAAGAAAAGTGGGTCGGGCAAGGACTCAACCACCGTCTGGAGCTGCTGCTGACTGAACCGCAGCGCCTCCTCGCTGCGACGCCGGGCGCTGATGTCGCGCTGAATATGAACAACCTGGGTCACTGCCCCCGAGCGGTCCCGGATCGGGGAGGTGAGGATCTCAAAGTATTCCTGGCTTCCATCGGCAACGATATGCCGGTGTTCCGTGCGGCTCACTCCTCCCAGCTTAAGCGTGTCGTCAAGGGGACAGGCGCAATGAGGAGCGCACGGCTGATCGCTGCCGTGGGTCAGCACATGACAGGCCTGACCAATGACATTGGTTTGTTGCCCGCAGCCGTAGCGGTTAACAAAGGCTTGATTGGCCTCGATCACCTGAAATGAGGCGGTGTCGATGATGGCGATGGCATCGGGCATACTGTTGAGGATGGTCTCCTTGAACCCCTCGGCCCTGGTAATTCTCTGCATGGCAAGACAATTTCGGATCGCCACGGCGGCGACATTGGCCATGTACTGCCACAAGCCCTGCTCCTCGACGGAGAGTTGCCGCAAGGAGACAGAGTAGCCGATCAGGACTCCGCAGGCCTTGCCGTTGCTCAACATGGGAGCCAGGAACGCCGTGCGGAACCCTTGCTCCTGCTCGCCAAACGGCAGGGCAAGGCGGCTCGCGCCAACCGTCAGGTCATTGACAGTTTCCGGCGTTTGAGTGAGCAGGACATGACTTACCACGCTTGGCCCAGCGACCTGGATCGTCCTACCTGTCTCCGGCTCGGCACAGCCCACCGCCTCCACGATGGTCAACGTCGCTCCGTCTTCCGCCAGCAGTGAGACTGAGACGCCATCAAGGAGCAAGGAACGCCTGGCTTCCTCGACGATCCTCCGGTAGAGCTGGCCGGGGTCAGGCGCCGAATTGACCGCCTGTGAAAATTGATAGAGATTCTGGACTGCGTTCATCCCTCCCTCTCCTCAGCTGTACCAAAGCAGCAAAACCATAGTTCTTGCCCACTATCCCACCGTGACATCAACGCCTTCCTCCCCGCCCAAGACCTCGGCCACCGTGGTAAGCAGCGTAAAAAACCCCACCGGTTTCTGGAGGTAGGCCCTGATCCCAAGGGCAGTTGTTCGCTTAGCATCAAGGTTTTCGCTGAACCCGGACGAGATGACCACCGGCAGCCCAGGCCTCAACTCCCTGACCTTGGCGGCCAACTGATCGCCGGTCATCCCCGGCATGGTCTGGTCGGTGAGCAAGAGGTCCCAGGCCTCGGGACTCTGGCTCAAGGCCTCCCAGGCCGCAGCGCCGTTGGCGTATAGATCAACCCGGTAGCCGGCCATAAGCAGAGAATGGCTCGTCATCTCACGGATGGCCTCCTCGTCATCCACCACCATGATCCGCTCATTGGCCTTCGACATCGGCGGCAACGCCACTGCAGGTTGAGCACATGCCTCCGCCCTAGCCACCATCGGCAGATAGACGTTGAAGTTGGTGCCATGGCCTGGTTCGCTGTACACGGCAATCCGGCCATTATGGTCTTTGACGATGCCATGGACCACGGCGAGACCAAGGCCTGTGCCCCGCCCTTTCTCCTTGGTGGTGAAGTAGGGCTCAAAGATCTTGGCCATGGTCTCCCGGTCCATGCCGCAGCCGGTGTCGCCCACCGACAGCTTCAGGTATTGGCCTGCTGGGAGTTCCATGCCGTTGTCGTAAATCGCCTGGTCGATATCCACCTCCTTCAACGAGACAGAGAGGATGCCGCCGTGTTCCAGCATGGCGTGGTAGGCGTTGGTGCAGAGATTCATGATCACCTGATGAATCTGGGTCGGGTCAGCCAGGGCCATGCCTGGGGCGGTGATGTCATGACGGATCTCGATGGTGCTTGGGATCGAGGCGCGGAGCAGCTTCATGGCCTCTTTAATGACCAAACCAACCTGTAACGGCTGTTTTTCCTGCTGTTGCTTGCGGCTGAAGGTCAGTATCTGCCGGACAAGATCCGCGGCCCGGTCTCCGGCCTTGCGCACCTGGCGCAGGTTTTCCTGCACGGCGCCATTGTCCATGGTTTGCATCAACGCCAGGTCGGTATAACCAATGACCGCCGAGAGGATATTGTTGAAGTCATGGGCGATGCCGCCGGCCAAGGTGCCGATGGACTCCATCTTCTGCGCCTGCTGCAGTTGCAGCTCAACGGCATGGCGCGCCTCAACCTCGGCCAGCCGTTCGCTGATGTCACGGGCAAGCCCCATGATGTACCGGATTCCGTCGATCTCCAGGAGTCCCAAACGCACCTCCACCGGAAAGAACGAACCATCCCGCCGCCTGTGCCGGCTAATCAAGGTCAAGGCCTGCCCCGGCGTCAAGGTTTGCCAGAACCGCTCCCGGTCCTGGCGGGGAACGCTATCGCCATCGACATCGGCCACCGTCATGGACAACAACTCGTCCCGGCTGTAGCCCAAACTGTCGCAGGCCTGTTGATTGACGTCGAGAAACCGCCCAGCTTGGTCATGGAGGAAAAAGGCGTCCACACCTTGGGCGACCAGGGTCCGGAAGCGGTACTCGCTGGCGATCAGAGCATGGGTCTTGGTGTCGACCCGTGCCAGCATGACATTAAACGCCTCTGCCAGGGCCCCGACCTCGTCGCTGGCATCGACTCGGGCGCGGAGGGTATAATTTTCCTCCTTGGCAATACGAGCCGCCAGGGCTGCCAGGTCCTGGATGGGCGTGGCGATCAAACCACCCAGGCGCATGGCAAGGAGGGCGGAGCATATCAGCACCACAGCCAGGATCATTACCAGGCTCAGCATGGCGCTGTGCCGGAAATCGCGGACATGGCTCAAGTCATCGACCAGCACGATATCGCCAAGGGACCGGCCATCGAGGGTAATGGCCTCGCGGACCCTCAGCTCATGCTCCCCAGGCTCGTGGTTGGACCGGCAAGGGCGCTCATAACTGGCAAAGACTTGGCCTTGGTTGTCATGAATCACCGCGGAATGGATGGAAGGGTCGTTCTGCAGTGACATAAGCACAGAATTGGCATCCTCCGGCAAGGAGAACGACAGGGCTGCGGTGCAGTTGGCGCCGATGATGGCCGCCCGGTTGTGGAGATCGCCGGTGTAAGAATCGCTATAGGCCGAGATGACATGCCGGTAGAAGATCAAGGCGGCGGAGAGCACGGTGAGCGCCGTCATCCCGGACATGATCAGGATGAATTTCGTTCTGATGGAAAGCGCGGCCAGGCGGTTCATATCAACGATCCTCCTGTCCACCGCCGATAACGGCCTCAGCGTTGCGCAACAGTTGCGCATCGAGACGCATGCCTGCCTCGCTCGCCGCGTCTTGATTGATCTGCCAGCGCAGCTTGCCATTACGCTCCACCAGCCCGATCATGCCGCCGGCCGCTGCAAAATCAGGCTGGTTGGAGACGGTAAGGATCGGCAGGGCCTTGGTCTGGGCCAGGATATCAGGCAGATAATGCCGCGCCCCCTCGCCCAGATACAGCAGGACACAGCCGGTGAGCTCCAAGGGATTGATGGGGGCGCGGACCATTCTAATCGCCAGAGTGTACCTTGTGCCTTTGATGGCCTTGCCTGCCACCGGGGCGAAAAGTTCGGCAAAGGAATCATCACCCACGATGCAGATGGTCATGACCGCGGAGTCCAGGACTTGCTCCTCCTGGGGCCAGTGGGCAAAGAGCAGAAAATTATAGACATAGGCCGATTCCAGCTGCTGCCGGGTGGTCAACGGATCAGCCAAGGCCTGGGCGCCACAGGGGGCGAGGCTGAGGAGCGCGGCCATAAGCCACGTCATCACCCGGTTGAGAGGAAAGAGTCTGCGCCGGTCAGACGGCATGGTCACCAGGCAGCCTCCAGGCCCAGGAGCCAGCGCAGGCCCTGATTGGGTACCGAGGTGTAATAAGGCGTACTGGTTTGCGGATTATTGGCTGAAAATGGCGACTCGTAGGTCACATAGCGGCTGTCGAAGAGATTGTCCGCCTTGCTGTAGAGGGTCAGGGTCTTGCTGAGTTGGTAACCGAGCTTGGCATTGATCACGGCATAGTCGTTCTGCTTGAGGGCATCGTCCTGCTGCCGGGGCCGGTAAAGGCCATTCAAATTAAATTTCCACGGCCCGGCATGATAGTCGGCGATGAATGAGCTAAAATCATTGAAGGAGCTCGCCCCGAGGCTGGAAAAGACGTGGGTGTGGGTGAGGTAGAGGCGGAGGCTGGCCAAAGCGTCCCAGATGACCCTGGCCTCCAGGCCGTCATAGCTCTGATCGTCGGCGTTGTGCCAGGTCTGCCGGCCATCGCTGGCTCTGGACCGTTCGACGACGTCGGTCAAGTGGTTATGAAAATAGACCGCCTCCACATCGACGGCGCTGAATCGTTTCTGACACACCAGTTCGGTGCTGGCAACGGTTTCGGGTTGCAGGGCTATATTGCCTACGCTCCGTTGCGAGTTAGTGTAGAGTTCGGCCAAGGTTGGCGAGCGGAAGGCCGTGCCCCAGAAGGCCTTGATGGTCAGATCGTCAGCCGCGTCCCAGATCAGGCCCACGCGGGGGTTGAAGGTACCCCCGCTGACATCGTACTCGTCGTAGCGCCCCCCAGCCGTGGCATGCACGGTCGAGGTCAGGTCGCGGCGGTACTGGGCGTAAAGGCCGTAGTTGTCCAGGAACTGCTCGCGGCTGTCCAGAGAGGGAACATTTTCAATCCGCTCCACTCCGCCAAGATAGGAGCCAGCACTGGGCTTGGCCTCCACCCCGGGGACAGCGCTCCAGTAATTGGTGTAATGCCCCAGGGTGTTGGTCCCCTCGTGCCGGTAGGAGAACCCGGTCATGAAGTCGCTGGCGCTATTGACACGCCAGGTCAGATCCAAGGTGGCCTCGTAGGCTGAATTCTGGGTGTAGGGGCCCAGCAGCCGGTCTGCAAAATACGGGTTGGTTGGCGAGGCGGGATTCTTCGCGCCGAACCAGCCCACCGAAGAAAGTTCATGGCGGGACAGGGACATGCCCCCCTTCAAGGACAGGGCGTCGGACAGGGTCCAATCGTGGGAGAGGGCGGCCATGGCGTAGGCGCTTTCAGACCAAGCTTGCCCAGAAGGGGCCACACCGTTGAAGTTTAAAAAATCCTGATTCTCGTGGTTCATATAGCCCACCTCCAGGGTCGTGCCATGGAGCGCCAGGGTGGAGTAGAAATTGAGGTTCTGGCTGGGGTCGCTGGTGGACTGAGGGCCTTGAGGATAATCCGCCCCCTTGTAATAATCCTCGCCCCGGTCATGGTCGTAGCCCAGTGAGGCATTGACCGCCAAGCCGTTGAAGTCCTTGGCCAGATTGGCATAACCGCCTACGGCGTCGTGTGCCCCGGCATGGAGGCCGGCATCGTTTACCCCGGAGACAGTGATGATGTTGACTACTCCAAGGAAAGCGTTGCTGCCGTAGAGCGCCGAGCCAGGACCGCGGATCACCTCCACCTGTTTGACGTTGCTGGTGCTCAGCACCCGGGTGAAGCGGGTGGACAGGCCCAGGGAGTTTTCATTCAAACGATGGCCGTTCAAGAGCACCAAGACCTGGCCGTTCAAGTTGGCAAGGCCCCGGCCATGGATCAGTGATTGGTCAACCACGTCGATGGTCCGGGTGGTCTGGAAACCGGGGACATAATTCAGCAGGTCATAGACATCCTCGACCCCCATGGCCTGAATCTCGCGGCGGGTGAACACAGTCACCGCCGAGGGCGCTTGCCGGACGGTTTCCGGCCGCTTGGAGGCGATACCCACCTCGACCTGCATCAACTCATCAAGGGACAAGGCATACAGGGCATCGTCGCCGCCTTGGGAAGCCTGGGCATGCACGCCTCCGGCCAAGATGGCAAAGATGGCGATCACCGTGCGTTTCTTGAGTTTCCTGTTCATCACACCTCCCGGTCTCCGGTACGATCCCTATCAGGCTGGGGGACATCTTAACCCTCCAGAAGAGAGAGTTCTAAGCGGTCCGCAGTCGTCAGCCGAGACGCGACACGGCCCTCTGCCGTGCCCACGACCTGAAAATATCCAACGTAGACAATAGCCTATCACTGGACCGGAAGGAAAATCAAGGCTCATTTTCTGGAAAAATGGCCTTGTAATCGTCTGGGTAATGTTTCTCGGCGCATTGCGGACAGAAGCTATGGCTGAAGGTGGCCGCTGACCGCTGATGGATATAGGACTCGATGCGCTCCCACTCCCCCTGCTCGTTACGGATGCTCTTACAAAAACTGCAGATCGGCAGGACGCCATGCAGGGGGTGGATCTCATTCATCTTCCTCGTCAACTCTTCATTGGCGGTACGGAGCGCCAGCATATCCCAGTGCCGGGCCATAGCGAGGGTGATGGCGCGATCGATCTCGGCAAACTTGGGCGGTTTGGTGAGATAGGCACCAATCCCGGACTGAAGGCAGGCCTCGGCAACCAGCTGCCGCGACTCGTGGGCCGAGAGCACGACGATGGGCGTGGGGCAGTAACGCTGAATCTTCCGCGCCGCTTCCAGGCCGCTCATCTCCGGCATTTCGATATCCATCAGCACCACGTCTGGCTTTAAGGCGATGGTCATGGCCAGGGCCTCGTTGCCGTCAAACGCCTCACCGGCAATTTCGTAGCGATCCGACTGGGTCACTACCCGCTTGATCTCTTCACTGATGAGGAAGTCATCCTCGGCAATCAATACAGTAATGGGTTTATGTCGCATCCGAATGCACTCCTTTATTGGCAACACAGTGTGGCAATGTGGCTATAAACAATTTTCAGCTGACTGCTTTATCCTCGCCGGGGGCCGCCAACCTTATCCCAAGTCTCGATCGAGCGTTGGCTTTGCCGGCTGCGCGGCGTCTTTCCATCGTGTCTGAGCCATGGAATCACTTCTCGGCAAACCTGATTGTAACCACCCCACCCCCGTCATTGGCCAAGGAAAGAGTCCCCCGCAGGCTCTTGCGGACGATGCCGCCAATCAACTCAAAGCCAATCCCGGCGCTCAAGGTCAGGCCCTGGAGAACCTCCTGCGGGAACCCTGGGCCATCGTCTCGGTAGATCACGGCAATGGCGCCTTCACCCCGGCTGATGGTGATAGTGATCCGGCAACAGCCTCGTTCACCAATGGCGTATTTGATGGTGTTGGTGGTCAGCTCGTTGATGACCAGGGCCATATGATGGGCCTGATCGCTGGTCACCAGGGCCTCGGAAGGGAGGATGTCAAAGACGACCTGCTGGGATTTGGCCGCGCATGCCGCTGCCCGCTGGGCCACCTCCCGGCAGAGATCGGTCAAGGCCAGGGGCTGCCACTGCGAGGCGGAGAGAAGGCTATGCACGGTCAGCAGCCCTTCAATCCGGCTCTCGACTTCGCTGAGGGCCACCTCGACCTGCGAGCGTTTGCCCTTGCAAGCGCGATCCTTTTCCTTATGAATCATGCTGATGATCGCGGTTAGGTTATTCTTGACCCGGTGATTGATCTCCCGCAGCAGGACGGCCTGGGTGTCGGCAAACTGTTGCAGTTGCCGCTCGTGCTGTTTCTGTTCGCTCCGGTCGTGGATCACATGGACTGAAGAGAGCACCCTGCCGCCATCCTTCACCACCGGCGCGACGCTGACCACAAAATCGCCGTCTAAACATGTATGATGCAATTCGCCGCTGTGGGGCTTGCCGTCCTGCAAGGTCAGGACATGAGGACAGCCTTCCAAGGGGCACTCGCTTTCGTGGATCAGGTGGTAGCAGTGCCCCCCCACGAACTGCTCGGCCGAATTGCCGCCCAGACGCTCGACCATGGCCTTGTTGACCCTGACCACCCGGTGGTCCCGATCGATGACCATGATCATGTCGGTAACCGCATCGAAGGTACGCGCCCATTCGTCCCGGGCCTCGATGATCATATCTTCGAATTGCTTGCGCTCGATGATCAGGGCCAAGACCTTGGCCAGCATCACCAGGGTCTCTTCCAGATGGCTGTCCCGGGCGGCTTCCGCCTCGGTGTACAGGGTAATGACCCCAAGCAACTGCTGACGGGAGGAAAAGAACGGCACACAAAAATGCCCGTGGGGCTTGATTCCTGGGTAGGATATGGTGTGAGAATGCTCATCGATGTGGTTGACCCAGAGCACGGCTCCGCTCTGGGCGGCCTGACCGCAGAGGCAGACGCCAAAGGGCACTCGGCCACAGGCGGCGACGATCTCCTGGCCCAGCCCTGCATGGGCCTGGAGGACCAGCTCATCCAGATTGTGATCCTTGAGAAAGATTGCCCCCTGGGCCTGGACATGAATCCAGGGGATGGAGGTGATGATGGCCAGACACTGCTCCATAACCTCGGCCAGCGGCAGAGACTTGAACGACAGCTCCAGCAACCTGTTATGCAGGGCCAAGATCTCGACGGAGCGGCACAGGGCCGCCTCCGACTCCTTCAAGGAAGAGATGTCGAAGAAAAATCCCCGTAAGGTCTTGGGGCGGCCATTCTCCGAAATCACCGACACCGTGTCATGGATCCACACTTGCCGGCCATCGCGGGTGAGCATCCGGTATTCGAGCCGATGGTCTTGCCCGCGCGCTATGGCTTCGAGACAGGCCGAGACCGCCGCATCCCGATCCTCGGGCACGATCAGTTCCGACCAGAAGGCGAAATCAGTCCACGCTTCAGGGGGGTAGCCCAAGATAGCCGCGGCCTGCGGGCCAACATAGTTGAAACGGCGGCTATCCAAGTCCATCTCCCAAGTGATGGCCGAGGTCGTCTCCACCAGCTCCCGGTAGAGGCGCTCACTGTCGCTCAATGCCTGCTCCGCCTGCTTGGACCGAGAGATGTCGACGGTGACCACCGCAAAGAGACGCTCGCCGCTCTCGTCATCAAAGGGATAGACGCTCTTCTGCACCGGCCGGTTATTCTCCGCCGGGATGCATGACTCCTCCACATAGGGCTCACCGCTGGCCATGGCCTTGATCATGGCGCACTCCACGCAGAGCCTTACCTGCCCCTTGAAGTACTCGTAGCATTTTTTCCCCTCGTAGGAGCCGTACCGCGTTACTGTGGCCGGATCGACATAGCGCAGGGAAAAACAAGTGTCCACCACCGAGAGGCCTGTCTTGGCCACACCTAAGATAAGTTCGATCTGCCGCCTCATCCTGATGGCATCGAGCTCCATCTGCCGCCAGGTGGTGATATCCTGGGCAATGCCCGCGGCTTGCAGCACGGTATTGTTACGTATGATTGGATAGCCGTGGTCGCGGATCCAGCGGGTCTCTCCATCGGGCCGGATAATCCGGTAGATCTCGTCAAAGCGCTGGCCTTCGCCGATCCGGGCAAAGGCGGCCGCCACCCGAGCCTTGTCTGCTGAATGGATGGATTCCGCCCAGGCATTCGGGGTTTGATATAACGAGTCAAGGGATAGCCCCCATACCGACTCATAGGACTTGCTGGCAAAAATGGTCGTCTGCCTCTGCAAGTCGTTTATCCAAAAGACATCTTGAATGGTGTCGGCCATGGTGCGGACCAGGTGGTCGTGACCGCGACGCTCCCGCTCTGCGCAGTATGCCTTCATCAGGTTGGCGGCGGCATTGGCCACCGGCTCGATTTCTTCAGCCAGCGCTTGATCGTATCCGCCAGGGCGATTGGCCAAGCCGAGGATGCCGATCAAATTCTTCCCGGCGAACAAGGGGATGCCAAAAAAGCTAGACAGTGGCGGATGGCCTGGCGGCATGGTCCCGCGCCTGGGGTCGCGGAGCGGATCGTTGGCGATCACCACCCGTCCGGAGCGAATCACAGAGCCCAGGAGGTTATCCAATGAGGTCAACCGCGGGCCTTGTCCGTTGTAATCCTGAGCCCTGCCAAGAATGTCTGCCTCCGGCGGGATGCCTTTAACAGCCAACCACTGGAGGCAGAGATCCTCATTGGGGAGATAGGCGACTTCCGCAATGAAGCCAAGGCGGCTCTTGGTCATCCGGCAAAAGGTGCCTACCAGTTTGCTAAAAAATACCTCAGGGGGCTCCTCCAGAAAAAACTCTTCCTGCAACCGGTTGATCTCTGACAGGATTTCATTGCGGCGGGCCAGGGTCTCCTCGGCCTGCCTGCGTTCCAAGATCTCCTGCTGATAGGCGGCGATGGTCTTCGTACAGTCTGAAACATCGCGGACAATGACAATCGCCCCGGCCTCTGCCCCGGCCTTCCGGTAGGAGGTGAGGGTAACCTGAATCTTCTTGGCTTCTCCTGTCCGCTGACGGATCGACCGCTCCTGGGTGACCACTGAACGGCCAGCGGCAAGAGCTGCTTGCAGGGGACAGATGTCGCGGCAGGAGGAGGATTCGTCAGCAAATACCTGCCAGCACTTCTTGCCCACCGCCTCATCGGGATGCCACCCCGAAATCACGCCTGCGGCCGGATTGATGTAGGTGATGGTCATGTCCTGGTCATGCACATACACCCCTTCGGACATGGTATTAAAAATGACCGCATGATCAAAATCGTATCCTGATGGATCGTGTGTCATCGACCGGCTTTTCCTTACTGAGAGTTACAGGGGCAATTCACAGGCGCAACAATACGTATGCAGCGCACCAAATCAAGGGACCAGGGGCTCATGGCTTTCATTGGAGGCCGGACCGGCAATTGGCTGCAAGCCCCTCAGCACCAGGCTGGAAGGAGACAAATTCATGTTACAAAAGGAAATAGCAACAGCCTTTGCAGCCAAAGACCCAGATTGCCACTGATCTCCCGGCATCTCCTGCGCCCGTGGCGATACGCGCGCCACCACAGATGATGTCAAATAAAGTGCTGAGGCTTCATGCTGACAGCAAAACTAGTGAGCCAGGGCGAGACAGCCCTATTGGAAAGGATAAAAGACTGGCAGGGGAAGAGTCAATTCCGTAGGATCAGCAAACTACCGAATTAAAAATCAGTAGTTTGCATATAACGATATGATTTTTTTAAGATTTGTCTTCTTGTGGTTAATACCCATTTTTTTTCTTATCCGGTCGCGATGACTCTCCACCGTGCGGATGGAGAGTCCCAGGGTGGCCGCGATCTGTCGCGACGACTGCCCCTGCTCGATCATGGCAACGACCTGCTGCTCCCGCTGGGTCAACAGATAAGGCAGATAACCCGGCTCCGACTCCGGCCCGGCCAGCATCCTGGTCAAGCCGTGGTAGGTGGAGTGCAAGACCCCGGCAGACGCTGGGGGGACCTCCTTAAGCACGGAGTCGAAACAGGGCGTCAGCGCCTCGAGGATGGACCGGGTGACTTCCTGGCGGAGCTCCTTCTGCTCCTCGTCCCGGCGCCGCAAGAGGACCCTTAGCGCGGTATTCGTCTCCTCAAGCTCGAGGGTGCGCGCCGCCACCCGTTCCTCAAGGGCAGCGTTGGCCTTGAGCAAGGCCTGCTCGGCCTGCTCCCGGCAGGCAATCTCCTCCCGGAGTTGACGGGAGGTCTTTCGGTCTCTGACCAGCCGCAGCAATTTGGCCTTCAGCTCGAACTCGTTCACCGGCTTGATGAGATAATCCACCGCCCCGGCTGCGATGACCTTCTCGTAGGCATATTGATCCGTGAATCCAGTCATGACCACCACATCGGTTTCAGGGTAGTTGACGCGGATATGGGTCAGGAGCGCCATGCCGTCCATGACCGGCATATGCATGTCAGTCAAGACAATGGGGATACGGTCTGAGGCAAGGCAGGTTGCCGCCTCGTCGCCATCGGCAGCAAAGGAGGTGGAAAACCCCATAGAATGCAATACAAGACGCAGATAGTTACCGATGACAGGTTCGTCTTCGACAATCAGGACATGGGAGTCTTCAGCCGGGAGAGTGTTCATGGAGAGGTCCTTTTGTCTCACGCAGATGGTCTCTGGCTCCCGCCAACCACCTGGAGCAACTGGCCAACGATGGCATGGAGCTTCTGCGACTCATGGTGCATCTCAGTGGCCGACGAGGCGGCCTCCTCGGAAATGGCGGAGTTTTGCTGAGTGCCATCGTCGATCATGTGGATACCGGTGGAAATCTGTGCGATTCCGAGGGACTGCTCGTTATTAGCGTGGGTGATCTCGCTAAGCAGCACGGCGACCTTGCCCGAACCGGCCGCCACTTCCTCAAAAGTTTGGGTGGTCTTTTTTACCAATGACGAGCCGTTGGCAATTCTGGTTACAATATTTTCAATCAGTTGCGAAGTACTTTTGGCCGAATCAGCGGAACGCTGGGCCAGACTCCTTACCTCATCGGCCACCACGGCGAATCCGGCCCCGGCTTCCCCTGCCCTGGCTGCCTCGACGGCGGCATTCAAGGACAACAGGTTGGTCTGGAAGGCGATCTCGTCGATGGTCTTGACGATCTTCTGGGTTTCCTGACTGGCGGCAAGGATATCCTCCATGGCCTGACTCATCTCCTGCATGACGGCGTAGGCCTGTTCGGCTATCTCTTTGGTGTGCTGCATCTCGGCGTTGGCCCTGGTGGTATGCTCGGCATTTTGCTGCGTCATGCTGGTAAGCTCCGACAATGAGGCCGAAGACTGCTCCACCGCTGCCGCCTGACTCGAGGCCTGATCGGCAATGGTATTGGCGGCAGAAGCCACGGTGCCAGACAGGCCATCCATAGTGATGGAACTTGCCGCCAGGGTCGAGGCGAACGAGGTTAGGGGCGCGACGACTTGCCGGCGGATGAGGATCATCACCGTGATCGTGGCGGTTATCAAAACCCCCAGGAGAATACCTTGAACGGCCAGGATCGAATCCAGGTCGCTCTGTTTTTCATAGAGGGAAACCGCCTCATCCATACACTTAAGCAAAGGCAAGTTATTGGCCTGGATTGCGGCAAGGGCCGCCCCGCTCTCCGGGGAATCCTGCGCGCTGCTGGTAACCAGGCGAATGTTTTCGGCAAAGGCCTGCCACAACTTCTGGCCCTCTAGCAATTTGTCCCGGGTTGGCTCATCCTTGACCGCTTGCAGGTTCTGGGCGGGGTCGCCGTCCAGCAAACCCTTCAGGGTAGAGTCAAACAACGACGCCGTCTTGTTTACAGTGGCGGCCATATCCTTTTGCTGCGCCTGATCAGAAGCGCTGTGCATCATGAAGACCTCTTTCGACATCTTCTGGCTTAGCATCCGTTGCCTGCCGGCCAGGTTGATGGCGCGGCTATTGGCCTTCTGATGGGCGACCACAGAGTAGATAATACCAAAATTGATCACGCCAATAGCCAGAAAGAGCATCAGCGCAACCCCAAGCTTGGTTTGTAAGGCAACCCTCTCTCCCATGATAACTCCTTGTATCTTAATAAGATTCAACAAAACACAAACTACCCAGCAAAGCATATACCTAATTTAAATCTTTTCAGAAAAAATAGTGGAAGTCAAACGCGAAATCGCACCCCGTGGCCAAATCAGCCTTTCTACCCTCTCTGAAGCCGTTCATGCCATGACTCAGCCGTTGTCATTTTCTGCCAGCATGGTAAGATCGCTCCAGCCACAGTAAAACTCACCCCAGCCCCAAGACCTGCCATGGATTTTCACTACACTCCCCTGTACCAACTGGGAACAGACCCCACTCCCTATCATCGCTTACCCGGCGATCATGTCGAGGCGATGGAAGCGGCTGGTCGCCGGATCGTCGTGGTAGCCCCCAGCGCCCTCCGCCTGCTGGCACGGCAGGCCATGACAGATTGCGCCTTCTTCCTGCGGGAAGCCCACCTCGCGCAGCTTGCGGCCATCCTGGATGACCCGGCGGCCTCGGACAATGACCGCTACGTTGCCGAAGCCCTGGTCAAAAACGCCATCGTCGCCGCGGAAGGGAAACTGCCAAGCTGCCAGGACACCGGAACCGCCATCGTCTACGCCCACAAGGGCGAACAGGTGTGGACCATGGCCGATGACACAAAAGAGCTGAGCCACGGCATCTTCGAGGCCTATACCCGTGAAAACCTCCGTTACTCGCAGATGGCGCCGCTCTCCATGTTCGAAGAGGTCAACACCAACTGCAACCTGCCCGCCCAGATCGACATCCACGCCTGCCAGGGTGACGAGTATCACTTCCTCTTCATGGCCAAGGGCGGCGGTTCGGCCAACAAGACCTTTCTCTTCCAAGAGACCAAGTCCCTGCTGAACGAGGCGAACCTCACGCGCTTCTGCCGAGACAAGCTGCCACTACTCGGGACCACGGCCTGCCCACCTTACCATATCGCCCTGGTGATCGGCGGCACCTCGGCCGAGGCCAACCTCAAGGCGGTCAAACTGGCCTCTGCTGGCTACCTTGATCGTCTACCGACCTCTGGCGATGGCACGGGTCGGGCCTTCCGGGATGCGGAGTGGGAGGCGCAGCTCCTCAGCATCGCTCAGCAAACCGGGCTGGGCGCCCAGTTTGGCGGCAAATACCTGGCCCATGACGTTCGTGTCATCCGCCTGCCGCGCCATGCCGCCTCGAATCCGGTGGGCTTGGGGGTCAGCTGCAGCGCCCACCGCAACATCAAGGCCAAAATCACAGCAGACGGGATCTTTCTCGAAACCCTGGCCAAGGACCTGACCCCCTATCAAGTGCGGCTACGGCCGCCGCCCGTAGACCCTGTCTCAATCAACCTCGACCAACCCATGGTTGCCATCCTAGCCGAGCTTGCCGCCCATCCCGTAGGGACCCTGCTCCACTTGAACGGCACCATGATCGTTGCCCGCGACATCGCCCATGCCCGGCTCCATGCCATGATCCAACACGGTCAGCCTCTGCCCGGATACTTCATGGATCACCCCGTGTACTACGCCGGCCCGGCCAAGACCCCGCCAGGATACCCATCAGGCAGCTTCGGCCCGACCACCGCAGGCCGCATGGATAGCTACGTCAATGATTTCCAGGCCTTGGGCGGCTCACTGATCATGGTGGCCAAGGGTAACCGCTCCCAGGCTGTAACCGATTCCTGCCACCGCCATGGCGGTTTCTACCTGGGTTCCATCGGCGGACCGGCGGCGGTACTGGCCAAAGAGAGCATCAGCCAGGTGGAAGTGATTGACTTTGCTGACTTAGGCATGGAGGCCGTCCACAGGATCAAGGTCCACAACTTCCCGGCCTTCATCGTCTGCGACGACAAAGGCCATGATCTATATCAGGACATCGTGGCGCGATGATCCTTGGTTTTACTACCGCTTGCTGCTAAAGGTTTATCCCCTCATTTTCTCCTTCCTGCCCACCATTATTTCAGTTACAATGAGAAGTTCGATTACCCTCTGACTTCCCGGGATCTATGCCGCAACCGATTCAGCCTGTCCAGACCTTGATTCAGCGTTACGAATCACTACCGCCCTTTGCCAAGGTCGTCCTTGAACTTTGTTCGGTTATCTACGAGGCGGTTGATGTCTCCACCCTCATCCGCTGCCTCTATCTCTGCGAGGTGGACTCTGAAACCAACCGCCAAAATTACGCCCGGGAAATCCAGCCCTGCCTGGACCTGCTGCAAAAAAAACGGCTGATCAACGCCCGGCTCGAATGCGACCGGGACATCATCGAAACGGTCACCCGTTCCGCCATTGACAGCCAGCATTTTCACAGCATGGCCGAAGCGGTCAGGACAGAGCTCCCCACCGAAGACTCTACCCTGACGCATGCAATCCCTTCATCCCGCGCCATCCGAGACTTGCGCATCGCCCTCTACATCCCTGACATTGAAGCCTTTCACCATGTCCTGCTGCGCAATCACCGGACCCTGGCCAAAAGCCCGCACCCTCTAGTTCCCATCTGCAATCGTCCCTTTGCGCCCCAGTGGTTTTCCACCCTGCCTGACCATATCCAGTTTCTGGCCCTTCATGAAATCATCAAAACCGCCAGTTGCCGCCTCGACCCCATCGATCAGCACCTCAAGTATCTGGAATATGGGTGCCTGGCCGGTGGGAGTCCGCCCATTGAACGCCACGATTCATTCCTGTACCTCCTGATCTCCGGGAAACTTCTGCAAGGCGATATTGCTCCCGCCGAAACCCTGATCCGCGAGCGGCAGTCACGGCTGGCCACCTACGGATTCAGCGGCTGGCTCCATTGCCTGAAGGGCGACTACCAGTCAGCAATCTCCCACTTTGAGAACGACCTGACCCAGCTCAAATCGTTAAACGGCAACGAACAGGCCTATTTCACCGGGGTCGAAGGCCTGCTGTTCTATGTCTGCCTGCTCAGGGCCGAGGCCTCGGATTACGGACGATTGCGCGGCATTGCCGCCAGCATCAACACCCTGCAGGCCGGGAGCATCTATCAATTCGCCTATGAAATTCTTGCCGCCGTAGCCACGGCGCGTGAATCGAAGAAGGACTTCCTGTCCTTCGGCCCTAAGGACTATGGCCCCGAGCCAAGCGCCATCGACGCCCTGTTTCTGGCCCTGGCCAACTTCTGGGTCGAAGGACGCCTGGACTCGGAACTCCAATTGACCCTGACCAGGTACTACACCCTAGCCATCAACAATGGCTACCGCTGGCTGGCCCGGGAACTGGCGGAGCTCCTTTACTCCACGACCCGGCAACCCCTCTATTGGGACACCATCCAGGCATTTATCAACGAGACGGCAACGGCCTCGCTCCTCGACGCGATCACCCACGAAGAGCCCTGGCGCAAGGCGATCCGCGAACTGGACAAGATCGCCAGCCAACCGGAGACCATGGACCAGGCCCGCCGCGAGCGCCTGATCTGGCTCGTCTCGGTCGATCAGGACGGAACGCTCACCGACCTTGTCCCGCGCGAGCAAAAGCTGAACGAGGCTGGCCTGTGGGGCAAAGGCCGCCATCTGACCTTGAAAAAACTGGCGGCCCAAGACATACCCTACCTCACCGACCATGACCGGCAAATCTGCCTGGCCATCCGGGCGGACAGGGACCTACTCAAGGGCAGCAGCTACTCGCTTGACCTCGACCAGGCTGTCATGGCCATCATCGGACACCCCCTGATCTTCAGGGAAGACAACCATACGGTGCCGATCGATGTCATCGACAAGGAACCAGAACTGCATATCCACGAAAACGGCAAGACCGTGCAGCTCTGCTTTCTGCCCTTCCCCCGCCCAGGACAGCACCTGATCAGCCAATTCGAATCCACCTTCCGGTTAGCCGTCTACCAGATCACCCCCATTCACCGCAGGATTGCCGACATCATCGGCCCCCACGGCCTGCATATCCCCATCGAGTCCAAAGATGAGGTCCAGCAGATGATCGGCGGAGTCGCCGCCCATCTTACCGTCCATTCCGATATCAACAGCCCCTCCGCCCGCCTGAAAACTGTTGAGGCCGACCGCACGATCTACTGCCATCTGGTGCCGGTCAACAATGGCTTCCACTTCTCCATGCTGGTCAGGCCTATGAAGGAAGGTGGGCAATATCTGCGTCCCGGCCAGGGCTCCAGGACAATCATCAGCGAGGTCCAAGGCAAGAGAATCCAGGTCAGCCGTAATCTTATGGAAGAAGAGCAGCGGGCCCTGCTCGCCGTCGAGTCCTGCCCATCACTGCTGCGCCACGAGATCGACAACTGGGAGTGGCAGATCAACGATGTGCCAGACTGCCTGCAATTGCTCTCCGAGTTACAGGCAATGCCCCACGGCATTGTCGTTGAGTGGCCCAAAGGAGAACGTCTGCGCCTGCGGGGCGGCACGATAAGCAAGTCGCCGCTCTACCTCAAGATTAAGCAACGCCGACAATGGTTTGAGATCGATGGGCAACTCCACGTCGACGAAGACACCCTCTTGAACCTCGGCGAGGTACTCGAGCTGATCCGCAGGGGGCGCAGCCGGTTCATCCCCATGTCCGACGGCCACTTCTTTGCCCTCTCCCAAGAGATGTATCAGCAGCTCGACCAACTCGGCAGCGTCACCTGGTCAGACAAGGAGCACCTCCAATTTTCCCCCTTGGCTGCCCCCTTCGTGTTCGATCTGACTCGCAGCGCCACTCAATTCGAGACTGATGCCGGCTGGCAGGAACTGGAGCGCCGGATCAAAGAGGCCGAGACCCACGCCCCGGAGATCCCCTCAACCCTGCAAACCACCTTGCGGCCGTATCAGGAGAAGGGCTTCCACTGGCTGTCGCGACTGGCCCATGTCGGATTTGGGGCCTGCCTGGCCGACGAGATGGGCCTCGGCAAGACCATCCAAGCCCTGACCCTTATCCTGAGTCAGGCCCAACATGGGCCAGTACTGGTGATCGCCCCGACCTCGGTGTGTTTCAACTGGCTTGACGAGATCGAGAAATTCGCCCCCACCCTCAAGACCACCCTGTTCGGTGGCAATGAGCGAAAAAAAATCGTCAACAAACTGACGAGCTTCGATGTCCTGGTGACCAGTTACGGCCTCCTGCAGCAGGAGCATGAGTTGTTAAGCGAAAAACCGTGGCAGGTCGTGGTGCTGGACGAGGCCCAAGCCATCAAGAACATGACCACAAAACGATCCCGGGCGGCCATGAACCTCAAAAGCCGCTTCAAAATGATCACCACCGGCACACCCCTGGAAAACAACCTGGGCGAGCTGTGGAACCTCTTCAACTTCATCAATCCCGGGCTTCTTGGCTCCATCACCCAGTTCAACAAACGGTTCGCCGGCCCCATCGAAAAAGACAAGGACCGGGACTGCCAGAAGCAGCTCAGACGCCTGGTGAGCCCATTCATCCTGCGCCGCTTAAAGTCCCAGGTCCTGGATGAGTTGCCGCCCAGAACCGAGGTCAACCTCAAGGTCGTCTTGAGTGAAGAGGAAGCGGCCTTTTATGAATCATTGCGCCGCAGCGCCTTGGCCAAACTCGAGGCATCACAAACCACCGGCAATCGTCAGATCCAGATCCTTGCTGAAATCATGCGCCTACGCCGGGCCTGCTGCAATCCGGCCCTGGTCGTCCCAGGCATCGCCATCCCCAGCTCCAAAATGGCAGTCTTCGAAGAAACCATCGACGAACTACTGGCCAACCGCCACAAAGTGCTGGTATTCAGCCAATTTGTCGATCATCTAACCATCATCCGCAACTTCCTCGACGACAAAGGCATCAACTACCAATACCTGGATGGCAGCACCCCCAGCCGACAACGCAAGGCCAGGGTCGACGCCTTCCAGTCCGGCCAGGGGGATATCTTTCTGATCAGCCTGAAAGCCGGAGGGTTGGGGCTCAATCTCACTGCCGCCAATTACGTGATCCACATGGACCCATGGTGGAACCCGGCCGTGGAGGACCAGGCCTCGGACCGGGTCCACCGGATCGGCCAAAAACTTCCGGTTACCATCTACCGGATGATCACCCAGGGCACTATCGAAGAAAAAATTGTCGCCCTCCACCGCGACAAGCGGGAACTGGCAGAGAATCTGCTGCGAGGCAGCGAGGTCACCGACAAAGTCACTATCGATGAGTTACTGGAATTACTGAAAAAGCAACAGAATTCTCCGGATAATCCTTGACGAAAACACACGGCTCAGGTTGACTGTGTGTAATCGTGTTCACATTCCGTCATGGCGCTCAGGAGATATACATGCCAGCAATGAAGACCATACCGACCATCCTCTCATCCCTACTAGTCTGCCTACTAATGGCACCGGCCAGCGTTATTGCTGAACAACGATATGTCGTCGACACCATTGTTGTTTCCTTGCGGGAGGGTCCTGGGACCCAGTACAAAGCCATCAAGACGGTTCAAACCGGACAGGCCTTGGAGGTCCTCGATGCAAAAAACAATTTCATCCAGGTCCGGACTGCCGAAGGCGACGAGGGCTGGCTCCCCAATCAATTTGCCTCCAGCCAGCCCACCGGCGGCTCGGTAGCCCAAGAGTTACAGGCAAAAATACAATCCCTGACCGCTCAGAACGAGAAACTGGCAGCCCAACTCACAGGCAAGGCGCCACAATCGCCCAACGGTGAAAACGAATTTTCCGGATTGAAGAAACTGCAGACGAAACTGGATGCCATGACCGAACAGTATCATGTCCTGGAGGCAGAGGCCAAGAAGGTCACCGAGGCGCAAGAAGAAAACCAGCGCTTGAAAAACGAGCTGACGGCCATACAGTCAAGCATGACTCAGCTTAAGGAGGACAACAAAACCCTTGTCCAGCGCCGTGAAATCTACTGGTTTCTGGCAGGCGGCGCGGTCTTTTTGCTCGGCTGGATCACCGGCAAGATTTCCTTCCGGCGCCAACGCCATTCACTGAGCCTGTAATCTCGACATGCAATCAATCCTGGTTTGGATTATCGTCGTCGCAGCAGCGATCTATGTCGGCAGAAAATACTTCCGCACCCTGAGCGGCAAAGATCAGGGATGCGACTGCGGCTCGGAGTGCGACTCCTGTTCGTCGATAGACAGCACGCGACCCTGTGACTTCCCCAAAAAAGAGCGCCACACGGACTGTCGTTAAACGCCACGTCGTAGCGTGACTGCCATATTTCATGGTTCAAAAAGCTAAGGAGGACTCTATGGATAGACAGATCACCCCGGGGTGGTATCGCCACCCAAAGCTGGGGCTCATCAAGGTGTTTCAGAGCAACGTCAAGGGATGGGTGTATCAGTGCTACTCAGAGAGTGGCGCTAGGGCCCTTTCCATGGAGAAACCAGTTGATCCATGGACTTGGGCCCTCTGTTATCCTGCCCGGGTGGAGGAATGAAGTAGCGGGGTGGGGTAAATGGTCGTAACGCTAACGTGGCGCAAGAGAGGGGATCGTCCCCCCCTCTTGCGCCACGTTAAGTTTTTTAGGTAAGTTTGCCCAGGGCAGTTGTCAGCCGGCGCATCCCCTCCTCGATGATGGGCATAGAGGTGGCAAATGAGAAGCGAACAAATGCGTCCGAGCCAAAGGCCGCGCCTGGCACCGAAGCAATGAGAGCTTCGTCCAGCAGGTAGTCGGCCATGGCAACAGAGCCATCAATGACGGTATTGCCGTGACGCTTGCCATAATAAGCACTCACGTTGGGGAACACATAAAATGCACCCTGCGGCTTGACGCAAGTGACCCTGGGAATCGCCTGCAGACTGGCCAAGATGACATCCAGCCGACCAACAAACGAGTCCTTCATCATCCTGGGGAAGTCCTGGGGACCGGTCACGGCTGCCAGGGCAGCCTTCTGGGAGATCGAACAAGGATTCGAGGTGCTCTGACTCTGAATCTTGTTCATGGCAGCGATCACATGCTTGGGCCCAGCGCAGTAACCGATCCGCCAGCCGGTCATCGCAAAGGACTTGCTCACCCCGTTCAGAACGATGACCTGGTCCTTCAAGGCAGGCTCCACATTGAGAATATGGGGTAAGGGGCCTGCCTCATAGACAATCGTATCGTAGATGTCGTCTGAAATCACCACCCACCCGCGCTCCAAGGCATACTTGGCCACCAGAGCCAACCCGGCCTCCGAAAAAATTGCCCCGGTAGGATTAGACGGACTGTTGATGATGATCCCTTTGGTCCTCTCGGAAACGCACTGAGACAAAGCGTTGGCTTCAATGTCAAAACCTGTCTCCTCGGCCAGGGGAAGATAGACCGGCGTGGCGCCAGCCAGTTCGATAATCGGCGGATATGAGACCCAGTACGGGGTCGGCACAATGACTTCATCGCCGGGGCCGAACAATGCCTGGGCCATATTATAGAGGCCCTGTTTGCCGCCGCTGCAAACCTGAATCTGATCCGGCTCGTAGCGCCATCCCTTGTCCTCGAAAAACCGCTGACAGACAGCTTCGCGCAGTTCAGGAATCCCGGGAACGGCTGTATAACGGGTAAATCCCTGCTCTATGGCCTCTTTCGCCGCTTGGCAGACATGGTCCGGGGTGTTGAAGTCCGGCTCCCCCACACTGAAATTAAGGACATCCGCCCCAGAGGCCTTCAAGGCCTTGGCCTTGGCGTTGACCGCCAAGGTTGGCGATGGTTTGATCTGCTTCATCCGTTGGGCAACCTGGATCTGGATAGTCATTGCTTCTCCTGCGTTGCAAAATAAAGTGAATAACATTAGGATGGTGCGGCGACTCTCCGTGCCATCATCACCACAACCACCTAGAACGAAATGAACCCCTCAGGACATTTTTATTAATCGAAACACGCGAAGAAGACAATTAATAAAATACCTCATCGAGAAAGAGCCCCTGCGCTGGCGCTGTAGGGCCCGCGTGTGCCCGGTCACAAGCCTCTAGCGTCTCGATGAAGTCTGTGACGGATCGCTTTCCCTGCCCAACTTCCAGGACCGTTCCAGCGATATTTCGTACCATATGCCGCAAGAATCCATCGCCATGAATCGAGATAATCATGGTTTTGTCATGGTGGCAAAGGGTACTGGAAAAAATCCGGCGAACTGCCCCGCGGCCAGAGGCAATGGTCAGATCCCGGGAGCCGGTTGCCTCAAAGCTTGAAAAATCATGCTCCCCGAGGATGCTGTCCAAGGCGGCTTGCATTGAGGAAAAATCATACGTCCCGGGAAAATGAGCAGAATAAAGCCGTTGATGGGGCAGAAGGGTGGGCTGGGTGGAGACATGATAGGAGTACCGCTTCCCCTTAGCCTGAAAGCGGGCATGGAAATCGGCAGAGACCTCGTCGGCCGCGAGTATACGAATATCGCGGGGCAGCAGACTGTTCATCCCCTTGACAAAACCCTGGCAGGGAATGGTAGCTTGGGTTTGAAAATTGGCCACCATGCCCAAGGCATGGACACCGGCATCCGTTCTCCCGGCCCCATGCAGCAAGGCCTTACCCCTGGTCATCAGGGCGATTTTGCCCTCGATGACCCCTTGAATAGTAGGGAGTTGCGCTTGACGCTGCCAACCGGCATAGGCCGTGCCATCATAGGCAATGAGCAGCCGGATATTTCGCTCGAGGAGCATACGAGTTGGGTCTGCGGACATCGGAGGAGAGAACAGGGGACGCACGAAGGTGCGGTCCTCCCCCATTACCAAGACGCTATTGGCCTCTGCCTGTTTATCATGGGAACAAGGGCACGATCATCAATCCCTCGGTCTCCTCAAATCCGCAGATAAGATTCATATTCTGAACAGCCTGTCCAGCTGCTCCCTTTACCAAATTGTCGATAGCGGAAAGGACGATAACACGCCCAGTACGAGGATCGACCTTGAACCCTATGTCACAGAAATTACCACCCCGCAGATGCTGCGTAGCAGGATAAATCCCCGCTGGACAGAGTCTGACGAAAGGTTCGCCACTGTATCGATCATGATAGGCGGCAGCGACATCGTCATGCGTGACTCCTGGCTTCAATGTCGAGTAAATGGTGCTGAGAATCCCGCGAGACATGGGCACGAGATGGGGGGTGAAAGACACCACCAGGCTTTCACCGCACAGTCCACTGAGCTCCTGCTCGATTTCCGGCGTATGACGGTGCTCTCCAACCTTGTAGGCCTTAAACCCATCGGCAACTTCACAGTAGAGAGAGCCGATCTGTGCGCCTCGCCCGGCACCGGAGGTTCCCGACTTGGAGTCGATGACAATGCTGTCCGTGACGACCAATGCGTTGGCGAGCAGTGGCGCCAGTCCAAGAATCACGCTGGTTGGATAGCATCCCGGGTTAGCTACGAGTCGTGCCTTGGCAACTGCCTGCCGATGGATCTCTGGCAGTCCATAGACGGCCTCAGCCAGGTATTCCTTGGCAGTATGAGTTTGATACCAGGCCTCGTAGATCAAGGGATCGTGAATCCGGAAGTCAGCGCTGAGGTCGACCACCTTCTTGCCAGCCGCAAGCAGTCCCGGCACGATAGCCATGGCCGTCTGGTGGGGGACTGCGGTAAAGAAGACGTCGGCCTTGGCCGCCAGCTCCTCTCCTGTGATGTCCTCGCAAATCACGTCGACCAACCCCTTCAGATTGGGATAGACATCTGCCATTGATCTACCGGCGAATTGCCGGGATGTCGCCACTGTCAGGGTGACGCCAGGGTGGCGGCAGAGGAGACGAGCCAGCTCAATCCCTGTGTACCCGGATGCCCCTACGATCCCAACTCGAACCATGATACTTCCCTCCGATCAAGTAGATACAAAAAAAGGGAAGAGCAAACGCCCTTCCCTTTAGTGATAACTCTGAAAGAAAACTATTAACGCTTCGAGAACTGGAAGCTTGCCCGAGCACCTTTCTTACCATACTTCTTCCGCTCTTTGACCCGTGAATCACGGGTCAGCAAACCGGCCTTCTTCAGGCTCAAGCGAAATTCAGGATCAACCTCAAGAAGGGCTTTAGAAATCCCGTGACGCAGGGCATCGGCCTGAGCCGACTTGCCTCCGCCTTTCAGGGATGCGGAGACATTATACTTCTCAATGGTGTCGGTAAGACGAAAGGGAATCTCTACCTTCTGATGGGTATCAACGAGATTGCCGAAATAGTCAGTCATGCTCAGATTATTGACGAGCACCTGACCTGATCCTGGGGTAAGCCATACCCGAGCGACTGCGGTCTTTCTCTTTCCGGTTGCGTAAAATTTTTTCTCAGCCATCATTATCTCCGTAAGTAACGTCTAAAGCCGCTTCGGCTTATAATTCCAACTTTTCAGGCTGCTGAGCAACATGGGGGTGCTCCTGGCCTGCATACACTTTCAGCTTCTTCAACTGCGCCCGGCCCAGGGGATTCTTGGGAAGCATCCCCTGCACAGCAAAAGAGATCAGGTCCGTTGGTCTCTTTTCCATGAGCTCGGCGGCGGTAAATTCAGTCAAGCCACCCATAAATGCACTGTGACGATAGTACTTCTTGTCCTGCATCTTCTTGCCCGTCAACTTAACCTTGTCAGCATTGATGACCACGATAAAATCGCCATTATCAATAAAGGTCGAGTAGGTGGGCTTATTCTTGCCGCGCAGGATCGTGGCAATTTCTGAAGCCAGACGGCCCAACACCTTGCCGGTGGCATCAACCAAGTACCATTTTTTATCGATTTCCTTGACCGGAGTCAAATAGGTCTTCATCTCATTACCTCGTGCTTATGCTTATTAAAACTCATTACCATAGGACCAGAAACGTATACTCTAGCTGGTCTCAGGGATTTGATCAATGAAAAAAAAGGTCCGAAAAAATTTTCGAACCTTTTTAAAAGGTGGAGCGGGAAACGAGATTCGAACTCGCGACTTCAACCTTGGCAAGGTTGCACTCTACCACTGAGTTATTCCCGCGTATCTGTTGATCAGTTGTAATTATTGAAAAAACGAGACCTATATACCCTTATCAACAGACCTTGTCAATAAGAATTCAGATATTTTTTATCTGCGGCCAACAATATCCTCGATTTACCTCCCCCTCACTTTTCCCATTGCCTCTTCCAATGTCCCTTGGGTATAAGGATGTCGTAGCACAAACTAGACACCGCCTTGGCGGATGATCAACACCACCATAACAGAGTGAGAGAATGGCCATGAGCGATCAAGCGACTCGGCAGAGCACAATACACCGCCAAACCAAAGAGACCAAGATATCCCTTACCCTGACCCTGGATGGATCAGGCCGCGCCGAGGTCAGCACCGGCGTCCCCTTCTTGGACCACATGCTCACCCTCTTTGCCGTGCATGGCTTTTTCGATCTCGCCATTGCCGCCGAGGGAGACATCGAAGTTGATGGCCACCACACGGTGGAGGATATCGGTATCTGCCTCGGCCAGGCCCTCAAAAAAGCCCTGGTCGCAAACACTGGCGTCAAACGATACGGCAATGCCCTCGTCCCCATGGACGAGACACTGGTCCAGGTCGCCCTCGACCTGTCCAACCGCCCGTTCCTCGCCTACCAAGTCCCGCTCAAGGATTCAAAGGTCGGCACCTTTGACACCGAACTTGCCAAGGAGTTCCTGCGTAGTTTCAGTCTCCATGGCGGCATCACCCTCCATGTCGACATGATCCGCGGCGACAACACCCACCATATCATAGAGGCTGTCTTCAAGGCCCTGGGCAGAGCCCTCGACCAGGCCACCACTCCCGACCCCCGCCTCAGCGGCGTTCTCTCCTCCAAGGGAACGCTGTAACCGCCCTGCCATTGATTGCCCCATGCGCCTTTTACCCAAGGCCATAAATCGCCTGCTCGGTCAGGCCATGCACGACTACCAGATGCTCAGCGATGGCGACCGCATCCTCATCGGAGTTTCCGGCGGAGTCGACAGTTTGGTCCTAACCTGGCTTCTGCATCACTGGCAGAAAAAGGCCCCGATCCACTACCGCATCATGGCCTTACACCTCGACATGGGCTTTGACGACTGCCAACACTTGGCGGTGGAGGCGGAGCTCGAAAAAATCCACGTCCCCTATCGGAGCGAGCAGACGACGTATGGCCTGTTGGCAAACCAGGAGTACCCGGACAAGGCATGCCATCAATGCGCCACCGCCAGGCGCAACCACCTTTTCGAAACTGCCCGGCGTGAAGGCTTCACTGCCATCGCCCTTGGGCACCATAAAGATGACCTCATCGAGACCTTCTTCCTCAATATGCTTTACAGCGGCAACCTCAGCACTATGATGCCCAAACAGCAGCTGTTTGCTGGCCGCCTGAAGATCGTTCGCCCCATGGCCTATCTCACCAAGGAGCAAGTCCAAGAAATCGCCGCCATTGCCAATATCACCCCGGTCAAAAATCCCTGTCCCATGTCGTCAAAATCGAAGCGGGAGGAAACTCGAACCCTGCTGTCGTCGATCTATCAGCGTGACCCCAAATTTCGCGGCAACATCTTCGCCTCCATGGCTAATGCCAGACCGGATTACCTCCTGAAAAACAATCAGATCCAGTCGGAAGTTTGATCAAGCCATGAAGACAAACCTTGCCTGCCTGCCCTGCTTCCGCAGACAGGCTCAGTATGCCGCCAGCCTCGCCACAGAGTACGATTCCGTCCGAGCAGAAATTCTCGTCCAAACAGAATCACACCTTGCCAGCCTGAGCATGGAAGAATCGCCGCCGGTCAACTCCATCGGCCTCTACCGAACTATCTCAATGATTTCAAATAATCCAGACCCGTTCTGCCACCTCAAACAGCAGAGCAACAAACTGGCCCTTGAGATACGTCCCCACGTCGAGGCACTGATCAAGCAAGGAAATGACCCTCTCTACCGGGCCATACTCTTTGCCATTGCCGGCAACATCATCGATTACGGTTCCCAGCAAGAATTTGATCTTAATGGCACCCTAACGCACTGTTTACAAAAACATCCTGCAATCAACCACTATGAAAAACTACGTAACGACCTGACCCATGCTCGGCATATCTTGTACCTGGCAGACAACTGTGGTGAAATCGTCTTTGATAGCCTTGTGGCAGAGCAACTCACCGGCGCTGTCACCTTCGTGGTCAAAAATGATCCGATCATCAACGACGCAACGACAGCAGATGCAATCCGATGCGGCCTTGACCGTCGGCACCGCATAATCAGCAATGGCACTGCCTGCCCGGGCACCCCTCTCAAACTCTGCACCAAAGAGGTACAAAAACTATTCTTGGAAGCTGACATCGTGATCAGTAAAGGCCAAGGTAATCTCGAGACCCTAAGCGAGGAGACAAGACCGGTCTACCACCTGCTGACAGTAAAATGCCCGGTTGTCGCTCGACATATTGAGGAAATTTCGAACCATTGCCACCCGATTTCAACCGGAGCGGCTGTACTTCTTCGGTTGGGCAGTGATGACTTTCAATAGCCCCTGGCTTTCCACCTTCTGGACCTAACAGTATTCACTTCTCGCGACCTATAAGGCTAATTTCCTTGACGCCATCGAAAATTTTACTTGCCTATTGACCAGGGTTCAAACTAGGATTATAGACACTCGCTACCCTACACTGAGACAATACAGTTCCAGTCCGCTGCACGATGGAAACACCCCCTATAAATAAGAGCAATAACAGCCACTTTATCTTGACATAAGAAAATTTATTAAGTAGATACGTTGGCAACGCTACAGGTGGAATTTGGACGGTAGACACCGTCCTCGTGATAGAATCTAACCAAGGAGGAAAAAATGAAAAAATTAGTGCAATTCATGCTCACCGTTTTTATGGCCATGCTGGCAACCGCCTGCGCCAATAAAAACATCCCTGCTCCATTCACTCCGACTGATTTGAACGCCAAGGTTACAAGCGGCGAATATGTGCAAAAAGTGGACAACTTCGTGGTCCTCTTTGATGCCTCGTCGTCCATGGCATTGGACAACAACTGGCAGAGCAAGCTTGAAAAGGCTAAGCTTGTTGCCAACAACATGAACAACACCATCCCAGCCAGCCTGAAACTACAGTCCGCACTCCGGGTGTTCGGCCCCAACCAGTGCGCAAAAGATGGTTGCTCCCTCAATCAAGCCATGGCGGCATATAGCAGGGATGGCTATGGTAAGGCAATTGCGGCTATCAACAGGACCGCTGGCCTGACCCCCATGTCACCCGCCATTGGTAGCTCCTCCTCTGATCTCAATCCGGCTAAAGGCGACATCGCAGTCATTGTCATCAGCGACGGCGTTGAAAACGTAGATGGCCCAGCCGCCAAGGCAGCTCAAGCATTAAAAGATACTTATAAGGATCGGGTATGCATCTACACCATCCTGATCGGTGATGACGTGCAGGGTAAAGCCGTAATGGAAGCCGTTGCCAAGAGCAGCGGCTGTGGTTTCGCCACTGACGAGAATGCCGTCGCCACTCCTGACGGCATGGCCTCTTTTGTCGAAAAAGTATTCTTAAAGAAAGGCGAGAAGAAGGCCTGCCCGCCACCGGCAGCCCCTCCGGAAGAGAAGAAGAGCTTCACCATCGAGTTGAAGGTTGAATTCGATTTCGACAAGGCTGACATTCGGCCGCAGTACTACAAGGAGTTACTCGCATTTGGCGACTTTATTCGTAACCACCCAGACCACAGCGTTAACCTTGAGGGACATACCGACAACTTCGGCACCGAGAAGTATAACGCCAAGCTCTCCCAGCGTCGCGCCGATAATGTCCGGGCCTTCCTCCTGAAAAATTTTGACGGCACAATCGACCCAGCCAAGCTGACCACCACAGCTCACGCCTTCAAGAAACCGGTCGCCAGCAATGACACCAAGGAAGGCCGTCAAAAGAATCGCCGCGTCTATGCGACATTCACTTACATGAAGTAAAATGGCCGGGCCTGCCCAAGGGCCAGTCGCCCCAAGGCAGATACCGCCACACAAAAAAAAGGCTCTACGGTGACCTCACCGTAGAGCCTTTTTTTTGTGATATCCCCTCACTCAACAAAAATCCTACCTCACCGCCTTAGCCTTGCTGCCTCCCGCGATGCATAGCGAGCCACACTCTGATCATGCTTTCCCTAAGCTCAGGATCAGCAATAGAACTCAACAAACCGGAAAAGGCCTGTAGTCGGCCCTGATCAACAGTCGGGGATGGCAGTAAAGCGTCGGAAGGGTGCTGCCATTGCACCAGGGAAGGGTCAAGGCTAAGCCGTACCCCTGTCAAACGGAGCCCCTCCTGTTGTTCACTGCGAGCCCGCCCTTCTCCTCCATTGCATGCGTCAAGTCGGGCGTTGAGCGCCTCCATGAGGTACTGCGTCTCAAATTGGAGCTGCTGCATCCACATCGAATCCGACACCCCCACCCATAGCACCGTTCCTTTGATTACCTGCGGTTGGGCACGCCTGGAAATATCAGCCCCAACCACATCATTCCAAAAGACAAAGACCTGATGCAGGTGCAGCCGCGTTTGCCAGGACTTGTGAGAAACAAGTTCCGGAATCAAAGTGTCAAGCCCGGTGGGCCCATCAAACTCCGTCATGGTCGCTATCAAATAAAAGCGGGGCAAGTCTGCAGAGGAACCATCCTCATGCCAGCGCCTGCCCCGCCTTGGTGTTATCCTGCTTAGACAACAGGAAAAATCGTCAATGTTTAAAAGAGCGCTGGCCGGTGTACTTCATCGCCACCTGCGGGGTGGCCTCGTTACAGGCCTCGATGGTCTCAAAGTCCCGCATGGAGCCCCCAGCCTGAAGTATAGCCGTGACACCCTGGCGAATTCCCACATCGGCACCGTCCCTAAACGGGAAGAAGGCATCGGAGATCATCACTGAACCAGGCAGGCCGGCGCGGTCCGCCTTGGCACGCTCGTCGATGGCAACCTGATCGGCCTTTGGACGCTTGCCTTTTTCGATCTCCAGGGTCAAATCGCCATAGGGGATGCCGTAGGCATCAAAACACAGGATATCGGCATACTTGATGTAGGCCTTGTGAACGGCAATTTCAGCAACACCGACCCGATCCTGTTCACCAGTGCCAATACCAACAGTGCAGCCGTCCTTGACATAGATGACTGAATTCGAGGTGACCCCATGTTCCACAGCCCATCCAAAGATCATGTCATCGATTTCACGTTGGGATGGCTCCCGCTGCACCGAATACTCGACCCCCTTGAAACTACTCACTGCGGGCTTCAAATCGGCAACCGAACGGATGGAATTGACCGCCGACTGCTGAACGATGATGCCGCCATCGATTAAACTCTTGAAATCAGCAAAGCGGAAGGCCTCGAACTCAGCGAGCCTGTCGATGCGACTGATCTTGATCACCCGCAGGTTCTTCCTGGTCTGGAGAATCGCCAAGGCCCCGTCATCAAACTCGGGCGCCACTACCACTTCCAAGTAATTCTGACTGATGGCCTCGGCGGTCGCCTTGTCGCAGGCACGGTTCAAAACTACACACCCACCGAAGGCGGCAATCCGGTCAGCTCGGTTGGCACGATCATATGCCTGACTCAACGAGTCGCCAAGGGCAACACCGCAGGGGTTGTTGTGTTTCAGGATGGCGGCGGCAGGTTTCCCCATCAGGTACTTCATGATATTTAAACCATTGTCGATATCAGTCAGATTGATCTTACCGGGATGCTTGCCGACCTGCAGCATATCCTCAACGGCAATCCCGCTGACCAAGCCATGGCCTGGCTCGATGAAGCGGCAGTCGCCCAACACCAGATTGCCATTGATCAGCTCGTAGAGAGCCGCCTCCTGGTCAGGATTCTCACCATAACGCACGCCTCGCTCATCAATGGTGCCATCTTCCATGGGGATCTTCCAGGTCTTCTTGCGATAGACCAGGGTCTGGTCACCGAAGGTAATCGTCATCTCCATCGGGAAATGGTCGCCAAGGATGGTCGAGTACATCTTTTTCAAGTCCGCCATTGTTTCACTCCTGTCAAAAAATAAGGTATCAACTGCACCACCATAGAATTCTTCAGTGGCGAGTCCGTCTTTTCCCTACGCCTGAAAGCAGGCATCCCAATCTTTCCGCACCGGTTCGTACCCCTGACCATGTATCGCGGCGCAGACTTCGGCCACGGATCGATCATCATCAACCGCAAACTGCTCGTCCGCGTTTTCGCCTTCAGCATACCCACCAGGTGAAGTACAGGATCCGGCTGAGTAGCGTGTAGGCCCTAAGCCCACCATACCGTTTCGGTACCGGGCCTCTTCCCTTGTAGAAAGTAGTAAGCCGACATCGTGATCAAACAAGCGCAGAGCAAAGATGAGTTGTGTCAGGTTGCGTTCCGACACCGGGGCCAAGGCACGAAACCCTCCCTCGGCGGGACGAATCCGGGGGAACGACACCGTCAACCCGGTACGCCAGAACCGTTTTCGCAACCACGATAGATGAAGGCCCAAGGCCAAGCCTTCTGCCCGCCAATCGCCCAGGCCAAGCAGGGCTCCGATACCTACCTCGCGCATCCCAGCAGCAGCCGCACGCTCCGGAGTGGCCAGCCGGTACGTGTAGTCCGATTTTTTCCCGGCCAAATGCAACCTCTGATACAACTCAGGGTCGTAGGTTTCCTGATACACCGCCACGCTGGTAATGCCAGCTGCAAAGAGCCGAGCATATTCGGCCTCGGTCAACGGTTGGATCTCGATAGACAATGAGGCAAAGCGGCCTTTTAATCTTTTAGCCACCTCTTCAATATAGTCAACGCCCATCATCTTAGGGGCCTCACCGGAGACTAGAAGCAGGTGATTGACTCCGCGGAGCCGGAGGGTATCAGCCTCCTTTTCCACCTCCTCCAGGGTCAAACGGCGGCGGCGGATCGGATGTTCAGCAGAGAAACCACAGTAGAGACAACGATTGGTGCAATAATTGGAGACATAGAGCGGGGCGTAGATCTGAATCACCCGCCCAAAACGCTGCGTGGTGATGGCCTGGGACTTCGCCGCCATCTCAGTGAGATAGCGCTCCGCCTCAGGCGAGAGGAGGGCCGCCAGATCACCGAGGGAAAGCACAGGGGAGCGCAGGGCGCGCAGAACGTCGGAGTCCGTACGCGTGGCGATCAAACGAGCCAACTCTTGGTAATCTGGGAGCACGAAAGACTGGCTCATCAGCGGATAAAATCAAGCCCCGTCTGGGGCGAAGAAGCCGAGGCCTCTTCCGAGATCGCACCCAGACCAGCCTCGTAGGCCTCACGCCCAGCTATCACCGCCTGCCGGAAGGCGTCGGCCATGCGCACAGGATTTCCGGCCACGGCGATGGCGGTGTTGACCAGCACGGCATCGGCCCCCATCTCCATGGCCTCGGCGGCATGTGAGGGAGCGCCGAGGCCCGCATCCACCACCACCGGCACCCGGGCTTGGGCGATAATGATCTCGATCTGGTAGCGGGTTATCAACCCACGATTCGTGCCGATGGGCGCAGCCAGCGGCATCACCGCCGCCGCTCCGGCATCCTGCAGCCGCAGGGCAAGGATCGGATCAGCGTTGATGTAGGGCAGAACCACAAACCCATCCTTGACCAACTCTTCGGTGGCAACCAAGGTATCCACCGGATCTGGCAGCAGGGTCCGCGGGTCCGGGGTCACCTCCAGTTTGATCCAGTGCCCGCCACCCGATGCCCTGGCCAGCCGGGCCAACCGCACCGCTTCACCGGCGTTACGCGCTCCCGCCGTGTTGGGAAGGAAAAAAAATTTATTGCGGTCCAGCACCTGCATAATATCGTCTTCCGGATCATTCAGATCGATGCGCCGCAGGGCCACAGTGACCATCTCACACCCCGAAGCATCAAGGGCCTTGCGCATGACATCAGACGAGGAAAACTTTCCGGTCCCGGTGAACAACCGTGAGGCAAACGGTCTGCCGGCGATGATCAACATTTCAGCCGCCCCCGATAAAACGAATCAGCTCAAGCTCGCACCCTTCACGCAACTGCTTGCAGGAATAATCCGCTCGCGCCAGGATATGGCCATCGAGTTCGACCACCACGGTCTCAGGATCAAAGCCCAAGGCCTTGACGTAGTCCGAAACCGACACACCGACCGGGGCCTCTTTCTCTTCTCCATTCACAAGTATCTTCATGACCATCGCTGCAACACGTTAGTAAGATTCTGTTTCTTTCCAGATCGGGCTATCCCAAGCCCAACAATATCCTCAGTACCTGATTGGCCTGATGATGAGCGGCAATGCCGACCCGAGGGGCCATCAGTCCTTGCCCCGGCCTGGCCTCGGCCACCCCGTCGCCAACGACATAGACATTCCGGCGAACCATTCTGGTGGTGATCAAATCATTGGCATCATACCCTGCCAAACCCGAAGCCCCGACATAGCCTACCCCAGGAAGTTCCGTCACTGCTGTACGCAGAGCCGTCGCCTTCATCTTCGGGCCGTCGAAACACTCAACCAAAACATCAACCCGCTGAAACACCAAGGCAATATTGGCCTCGGTCAACTCGTCAGCAAAGGTTTCAACCTTGACATAGGGGTTAACCCTAGCCAGGTTATGGCGCATGGCCTCGGTCTTTTGCATCCCCACCTGATCGACAAAGTACTGTTGCCGATTCAGGTTGCTGGGCTCCACCACATCATAGTCTGCCAACAGCAGGGATCCAACCCCGATCCTGGCCAGGGCGATGGCTACCACGGAGCCCAAGCCGCCAAGACCCATGATTCCGATTGCCCGATCCTTTATTTTCTCCTGCACCCCAGGGGTATGCCGGGCATAGAGGAGATGTTCCATCTCCTCTGCGCCGATCCGCTCACCCCGCTTAATGAGCCAACACCGGTCGCCGTCCTGTACTTGAGCTGATGCTGGCACAGGAAAACCATTCAGGATGAAGACATCGGCCTCTGGCTTGATATGCCTGGCCAAGTCCTCAAGGCGAGTCCCGGACGGAAACTCGTAAGGCCTCTCATTGACCAGTAGCATCACAGCTCCTCTGGACAATGCCAGAAGCGAGCAAAGGGCAGATACAACCTTTCCTGGCCCGGCGGTTTCATCATCACATCACCACTTCCCCTCGTTGCCATGCCAATCATTTGGTATATCCCTGCTTGGAGATCGATGATAATACTCAACTACAAGCAGGGTGGGTATAATTTTTTTCTCGGCGCGGCAAATATCCTCAAACCAACGCTAAGTCCATCGGCCAACCCATGCAAACCGACACTTAAAATTTATCTTATTTTTCGTGACAGTTGACAAAAAATCAGTAATATCCTTTTCCACTCAATAGTTGCTCCCGCAAAACAGTTCATGATGACAGCTAGCAATCCTCCTCTCTCGTCCTCACGATGGAAATGAAAAAAAGACTTGTCCCAACCGTTGACATCAACGAGCCTGCCACTTGGATCCCATTCAAGAAGCACCTGTGCGAGAACTGTCGAGCCGGATGCTGCACCCTGCCGGTCGAGGTCCGGACCAACGATTTAGTGCGCATGGAGATCATCGACCCGTTCGAAGCAGATGACCCCCCAAAAAAAATAGCCAGAAGGCTTATCAAGGCCGGCATCATCGATCACTTCAACTTCAAAAGCACCATTTACTCGTTGGCCCGCAAGGCTAACGACGACTGTATCTACATTGAAAGCACGACGCGACGCTGCACGATTTACGACAAACGCCCTGACACCTGCCGCAACCATCCAGCAATCGGTCCGCGCGCAGGTTTTTGCGCCTATCAGCAACAAGACAGTCTAAAATGAAGAAAATTTAGATGATTCAATCATCGCAACTGCATGCCCTGCCCTTGAAGCTGAAAAAAAACTTGAGCCCCTTACGGACGGTATCGGAAAATATCTTCTGAGCATACACTGAGCCAATCACCCTCTTATTGATCTCTCCCAAGGTCGGATAGGGATGGATGGCAGAAGCAATACGACTCAGGCCCACCCCACCATTCATGATCACCACCCACTCGCCGAGCAACTCCCCGGCATGCGACCCAAAAATCTGGATTCCCAGAGGCCTCTCCTTCCGATCCAACAACAACTTCACGCACCCGACCCCATCCCCATCGGTCAAGCACCGGTCGTTATCCTGAAACTCCTCGCGCCATACTGAATATTCAACACCGGCTGCCTGGGCCCGCTTTTCATTCATGCCGATGCTACCCAATTCGGGATGAGTATAGGTACACCACGGCACCAACGTGTAATCTGCCTTCTTCGGTAGATGAAAAATAGCGTTGCTCAGCACCACACCGCCTTCATAGCCGGCCACATGGGTGAACTGATAGCCGCCAATCACATCGCCTGCGCCGTAGATATGCTTATGAATCGTCTTAAGATAGGCGTTCACCTTAACCCCCTGCTGGTCGAAAGGGATATCGATCTTTTCAAGCCCAAGCCCAGATATGTTCGGGGTACGACCAACAGCGACCAAAATCGCCTCAGCCTTCAGCGTTGCAGCGTCATGGCCTTCCTGCTGAACGACCACCTCCCGAGCGTGGCCTGCCTCGGCAACACGAAGCACAGAGGTGTTCATATAAAAACGGACGCCTTCTACCTCGAGCGCTTGCTGGACCTGATAGGCCATGTCTCGGTCTTCTCTAGTCAAAATTTGCCCGCCCCGTTGTATGACTGTCACCTTGGAGCCAAGACGACAAAAGGCTTGTGCCATTTCAATGGCGATGGGGCCTGCCCCAAGGACAATCAACGATTTTGGCAAGGCATCCAGAAAAAAAATATCGCGATTGGTCAGATACGGCGTGGTGGCAAGACCAGAGATTGGGGGAATTGCAGGAGAAGAGCCGGTGGCGATGACCCAAGAGCGGGCAGATATCGATTTGCCCGCCAGGGTAATGGTATGCTCGTCGATAAATTCCGGACTGCCGAAATCGACCTTTACCCCGAGGCGGCAAAAACGCCCCACAGAATCATGCTGCTGGATGGTGCTGATCACCGACCTGATACGGGAAGAGACCTCTCTAAAGTCTATCGGCGGCGGTTGTATCGCAGGGAGTCCAAACCTCGCCCCATTCTTCATCAGGTGATAGACATGGGCTGTCTTGATCAGTGTTTTGCTCGGCACACAACCATAATGCAGACAGTCTCCTCCCAGCGCCGCTTCCTTTTCGACGAGTAATGTTCTAGCCCCAAGCAGGGAGGCACCGGAAGCGACGGTGAGACCAGCCGCGCCTCCACCGATGATGCCAATATCATAATCAAAGTCAGCCATCAGCCTATCATGGTCGCTCTAGCCGAAGATTTGGAGGGTCGTAACGGAGAGTAAAGGAATCCTTGATATCCGGGAGTACCTTGATGAAATCTGGGACAAGCTCATCAAGAGTTCCAGGGAATGAACCATGTTTATCCTCAAATGCTGTCAAGGCTTCACGCACCTGCAATGCCTGCTCAAATATCTCTATTTCATGTTGATAACGAGCCCGTACTACTTCATCACTTTCTGCTGCCAGCATGGTTTTCAATGATACTAAACCTGCTGCGATATCTCCGCCTTTTGCCGACAACAAAGCCTCAAGATGGCCAAAGAGAGGGGGCGCATTTGGCATCTTTGCTGCCTCAGCAAAGGCCTTTGCCCCCATAAGCGGCTCGTTCATCGAAAGAAAATAGTTCGTGCCATAAAAAAAACGGAAAATGAAATCACGGGGAAACGCTTTTATGCCGGTCTCGAGGATGGCGTTGGTCTTTCGGGCATCATCCGGTGAAATATGCGGAAGAAAGGCTTGACAAAAATAATAAGGGTCGATGAACCTAGGATAGAGAGAGGTCATCACCTCAAAGTTGTTACCAAGCGCCTTGGCATAGGTCGCCGATGGGACTCCGGGTTTCACACCGCCCAAGAAGACACTCGTTTTGATAAAAAGCATCTCAGCGGCGAGTTGATAGAGATAGCCTGTGGTTATGTGCTGAAATTTGACCGGCAATGCAATCTGCAGGGATGGTGCTTGATTCTGGGATTGCTGTTCCTGCGCTAAAAAAATGAGCCCATACAGAGTAATCAGCAGAGAAAAAACACCGCTTCGCAAGCGCATTACTGTAAATCCCGACGCTGGTAAATGGCACAGGCCAGCCAAAGGACAATGAGGACGTACATTGCCCCCAAGACAAAAGGGATTACTATTTGCCCAACCCCCGGAACCGGATCGCTGGAGGCCACCAACATCTTAAAATCAAGCCGTGAAAAGTCAGGAAAGATGGCGGTTACCCCTTTAAGCATCGTCTCAAGATACGGGGGGGGTGCCTGTGCTGTTAGCTGGCGTAACGCCTGCCGGACCACAGGCAGTCCTGAGCAAATAAAATAATAGGAAAGGGAAAGGAGCAGCACCGGGAAATTACCACGCACCGCACCGGAAAAAAACAAGATAACCGCCAGCAGCATCAGTTCCATGCAATAAAGACCGGCGCTGGCCAGAAGGAAAAAAGGCAACGAAAGATGTTGGAAATAACTGCTAGCGTCCACCGATCTACGAATAAAGTTCAACACTATCCAGCCTATGCCGCCAAGAATAGCGTTCAAGGCCAATAAAACAGTTGCCAACCCGAAGAAAACGCCTAGGACATATTCTGCCCTGGAGATCGGCCTGGCAAGAAAGGTGTGCAACACCCGGCGTTCGTTGTCCCAGGCCATCACCTGCACGGCGTGGAAAAGAAGAAATATAAACCCCACCAACCAAGTGATGGAGAAGAGAAAATCATTTGAGGCCCGGCCTATATCCCTGGGGATAAAATCAAAAAACAGTAATCCTCCTGTCTCTCCAGCCAAGGCGAACAGAATCAGTCCAATCAAGGCATGGCGCCGCAGACCGTCAACAATAACCAGCCGGGATACGCTGCGGATACGGCGAAGACACTTAAACATTGCCTTCCTCATTTTGAATCTTACGAACAAAGGCCTCGGTCATGGTGGCCCTGTTCTCTTGGGCGAGGAATTCTGTGGGGGTACCATAGAAGAGCTTTTTGCCTTTATGCAAAAGCAGGATATGGTCAACCAGCCGGTCAACATCTTCCAAAATATGAGAGCAGAAGACAATGGTCTTGCCCTCAGACTTCAAGTGTTGAATCAACTCGCTGATCATGGCCCTGCCGATTGGATCAAGGCCACTCATCGGCTCATCGAGAATTAACAATTGCGGGTCATTAATCAGGGCGATGGCGAAGTTGGCCCGTTGTTGCATTCCTTTGGAATAATTACGTAACGGCCTTGTCCGATGATCCCACAAATCGAGATAGCGGAGCCATTTTTCGGCGACGACGCGGACATCCTGTTGTGGCATATCACAGGTACTCCCTGTAAAGCTCAACATATCCATAACGGTCAGATTGGGGGGGAAACTAGCAGTCTCTGGCAGGTAGCCAACCAGACGGCGAATTCCTGATTTCTTGGGTGAATTGCCTAGCACGGAGATAGTTCCACTATCGGGCCGGATGAAATCCATCAAGAGCTTAATGCAGGTACTCTTCCCCGCACCATTAGGACCAATGAGTCCTAAGCTTTGCCCTCTGTTGAGCGAAAAGGAAATGTTACTCACAGCCGGTCCTGACTTTGAACCCAACTCTCGTGGGTATCTTTTCCAGACCTCATCAAAATGAATCATAGCGTATCACTGAGGACGTCATAGGTATTAAAAAAATGGGGGTTACGCTCTCGTGCTGCAAAAGCGTAACCCCCACTCTCAACCTAACAACCAGTTTAACTTACTTTACTGTCCAGACTCTATTCGCATTCGTGGTGACATTTGAAAAATCGTCGCCAGTCGTTGAGACAGGAGCATCAGCCGCGACGAGAGCTGTCCCGTTGGAGTTCACTACAGGAGCAACAAACATCGCCGTCGTGTCTCCATCCGCCCCAAAAAATGTGTCGCCTTGGAGATGTTTGGCCACAGCTGTGAATGAAGCGTTAGCCGTTACACCAGCCGCAAGCGCATTGGTATTGGCAATAATAGAAACAAGGTTGCCAAGACCGATCTGCAGGCTTCTGCTTGCGCCGCCGCCTGTTGCAGTAATTAAGGTATTCGCACTACCAGGCCCCGTAAGGACCGTACCAACACCACCACCAGCGCCTGCCGCATTGGCAGAATTTCCGAAGACCTGCCAATCGGAGAAAAACGCAGCCTCGGATGTTGCAAGGTTGCGGACATCACTTTGGCCGGAGGCATTAAAACCTCTGATCCGATACGCCGCGAACTGCGGGATGGCGATGGCCGCCAGGATACCAATGATCGCCACAACGATCATCAACTCAACCAGGGTAAAACCTTTTTCATTGCCTGCCTTCTTCAATAAATTCTGCATACGCTGCCTCCTTTTAGGTAATAAATGTGGGTTAAGAGCATCAAAATCAACCCCCCCTTGCGATTGTAATTTCTAGCATATCACATTCGATGCCAACGGTGGCAAAAAATATAAATATCACATAACCAATTGATTATCAGTGAGTTACAGATCAATACGGCTAAAACGCAACCGACTTCTCCGCGATGCGCCCTCGCTCCTGACAAAATATCGTCATATTAGCAGTCATTTTTTGTCACCATAAAACATTTTAACCTCTATATACAATTCACTACCCTTAAATAATTGTAGCTGACAACATTCCCCAAAAACTTATAGAATGAGATTTCATAAGTACCAGCCCTCTATTGCAACATTAAACTCCGTGGGGCAAGCGAGACACTTCTTTACCTCCTTCATTGAGTGCTCAATGGGCCTTGATGCTCAGCATACCATAACTGCTATGGCACAGGCTGTGCTTCACTACAATATATTATCATGACTCAAACCATATCGATGACACACAAGACTATGAACCAATCATCCCAAAAATATCAGGCTGGTTTCAGCTTGGCCGAACTCATCATCGGCGTGGGGATTCTGGGCATCCTGATGGCCGTCAGCGCCTCTCAGTTGGCAAGTTTTATCCCAAGCATGCAGTTACGAGCCGCGGTCAGAGAGCTGTATTCCAATATGCAGAGCACCAGATTGAACGCCGTCAAGACAAACACAAACTGGGCCATGGTCTTTGATCCCGCCAACAATAGATACCTTGTTTGCTCCGACAAAGGCCCTGATGATTCCTGGTCATCCACGGCAGACAATACCTGCCCCATAGCCGTTGACTTGACAGCATCATATAAAAATGGTGTCCAATATGGCCACGGGAATCTCATTGGCAACAACAGCGCGTCATCACCACCGGGTGCGTTCCCAGCCGATAACGTCAGCTTCAACAATAATGTGTTGTCATTCAGCCCGCTAGGCATCTCAAACTCTGGCTACGTCTATCTCCAAAATCAGAAGCAAACTCCTCTCTACGCCATTGGCACATTATCCAGCGGAGCGATTAACATCGTCAAATGGGCGGGGGGGTCATGGAAAAGATAACGACACCCAACCATAGTGAGCAACTCAACCTTCAGGGGTTCACTCTGGTTGAGATCCTGATTGCCATCGCCATGTCGTCAGTGGTTATCCTGGCTATCCACACCACGTATACCACCCAACAAAAAGTAAATACCGCCCAAGCGGCAGTGGTTGAAATGCAGCAGAACATCCGCGCGGGAATGACAATCATGACCAGCGAGGTCAGAATGGCAGGGTATGACCCCCAAAAGACAGGGCAATATGGCATAACCGCAGCCACTGCCAACAGTTTTTCTTTTACGGCGGACACCAATGACGATGGCGGCCCCCCCGGCGCTGGCGAGTCCTATCAGTATGAACTTTACGACTCGGATGGCGATGGACTAAATGACGCCCTGCGGCGCACACCAGGAGGTAGCGCTCTGGCCAATGGCATTTACAATCTTAACTTTGTCTATCAACTCTCCGATGGCACCCGCACATCAACCCCCGCCATTCTAACCAATATCCGTAGCGTCCAGATATCGATCCTGGCTCGGGCCATAGTGCAAGATCTTTCGTATCAAGACAGCAACAACTACCCCGTCTCCGCCGACCTCAATGGCGATGGCGCAATCACCGCGGCTGACAAGTGGGGGCCATTTAATGACCGTTACCGACGGCGTTTTTTCAGCCAAGAAATCACCTGCCGAAATATGGGATTATAGCTCATGGCGAACACCTTAACGCATACTATGCAGCCATCAACTCCGTCGAGGCAAAATCAGCAAGCAGGTTTTTCCCTGATCGAGGTATTGATCGCTATCACAGTCTTTGCCGTTGGCATCCTTGCTGTCACAACCATGCAAAGCACCAGCCTGGGCGGCAACAGCAAGGCTCGCCAGATGAGCGAGGAAACATCATGGGCCGCCGACCAAATGGAGCAACTGCTTGGGCAAGACTACGATCTGTTCAGCGATGGCGCAGGCACAAACAATGGCCTGCCAGGTTTAAATGATGGCGGCGTAACAGCCGGCACCAACGCCGATGGAGGACCACCCATCGTTTCACCTGACGGGGCTTACAGCATCTATTGGAATGTGGCCGAAGATCAACCTGCGGCCAACTTGAAGACCATAAGAGTAATCGTCAAGCACACCACGGCAAACACCATTCCTGTCACAGTCGATTATATAAAAAACCATGATATTTAATCTGCGGACGATCATCAATAAAACTGCCCCGAGCCCCACCAAAACCTTCAAGTCTCGGGAATACAAGGATGCTTTAACGAAGCAGCGCAGGATGCCAGGAGCATGCCTCCTTGATCCTATCGCCACAGAGGATGGGTTTGTCCTCATAGCCGCCATGATGGCCCTCCTGGTTCTGGTCATCCTGGGGATCTCGTCCATTACCTCCACCAACATCGAGTTACAGATTGCCGGCAACGACAAAATCAGCAAACAGGCTTTCTACGCTGCCGATGGCGGGACTGAAGTTGGCGCCAATCTGCTCGAAGAAAACGTATCCTGCCCGGAAGGCTTTGCCGCTCAGCCGTTAAGTATAGGCTCGGTTGAGGTTGTTGACAAAATCTTCTGGACCCAGGAGACAGTAGCCCTCCCCTCTGATACGGTACGCGACATACGATTTCCTGCCAATGACGCTGCCCCACACACCAACGTGACGATATCTGGCAACACTGTCTTGAACCATGGGAGCGCCCTGCAGATGATCGCTGGGTATGAGGGTATGGGCAAGGGAGCGGCAAGCGGGGGCTCGCTGATCATGTTTGACATCTATGCACAACGCCTGGAAATGAACAATGCCACCTCTACTGTGTACCTCTTATGGCGGCATGCGATAGGCCTCGAGGGCGAATGCAAGTACTGAACATAAAACCTTGCACAGGAGATCGATATGAAGACAAGAGATTATGAAAAAATATTCAGGCCGTTCCAACTTCTCATCAGCAAACAGACCACCCTCTTTCTGCTTCTTTTCTGCCTGACTTCGCCTGCGAACCTGGCTCTTGCCGCTGTGGTCGACGCAACTAATGCGGGGGCGGATTCTTTTCAGGTGGCAAAAAACAGCGGCCAAAGCACGTTCGCGGTTCTCTCTAACGATACTGACACCAAGAACCACTCCTTTAGCATTTCAGCGGTGGGGGCAACAAATCATGGAGGCACTGCGGTCAGCAACCCTGCCAAGGACAGAATTCTCTACACGCCAGCCAATAATTATGTCGGCACAGAAACCTTCACCTACACAATTAAGTGCACAAATAACAAAACCAACACCGCCACTGTGACAGTCACCGTTGGCTCCCTGCTGGCAGTCGCCGACTCATACACGGTTGCCAAAAATAGCGTGGGCAATGTGTTCAACGTGAGGGTCAACGACTCTGACCCGGATGCTGGAGCAGCCTTCACTATTCAGTCGGTGAACATCAACAATACCATAGGTTCAGTGACGATCGTTAACAATGGCGCAGACATCAACTATACGCCACAAAACAACTTCACTGGCACGACCACGTTCACCTATACCATCGCCGCTGCAGATGGCCGCACGGCCACTGCCACCGTGACCGTAACCGTGCAGGCGGTCAATCAGGCCCCTGTTGCCCATAATGATGCCTTTACTGTCAATCGAAACAGTGCTGGCAATACTCTCGACGTCCTTGCAAACGACACCGATCCAGATGCACCTAACGACATTAAGAGTATCGTATCGATAACCCCCACTCCGCTGGCTGCCGCCGACGGCACAGCATCCATTGAAAACAACACGATCACCTACACGCCCCCTGCCGCTTTCAGTGGCACCATTACCTTCCTCTACACAATGGAAGATAGCGGCCATCTCGCCTCGACGGCTACTGTGACGGTCACCGTAAGCAATACTGCACCGGTGGCAGTAAACGACACGGCTTCGATCACCAAAAACAGCAGCAACAACATAATAAACGTACTAGCCAACGACACCGACGCCAACAGCGACTCCCTAACGGTTTCCGCAGTAACTCAACCTGGCAGCGGCAGCGTCACCAACAATAGCACCAATGTCCTCTTTACCCCGGCAAACGGCTACACTGGTACCACCTCCTTCACCTATACCACTCAAGACTCGGGCGGCCTGACCAGCACGGCTACGGTGACGGTGACAGTGTCTAGCGTAGCTGGCTTGCCGCTGACCTTGCCTAGCTACAAGATGAGCGATTTCACCTTGGACCCGATCAACATGACGGAATCCGTTGCCCCCCTGGTGATGATCGCCACCTCCAATGACCACCAACACTTCTTCAAGGCCTACGATGACTATTCAGACCTCGACAATGACGGTGAGACAGAAACCACCTACAAACATTCTATCGACTACTACGGCTACTTCGACAGCTACAAGTGCTACGACTATAGTGTCGCCAACAAACGCTACGAACCCGTATCGTTAACCGCAGACAAGTACTGCGCAGGCAACTGGAGCGGCAATTTCCTCAACTGGGCTACTATGGCCCGCATCGACACCTCCCGCAAGATGCTCTTCGGCGGCCACCGCCGGGTGGATACCGCAGCGGAAACTGTGCTGGAAAGGACCTACCTGCCCCACGATGCACATTCTTGGGCAAAGTACTATAATGGCCCGGACCTGAATCAACTCACCCCCTATTCCACGACCGCAGCAGCACCGTATCAATACATTGACAACGATGCCGACCACAAAAAAGAGGGCATCACCATCTGCAACACCACCGATGTCGCCAACACCAACACCTTTTCTCATAACGTCACAGATCCTCCCCTGATGAAGGTTGTCAAAGGCAACTACTCCCTATGGGCCGGCAATGAACGCTGGCAGTGCACTTGGGATTCAGGCGCACCGTCAGACAACCACCCAGCCAACAACGGCAACGACCCTACACTCTCTGGCATAAACGCATACTCCAGCAGCCCAACCTGGGCGCAGGGTCTCGGGGAAAAAAACTATGTCGTACGGGTAAAGGCCTGTGTGAGCGGACTCATCGGTGAAGAAAAATGCAAGCAATACCCTGGCGGCAACTACAAGCCCATCGGCCTGCTCCAAGTCTATGGCGACGACGACCGCCTGATCTTCGGCATGGTGGGCGGTAGTTATGGAGGGCATGACGCTGGCGGCATCCTGCTGAATGATATCCAGAGCCTGTCCACTGAGGTCAATGTGTCCACTGATGGCATCTTCAAACAAGTCGCCACCTTTGCCGGTGGCCCCATGGCCAACAACAAAGCGGATGGTTCCATCAACGCCTGGAGTCTCTGGCGCATTTTTGGTTATAATCATTCCGATGGCACCTACCTCAGCAACCAGGGAGACAGCTGCTCTTGGGGCTTATCGAACAAGGCAGATGTGACCGGCACCAACAAATGCACCAACTGGGGGAACCCGTTTGCTGAGATATACCTCCAATCCTTACGCTATATCTCAGCGGCCAGTGTCGCCGGCGTCTTTCAATTTAACGACTCCACCCGAATCTCAGGCCTCAACACCCCCCAGGTCTGGAAAGATCCCTTGAACCAAACTAACTACTGCGCCCGAATTAATGTCGTCGCCTTGAACAACTCCATCATCTCCTACGACAACGACCAACTGGATGGCAACAGCTACGGAGTGAAAGATGTCTGGAACCCGGCCGACCTGCCCGGCGCCAAGACCGCAGCGGCGATGACCGATGTTGTTGGCGCCGGTGAGGGCATTCATGGCAAACCGTACTTTATCGGTGAACTTGCTGTGGACACCGCAAATGACGGGGACAACCAGCTATGCACTGAAAAGACAGTCAACAGCCTAGGCAATGCCGGCGGACAGTGCCCAGATGCACCGCGCCTCTCCGGCACATACCGTCTTGACGGCCTGGCCTACTATGCACACACCAAGGATATTCGGTCAGCCGTACTGACCGGACAGCGGCCCATGTCCGGCATGCAGAAGGTTGAAACCTATGCCGTCTCTGCCACGGCCGCTCCCAAAATATCCATCAAACACCCTCTTACTGGCCAGGATGCCGTCACCCTCATGCCTGCTTGTCGAGACCTCTGGGATGTCAATACCAAAACCCCTGGGAATTGCGCTGTAGTAGACTTCAAGGTCGTAGAGCAAACGCTCAACGACGGAAGCGGAATAGGAACAGGACGGATTTATGTCAACTGGGAGGATAGTGAACAGGGCGGGGATTACGACCAGGACATGTGGGGTGTGATCGATTACTCTATCGATGACAATGCGGGCACCATCACCATCACCACCGACGCCATTGCCAAGTCGACCCCCTATCGCATGGGCTTTGGCTATATTATCAGCGGCACTACCCAGGATGGGTTCCATGCCCACTCCGGCATCAACGGCTTCGCCTACACCGATGCGGCGGCTATCATCAGTGGCGGCAACTGTAGCGCTGGCTGCAACCATACTGATCCGGCCTCTTCAGCCCATTACACCCTTGGCACCTCCACTGCCGATCTGTTGCATGACCCACTCTGGTATGCGGCAAAATGGGGAGGCTTCCAGGACAGCAACAGCAACAGCCTGCCAGACCTACAGTCAGAATGGGACAAGGAGACCAACGCCACCGGTGCGCCCATTCCTGACGGCATTCCAGACAATTACTTCTTCGCCAGCAACCCAGCCCAACTCGAAGACTCGCTAAACCGGGTTTTCCTTTCCATCCTGCAACGTGTTTCTTCCGGGACCGCCGCAGCCGTCGTCTCCAACAATGTAAGCGGCGAGGGAGCCCTCTACCAAGCCTATTTTGAGCCTAAAAAACAGGATGCTGATGGTAACGAAGCAACCTGGTTCGGCACCATCCAAGGTCTTTGGCTCGACAACTACGGCTTCCTACGAGAAGATGACGGAGACAAAACCCTTGAAGACTACCAAACAGACAAGGTCGCCGAAATGTTTTTTGATGATGCGGCGGAACGGACCAGAGTCAAAATTTGGGAATCAAGCACTGACAACGTCTTCACCGCCAACGGGTATAACCTCAAAGAACTGGACGAGGTAGGCACCCTGTGGAGCGCCAGAGAACAGCTCTACCTCTCCTCTCTTGTCGACAATGACCTCATCTCCCAACGGAGTTACGGAACGTCTGCGGCCAATGGCCGCTTCATCAAGACCTGGATCGACGATAACCACGATGGCCTTCTCAACGCCAGCGAATACCAGGACTTCACCGCCGCCAATCTCTCCGCAGCAGATAGAGGTTTCTTCTCTCTGCCTACAGAAGCTGACATGGACAACCTGATCAACTATCTCCGCGGCGTTGAAATCACAGGTTATAGAAACCGCAGCCTGGATTACAATGGCGACGGGACAAAGGAAGTCATGCGCTTAGGTGATATCGTCAACTCCACCCCGACCGTTGCAGGCAGGCCAGCCGAGGCATTCGACCTGCTCTACAGAGACACTTCCTATGCCGCCTTCCGTAAGCAGTACGCCAAGCGGAGGAATGTGCTCTACGCCGGAGCCAATGATGGGATGATCCACGCCATCAATGCCGGCTTCTTCAACACACAAACGCTGCAATACTCCGTCTCAGGAAAGAAATACGATGGCACCAACGCCACAGCCCATCCACTCGGCTCGGAGCTATGGGCCTATGTCCCTATGAACCTCCTCTCGCACCTGCAATGGCTCAAGCTACAGAACTACTCGCATGTCTACTATGTTGACGGTAAGCCAAAAGTGTTTGACGCCAGGATATTTAACACTTCCAGCAACAATTCCAACAACTGGGGCGATGCCGATCACCCAGGCGGCTGGGGGACGGTCATGGTGGTGGGGATGCGCCTTGGTGGCAGCCCCATGGTGGTTGACACCGGCGGCGATGGCTATCATCAAGGGCTAGGAGGAGATAACAACGATCAATATCTGCGTAGCGCTTACGTGGTACTTGACATCACCAACCCCGAAGCAGAGCCTACCCTGCTCGCTGAGTTCCAGGTGCCTGATGGCAGTTACACGACCGTCTACCCATCTATTATGTCGTTTATTTCTTTGACAGACATCGACGGGGCCGGAGCCAAAGACGATGCCGCCTCAAATAAATGGTATATGGTATTCGGCTCTGGACCAAGTTCAGCCTTGACTGCAGAAGCGAGTACTAGCGCCAAGCTCTATGTACTAAACCTTATCGACCGAACAACCATCACGACAATTGACACCGGTGTGGCAAACACCTTTGTGGCGGCGCCAATTACCGTAGACTGGGATATCGACTTCAAAGCGGACGTTGTCTATTTCGGCCTCACCGGCTCCACTTCGGCTACCAGCGGCTATCTGATGAGACTGGCTGTCGATGAGGATCCCGACCCCAGCCATTGGGCAGGAAAGGTCAGCACGGTAGTTAGTGCCAAAAGGCCCATAACAGCCCCCCCCACGGTGGCCGTCGACGATAAGTCCAACAAGTGGGTCTTCATTGGCACGGGCCGTCTCTACTCCACCGCAGACCAAAGCTCAACCAATCAGGAGTATCTCTTTGGCGTAAAAGATTCATACACAGCGGGCACCGCTCCCCCAGCAGCTACCTCACTCGCCAATCTTCTTGACATGACCGAGGTGAAAGTCTACACGGACGGTAGCATCGATCCGGGAACCAGCATTAACGGACCGGTTGGTATCAATACTTTTTCCAACCTTGTTAGTGCCATCGACTCTAACTGGAAGGGGTGGTATATAAACCTACCCCCCATCAGCGGGGTGGCAGGGACTGCCCCCGCAACCCGTTCTCTCACCCAGTCTTCGCTGGCCGGCTCGGTCTTATTCACGTCGGTATATCAACCCAATACCGATCCTTGCGTGTCGGAAGGATACGGTCGTCTCTATGGACTTTACTACAAAACAGGCACGTCCTATCCAAGTGAAGAATCGATCCTAGGCACGGCTGATGTCATTGTGAACGGGGCACAAAAAAAAGAAGCCATGCCCTATTTCGATCTTGGCAAGGGCTATGCGACCTCGCCGGCTCTGCATAGCGGTAGCGGCGAAGGGGACAAAAAGGTGAGCGTATTCACCCAGCTCTCGACCGGAACCATTGTTCGCGAAGAGGCTGGCACTGTTGACTCAGTACGAAGCGGCAAACGTGCTTGGCGGGAAATGCAATAAGCGGGAGGAAGATGCAGCGCACACCAGAACCAAACACAGAGCCAACAACCTGCCAACGCTGCGGCACCTGCTGCGTTAATGGCGGCCCGGCACTGCACAGAGACGACCTCCCTCTTATTCAAGACCACCGGCTTGCCCTGACGGACCTCCTGTCCATCCGAGAGGGCGAGCCGGTTTTTTCACCGCTCATCAATGGCCTCGAACCATCTCGCAGCGAATTGATCAAGATCGCAGGCTATCACGACTCCTGGGCCTGTCGTTTCTTCTCCCAAGCGCAAAACGCCTGCGGTTGTTATGCCTACCGGCCAGTTGAGTGCCGTCTGCTGAAGTGCTGGGCGCCGTCCGCCCTCACAGACATCATCTACCAACAGTGCTTGACCCGCCGCGATGTCTTGCCGGAGGACGACGATCTCTGGGAATTAATTGGTATCCAGGAGGCGCACTGCAGTTTTGCCATGATCGCTCAGCTCACTACAGATGGTGGGGAAATAAGGAGCCAGAGTCACCTGGCAGAGGTAGGGCGAATTATCAATCTGGATCTCAAGATCAGACAACGGGCCATCCAGACGCGACGATTGAGCGTAGCGGAAGAACTTCTCTATTTTGGCCGACCGATGTTCAAATCCTTAGGCTTCTATCGCTTGGCGATCAAGGAAGGTATAAACGGAATCTCGATCATCCCCGACGGATCATTTGGGACGAAGCGATAATTTCCCTTCATTAGTACTCAAATCCATCCTGAAGCGACTCAAATAATTCATACCAAGGAGCCCGACCCCAGGCTGATCAGGGATGTCGATAACCAAGGCGCTGACATTATGTTCCACCCAGCCTTCAATCTCCAGAGTCTCAATTAATACCTCAGTGGCAGTAACTACCCCCCCAGCAGTGGATACCGAGTGACTATCCCAGTGTCCACCACGGATCGGTTGCAATCGCAACGCCTCGGCCGTGGCTGACGGAATAGTCACCATTGAAGCGCCAGTATCCACCAAAAAACTCTGCCGGACCGACTGATTCAAATCGGACGCCACCGGGATCCGATTATCTCCAGCGGCAAAGCGGATCACAATCGCCCCCTCTTCACCCTTCAATTCAACAATTTTTCGTGCCAACAATTCATACCGGTCCCGCATGGAGGCCGGATACTCCATCATGGACAACAGGCGCTCCGCGCCTTGCCAATCTCCACTCAGCAAGGCCACCTCGACCCCCAATAGATGCACATACGGATCATTGGGGTAGTAGGCCTTGGCCTTAGCCAAGACCTGACCCGCATCACCAAGGGACTTGACTGAAACCAGGGACTGCAACCAATCTTGATAGAGCTTCAGGTGCCAATCGTTGATAGCAGGGACATCAACGCCTCCCCGCTCCACCAGTTCCCTCCCGACAGTTTCCAGCTTCACAATGGCAGATTCAAGCCCCTGAGCTGAAGTGATGGCGGGCATCAGATCAAGTAACAACCTGACACTGCCAATTTCTCGCAAGACATGGTCATTGAGGATACCGACGACCTGAACCCCTTGTCCCTCGCGGATGAGCTCCACAGCCAACTGCTGAATGATCTTTCCTGCTTCGTCAGGACGCAAAAAATCAGGAGTGTCGTTCAAAGCCAATTTCGGCTTTAGGGCGAATCCTTCTGCCATGGCGGTCAGTCGCCCCAGCGGGGAGTGTTCTCCTTTTAGGGCCAAGGCCAGTGCAAATTTTTCTTCCCGGCCATTGGCAAAGGTCTGGGCATAAAATGTCCGGACATCACTGTTGGCGACCAACCTGGGGCCAACGGGACCATTCCAGAGATAGACACTGTCAAGCCAAGGCCCAAAGGACCAGCCAACAATCGAATCTTGCTGAACAAATACGCCGAACTCTTTAATACCCATGGGAATCGGGCAGACCACGAAATACCCCTGTCTGCCGCCTGGGCTCAAATGAATGTCTGCAATCTCGTTCTGGGATTCAATACTCATCCAAGACACGGGAGCACCATCGCGCCACTGGGCGAGAGATGCCACATCCTCCCGCTGCGCAGATGACACGAAACGCCACAGACTCACCGCCCGCCCTTCACTCCAAACTCCTGACTCGATCTGCGTAGCCACTCCATCATCTTGGGTAACGGTCCATTGATAGCCTCCATACAACGCCCTGGTAGGCATAGCGATCCACCCGTTTCCCATCAAGGCAGCTCGAATTCTGGCCATCTGGCGTTCCCCCGGGCCGACGACAGAGACCCAACCGGTAGGCAAAAGCAAAGGCTTCACAGGCTGCTCTTGCTTTGCAACGGGCACCGCTTTGGCGGCAGGTTGGGAGCTAGGCTGGGAGGGTGAGTCATTAGCCGCTTTAATGGCTGCCTGCAGGCGCGCCGCCAACTCTTTGCGCTTATTATTTTTCTTCTCTTGAATTGCTTGACGATCAGTGGCTGAAAGTTGAGGTGCTGACTGGAAATGGGGGAAGAGCGCATCACGAAATACGAAACAAAACCCTCCGAGCCACAGGCAAAACATGGCAAGGATCATCAAACGCTTTCTTGTTCGATAGCGATCAGCGCTACGTTGGAAGTGAAGCGGAGCCCCGCATTGCACGCAATGGCTTATGATATTATCATTCTCTGCGTTACACCTGGCGCATCTCACAAATTTTCACCAACCACCTTATTTCCTAAAAAACACTGTAGCCATCCATCCATTCAGAGACAGGCAGATGATCAGCGCAGCAACTTATTGTTGTTGGCAACCTTGCGGACCAAATCCCGATAGTCATTCGCCCCTGGTGAGCCCGGCGCAAACTCATAAATACTCTTGCCATAGGCGGGGGCCTCAGACAGTCTGACGTTATAGCGAATGGGAGAGCAGACATTCTTTCCGTACAACTCCTGCAACTTTTCCAAAATACCAACAGACTTCTTGACCCGCATATCGAGAAACGTCGGCAATATATATTTTAATGCCACTTGTGGCCGATACTTCTGGATCGAGGCAATGCTTTTCAGGAATTCAACCAGCCCTTGAATGGACATGACCTCGAGAGAAACCGGCGTCAAAATTTCCGTCACGTAGAACAAGATATTAACCGTCAGAGGATCCCACCCCGGCGAGGTGTCAACGATAACGTAGTCGAAACCCTTGGTAGGTTCCGCCAACGTCTCTGCCAGGGTCAATTCTCCACCAAAATCCTTCCGCCCAATCAACCGCTTGACTCCGGCCAACGACTTGCCTCCGGCCAGCAACCACAAGCGTTCTCGAACTTGGAACATAGTCTCTTCTGCTCCCAATTCGCCCATAACCAACTCGGTAAGCCCGGCATTCGGGGCACAGCCCAACATATAGCTGGACTGTCCCTGGGTATCAGTGTCGATCAGCAAGACTTTGAATCCGGCAAGGGACAACCCCACAGCCAGATTCACAGCCGTGGTGGTTTTCCCCACGCCACCCTTACTCAATGAAACACTGATTTTTCTTGGACCTTCCTCTTTGTGCAGGCTCGATGGTTCGGCAACTGTTGCGGTCACCTCGGTCAAATTAAGGGGAAAATAGTTGCCGCAAAATTTGCATCGTGCTTTTTTTACATGAGCAGGTATGGACTTTTCATCGATATTGTGCTGCTTCTTGCAGTGGGGGCAGACTATGATCATCGCATCATTACTCCCTTGTCTTCAGTCTTAGGTTCAGCGGTAACTGCCAACCTGCTACGGTTTCTCAGGATTCATCTTGAGTAACTCTCGAATCAGAGCGCTGTCCTTGCCCTTTTCCTCGAACTCATGAAGCACCACAGTGATGGCGCTCTCCACTATCATGGACTTGCTGGCTCTCGCCTTTGAATCGGGCGGAAGAAATCCCTGAATGTCATCTTTGGCCTCCCCCAAATTGTCAAACACCTCTTTGGTCAAGTAATGGGTCGTCTTATGTTTTTTGCGCTGGCAGGTCTTCCTAGTCTTCCGTGGGGCTCGGCTTGTTGTCTTACCCTGGGAAACGCCTGGTAGCGCGTGGGTGAGTTTGGTCAACTCCTCGATCCCTCGGATCATGCCTGAAGGAGAATCATTGAGGATATCGCCCAAGATATCGATCCGTTTCTTTGGTTCAGTCATGACGAACTCCCGACTCAGGGGATAAAAAGCGTATTTCTGGTCTGCTGCAGATAGCGGGTGATCGCATCACGGCAACGCTCAGGAATCGATGTCAACTCGATCCCGCACAGATCGTGAATCCCGTCGTTGGACAAATGCTTAACCACTCCATCGACACGAAACGATTGCCCCTCAATCGAGAGGGACAGCCCCTGCAACTGAGCTCCCTCCAACATCTCGCGCGGCTGATTGAGGTAAATTCCGATGCCTCGGCCGCTAAGATTGTACACCAAGTACTGGGTGGTGCCGACAACCAACGAGACAGGTTCCGACAAGGCAACCGGAGCCCGGAAACCATCGCGCACGATCTGTTCAAGTGCCGCCTCCCGCTCCGGTGTCATCGCCGACAGAGAATCACCCTGACCCTCTTCATCCGGATCAAACTCAAGACCATGCCCAAATTTTATATCCATGGCGTTCCTCCATTACTGCTTGTCCATCTCCTTGCGTGTCGCCATCCTAACGGCAACCCCCTGTGTCATTAAATAAAGTAAGCCATTCGATGTCAATTGCTAACTACCAAGCTCCTCAGAATGATCTGTCCTGACAAAAATACTACCGGCAGGTTTTGTTCTTTGCTATCCTTATCTCATCGCACACCATCTACGAACCGACACCAGGAGAACCTCAATGAAAATCACAATCACCTACTGCGCCCAATGAAATTACCTACCCAAGGCTTCCAGTTTGGGAGATCAACTTACACAACAGACAAAAGCGGATATCGAACTTGTGGCCGGCTCCGGCGGCGTGCTGGATGTCTGCGTCGATGGCGTTGAAATCTTTTCAAAAAAAAAGGTTGGGCATTTTCCAACCGCAGATGAACTCTATCCTCTCATCGCTCAACAGAAACCATGATGGCGTCAATCTCTCTCTCCTTGCTTGACGAAAATGGCGCCATCCTTGAGACCTGGCCCCTGACGGAGAAAAAGACCTATCGCATCGGCCGCAGCAAAGGCAACGATATCCTGATCGATAGTTCATCGGTCTCGCGGCAGCATGCGATGCTTCAAATCGAAGAGACTGGCACCGTCAATGTGATCGACATGGGCAGCGCCAACGGCACCATGGTCAACGGGCAGCGGACATACGCCCCAACCGCCTTACGGTCCGGAGACACCATTAAGATCGGCGGCGAATCGCTTTTACGCTTCAACCAGGACAGCCCTGCCCTGCACAATCAAGAGGCAAGCCTCGCCGACGAACAAACGGTAGCCTTCATCACTAAGACCCAAGTCACTGTGCTGGTCTGCGACATCCGTCGTTTCACCACCCTCTCCGAACAGATTGGAGACCACAGGACATCAGATATTATCAGAAGCTGGAGCCAGCAGGCCAACACCATCATCAAACGCCATCATGGGCAAGTCGACAAATTCATCGGTGACGCAGTGATGGCCATCTGGACCGCCGACCGAGCCTCCACGCACAACGTCAACCAGGCATTGGCCTGCGCGGCGCACATGGCAGTCATGACCAAAGAGCTTGGCAGAAAGAAAGGCGCTCTGCCTTGGGAATTGCAGATAGGAGGGGCGATCAACACTGGCGAGGCGGCCATAGGCAATATCGGCGTGGATGGCAACCGGGATTATACAGTCATCGGCGACACCATCAACATTGCCTTCCGGCTGGAAGATTTAACGGACAAGGTCGGCAAGGATCTTTTGCTTGGCAATGATGCGGCGGCATTGCTGGATTCAGAACTCCTGACTGCCTACTTCTCTCCCTGCCGGTACTCCCTCAAAGGAAAAAACACGCCGGTGACCGCCTTTGGCTGCACCTTCGAGCAGCTGGCCCAATACCTCAAGCAACAGGCGCCACTTGTAGTTTAGCTCCGCTGCCCAAAAAGGGCCGAGCCGACCCTGACCACCGTGGCCCCTTCTTCGATGGCGACCTCGTAGTCCCCCGACATCCCCATAGAAAGCCCGAGGTCATAAGCCACGACGCCACGCTGCATAAGGCTTCCGGCCAGTCGCTTCATCTGCCGGAAATACTCCCGGCTGGCCTCCGGGTCGGGGTGGTACGGCGGCATGGCCATCAATCCGGCCAGCCGCAGGTGGGGGCATTGGATGATGCCGGCAACGCACTGGTCGACTTCTTCAGGCAAAACGCCAGATTTTTGCGCCTCACGGCCGATATTGACCTGGAGATAGACCGGCATGACCTTGCCCATGTTCGCCAGATGCCTTTCGAGCTCGCGGGCAACCTTGAGCCGGTCAACCGTCTCGACCACATCGAAGATCTCCGCAATCATTTTCAATTTGTTCGATTGAATGCCGCCAATAAAGTGCCATGCCACATCTGGAAGTTCCGCAATCTTGGCCGCCGCCTCTTGCAAATAATTCTCCCCGAAGACAGCTTGCCCGGCATCTAGAGCCTCACGCAAACGGCCAGCCTCCACCCGTTTACTGACCGCCACCAGGGTAATTGCCGCAGGATCTCTGCCAACGCGCTCGGCGGCGCACGCAATACGATCACGCACCAGTGCAAGCTGCTGGGCAATCGAGGTCACTGCGCCACCTCCAGCCGGAACAGATTAATCGCATTCGCCGAGGTCTGCCGGGCGACCTCATCACACGTCACCCCCCGCAGCTCGGCAATTTTAGCAATGGTATAGAGGACGTAGGCCGGTTCGTTACGCTTGCCACGATAGGGAACCGGGGCCAGATAGGGGGCATCGGTCTCAACCAGCAACGAACTCAGGGGAATGGAGCGAGCCACCTCCTGGATGACATCGGCCTTGGCAAAGGTGACAACACCCGGAATGGAGAGATGCAAGCCCAAGTCAACCACTCGCCGGGCCAAGGCGACATCCCCGGAGTAGCAATGCATGACCCCGCCCGCTGGGAAAGGACCAGCTGCTGTCAGAATCTCCATGACATCGGCATGGGCCTCCCGGTCGTGAACGATTAGCGGCAGGGCAAGCTCCCTGGCCAAGGTCACCTGCCGCCGGAAATGAGTGATTTGCACTTCCCTGGGGGCATAGTTGCGGACGTAGTCGAGGCCAATCTCGCCATAGGCCTTGACCTTGGGGTGTCTGGCAAGTTCGGCAAGCTCGCAATAATCGGCTTCAGTGGACTCCGCCACATGGTGAGGGTGGATCCCCACCGTGGCAAACACCCCTGGAAACTCATCGGCCAAGGCCACCGCCGCCTTGGAACTGGGCAGGTCGATCCCCACCGAAAGGAGATATTTAACCCCTGCCTCTTGCGCCCTGGCCACCAAGGCGCGACAGTCGCCGTTATCAGTCATGTCGAGATGGCAGTGACTATCCACCGCAAACACCCCGTGGCCAAACTTCGGCAATGGAAAAATCGTATTATTCTTTGAGCTCATATCGCCCTGCCATGAAATAATGCCATATTGGCTATAGTCCACCCATGCTTGACACGGAAGCCCAGACGGCTTCAACCATCTACTTGACCGCTCGATATAAGGCAAGAAGGAGGAGAACACCTTTCGCTAGATTTTAGAAAAAAACCTTAGTATATAAAAACCCATGCCCCAGCCGCCAGTTCTTGACGCCATCTACCAACGCCGAAGCATCAGAGATTTCACCGCCGAACCGGTGGGTGTGAACTTACTCCATGAAATCATCACCGCCGGGACTTGGGCTCCATCCGGCCTCAACAATCAACCCTGGCGTTTCCGTATTATCGAAGAACAGGAGCAAAAAGACCGTCTTGCCGAGCAGACGACCTATGGCCACATCGTCAAAGCAGCGCCTGCCTTGATCGCGGTCTATCTCGACCCCGAGGCCATGTACGACCCGGTCAAAGATCACCAGGCCGCAGGGGCATGCATCCAGACCATGCTCCTGGCCACTGAAGCCCTTGGCCTGGGCGGCGTCTGGCTTGGCCAAATTCTGAAAAACAAATCGCAGGTCAGCGCCATCCTCGGCATCGACAGCCGGTTCGACCTGATGGCGATCCTCGCCATCGGCTATCCGGCCCGCCGCGACCAACGCTCCACCCGCAAACCGCTTGCACACTTTTTACTTTAACTCAAAGCCACAGACAGCAAAAGGAGGAATTCCGCCATGATCACAAAACGCAATGCATGTTCAATCTTACTCTCCCTCTGTATGATTTTCTGGCTCACTGCTTGCTCCAGCCTCAACCTCGGCCAGGGCAACCAGTCAGACGGCACCTCGACCAGCAACACCTATTACCCCACCAAATTCAGGGATTTGGAGGTCCCCAACGAGCTCACCATTGACACCAGCAAGACCCTCTACGTCAACACCAACTCCTTTGCCGGCGGCATCGTGTACATGACCGGCAGACTGGAGGTCGGCTCTCTGACCGATTTCTTTGTCCGCACCATGCAGCAAAACGGCTGGAAGTTGAACGGCGAAGCCCATTATAAGAATGTGCTCATGGCCTTTACCAAACCGAACAAAAATTGCATGATCACCATATACGAAGGTGAATTGGGCTCCAGCACCAAAGTCTACGCTTACATGACTGAGGACCTTGCTGCTGGCGGCGGTAGCGGCAGCGGAGGATTGTGATTCTGGGCCCGACCGCTTGGCAAGGCCAGTATGATGCCGTGCCGGATCATCACCCCGTACTAAAATCACAACCACAGTAAGCCCCCGAAACAAAACGTGCCGCCATGTCAAACCCACTGACAGACAAACATATTCTTTTCGGCATCACTGGCGGCATAGCGGCCTACAAGGCGGCGGACTGGATCAGAGCGCTCCGTCAGCATGGTGCCAAGGTCACCGTGGTCATGACAGAGGCGGCCACCCGCTTCGTAACGCCCATCACCTTCGCCGCCCTTTCCGGAAACAAGGTAGAGTGCGAGCTTTTCGACCCGCAACACCCCGAGTCCATCGCCCACATCTCCCTGGCAAAAAACGCAGACCTGATGCTCATCGCGCCTGCCACCGCCAACACCATCACCCGGCTCGCCCACGGCATGGCCGACAACTTGCTAACTACCATCGCCCTTGCCACCAAGGCAAAAATCGTAGTCTTCCCGGCGATGAATAGCGCCATGTACCAACACCCTGCCACTCAACGCAATATTGAGACACTGGCCACCCTTGGCTACACAGTGGTTCCTCCGGATTGCGGCTCCATGGCCTGCGGCGACCAGGGCCCTGGACGGTTGCCCGATTGGCCCACCGCCGAGGCCGCCATCAAAGCAGCCCTCACCCCCCCAGACCTGGCCAATAAGCATGTCCTGATCACCGCCGGTCCTACTCAGGAACCCCTTGATCCTGTTCGCTTCGTGAGCAATCGCTCAAGCGGCAAGATGGGATACGCCTTGGCCAACTCAGCCCGCCAGCGCGGGGCCAAGGTCACTCTGATCAGCGGCCCTACCGCTCTTCCGCTGCCCGTCGGCGTTGAGACAGTCTTGATCCGCACGGCGCTGGAGATGCGACAAGCGGTTTTCGAACATTACCATAGTGCGGACGTGATCATCAAAACTGCAGCGGTTTCAGACTTCCGCTTAGCCCATGTTGCTGAGCAAAAAATAAAAAAATCAGCCGCCGCCTCGGCAACCCTCGTGCTTACTCCTAACCCAGACATCCTCTGCGAACTTGGGACCAAAAAAGGGACTGATACTCGACCGCTCCTGGTGGGCTTTGCCGCTGAAAGCGAAAACCACCTCCAGGAAGGCCAACGAAAACTAGCTGCCAAAAACCTCGACCTGATGATCGTCAACGATATCCTCGGCCATGACACAGGCTTTGCTGTTGATACCAACCAAATTACTATTGTCACTAGAGATAGCAAGACCACAACCCTCCCTCTCCTTTCAAAAGAAGACACTGCCAACCGCATCCTCGACCGCATCGCTCAAATGATCTGACCGGGGTCTGCCTCAGTTTTTCTTTTCCACTCACAGAGTTACCATCATTTTTAGTTGTACACCCCAGCGCAATCAGCTATACCTAATACTATGATTATAGGATGGGTACCGTTGGGCCTCTTGCCACCCCCCTCGAGGAATGGTTTCATACTCATTGCGCATGACCTCACCAAGCGAAATCTCAGCCACTGAAAAGCTCCTAGATCTAATCCGAGCCTCCTCCCAGGCAGAGAAATCCGATCCCGTTCATGGCAGTGACTCATCGGTGCCCGTTCCTGATATTGCCCTCCGGCTCGATATCCCCCAGAGAGTAGACACGCAAGAGACCCCTCCACCCCCAAGCCCTCTCGCCATCGCAACCGAAGGCGGTCTTGTCCTCACCTTAGAAAAAAACCCAACGCCAGAGCTCTCCGATCCATTTCCGCCCCAGGATGGCGTGCCAACGATCGATTCGCCCTTTGGCGCTGAGACGCCGCCCATGGGCGAAGAGTTGTTCACCCTCGTCTCACCGCCCCCCCCTGAGCATGCCGTCACCGCGAGCACACCTGCCCAACCCAGCGTGGACGCAGTAGCCCGTAGCGACTTTCGCATTCCACCGCCAGAGGCATCGCTCACCCCCGATCCCAGCCCTGCCGATGGCGCCGCATCGTTTTTTACCGCCACCTCAAACTCACTTCCTCGCAGACGAAGTTTTCTAAGTTTTAGCCGCCTCCACCTGCCAACCAAGGTCTCTATCGGCATTGACATCAGGCCTGGTGTAATCCATCTGGTCAAGACCCATAGCAGCAAAAACTCTTCCGAACTGCTGGCCTGGGAATCTGTTGCCTACGAGTTTGACCATAGTGCCGAGCACCACAACCTGCTCGAAGATCAGGAATTCAAAGCGGCCCTCTTTCGGGCCGTGGCAAATTTCCACAGCAGCCATGGGCACCATGAAATCTGGTGTTCATACCCCTTTGCCCGCCCGATCGAGCTGCACACCATCAGTGTCCCCAAAGTGGCGGACAAAGACCTGGCCAACGCCGTTTTCTGGTCTGCCAAACGGGAGCTAGAATTTGACGAAACAGCGACCGTTTTCGACTATGTGCCATTACAGGACGTAAACGAAAGCAACCAGACCAAGACTCAGGCGCTTGTTATGCTGGCGCCACTTTCCGAGGTGGATGGCGTCAAAACGATGTTCAAGAATGCCGGGTTCCCTTTAACAGGCATTTCCTTTCCTGCCGCCGCCATTCAAAACTTTCTGCACCACGACAGGACAATCCCCACTGATCAGCCGGTGGTGTACTTCACCATCCGCAAGAGTTACTCGTTCATTGATCTCTACTACCAGGGCAAAATCTTTTTCAGCCGCGAGATCAAAACCGGTCTCGACAGCTTTGTCGAGTCACTGATGGATCAGGCCCTCGCCCAGAATATTGTCCTTGATGAAGACAGTGCCATAGGATATCTGTTCCGCTCGCCCCCCCCCCTCTCTGATGAGACCCGGGAGGCCGGCACCGAAACCATCACCCCCAACTTCGACTGGGACAACCTCTCGGTGATCGGCCGGCTGGCCAGACAACTAGTGAGGACATTCGAGTACTGCGCCACCAACTTCAAGATTCCACCCGTTGGCGCCATGATCACCTCAGGAGAGTTTACCGTCACCGACCCTATTCTCAAATCGATCGAGAATAGGGTCGGAGTCAAGTGCGCTGTCATTGATCCGCTCTCTTCGGCGATCCTGCAACGGAGTACGGAAACTTCCTGCCCCACCATCTCCAACCTGCTGGTTGCCACCGGACTCTCCCTCTCGACCAAACAATCAACGGCAAATTTCCTGTTTACCTACGCCGATCGAGCCAAGGAAACCGCAAGCAACAAGGTCAACTCTGTGATCGCCATTATCGCAATCTGCCTCGCCCTTGGCCTGGGCTCCGTGTTCGCCTGGAAGTACAACAAGGCGTCGGACAAAGAAAAAGAGGTCTCCCTCCTGCACAAAAAGTTGGAAGCTGCTTACCAGGCCGAACCACGATCACAAAACAACGACTATATTGCCCAAACGGTGCAGAAAATCAGCCAATTCCACAGGGATAACATAGAGAAAGTCAAACGATTCAAGGCCGTGGCCATAATTACCGAGTTCAACAAGACCTTAGACAAGACCATCACCCTGACAGACCTCACCCTGGACCTTCCTCCTGCCGACAAAGAAACCAAGAACCCCAAAAACCCACATCCGGACGGAGCAATGACCATCAATGGCTTCATTAGCGCCCCTCCGGAAAATCAAGAATTCATCCTGATGAATTTCCTAAAAGACCTCGCCCAGTTGCAATTGATCGGCGACCCGACCATAGTCTCAAAAACCAGCGCCTCTCTTCGGAACCAGGACGTCCTCCGCTTCGAAGTCAGGCTTAAAACCACCCTCAAACTCTTGACCCCACCGGCAACATGAGCCAACTCACGTTCACTCGGAATAACGCTGTATTCCTTGGCTTGTGCCTCGGTGGACTGGTCTTGCTCGTCGCTATCGGAATTCTCCCTCTGAGCGCACAGCAGCGCAGGCTCGAGCAAGATCAAGCCGACATCAGCCAACGCCTGCAACAGCAACGACAAAGCCAAAGCGAGATCACAGCCGTGGACACCATCCTGCGGCAACTGGACCAGCAACCCACCCCGCAGGTGGTGGCGCTGACCCCGTTGCCGCAAGACAAAAATGCCCAGATCACCGATGACTTCAAGGTGGTTGCCCATGAATCCTCTCTGGCTGTTGACAGCATCACCCCTCTACTCGACAACAAGACGGACTGGAACCGCCTCTCTGTACGGGCAGAATGCTCCGGAGAACTGGATAATATGCGGCTGTTATTACTGAAGTTACTCTCACTGCCTTATGTCCGACAGATCGACCGCATTGAAATCCATCCAGGATTCTCCTCACTGCGGTTCACCATAACCTACACCATCGACTTGGCATAACCCACAAGCACCTGGACGCGATGGAAAAACGAGAAAAAATAATTGTGATCATGGTCGTTGTCGCCGCTCTTTATGGGGCAATCGACTTCACCCTGACCAGCCAGAAAAAAAAGGGGAAAGCCGCGCCCTCTGCCGAATCAACCCCCACAGCCGTCGTAACCCCGGCGGAGCTCGCCTCACTGATCTCCGCCGACAACAAAAAAATTGCCCAGATTGCCGCCTCGCTCAACGAACCTTGGAAGGAACACATCTTCACCTCAGGACCAATCGACTATGACGGCGAGAAGAAAATCGATGCCAGCAGAGAGGCCTTGCTGAATGAACTCAAGGCCAAGGTCGGCCAGCTCTTCTACTCCGGTTTTGTGTCAACGAACGACGACCGCATCGCCATCATAAACGGCATAGACTACCGGGTCGGAGAGCAGATCGAGGGCTTTACCGTCACCAAGATCACCATTGATGCGGTTCAAGTCAGCGCGCACGATGCCAGCTTTGATATTCCGGCAACCGCCGTGCTGCCGCCGCCTGCCGGTTCAGGGCATATGCCATCCAAACCAGAATAGGACTTATCCAAGGCCTTATCATGCACACGACCATGACAAAGATATCCATCATTCTCTTTATTCCGCTCCTACTATGCGCCCTCCTCTCTGCTGGCTGTGTCAGCCACGAACCGGCCAAAGACGATTTCTTCGACAAGTGGAAGGCGAAAGCGAAATCATCCCCCCCCTATACGCCAACCCAACAGGCCCTTGCCGACTCAGGGCCAGCTCCGGCAGCAGGCCAGGCCCCTGCTGCCAGCACACCGGCAGAGGATGCCGCTCCTGCCAAGGATGCCTTGCTAGACCTGCCTAAGACCCCTCTGTCGGTGCGATTTATCGATGACGACCTGGCCACCTCGATCCGGACCCTTGCCCGCATCGGCCGACAAAACATCCTGATCAGTCCCAGCGTCGAGGGCAAGCTGAACCTGCAGACCCAAGAGACCCCGTGGGACAAGGTGTTCATGGGCATCATCAACAGCTATAATCTCACCGTGGTCAAGGAGGCCAACCTCCTCCATGTGATGTCCATGGCCGATCTCAAACAGCAGGTCGAGCGCAAGACCCTGCAACTCCAGGAGCAGCAGGTCTCAAAGCTGGTCACCAAGATTGTGCCCATCGAATTCTCCGACCCCAAAACCATCGCCGAATCAGTGACGCTGCTCCTCTCTAAGGACAAGGACGGTAAGGTACGCGGCTCAGCCTCAATGGATCAGCACTCCCGCTCGCTGATTATTTCGGAGACCGAGGACAATATCTCCAAGCTCTTGACCCTGATCCACGAACTGGACAAACCCACCGCCCAAATCCTGATCGAAGCCCATATCGTTGAAACAACCAAAGACACAGCCCGAGAGCTGGGCATCCAGTGGGGGGCGATAACCCAACCAGGGACCTTGGGCGATTTCCAGTTGACCCCTGGCTGGTTCAGCCGGTTCAAAGATCCGAACTCCGACGCGATGGTATACCCGCCCAATGTCGATCTCAGTGCCGCCAAAATCAAAGGCCTCAGTGCTTCCACCTTCGGCCTGTCGGCTACCGGCAGTGACCTGATTCTTCAGTCTCAGCTCTCCGCTCTACAGCGTGATGGCAAGCTCAACATCCTCTCCAGCCCCTCCATTGCCACCCTGGACAACTCCCAGGCGGTCATTGAATCTGGCAAGTCGGTGCCAGTTCAAACCGTCGACAGCAACGGCAACCCGTCAACGGCATACAAAGACGCCACCTTGAACTTGACCGTTGTCCCCCATGTCATCTCCGACCGGATGATCAAACTGAATATTGAGGCCAAAAAAGATGAGGTTGATACCGCAAACGCTGTCTTGGGCAACCCATTTATCGTCAAAAAACTGGCCAAGACCCAGCTGATTGTAGGGAACAACGCCACCGTCGTCCTGGCAGGTTTGTCCAAAGAGACCCACTCGGGCTCCGACACTGGCGTCCCGGGGGCCAAGAATATTCCAGGCCTGGGCTGGCTGTTCAAAAAAGACTCCTCCAGCAAGGAGTTTGAGGAACTACTCATCTTCATCACTCCCAAAATCCTGACAAAGCCGGTGGAAGCAGCCCCTCAGGAGGGACAATCATGAGGACCCGCAAGCGCCTGGGAGAAATGCTGCTCGAGGCCGGGCTGCTCACCAAGGAGGGCCTCGAGGACGCCTTGGCCAGACAGAAAGGCTCTGGCCTGCGACTCGGCGACTTCCTGGTGGATAAGGACATTATCCCCGAGGACAAGATCATCGACCTGTTGAGCGATCAGCTCCAGATTAAAAAATTCGACCCCAACGACTACGAAATAACCCCGGACTTGGCCAAGGCCATCGACAACGACTTGGCCACCAAATACCGCCTGGTGCCCCTGCGCCAAGGTGATTTCATCCTCACCGTGGCCATGGTCGACCCCATGGACATCCAGGCCCTTGACACCCTGGAAAAACTCTGCGACATCGAAGTCGAGCCGGTTATCTGCTCGAAATCGCAACTCAGCCTGCTGACCAACGGCATCTACGGCATCCATTCCGAGGTCAAGGACATCCTCGACAAGATCGATGACAAACTGACCATCGAAACTATCGAGGAGAACAAGAAGGAGGACGTCAGCGACCTGCGCGACATGGTGGACGCCGCCCCGGTGATCCGCCTGGTCAACTCCATCCTCAGGCAGGCGGTGGCGGAAAAGGCCTCCGATATCCACATCGGTTCAGAAAAGGACCGCGCCCAGGTCAGACTCAGGATCGATGGCAAACTCCATGAGGTGCCGCCGCCGCCCAGGGCCATGTTGAGCGGCATCATCTCCCGAATCAAGATCCTGGCCAGTATGGATATCACCAACACCAGAATCCCCCTGGACGGCCGCTTCAATATCCAGATCGACAACCAGGAGGTCAGCATCCGGGTCTCGACTTTGCCGACCATCTATGGCGAAAACATGGTCATGCGCCTGCTCTTCGTCACCGCCGGCGCCCTGCCCTTGAATAAGCTCGGGCTCCTGGACCATGACCTCGAAGCCCTGATGCGTCTCGCCACCCAACCCTACGGCATGATCCTAAGCGCCGGACCCACCGGCAGCGGCAAATCGAGCTCCCTCTACGCCATCCTGCGTGAGGTAATCTCCCCCGAAATTAATGTCATTACCCTGGAAGACCCGGTGGAGTACCGGATGGAGGGGGCACGGCAGGTGCAACTGAACGTCAAGGCCGGAATGACCTTCGCCTCGGGGCTGCGCTCCATCCTGCGCCAAGACCCTGACGTCATCATGGTCGGCGAAATCCGCGACGGCGAAACCGCCATGATCGCCACCCAGGCTGCGCTCACCGGCCACCTGGTGCTGAGCACCCTGCACACCAACGACTCGGCCAGTGCCATCACCCGTCTAAACAACATGGGCGTGGAGCCGTTTCTGATTTCAGCATCCCTCCTTGGCGTCTGCGCCCAGCGGTTGATCCGCCGCAACTGCAGTTACTGCCTGGAACCGTTCCAGCCCTCGCCAGCCACTCTCACCTACTGGGGGCTGCCCCCGGACATCCAGGCGCAATTCAAGAAGGGCAAGGGGTGCAGCTACTGCATGCACTCAGGACATAAGGGACGGATGGGCATCTATGAGATCCTCAAAGTCGATGACAGCGTCCGCGAGATGATCATTCAAGGCAAATCATCCACCGAGATCGCCAACACCCTGCGGGAGAGCAAAAAGCTCACCGTGCTCCGGGACATCGCCCTGCTCAGGGTGATGGAGGGGGCGACCACCTTTGAAGAAGCCGCCAAGACCGTGCTCGTCTGACCATGCCCCAATTCAAGTTCACCGCCATCACCGCCCAGGGCAAAACCATCGATGGGGTCATGGAGGCCGAATCCATCGCCGCCGTCCAGAACCAACTGTCCCGCCAGGGCCAAATCCCCACCAAAGTCGTGCCTGCCGGCAAACAGGCAACCTCCACGGCAAGCAACCCCCTGGCCTCTCTCTTCTCCGCCAAAGTCAAACAGCCGGAAATCATCCTCTTCACCAAGCAGTTCCGGACCATGCTGCGCACCGGCATCCCGATCATGAAGACCTTGAATATCCTGGGCGATCAGGCCAAAAACCCATCGCTTAAACAAGCCATGGCACAGATGGAAAAAGAGGTACAGGAAGGCGCCACCATGACCTCGGTATTCAAGCGCCAATCCCACATCTTTTCGCCGCTGTACTGCGGACTGATCAATGCCGGCGAGATCAGCGGCACCATGACCGAGGTCCTTGACCGGGTGACATTCATCCTGGAGCACGAGTACAAGGTCAAACGGGACATCAAATCGGCATTGGCCTACCCCAAAATGGTGGTAATAACCCTGTTCGGCGCCTTCTTCTTCCTCTTGAACTTCGTCATTCCCAAATTCGTCAGCATCTTCACCAAAGTCGGCATCGCCCTGCCCATGCCCACCAAAGTATGCCTGCTCATGTATCAGGGGATGCAGAGTTATTGGCCGCTCATGCTGGGGGTTGTGATTGCCGGAGTCACCGGGGTAAAGTTGTTCATCAAGACCGAACAGGGGGCGATCAGCTTTGACCGCCTGATGATCGGGCTGCCCATCGTCGGGCCGCTGTTCATCAAGTCGGCCATGTCGCGCTTCGCCAGCATCCTGGCCATCCTGCTCTCCAGCGGAGTCAGCGTCTTGGCCTCCTTCGAGATTCTCTCCGCCACAATCGGTAACGCCGCCATCGCCAAGGAGTTCGACAGCCTGGCCGAAAAGATGCGCGAAGGCCACGGCATCTCCAACCCCTTGCGCAACTCTCAATTCTTCCCGCCCATGGTGGTCAACATGATCGCCATCGGCGAGGAATCAGGGTCTCTGGACGAGATGCTCCGTCAGGTCGCCAGCCATTATGACGAAGAGGTGGAATATGCCGTAGCCGGCCTGTCGGAGGCCATCGGCCCAATCCTGATCGTGGTATTGACCGCCGTGGTAGGCTTCTTCGCCCTGGCCATCTTCATGCCGATGTGGGATCTCACCAAAATGGCCAAATGACCTCAGCGCCATGCCGCAACGCAAAAGAGCCACAAGACTGGCGCCAGTCTCGCGGCTCTTTTGCGTTATCAAACTGCTGTCACAGTAGGGCTAGGCCCATCAAATCCCGAAATCAAAACTGTTGGATTATCGGCTTGACCTTGAAGGTTTGGCTCACGCCGCTGGTGCCGCTGGCGCTCCGGTCTCGATCCTTATGGTGGGATCCGTCGCGACGGTGCCCTTTGCGGCTATAACCATCATGGTCATAGCCATCCCGGTCGTAGCCGTCCCGGTCGTAGCCCTCTTGATCATACCCATCGTGGCCATAGTCACTGCCGTCCCGGTCGTAGCCCTCTTGATCATCCCCATCGTGGCCATGGTCACTGTCATGGCCATCATCGTCTTCAGCCCAGGCCAGGCCAGGGCCATCATCTTGGCGCCACGGCACACTTGAAGAGAGACTGAAGGCCAACATCACGATGATGAAAATTATCACCGGTTTTCGATAGCGTTTTCCCATCACAGGACCCTCCAGGCACGGACATGCCGTTCATCAATATTGATTGACCTCCGGTTTGACCACAAACGGTTGAGCGCTGCCACTGGTGGCAGCGTGATCCTTTTTCTTATGATCACGCTCCTTGTCGTAAGAGCGATCACGGCGGTGGCCGTCACGGCTGTAGCCATCATGATCGTACCCATCGCGGTCACGGCCTTCACGATCATACCCCTCTTCGTCATAGCCATCGGCGCCATAATGGTGCCCCTCATCGCCCTCCGCCAGGGCCACGCTGACCCCGAATGCAATCCCCTGCCCCGAAGAGTCTATCCGCGCTGACGTCGAGACCGTTAGGCCAAAGACCAGCACGCCAATGAATGCGACCAGTAGTGTGCGATAATGTTTCATCATGGTGATGCTCCTTGTTTTAGGTTGTCTTTCCAAACGCCGCCGATACCACGGCGCACGCTACTTGTTGTAAAAAATCCCCTACTGCAGGACAATAATGGACACCGAGGCACGGATATTCGCTGACCATTGCACCGTTGGCCGCGTGGCGCCGCTGGCAGAAAAGGCCTTTGAGGCAACGCCAACCCTTACCCCGCCGCTATCGAGATCCGCCCGCTCGGTGTATGTCTCGTTGTCCGAGGTCCGAGAAACACCGCTTGACCCTGACCAGTTATAGATGCCGTACGTGCCGGAGGCGACAGTGAGGGACGAGCTGTTGATCGCGGCATTATTCGTATCGTTGAGATACGTCCCGCCGCTGGCGGCAATTGGGCTCGTCTGGTTGACCTTGCTGTAGCTGGCAATAAAGGCGCTGACTCCGGTGTGGGTGCCGCTAACATTGACACTCAAGGTGCTGCCGCTCCTGGAGGCGATGTCGCTCTCCTTGAGATAGGCGATCCAGGTCTGCCGCCGGTTAGAATTTTCCAGCTTCGCCTGGGTCAAGGTCTTGCCGCCATAGGTGGCGGAGAACGTCTGACCGGAGGAGCCGCCACTGTCGAAGCAGGACACCGCCACCACCAGCAGACGATTCGTCCCTGCACTGATGGTGTAGGTGCCGCTCATGTTGCCGGTGGTCCCTGTCAGCTGCGGCGTCGACGGCCAGGCATCCAGCACGGTCACGTTTGGCTCGTTGTCGACAATAGTCAGCACTGCGCTGTTACCCCCCAAGACCGCGCCGCCGGTGGGATTCGAAAGGGTGATGTTCACCGTTTCATCATTTTCCGCCAAAGAATCATCGGTTATGGAAATGGTAAAAGTCTTGCTGGCCGTGTCGCCATTGGCCCAGGACAAGCTGCCGGACGCCGCCGTGTAGTCGCTGCCCGCTGTCGCCGTACCGTTGGAGGTCGCGTAGTTGACGCTGACCGCCCCGGTGGAACCGTTGGTGCGGGTGGCGGTGATGGTCACCGTGCCACCGTTTTCATTGACCGAATAGGTGGTGGCGCTCAAATCGATGGTGCCAGCACTGCCGCCGCCGACGGCAGGATTCAGCGACCCGACAGCCAGTCCCCATCGTTCGCTGGTGCTCAGAGACCACGATTTGTTTTCAGTCCCGGAGACCGTGACCGCCTTGGAGGCGCCGGAGGTGGAATAGCTGTTCACCGCCTTGTCCCAATGCTCGAGGTAGCCTGAGGGCGGGGTGGACGAAGCGCCGTTGGCCGCCAAGGCGTAGAATATGTAGCCGCCGTTCACCACTGTGACGTTGCCGCCGAAGGACACCGTGGAAGAGCCGGAGTTTACGTTAGCCCGGGAACCGGCCACAGGGTTGCTCTGATCAACCCCTTGGTAGCTGGCGCAATAGAGATCAGAGGCCGAGGTGGACTGCCCGGCTGTAATCGACACCGACACCGTGTCGCTTGTGCGGGCGGCAATGGCGCTCTCCTTGACATAGCCCAGCCAAGCGTGCTGACGGCTGCTGGACAGACTGGCCGTGGATTTTAAGGTGGTGAAATTCTGGCCGCCGTAGGTACCGCTGACCGAGAAACTGGAGCTCTCGCTACTTAGTTCAGCGGTGACCGCGCAAACCATGAACCGATTGCTGCCGGCGCTGGTGGCGAAGGTGCCGCTCCTGGACGATGAGGTCCCGGAACTTATGGCCGTGGACGGCCAGCCATTCAACACCCGGACGCCGTCGTTATCGACGATGGTCAGCACCGCGGTGTTGGGCGTGCCCAAGGTGGCCCCGCCGGTTGCCGATGTGATCGCCAGATTCACGGTCTCGCTGGACTCGTAGTCGGCATCGTCGATGATGGGGATGGTGAATGACTTATCGGCCGTGTCCCCGCCAGACCAGGACAGGGTGCCGGAAGCTGCGGTATAATCGCTGGCCGCCGTTGCCGTGCCGCCAGCGGTAGTGGCGTAGCTGACGCCCACCGTGCCGGCCGCCCCGCTCTTACGGCCCACGGTGATGGTGGCCGTACCGCCGCCCTCGGACACCGAATAGGTGGAAGACTTGAGGTACAAGGTGCCAGGGCCGTCTGCGGTGCAGATCGAAGCCTCGCCGCCATTGAAACCGAAGCGCAGGGCAAGATCGGCCAACTCGGCGGTGGTGGCGCCCAAGGTGTGGACGCCGACCTCATCGGGATTCTGGGTGTCGAAATTGGTGGACAGAAACGAGGTGTCAGCAACAAAGGACTTGAGTCCACCCGAGCAGTCGGTGCCGCTGAAGGACGATTCCCACTTCACCGCCGCGTACTTGGTGTAATCCCAATGGATCGTCCCCTTGGGGCTGGTTACCGGGTCGCCGGCAAATGCATAGATCAAATTCTCCCTGACCCCGGATACAGGATCGAGCTGCTCCTGTATCCTCACCACCAGGGTCGCCCAGCTGACCAGCTTGCTGGAACTGACCAGGCTCGTCGACACCGTGCTGGCAAGCTGCTTGCCGATTACTGTCTTGGTGCCGTTTGATGCCTGTTTCCAGAGGACGATATAGGTCTTGGACGAATCGGTGCCGCAAAAGGCCGGCAGGTCAACGTGATCGTAGCACCAGACATATGATAGCCCGTAGAAGCTGTCGTTACTGAAATTGGTGTCGCCTTGGGTGTTCAACCGGAACGAGATCCCGGCAGCGACGTCCTTATTGGCCGAGGTGTTCAGCTTGACCTTGACCTGCACCTCGTAGGAGAGCATACCGTTGTCGTTGCTCCAGGCCGTAGCCAAGTCCGGCAAGGTGCTGCTGGCGTTGTTCCAATCCAGGCTGACCTGGCTTTGCGTGGTCCCGCTGTTTAGTGTCACCTTCTGGTTGATAGTGTCCAGGGCGGCGTTGCCGCTGGTGTTCCAATTATTGGCATTCAAGGTGGCGCCGCTGCCGTCAAAGGGGATATTGACCCCGGCCTGGTCCGGCACCTTGACGATATAGCTGATGGAGCGGGAGATCGCGGCATTGGGCGGCGTCCCCTTGGCGCTGAAACTGTATTGGGCAAAACCGCCGGAGGCGGTATAGGCGAATGACTGCAGGGTAAATTGCCCGCCATCAGTCACCGTGAAGGGCGCCGCTGCCAGCTCAGTCAGCAAGGCGTTGCGGGTGGTGGCGTTGGACGAGTCAATGGCAATCAGGCGCTTGATGGCGTAGTGGCCGCCAGACTCGGCCAGGTAATAGGCCTTGGTGTCGTTCATGGAGCCGACCTGGGTGAGAGACGAAGTAGAGACGAAGGAGTAGATCGCCGTGCCCAAGGTGGCAGCAATGGTTACAGCGATGATGGTCACCACCAGGACCGATCCCCGCTGACATGAGACCAAGCCGTGGGAGCCAAACATGCCCAGCCATGATCGAAGGTAGGTTGCCAGTTGCCGGATCTTCATCATCGTTCGTGTGCTCATAGGTTGCGCGGCGTCACCCTGGTGACAAAGGACAAAATATTGCTGTTTGGCCCATTCATCGCCATGGTGATCTGAATCATCCGCCGCGACGTTGCCCAGGTAGTTGCAGGGGCCCCGGCAAAGGTGTCGTAATAGGCGAACGTCAACGCGTTCACCTTGTCCACCAGGACATCATTGTTGACGCCATCGTTTAATGTGATGGTATCCCCTGACTTGCTGACGGTATAGGTCATGCTGACCCCGCTGCCATGCAGGGCGGTAAAGGTAATGGAGGTTGCCGAGGCCGCGGAGACCGAGGTGATCACCCGAAGCTCCCGGGACAATCTGAGCAGGGCCAACTGGGCCTTGCCGGCGATGGCCGATGTATCGCGGGTAACCATGAAACCGGTGACGATATTGGAGATGCCGAGCCCCGCCCCAGCGCCCATAATCCCCAGGAGTACCAAGACCGCAATGATTTCCACCAGCGAGAACCCAGCCTGGCCCCCGAGGAAGGCAAATCTCTTATTGAGGAAGGAGAATCGCCCCAGCATAACGGCTACCACTCCACAAAGAGTTCGGTCAAAGTCATGCCGGTACTCGAATCACGGACTGAAACCTTGAGGATGCCGTCGCCAGCCACGCCACCCGTCTCGGCGTTGCTGGTAAAGGTTATGTACTTGTTATCGACAACCTCATATGTGCCATATCCATTGCTCTGCTGCCCGGTGCCAACGGTGGTCTTCAACAGCGCGATATCGTTGGAGGCGGCAAAATCGGCACGGATATTCTCGATCACCTGATGGAGGGCCATGGTCTTTTCCAAGCGGCTGATGGGCTGGGAGCTGTCCAGGAAAGAGGTGCCAAGGGCAGAGACCAAAATGGTCGCCAGGATGGCGCCCACCACCAGGGCGATGATCACCTCGATCAGCGAAAACCCTCGCTCGCCACACGGCTTTCCCAAAAACTGCTGCTTGCTCATGGAATAAATCCTGTATTCCGGGTCACGGTTATAGTCTGACTAACGCCGCTCTTACTGACCGTCACGGTAATGGTTGTGGCCCCTGGGCTGCCCCAACGGTTCTCAAACATCACTGGATTTGTTGTGCTTGCAAAGGTCATACCCTGGGGGATATCCCCAGGCAGAATGGCGGTGACATTATTGGCATCACGCAGCGTATAGGTAGATCCGGAGAAGTTGAGGCCCCAGGAGAGATCGGCGTTCATGGCGGTGGCCTGGGCGTAGCGCAGATGATTCTTGACGATCTCCACGGCACCAGCCACGGCGGCCTGATTGGAAGAGCTCCCGGACCGCCCAACGACAAAGGCGGTCAGTATCCCCATCAAGAGAAGCACGGCAATGACCTCGATCAAGGTGAATCCCCACTCTGCTCGCATGATTGGCGGGCGAAGCGGGGAAGGCGTGACTGGTGTCACCAAGAGGGATGGCAATGGCTTACGCATTGACGTGGTGGGTGTATTCACGCTCTTTGAATCGTTCCTCAGCAAAAAAACTGGTTAGTGAGAAGTGCTGCAGAATCCAAGGAGTCAGCATGGCGGCCAATAAGCCCCTTCATAGGAAGGGCCGCCTCTTAAATGATAGCGGAAACAGGCGCAACAATATAGCATTTTTCTGCGCTTTTGATTTTTTACAGTCCCCCACACTCAGAAGGCTCGACATAGGCCTATCTTGTTGGCGAGCCAAGAAAATATTGCCAGCGGTCCGCTATGAGCTTTTTTTCATCTCTCCAGATATTCG